>Ga0070738_10004580_pt1 | contig 16343 bp, 13 predicted proteins | sample Coa_R2_2_FD_66446 | JGI IMG/M metagenome (GOLD analysis project Ga0070738, IMG submission 66446) | Surface soil microbial communities from Centralia Pennsylvania, which are recovering from an underground coalmine fire - Coalmine... | ecosystem: Environmental > Terrestrial > Soil > Unclassified ...
AGATTCAAGAATTTCACGAAATTGATCACAGCATTCGCCGTAAGTTAGGCCAGTATAGTGGTGTGGGCAGTATCATGCAGCGTATGTGCTATGAATATTGTCGGGTGATTGAAATGTTGATGGCGCGCGGAACGCCTAAGTTTACGGCGATTTCGCAAGAATTATATGGTAGTTCGGAAGATGCGTTTCATGTGGGGGCACCGACATTAAGGGATCTAGCAACGTTAGTGACGGATACTTTGTCGCATATTAAAGATAAGGTGACGACACAAGCAGATGAGCGAATTTATACAAGTGAAGAAGCAGTGTCGATATTAAGTGAGCGTCTTAGTGCATATTTTTCGGATGGTGGAAATATTCGTGTTGAGTTAAGTGATGGCATCATTGCAGACGCAGCCGCGGGTGCGGATCGGATTAAAATTCATAAAGGGTTGATGTTTAGTTCGCGGGAAATTCGTATTTTTGAAATTCATGAAGGATGGGTGCATCTTGGGACAACCTTAAATGGAATGGCACAACCGATTTGTACTTTTCTAAGTAAAGGGCCACCGTCTTCTACGATTACACAAGAAGGGCTAGCAATTATTACAGAGTTGTTTACTTTTTCTTCTTATCCTGGTCGCTTAAAACGATTAACAAATCGCATTATTGCGGTCAGTATGGCGGAAGGTGGTGCGAATTTTTTTGATGTATTTCAATTTTATCGCGAACAGGGATTGGATGAAGAGGATAGTTACCAATCAACGGTGCGCGTCTTTCGCGGCAGTGCACCGGAGTTAGGGCCATATACGAAAGATTTATCTTATAGCAAAGGGTTTATTTTAATTTATAACTATATGCGTTTGGCAGTGCAACGTGGATTGGTGAAGCGGATTCCATTGTTGTTTGTTGGCAAAACGACGTTGGAAGATTTGCATGTATTAGCGGATTTGGTAGAGGAAGGGATTATTGCGCCACCAAAATATGTGCCACCACAATTTGCGGATCTTGCAGCGGTGAGTGCTTGGATGGTTTATTCGTTGTTCTTGAATCGATTGGATTTGCGGCGATTGGCGTTGGATTTTAAGGGGATATTGCAGTAATGCCCATAGACAAACTACTGCTGCAAGTTAAACTGGAATCTGTATCAGAAATAAGCTATGAAGATATACAGATAGAATTAGAAGAGGTGAAAAATTTATCAAAAGATCTTAACTTTTCATTGCATGGCTTTGATTTCCAAATTTACATGCAATTGCTCATGTTAACAAAGAATTGTTTTAAAAAATTGGAAGATGCCAGAATAAGCGCAATCAAATTGACTATATTGTTTGGTAATACAGATAGAGCTATTGCTTATTTGAAACGGTATGAAGAACAATATGAAAAAAAACTTCTATTTTCTTATGGCTCAAATGAGGAAATCATCAGTTCAGCTTGCCGTTTTCATTTACCAAAAGAAGACCAGTGGAATATTGCACTATGGAGAGCATTGATAGCCTATCATAATCCTAATACCTCTCATGATATTATTATACGGTTATTTCCATTTGCGAAACGGATAGAAGATTTTGTGCTACAAAATCAAGCGCTACTTAAAGAAGCCATTGTTAAGGAGGTGACACAAGAACACGAAAGATTATTTTCTGCAGAATATGATGAGATATTAAAGGATAAAGCATCGAAAAAAACTATCAACAGCAAGATTAAAACGCGTTTCGAATCCTATTTCAAAAAACAACTTAATTTGCCAGCACTTAAAGATATAACAGCAATTAAGCAAGAAAAATCTGAGTACATACTTGCTCGGCTCAAAGAAAGTAAACGCACTATTGCTTCTATTGCTCAAGATAAATTATTATCTCCTACAACACCGATTGAAAAACTAACGTACTATGCACGTCATGTATACTATGAACGCGCACAGGAAAATCCTGAGGCAGCTGAGGTATTTTTCACTCATATGGTTCCTGAAAGCGACTTTAATGATTATCTAAAATTAATTCCTCAAGATGATCCAACCATGATTCCGAATATTGTTATTGATGGAAAAGAGATTGCACCGGAATATGCACAATATGTTTTAAAAAATTTAAGTTCTAAAGATCCGCGAGCTGCGATTATTGGTCGTTTTACAGGTTGCTGTATGTCAATTGATCGTTCTGGTGGAAGAGAATTTGTGCAATATGCCATTACTAAACCTAACAGTGGTTTTTATGTTCTTTTTGAAAAGAATAAAAACCCTAATAAAAAGGAAAAAATCATTGCTAAAACTTGGGTACGACGTAAAAATGATCGTATAATATTTGATTCAATTGAAAGCGGTCTTAATTATCGTAGCGACAATAAAAACTCGACTTTGCTAGCTGACTTTTATACCTATTTAGGTCAGCGTTTAGTAAATGAACATGGAGTAGAGCGCGTATTTGTAGGAAGTAATGGCAAATTCACTCCAGGTGCGTTGGGTATTCTAAAACCACTTTTCCCTATTCTTATTGGTAAAGTTGATTCCCCCGATTCACAATCTCAACGAATCATCGCAGATAAAGAAGTACCATTAGCAAACATTTATCGATGTTTAAACCAAGATTCTCGTCTGTCTGCATTACAAACAAAAAATAAGTTTAAGCTAAATTTAAAAGCTGTGTATGATTTTTGCGATCTTTGTGTTGCTAATGAATTGGATTGGAAATCTTATATTCCCTTTATTAACGGTACAGAAATATCTGAAGAAATGTTAGAGGAGAGAGCGAAGGTTTTCAAAATTGCTTGGGATTATTTTAATAAAAATTTCCTCGGTTCTGGCGGAAAGAGTTTAGTGGAATTTATAAAACAGGATTTCAATTGGGATGGAAACCTATCAAAAGAAATAATCGAATTAGAAATAGTTAAATTATATATAGCAAGTAATGACAAGCCTGATATTGAAGATGAAAATGGAAAAAATGCTCGCGATTATGCTTCTGAAAAGAAAAAAATTAAGATAGTTGAATATTTTAATTCTCTTGATAAAAATTTGTTATTTAATTGCCAGGCAACATTATTTCAACCTGCCTCGTCGAATGATAAGGTTGAGGTGAATTATCAGCAGAATTTATTACTAAGTGCTGTTTCTATTTAATTGGTCGCTAGCGCTAAATTGTCGTGCTAGTTATCCACTAAATTTTCACCAGCATTTTGCCTATGTTTTTGCTATCAAATAAACCAATAAATGCAGACCAAGCATTCCCTAAACCATTAATGATAGTTTCATGATAATTTATTTTCCCTTTCAGATATTGGTCAATAATATATTGTTGAAATTCATCAAAAAGATGATCGTAATCGGTAACAATATAGCCAATCAATTTTGCATTTTTAGAGTTGAGCTTATGAAAATTGTTCGGGCCTTGTCTTGGATTTTGCGAGTTATATTGAGATATGGCGCCACACAAGACAATCGTTGATTGGAGATTTAAACATTCAATTACTGCTTCTAATAATTTACCACCGACATTTTCAAAATTAATATCAATCCCGTGAGGGCAGTATTTTTTTATGGCCGATGCGTAATCTTCTCGATACTGCTGGTAGTTAAATGCTGTGTCATAGTGATAATAATCGATTAAGTAATTAATTTTTTCTTGTGAGCTTGTACTGCCTACAACATGACAGCCGTGAATTTTAGCTAATTGGCCTGCTAAACTTCCAACGGCTCCTGCTGCGCTTGAGATAAAGATAGTTTGGCCAGGAAGAGGTTTAGCTATTTTATTAATGCCAATATAGGCGGTGAGTCCTGGATAACCTAAAATGCCAAGTTGAGTTGTAATAGGCAGGGTGGTTTGTCGTATGGGTTTGGCGGCATTTGCATTTATTACCGCAAATTCTTGCCATGGAAACATGCCGATAACAAGATCGCCTGATTTGAATTTGACTGTTTTGGATTCAATGACTTCTCCAATCCCCATGCTGATGATTGGTTTGCCTATTTCTAATGGTTTAATGTAATGAGTACCTTCTGGTCGCAGCCTATTTCTCATGTAGGGATCAACGGAAAGAAATAATAGACGAATGAGGACAGTTTCGGAGGGGAAATTATCAAGTTGAATGGAAATGCAGTCTACATCCTTGCTGCTTGGGGTGAACTTTGGATAATTATTTAAAATAATTGCTTTGGTTTTCATAAACATTTTTTATAGGAAAATATCATTTAATTAAATATTTCTTGCGCTCGTCAAGATAAAATCGCTCAATAGTATATCTTAGCATCGTTCGTGGCATTATTTTAGATGCGTGTTGAGGAATTTTTAAGTAGTCTCAATTAAAAGAACGAGTTAGAGCCAATGAATCGGGCAACCAATATTATGATTTTTATCGTTCCAAAAGTGAGGCAGGTAGATATTTTGTTTTAGAACGATATAGTGTGACCAAGTTGCGCTAGGGGTGCATAAGGATTTAGAGGAGAGGAGGAGTGAGCTACCAGTAAAAGAGCACCAGATCCAACCAATAGCAATTTAAAAAGATGTATTTGACCGAACATTTACTGAAAAACTGACAATAGGGGGTTAGTAAACATAATAACGATCTTATTCAAGAAAATGTAAATTATTTGCGATTTTTTAAAATCAATAAAATATCGATCATTAAATTCGGATTTAGACATTCGATTTTAATGCTTAATTTTGTCAAGTGTTATAGCTGTCAAATTTTTATTGCTCTTAGTCTGAATAATTCCGCTAATAAAAATTAGCGTACCAAGTGCGGATAACACCGGAATAGTAGCGATTGCAATTCGATAAGCACTGGCACTATATATTGGAATGCCATTAATAATGGCACCATCCCAAAAATAATCTAATGTCAGGCCTACCACGTATTGCATAATTCCACTAATAATCATCACAATGAAATTAACAAATGCTACTGCAGATGCTGCAAGGTATCGTGGACTATTTTCAATTGCAATGGTAAAAGTTAATACTTCAGCACCACCTATTAACCCTATCAGGAATAATATCATTCCTATAATCAGTAGGAAATTTGATGTAATAAATATTAATGCTGTGTTTAATATTAACACGCAAATACTACTACCTATTAATAATTTTTCACTTGTAATATATCTGCTTAGGATCCCTGCTAGAGGACAACCAACCATCATACCAGTAAATATCATGGCTACTGTATTAGAGGCCTGCACTGTTGATATATTTTTAGATAAACTTGTTAAATAGGGAATTCCCCATACTGAACCAAAAACTGAAATGGGCATATACAATATACCACCAATCAGGCCACATAATAAAACTACTCTGTTCTGAGCTAGCAAAATAAGTTGCTTAAATAATGATTGTACATTAGGGAGATCAATTTCCTCAGGGATTTGAGTACGTTCTTTGATAAAAACGGAGATGAGAAAAGCGATAGTTAAGCCACTAATAGCATAAAGCCACCAAGTATATCGCCAGTCAAAACGAAGGTTAATATAGGCAGCAATGGATTGGCCACAAATTGCACCAACCATTCCAAGGGCTGTCGTTATTCCTGAAGCAAGACCTAAATACTTTCTATTTACTGTAGCTGCAGCTATTTTGAGTACGCCTACAAAAGCAAAAGATGAACCTAAACCCATTAGGAATAATCCAGCTCTGCAAACCCAAATATAGCTCATAGTGCTGAGGAAGTAAGAACCTACTATACAACATAAGACTGCAAAAAATAAAAGTTTTTTAACTCCATATTTATCAAACAATGGCCCAACAATTAACTGCATAGGCGTATAAGCAAGCGCATAGAAGATTACTACATTATTAACATCGGTAGCGGTGATATGATAAAAAACAATGAAGTCATCGAACATGGTGCTTGGAGCAACACGAAGAATGAATTCATAACTATAAAATAAAGCAGCAATAGCAACCATCACCCAAGCAAGGTACTGGTTAATCTCTTTCCTCGAAGAAACGAATGAGTGCATACCCAATTCCTATTTAATTTTTAAATTCTTATTAGCTTATAAACGATTTCTTTATTGTCTCTTATTAAAAATAAAATGATACGCATGATAAATGCCATGAATATAAATCTTATTGGTAGCACCCAAAATAAACTTCCTCCCATTAATACAACAATAATCGTATCCTCAATAATAGAATGAAATAAATTCATGGATATTATTGAAAGTAAGATATCATGAGAATCTAGCTCTCCACTTTCAATTTCTTTTAGCAAGAGCGCCCCACCATAAACAAGGCCTAATGTCATGCCAACTAAAGTAACTGGTGCACATTTTTTTGAAACACCTATGATTGATAAATAGGGAGCAAATACCATACCAAGCTTATGCATTAGACCGTACTTTTTTAATAGATCAAGTAGGAGTACAAGTCCTAATAACATTATTAAAACAAATATATAACTCTTGCCTTGATGTAGTGCCCAGTCAAACAGATTGTTTCCTGAGTTGCTAGAGGATCCAAGTACGATATTTGCAGGAGTTTGAAATAGGTTGAATGCTAAAAATATGTAGTTAAAAGCATATGCCAAGCTTAATGCACTAAATATTCTAAGGATGAGCGAAAATATCGCACCAACACCACATTTTTGAACCATCCTTATTTCTAGAGGTAATCCATGTGCCATCAGCATTAAAATCCCTAGGATTGTGACTTGTGCCATGGACATTGCAGTTAAACTGGCGAGTGATACAAATAGCAATGCACCTGCCCATAGATTTGTTGCTATAGTTATTGCCCAAACTAACCCCATTAAACCGGGCAAACCTACAAAAACCATGATTGGCTCTAAAAGTTTCCCAAAGACAGTAATCAATCCGATTGCTTCCATAATCTTTACAATTATGCTAATTGGTATCATTATTTTGAGAATTTTTAACCAAAGTTTAAAGGCGCCTTTGAAGCTAGGAGTGAAGACTCCAATAATGGATTTCATCGATAAATATTCCTTTTTTATTAAAAAAATGAATTAGTTAAACTGTAACACCCGCTTTTGTAAAAATTTCTCTTGCAACTTTGAAATCTAGAACGCCTAGTTTCCGTAAGAAGAAAATTGTTGGTCTAGCAGCAATTAGCATTTCTTCTCTGATAACATCTGGTGTAAAAATTTTATTAACAATTTTATCACACCTTTCTCTACTATAAGAAGTAACTTGGCTCATGTAAAAGGCAATTCGGCTGATATCTGGTAAACTACGTGCAATAGTAGTTTTTGCGTATAATTCGGCTGCTAATTCTTTTTGCTCATCATCGAACTGCGACCAACTCCACTCCCCTAATGCACGAAATTGAGAAGCATGAATTGTTTCATCGTGCTGATGTGAGCTACAATTTTCTCTTACGGCTGAAATGATATACTCGTTATTTGTAAATTGACCTAATTCTTTTGAAATTCTAGTTTCGGTGACAATTCCGATTATCATTGTGAAAAGTGATTTATCTAAATCTGATGATAATTCAGATTTTTGTTTTTCTAATCGTCGCAAAAATAAAGGTAATTTATCACCATTTTCACAAATTTCTAAATCGAAATGTTGTTTAATAATATTAATAAAGCTCAATGCTTGAGCAGCATGATGTCCTTCATCTGTGATGAGTTTAAATAGATCTTCGATTGGTTGTACTGGAATGTGAAATGGCAGTTTGTATAGATCACGAATCGCTGGAATAACAATACTATGTTCGACAGCAATCGTATCATGAAGAAATCCACAGAATTGTGCTGCTCCAAACCGAAGGCTTTCATATTCTGAAGAAAAATAAGCTTCGAGTTTGTCTATTTTTGGATAAAAAATCTTACTTTCTTCTAAAATGAGATTTTTTTCAAATTTTTGATCAACACACGTTGGTAATTTTCCAACATGTTCAAAAGTAATATAAGATGGGTATGATCTTAGTGATGTAAAATTCCTTACTTCAGTTGTAATTATTTGTGTATTTGTCATTTTTATCTCCAAAGCAGACTTGTTGAGTACCAATTTTATGTTGAACATAAGTAGGGTTTTAAAAAATTGCAACCATTCCTCGTTTTTGTTCATTACTCTATTTTGATAGCTTTCTTCAGAATTATTCTGTAAAGTTCTGGTCTAACCTTCCTATGTAATTCAATAATCTTCCTTGCTAGTAATAAACTTGGATCTTTATTATAACCACTCATTAATTCATAAATAGTTTCCTCAGAATTTTGCGTATATAATGCAATACCTAATAAGTTATAAGTTTCTGTAGATAAAATATCGACAATTACAAAACGTAAAAAATTTGTCTCAATCATTCTTTCCTCCATTTCAAAATCAAAATTTAATAAACTAAAATAATTTTTATAATGAGATTTAAATAATTTTTTGAGTTCTTCACAAATAAGAAAAAATAATTCTGCTTCTAATATAAGTAATTCTCCTTTTGTAAATTTATTTGTATTAATACCTATATCCTTGCATAAGAATTCTAATGCTGGCATAGGAATTTTTTCTCCCTGTTGAATTTTTAAGTAAGTGCTATCTAAACATTGAATTCAAAAAAATTGTAGTAGATAATCATTCAAATTTTTTATTGCAAAAATTTATAGCATTAATTTATAAGGATAATTTATGGACAAAAGCTCGGATATGGTAACGGAAGTAGACGAAGGTAGGGGCCTCGTTAAAACTTATTGGGCAAATATACGAGAGCGGGTTTCTAAAATCGAACCGACATTTGCAAGGCTTGTAGATGATTTAAATCCTGGCAAGAATTTTCCTTTATATCTTGCATATTATCCTTGGGGAGCATTGAAAGGAGATACGCAAAGTACGCTTTTACCCAAATTGAATGAAACTTACTATCGATTATCTGATTATGGGGTCCCAAAAGATGTTTTTGAACATTTAGGCTACAGCATAAACAGTGCTCCACTTGCTATGTTGCTTGATAAAAACCTTGAACTTTATATCGATTTGCGAGAAGAAAAAATTACGATCCCTAGGACAATTTATACTCCAGGTTCATTATTTCCACTTGCACTCATTTTGGGCCGAAACAATAAGCGTATTTATTCTACTAATAAAATATTGACATTGATTTCCGGTGTTCGGTCAACTTTTATGCTTCCAAATATAGGTTGTGCTACAAATCATATAAATTTACAGCGGGATTTCAATATTCAAAAACCGCCGCCAAAGTCGTTATATGAACATTGGCATATTTTTAAAGATATTATTCAAAGTAACGTAGTTAATTGTTCTTGGCGATCTTGTCTAATGTATTTTTCAGAAAAATGGATACAGAGCCTTTCTGATAAAGCCTGGCACCATTTAAAGTTATACTTATATGAGTCAGCATGGAATTATTTTGAATATCAAAAAAACACCTTTTTTTATGATTTTACTTTTTCTGTTATCCAAAAAAATCGTAATTTAAAACCAAATCCTTATTTAGCAGATACGGCTAAACACCTATTTACCACTGCTTTAGGCATAGCGCCTGGCTATGCACCTGCGTTTGATAGCAACTCTCTGCCATTAGATGTTTTGCAAAAAGTTTTTATTGAATCATATGGTTTAAAGAAATATTTTCCCACACTTATGCAACCTGTCCATTTTAAATTTGAAAAAGATATTTTTCCCGTTTATTATTCATTGCAAAATCCATCGACACATATTTTTTCACCAAAATCAAGAAAGATATCAAGTACCTTACATGAATTACGTGAACTTGAACATGTTACGCGAATATTTATTGAAGAATTATTAAAAGAAAATAATCTATGTGCAGATACTGTTATTTATAAAGTTGCCAAACAAGTGGAGTTTAAATATTTTCATAATGAGCTTGATCGACATAATATTGTATGTCCATCAACTGAAATTACTAAATTCGATAAACGATTTGATGGTTGCACTCAAAAATATAAAGTTAAAAATTCAAAGTTTGCTAGCGATTCTCCTTTTATGAGGGGATGTATTGGTATTAAAACTAAAGGGAAGTAAATTTTTTGATAAAAGTATAACCAAATTTGTTAATAGGCCTTGACTGTTTTTCCAACATATCTGCATCCCATTAAGCATGTCATTCCTATCACTCCACATAAATACCAAATCATCTGGCCGCCCCATACCTTATAGGCCCATGTTCCGCCAGTCGGCGCTACTACTCTACTGCAAGCATAAATCATTCTATAAAATCCTACACTATGCCCTTTTTTTGGACCATATTGATAACACATCAACTGGGCTGCTGAAAAAAATAATATTTCTCCTATTGTATAAACCATACAACTCAATACTGCTATTGCAAAAGTAAATGGGAAACTTAATAGAGAAAATCCTAATCCGAGTAAAAGAGCACCAGATCCAACCAATAGCAATTTATTATATTTACTGAAATAACTTCCTATTGGTACTTGAAATAAGACAATGAGAAAAGCATTTAATGCAAATAAAATGCTGACTCCTTTAATTCCCCATTCTGGGAACATATTTTGGATATAAAATGAATAAGTTGTACTCATTTGAAAAATCATTAAGCCAACTAGAAAAACACATCCTAGTACCATCCAAAATATTTTTTTATTTGCTTGTACATTGTCTGAGTCCGATAGGTTGATTTGATTTTCTTTTTCAAAAGAAGAACCTAGTGCATTTTTCTTTATTAATGAGGAATAGATCATTAATAGAAATAGAATAACTGCTGTTACGGAGAATACATATTGAAATCCATGGCTAAGTAAAGAGCTCATAATGAAAGAAGAAATTCCTAAACCTAAATTGGAAACGACTCCTAATAAATTAAGGGCTTTTAATTTGATTTCCTCATGGTGGCATTGCTCCAAAACCCATAAATGATTTGCTGTCAGGAACCCATAAAATGCCATCCCCATCATAAACAAATTTATCATTAATAATGAAATAAATTTTAATTTTATTAGCGCTAAAGTAGTCAAGATTTGAAACAAAAGACTACTTATTAATACAGTTTTCGGAGATAGTCGATCAGATAGCTTTCCTCCAAGAAATCCACCTAGAATCGTACCCAATCCATAGCAAGACATAATCATGCCTGCTACCGTAATATCGAAGTGTAATACACTAACAAAATAAATTGGTATAAAGGAATAAGCACTATAAAAAATTGATTCAATAAAATTAATAAAAATTCCCTGCCAACAAGTTCTTGGTAATCCTGCATAACTAGTAGTATAATTTCTAATCGCTAGAGACAAAGATAATGTCATATTGTCATCCTTAATTATTAATAGCGTGCTTTTATTGTAACTCAGTAGATTTAATGCCTAACGTAATCAACATCGCTTCATCACAAGGTACTTTACATAGAGGCGGTACGTAAAGAGTAGAAATTCGTGAGAAAGGTGCTTCAGGTAATTCTGTTAATCGCAATGTATCAATGCGAGGTTCAAGATGGGGGTATTGTGCTGCTTCATATAGGATTACTTGGTGATCCACATGATAATATTGTATTAAATGATTAAGCAGCAATTTTGCTCCTTTCGAATTGTCATGTGATCTAACATGACCTAATACCCCAATACTCCCAACTTGCCATAAAATTAAATGGCTACTAGGATCAATCCGGCGTTGGCGGACTAATAAATCTGTTGCTTCAAAAGATTGACAGCCATGAGAAGCAGGGTCAATGCATAAATCAGCAAAAAGACAATCTTCTGCAGAAATGCTTGGTAAAATTTTAGCATAATAACCTTCTTTTTTAGCTTGGATCACTGCTTCAAGTGCTGGTTGGGCAAATATAGCAGGATGCCCATAAAGTACAACACAGAGATGTATATTTCTCCGCAATGTTTCTAAAATGAAGTTAGTGATAGCACGATAGCAATGCAAGCGTAATGGATATTTAGTATAAAGAAAATCTAAAGACTCTGCGTGAGGATTTTGCTTTTGAATCCATTCTTTCATAGCAGGATTATTTACTAGATAAAGCACTTTATCTGCATGTTCAATATAAATTCTAGTCTCAGTGGTAATATGCGATACAAATTTAATACCAGAACCAACTACAACTAGTGATGTATCTTTCCTGTTAAGGTTACTTTCCAATTTACAAAGGCCAGCATTTGGCAGGGTAAATCTTTCTAGCCAAATAAAACCTCATTTCACACCCTTCTCCACAAACTGAATAATTGCCCCCGCCACATCCACACCCGTCGTCTTTTCAATCCCCTCCAACCCCGGCGACGCATTCACTTCCATAATCAACGGCCCCCGGTGCGAACGAACAATATCAATCCCCGCCACATTCAACCCAATAATATGCGCCGCTCGAATGGCCATCGTTCTTTCTTCTTCCGTAATTTCAACAGGCGTTGCAATCCCACCACGATGTAAATTAGAGCGAAATTCTTCCGGCGACTCCGCTTGCCTTTTCATCGCAGCCACCACCTTACCACCCACCACAAAGCAACGAATGTCCGCCCCGCCTGCTTCTTTAATATATTCCTGTACCATGATATTCACTTTAAGCCCAAAAAAAGCTTCTAGTACACTACGCGCCGCCTTCGAGGTTTCCACCAGAATCACGCCTATTCCTTGTGTTCCCTCCAAAAACTTAATAACCAACGGTGGGCCGCCCACCATCTTAATTAAATCCTGAATTTCATCTAACGAATGCGCAAAGCCGGTAATCGGTAAGCCAATTCCTTTTTTCGATAATAATTGCAGCGAACGTAATTTATCTCGGCCACGGGTAATGGCAACGGAATCGTTCACGCAAAATACACCCATCATCTCCAACTGCCTGACGACAGCAGCGCCATAGAAAGTAATGGAAGCGCCGATGCGGGGAATGACCGCATCGTACGTATCAAGCGGTGCTCCTTTGAAATGAATCGTCGGTTGGGCGGAAGTAATATTCATATAGCAGCGAAGGGTATCAATCACCTCCGCTTGATGGCCGCGGGCGCGGGCTGCTTCTACTAAACGGCTAGTGGAATAAAGGTTACTTTTTCTTGATAAAATACCAATTTTCATTTTTTACGAACCCTGGTTGTTATAAATGAGCGAGCTGGATTAATAATGAAGTGCTTACGTATCGCACTTCGGCCTAATAACATGCGAAAAAGCATGGTTTCCCGTTCGGTGAGAGTAATCTCAATTGACCAAGTTTGTCCAGCAATAGTAATAGGGGTTTGAATAACATAGCGTTCTTCTGCATGCCCACCGGAATCTGTGACGAGTCGTCTGTCTACAATATCAGCAATACACTGAACGGTTAACTCCGTATTGTGTTGTAAGGGGTGGATCTCAAATGAAATTTTATTCCGGCCATTTTCAACAAATGGCTGCAAGGAAAAGGCATGTAAAGCAGAGGTCCTAGCGCCCGTATCGATTTTGGCTTTTATTTTATCAATTCCTAAGCCAGGCAAGCTTACCCATTCACGCCAGCCAATGACGGGATATTTTTTAATAGTCTTGATTAATTTGATATTTTTTTCGAGTGCCATTTAGTCATTATAACCCAATTTTATTTAGCCTGGAGTTTAACGAAACGGCAAAGGAAAAAGAACCCCATTAGCATGCCCAGGAAAGGAAATGTCCACAATAAAAAGGTAGTCGAGTGAAAGCGCGGTCGTAAGAGGATAAATTCGCCATAACGTTGCACAAGGTATTCTTTAATTTCCTCGTCCGATTTTTTATCTATTATCATTTGTTGCACTTTCTCACGTAAGTCTTTGGCAAGCGGCGCATTGGAATCAGCAATGTTTTGATTTTGACAGACCACACAGCGAATTTCTTTCGTCAGATTAGCCAGACGTTTTTCAGCCGTATCGTCTATGGCGTAGGCAGAAATCACTATCCCCAGCAGGAGAAAGATAAGGACTAATAATTGTTTACCCATATTTCGCATCCTGATACTGCTGTATCAATGGATACAACGTATTGTCCCACGCTTTCTGATCAATTGCTCCAATATAACGATAAACAATTTTCCCTTCCGCATTAATCACAAATGTTTCTGGTGTACCATAGACGCCAAAATCAATCGCCACATCTCCATTTTTATCATCACCTAATAACACATAAGGATTACCCGATTTTTCCAGCCATTGTTTCACATCGGCAGGATCGTCTTTATAAGCAATTCCATAAATAGGGACATGATATTGTCGACTAATTTTCATTAGCATAGGATGCTCCATGCCACAAGCAGAGCACCACGTTGCCCACACATTTAGTAAACTCACGTGTCCTCGTAGATCATTTTGAGTGAATGTTTTCATAGGGGGTGTAAGGGTAGAAAGCTGAAAATGGGGAACGGGTTCCCCAATAAGAGCTGAAGGTAATTCATTGGGAGTGGAGTAAAAGAGTTCGCGCCAGAGTAGCAGAAGTAAGATGAATAAAATCAGAAATGGAATCGCAGATTTTAATTTTTGGGACAGAGGCATGGGTCATTTTTTCCATTTATTTTTCCTAAGCTAAGTGGATTCTAAACAGAAACAAGGTGTTGTGCAAATGAAAGGTCTTGAGTAGCATAACTACAAAATTAACCAACATGTTGGGAGCTAAATGAAATTACCGATATCTCATCATAATGGCCCGCTAGAGAGGGCTGAAACCCTCTATGCGAATGCTCTCAATGATTTAATGAAAAGTGATTACAAGCGTTTCATACAACGAATAGATTTAGTAGCCAGCGTAGCGCCGAGAATTTATTCAGACTATACCAAAAAGCTTTTAGCAAAATTAGTGACAGGTTCACCAAGAGGTATCAAAGAATATTATTTTGATCCAGAACAGCTAGCTTGTTTTTTACAAACCATATTGGAAACAACGCTCACGCTGCGAAAGAGGCACTATAGTCATGAACTCTATTTTATCTTAGGCGAATTTATCTTTACTAATCCAGAATTAATACAAGAGCCAGAAGAATGTTATCAGGGTTATTATCCTTATGTGCTTGCTAGGCTTTTCTTAACATTGGCAGATCGTTATCCGGGTGCAAAGACATTACGTGCTTATTGTGACAAGAAATTATTTGAAAAATCATTGTGGGATTTAACCCCTTCTCATGATAAAGGGATTCTACCAGAAAAATACTTAGAAGCACCCTTGATTTATCTAGCGGAATGCCATGCTAACCTTCTAGATCCAGAGCAATATTTTTTAAATAGTATGAGGTTTATTAATCAAGTTCTTGAAGTCATATGTGGTGATGGGTTTTGTCCTGCTATTCGTTATGCTTTGGATAAAATGAATGCGGAATATTATGCTCAATTAGGGGCGATATGCGAGCGGAATGGAAAAAATACGAAGGCATTTAATTATTATAGTCATGCTCATCGGATGGATGATACTAATTTAGCAGTGATATGGTGGCTTGCATCCTCTTGTTATGAAGCAGGCTTGATGTGGGATGCGATGTCTTTTTTTAGATTACTCATTCTAAAAGACGATGCGCATTATCTTAAGTGTTTAGAAGCGTTGGTAATTCAAAACCCTGATTTACACCTTCTCCAGAGAGATTTAGGCGAACATTATTATAAAAAAGCCGCGTATGAGTGTGCTGTTTTTTGGTACAAGAGGGCAGCTAAACACGGCGATAGCAAATCGTGTAAAAAGCTTGGGCTTTTATATTATCGCGGACAGGGTGTAGAGAAAAAAATCTACAAGGGATTGGATTTATTATTTCAAGGTGGATCAGAGAATTGGCGTGAGATTGTAGCAGAGATAAAATCATATTCAGATGCTAACATGAATTTAGCGATTGCCAATGCGTATGGATGGTCTCGAGAAGCAGGATCACTTAATTTAGCAATCGAATGGTTTAAAAGAGCTATTATCACCGCTGCTAAATCTCCCGCCTTGCTTGGACGGTGTCAGCGTGACTTTAAACACTATTTAATTCGATTACATGAAGAATATAAGTTGCGCAATGACGTCACAGCATTCATTAAATTATTTAAAAACCCATTTGTTGTTTCTTACATGAGCATGGAGATTAAAGCATATTGGAGTAATCATCCTTGGTTTAAAATTATATACTCCCCCTATCAAACATTCCGTACGCGATATGCTATTCAGGATTTATTAGAAGACATAGAAAAATGGAAAATAGAGCGCGCTTTTCCCAAGTGTAATTTATTAATGGGGGAGCCGATGACTTATGAAGAGGCGATAGAATCTGAAATAACAAATTTGGTAGAACAACAATCATTTCAAGATTACCCACGTATTATATTGACATTATTGGAAAATCCAGCAATTAGAATAATGACTAGCAAAACTGTCCAAGCACAGTTATTAGAATGGTGCACCTTTCAATCTCACATTGCAGCGGAGGTTAAGGCTGAATTTTTTAAAGATGGCGAAATACGTAAACATTTAAGTGTAACGGCCAAGAGATTTCTTTATCAAAATGATG
>Ga0070738_10004585_pt1 | contig 16316 bp, 15 predicted proteins | sample Coa_R2_2_FD_66446 | JGI IMG/M metagenome (GOLD analysis project Ga0070738, IMG submission 66446) | Surface soil microbial communities from Centralia Pennsylvania, which are recovering from an underground coalmine fire - Coalmine... | ecosystem: Environmental > Terrestrial > Soil > Unclassified ...
AACAAGTCCATCTTAACCTAAAATTCTACACGGGAGCTTTCCCATAATTCATCATTAGCTTAGGAGTTGTGTTGTGGACTTATCTCGTATTCCTGCCCAACCTAAACCAGGTCTCATTAATGTTCTGATTGAAATTCCAGGTGGGAGTAAAAATAAATACGAATATGACAAGGATTTACAAGCTTTTGCGCTAGACCGTGTACTTTACTCGTCTGTACAATATCCATATGACTATGGCTTTGTGCCTAACACTCTAGCTGATGATGGCGATCCTCTGGATGGAATGGTACTTATAGATGAGCCAACTTTTCCCGGGTGTATAATAGCCGCACGACCCATTGGTTTCTTAGAAATGATCGATGGTGGTGATCGCGACGAAAAAATTCTTTGTGTTCCTGACAAAGATCCTCGCTATGCTTCTGTAAAATCCCTAAAAGACATAGCGCCACACAGATTGGACGAAATTGCTGAGTTTTTCCGCACATACAAAAACTTGGAGAAAAAAGTCACAGAAATTCTTGGGTGGCAAGATGTAGACAAGGTTACACCTTTGGTAGAAAAGAGCATCAAAGCAAGTAAATAAATCAGTGAACAGTGAACAGTTATCAGATTTGGCAGGGGATGCGCGACCCGCCATCGGCGCTTTTCACAGATTTGGTCGGAGAATGAAACTCAAACTATGAAATGGATAACTGTTAGCTGATAACTGATAACTGGATAATTGATAACTGATAACTGTATGCAGCGTACGCTCCTTTTGGCAAAAATTCACAATTGTACCCTCACGGCGACAAATCTCGACTATGTGGGAAGTATCAGCGTTGACGAAACTCTACTAGATAAAGCAGGGATCTTGCCCTACGAGCAGGTGCAAGTGGTGAACATTACCAATGGTGAGCGTTTCATTACTTATGCAATACCAGCTCCAGCAAACTCAGGTGCAATTGAACTTAATGGAGCAGCAGCACGTCTAGGCATTTCTGGCGATCGCTTGATTATAATGTCATACGGGCAGTTCACATTGGAAGAGTGGAAAACGTACTCTCCCACTGTTGTAATCGTCGACGAAAAAAACCGACTGTTAGAAGTGCGACATTACGATGAGCTGCTCAGTAAGACCTAATTTCAAATAAAATGTCAAATTTTGACCCATCGTCTCCCCAAAAATACGATAATGAAAAGCAAGTCATTTCGCTTCCACGAAACCAAGTGGGGGAGTTTGTTATTCAGTTTTGGGGTGTGCGGGGTTTAATTCCTACCCCTGGTAGTAACACTAGCCGATATGGTGGTAACACTGCTTGTGTAGAGATGTATGTAGGTGGGAAAAGCTTAATTTTTGATGGGGGTACTGGCTTACGCATTTTAGGCAAAAGTTGGCTGGAACGACAACACCCACTTGAAGCTCATTTATTTTTCACTAACTCCCAATCTAATCGTATTCAGGGTTTTCCTTTTTTTGCGCCTGCATTTCATTCACAAAACTGCTTTCATATTTACGGTACAGCCGCCTCAAATGGAGCTTCCATCAAACAATGTTTGTGCGACCAGATGCTCCAGCCGCACTTTCCTTACCCCTTACAAGTCATGCAGTCTGAATTACAATTTCACAATCTGACTCCAGGTAAGGTAGTCAAGCTAGATGATGTCAATGTCACAACAGCATTAATCAATTACACACAAAGGTCTATAGGTTACCGAGTGAGTTGGCAGGAATACAGCGTTGCTTACATCACTGACATGCATCAGCAAACTAACGAGTCTGACCGCAATCACATTGAACAACTTACTAAAAGTGTTGATTTATTAATTGCTAACGCAACCTACACTCCACCTATAGAACGTAAGCATCTTGACTCTGATTTCTACTGGCGGACCGCGGTGGACTTAGCTCAGACTAATGGCGTTAAACGACTGATTATTACTCACCATCACCCAGATGACAATGATGATTTTCTTGACGAAGTTCAATCTGAAATTAAATCTGTTTTTCCCAAAGCATTACTAGCCTGTGAAGGTTTAGTTTTGCCTATATTTTAAATAGAACTTCTATATTCTGCTTTCTTCTTCAGCTAAACAGTCTGAAATAGTTGCTGATAGACTGCATCAACAACTTGAGTAAGTTCCTTTAATTTTTCAGATACCGCACCACTCGTGAATAGTGCTTCGGCTTTTGCAATCCCGGAGCGTACATCTGAACAGATGCCACAACGCCACAGATAGAACCCACCATTCCACAAAGCTGTTTGCATAAGTTCTGATGGTCTACCCTGTAGTATCCCTTGCATGTCAGTTAGTAATTTTTCGGTTGTCTCAAGGGGTACGTTATGTGTCGTGAAGCCATATTCACGGGGGACAAGATGTAACCTTTCAAAAGTTCTCTGGCTACTCAACGCGTTGTCATTGCTCGACATTTCTGTTTCCCGAGAACTGGTAGATCCACCTAAGCCAATAATAGCTGTGCGATCGCGTGGAAGGTCTGGGCTTCCTTCTAATCCTTTGATAGTTGTAAATTGGGTTATCCCTCGTAAAGCAAAGGTTTCTTGGAATAGAGTTTCAGTAGGAGGATGAACAAACCCAGTTATTATGTGACTGTTGCCAGCATAGGGTGACCAAATAAGTTCCATTGTTGCAAAAGGCGGACGTTTGCCTAATTGGTCTCGGTATTCCCAAAGACTTTTCGTTAAGGGAAAATGCCTTGGAGTGTAAACAAAGCCAATTCCCGTTTTTTCAAATACTTGCTGAGTTTTTTCAAGTGGTAGTCTAGTCCAATCAATTCCCAAGGATTGCCAAATGTCTACCAATGGTAATCCATACTTTGTAGGCATGCGATCGCTACCGTGCATCAAAATAGGTTGCTGAACTGTTGCCAGTAGCAAAGCCGTTAAAATGCTAACAGGTGCAGTACGGGTTCTACCATCATAAGGTATTCCTAAAACTATTACTGCCCGATCACAAAAGAGAGGTTGTAGTTTTGGTCCTAGCTCATCATAGGCGTCTAACATTCCACCTAACTCTTCTGCAGTAGGACGTTTGATCCTGTGAGCAATCAAGAATGCGCCAATTTGGGCTGGTGTGGCTTCGCCCCTTAGCATCATGCTTGTTGCTATTGCTGCTTCAGCACGAGTTAGATTTTCCCCTGTATGATTTCCACTACCAACTTTTTTTAGTAAATCTCTAAATAAATTGCTCATTTATTATTTATCCTAATTTTTTATTGTTGGTTCTTTTTCAAAAGCTGTTATCCCCCTTGTCCACGCCAGTTGCTACCCTACCCTGCGGGAACGCTTTCAGCGAACGGGAAGCCGCCCTCCCTTGCGTCTACAAGTCGGGAAACCCGCCCACGGCGCTGGCTCCCCTTGTTCTTCACTCCTCAACGCCACTTGCTACAACAGAGAGAGCCTCCCGCAGTGGCCCTCCCTACTCCCCATTAACAAATTGCGGTGGTACCTTTTGCTGCACCAGTTGCCAAAAATGTTGGATTGGAGGAATCTGGAGGCGGTCTTGAGTAGTGACCATAATCACTTGACGCGTTAAACTGGAACCGTCCGGGAAAGAACCATTAGGGTTACTAGCTAAGGGACGAACTGCAAGAGAAGGGTCTTGACGTGCTTCAACTAATGCCGAGTGGGGTAACAAAGCAATAAGCTCTCCTTGGCGAACCACTCCTCGGAAGGCATCTAGTGTGTTGACCTCTAGTGCTGCTTGTAGTGTAGCTTCTAAACTCTCAAAACTATCTTGTACCAAGCGCTGCATTCCATAGCCATCTTTAAAAACTACCTGTGGATAATGAATAAGTTCTGACCAAGGAATGCGTTCATATTTTGCTAAAGGGTGATCGGCTGCAGTTAAGACTTCTATAGGTTCTTCATACAAGACCTCTGTCACCATTTCTTTACTGGAAGTTAAAAGACGGTTGTTCATGACAATTGCCAGATCAACCAATCCATCTTTGAGAACTTTTAACGCCCGATCACTTCCTAAAGATGTCACACGCAATTGCACATCTGGATAATCACGGCAAAATTGCCGTAACACTGGTGGCAAGTAATAAGCGCATAGTGAATGAATCGCTGCAATACAAAGTTCTGGTTGCTTTCCTGCTAGTAAATCTGTTATCTCCTGAATGGCAATTTGCCACTCTTGGCAAATTTTACGGGCACGGGGTAGTAAGCGTTCACCTGCTAGCGTTAATTTTGCCTGACCTGTTCTATGAAATAAGTCCAACCCTAAATCTGTTTCCAATGCCTGAATCTGCCGACTGATTGTCGATTGGGTTACACCACATTTTTTAGCTGCTTGTTGAAAGCTGCCTGTCTCCGCGATCGCCAGAAAGGCTTGCAACTGCTCTAGTCGCATTTTGATGTAGCCTGAATTACAGTTATAGGGCTTCAATCAAGCTAATGGATTTTTAACAAAAATTCAGTAGATTTTGTTACATGTCTAGTTTTTTAGGCTCCACTTAGGGAGTGATCCCTGCGGGTGAGTTTCCCAACTTACGAATCATAAACTGCACGGTTAGTACTTAGCTAATAGAGTCATCACTGCTTGTTGTAATTCTGGTGTGAGAGGAGCATTGATTGCTAAATTCTTCAGGGCAGCCATTGCATGCAATTTGACTTGTGCATCCTCATCTGCCAACATTGTCATTAATGGCTCCAATGCTTGGACTTTACCCAACTGACCTAAAGACAAAGCGATCGCACTCCTAATTGAGGTAATTTCAATGGCTGGATGCTTGGATTGCAGGAAAGCCAACAAAATTTCTGCTGCTTTGTCAGTTACGTTTTGATTGTTAGCTCGTCCCAGTGCTGTAACAATGTTTTGCCATAGTGTTACGGATTGCACTTCATTCAAAGCAGAGTGCAGATAGCTTAAGCTAGATGGTGTTTCCATCCAAATTAAAGCACGGATGATTTCCTGTTGTAACTTTACTGGTGTATCAGGTGAGATCAGCGCTTGAAACAATGGGTCAGCAGCAGCGTCGCAATTCATGCGTGAAAGGGCGATCACTGCTGCACAGCAAACATCCAGATTAAAGTCATAAAGCCTGGGTTTCAGTTTTGTCACTAAATCTAATTCAAAGCATAAATCACAACGATAACTCAAACCAAATACTGCTTCACGCCTTACGGAAGCAGACACATCATCTAAAGCATTCAAAAGTACTGGTGGTACACGCGGATCATGAAAACTCGCTAGAGCCTCAATTGCAGCAAGACGTACAGCAACTTCTGCGTCTTTAGCTACCCTGATTAAGGGTGTAATTATTTCTTTGTGGCGGATATACGAGAGGGCTTGCACAGCCAATAAACATGTATCTTCATTGTTCAAGAAATCTGTTAAAGCGGGAATAGCGACAGGACCTACTTTCGCCAATGCTGTCGCTGCCATTGCCTTGATCTCTTCGTTATCGGTTTTCAATACTTCAGTTAAAGGCGCAATCACATCTGGACTTTTCATGTCTCCTAAGATTTGCGTTACAAAAGAGCGCAATTCTTCATCTGCGTCTTCATTCTCCAATATGTCGATAAGTGGTGCGATCGCAATTTTTCCAAGGTGGTTAAACACCTTAGCTATTTCCCAACGTTGCTGAAAATCCCCTAATGTTAAAACTGAAAGAGCCCATTCTAGAATATTGTCTAGATCATTATCAAATTTTAGATGTTGAACGTTTTCTGTAAGAAGCAACTGTTGCAGATAGTGTATGAGTGACGACCAATCAGCCGTATCATGTGCCGCTTGCGCTTGAACTAAAAGTGTGTTGATGTTATTCACAATTAGTAAATAATTAGTGGTCAGTTGTGAATTATCAGTTGTAGATTGTAACTACTAATCATTACCCAAGCCCACTGATACGAGAATTAAAGTCTGTCAATTTATCGGTCTTTGCAAAGAACAACACGATAAAAAACCGTGGTAACTCGGCTGAGTCCACGGTTTTTGGTGTAGTGTGAGGAGACTTAGTTAATCCTTATGATAAGCCCATCTCGTCTTGAGTTAGACACTCGTAACAGTTTTTGCAACAGAGTTATTTTTGTATACGATCCGTGCATTATCAAGCGTTCAATTCAAAGATATAGATTTTAATGAATATCGTTATAAAGTACGTTTGAGGTGATGGCTCCAAAAAAGACCATATAAACTATCGGGTCTGTAGCTATCTTAATGAGAATCAAGTTAATTATAAATATTTTCCAAACTTATAATGGAGACGACTCTCTTTCTCAAGAGGTTGTGTCCAGGCTATGTTTATACCTTTGAGTTTATAAAATCTTCTGCAACGGGACGAGTACTTAACTATTGCAAAGCTTGCTATTGAGCTTATTGGAGGATTCATGGTAGAAACGCATTGGTTCCATTAAACCGCGTGAAAGAACGTACGGTAAGGTTACAACGACCATCAACTCCCGTATAGTCCTCACAGTTAGCAATAAGCTGTTATATCTTCACCGCATTCATCAGCAAGATAACACAAAGCTTTGAAACGTAAACCGACCACTTCTTGATAAAGTGGATTTAACTTACACATTGGTGGAATGTGCAATAGTTTGCGGCCAAAAAGGCTGATGTCTCGTTCAAAAGGACATTGGGCAGGGATAAGTTTGCACAAGAGATGAGCCAATTTGGAATTATGAACTTCTATAGAATCTAACCACTGACGGACTGGTTGCAGTGGATCATTGTGGACCAAGATATGAGTAATGCTTGTCATGGCTATTTACCTCATGATTGCTGAATTTTAAAGTCTACTTTTGTTTAGTGGGTTTGAACTCTTCTCTATAAAGCTTTATAGATTGAGTTTTCTGAGATTATGCAGGTGTTGTCTGCTCTTTAGTTCCTTATTTGGGAACACTCTTAACTACAAGTTAGAGACCCAACATTCCAGACAAGGTTCCTGATATTTTGCTTTTTCTTTACCCATCTGCAACTAACTACTCTCAAAGTCAACAATAGCAACGCTTTTCTTACCTAAGATAGATTGACTACTTTATGTGACTTCTCTTTAAGATTATTACATATTTGTACACATGCCAAGTAAAACGGGAATGGCAACAAAGGAAAAAGCTTAGCTACAGCCATCCTCAAGCATTCGTAAGTGACAAGAATCCCGGTTTCTTGGCGAAAACGGAATTCTGAGGCTTTTCATTTTTACAATTTCTACACGGACTGCTATGGTAGCCAGCTAAATTTGAACTGACATATACATATGTCGTTAATATACTCATTGAAGTGGTTATGAGTATGAGTACACTTGGATAAAAGCTAGTTTTTGCCTAATTTAAACAATGAGTAATATTTATCTCGATAGACAGTTTTGATCTTTGACTTATACTTTTTTTCTATTCCCTTTTGCAATTTTCCTGAAGGGTTTAGGAAAAACACATTAGTAAATCCTGGGGATTTTTTAGGGATATTGCTGTTTTTTAAGAGCTGAAAGTGCACTTTTGGTTCTAAAAGATAGCTGAGTGAGAAAATATTTCCATAATTAATACCCAAATCATCACTTAGCAAAAGTGGGCGAGAAGTATGATTAATGATTTTTGCAACCTTTAGATTTCCGGAACTAACAACCTTACTCCACCAAGTCTCTGCTTGAGAGCTTACCGCCCCAGAAAATATACCACTGATAATAACTAATGCTGTAATCGTTTTCCAGATTCTGCGGCGTGACCAGTTTCCATTATATAATTGAGTAGCCAGCAAGTACGCAACCGCGAGTTGAATTCCTAAATAAGAAGGCATTAAATACCGCTCAGTTAGCGATCGATTTCCTCCCAAAATCAAATCTGGAAGCATGAGAGGTAATGCAGGTACTATGATCAGTGTGATAATAAATAACCAGGCTTGTGGGTGAGTTGTACGGCAAAGAAAATAAATTGCATATCCTACAAAGATGAAAAAAATTGGTGTAATTAAATAGCTTAAAGGATTTTCAAAGCCAAAGTTTAGATCAAAAAAAATACGGCTTAACTGCATAAGCCAAGATTGAATTACAGCCCACCAAGGAGACCTTGTTACTGTCTGGGCTGTTGAATCGTGAAATTTGGAAAAGTTAGCTAATACGACTAAAATCCAAGGTGTGAAGCTTAAAAAAGCAGTTAGTGATGCGATGCTATAAGCTTTTACTGTCTTATGCCAGTGGAATTTTTTCATAGTAACTATATAAATTCCATGAGCTACTGCTACGAATCCACTTAACAAAGATGTATAGAGACTGAGTGCTAACGTTAGTGCATAAATTCCCCATGTGAAGATACGCTCTTTTTCTAGCTGCCATTTGAATTCTAACCGTATTGCTCGTAACAGTGAGGCACTAGAAACTAGAATAGTGACTACCCATAGCATATATTCTCTTGCTTCTTGAGCGTAAATGAGCTGGATAGGAGAGACTGAGATGAGCGCGATCGCTAAATAGGGTAGTGATAACGGCACATTAAATAATTCACGGCATAGCCAATAAATGCATGGGAAAGCTAGCAAGCTAATAAACGCTGATAAACTTCTAATTGCCGTGACTGAACTCCCAAAGATTTGTACCCACAACCGAGTTATTACATAATAAAGTGGTGGATGTTGCGGATCTTCTACTGCCAGAGATTTAATAGTGTCACCTAAATTTTTTTCTGGGTTCAAACTTTGAAACTTAGCAAAAGCTTCTCTAGTAATTACACGCTCATTAAAGATTTGCTTTGTCACTTCAGCAACTGTGTACCCGGTTACCCGTAGTGATGTATAAATTTCATCATGCCAATACACTTTAGTGCCTAGGTTATAGAAGCGAAAAAATATCCCTACTATCAACACGACAATAATGAAAAACCGCAACCAATCGGGGGCAAATTTGAAATGCCTCATAGCTAGTTGTCGAAAGAAGTTATAGAAAATGACTCAGGCAATAGTGATTACTGGTGGCTACTAGTTGATAACTGCAAAAAGCATCTTGGTGGGATGTATAACTCTCATGATTTAAGCTCAAATTACTCAAATATGTTAATTTTTGTGACGAAAATAACTGATTTTTTTACAATTGAAATTTCAGATTATTGCTAAAAGCATAAGCCCCTCCTCATTTCTCTAGTGGAGGGGTTGTTATGGCTGAAATAATCTCGTCGTTGTGCTCATCTGGACCAACAACTAGCACAACTTAAAATTAATAAATGAAGAGACTCCCAAAGGCATGCACATGATTATATGCCTTGATGTTTGCTGAGAGATGACCCACACAACTATCATGACGGATATCTCCATCAATTTACGTTGTGACTGTTATTATAGCGAACCCTGGTTCCTGCCCAGTGCAGTTTCTCACGCAAAGTCTTATAGTACGAATTGTTTTCCCGTAGAATAATAAACTTAGCTCGAGGTTCTGCAATTCGCACATCAACACGGTGTCCTGGCCAAATTGAAGTCGCCAATACACCATCCATCCACAGCTTGGTACTTAAATCGTAATCTCCCAAAGGCCAAATGCTAACGACACAACCAGGGGGTAAAACAATGGGACGGCTAGAAAGACTCATTGGACAAATGGGAGTGACAATCATTGCTTCCATGCCATCATGTAAAATTGGACCATTGGCAGAGACTGTGTATCCTGTGGAACCTGTTGGTGTTGCAACAATCAACCCATCTCCTACGTATTGATCTATGACCTCACCATCTATTTCCATCTCTAAGATTGAGGTAATCATGCGGTCAGCAGAAGCAGGTTTGACGCACATTTCATTTAAAGCAAGATAGCGTTCACTCACTGGTTCCAAGTTTGTGCTATTGCCCTCAAATACTGCTGCTTGTAACATCATTCGCCGTTGGACAGCGTAGCGATCTTCTAAGAGCCGATCCCAAACTTGTTCTGTATCCTGAAATTCTTCCACTGACTCAGTAAGAAACCCCAGATGACCTCCCACATTCACTCCCAAAATTGGGATACCAGCTGGGGCTAAGTGTCTTGTAGCAGTTAAAACAGTACCATCACCACCAAGTACCAAAGCTAGATCAATTGGTTGGGTAGCCGAAGCCAAAAATACTGGATAAGGATTATCTTTGGGTCCACTCGGTCCCATAAGCACATGGCACTGGCGGTGTTCTAGTTGTTTAGCACAGATTTCTGCCCAGCGTTTGCTTTGAGAATCTCGTGCTTTATAAGCAATAATGACATGCTTGAGTTCCACAGAACTACCATTTGAGGAGGTTAAACTGCTCCATATCGACAGTATCACGATTGCGATAAATGGCCAGCACGATCGCCAAACCGACTGCTGCCTCAGCTGCCGCTACGGTAATAATAAATATGGTAAAAACCTGACCCTTAATCACTACTGGGTCTAGGTAGTTAGAAAATGCCATTAAATTCAAATTAATGGCATTGAGTAGTAACTCAATCGACATCAGCACTCGTACGGCATTACGGCTTGTAATCAAGCCATAGATGCCAATACAAAATAAAGCTGCTGCCAATAGTAGAAAATACTGGATTTGCATGAATCGTTGTTAGTTGTTGGTTGTTGTCATTTGTTAAGTATTAACTGTTAGCCGCTAACTGTTAACACAATTACTGAATGTTGCGGTCAGCATCACCCGCTGATATAAGTTCTCTAGGACGTTCTGGCAACGTCAAAACGGGTTGTTGTTGAGTGGGTGATATTGCCTGCTCTGGTAAATACTCACGACGTGCCAAAATGATTGCTCCTACCATTGCCATTAATAGCAAAACGGAAGCTACTTCAAAAGGCAATAAAAAGTCGCTGAAAAAATGCTGCCCGATGACAACTATTGAGTCTTTAGTGGGAATAGCACTTGAGATTGACCAGGGTGTTGTCAAAATCATCGTACTCAAAAGCGCAAACAATCCTAAACTGACTACACCTGTGAGGGCTTTACGTACCCAGACAGTAGGGAACGGAACAAAGTTCTGGCGCTTGTTTACTAACATAATCGCAAACAAAATAAGTACGTTAACTGCGCCAACATAAATTAGCAATTGTGCTGCTGCTACAAAATCAGCATTTAGGAGAATGTACATCCCAGCAATGCTAACGAACACGCCTCCTAGCAAAAAAGCAGAATATACGATGTTGTCAAACAGTACTACACCTAGTGCTGAGCCAATCATCATTACAGCTAGTAAGCCAAATGAAACAAGCTGTACTCCTTGCGCTAAATTCACTTTTTTTGTCCTTAGTCACTGGTCATTTGTCATTGGTCATTAGTTATTGGTCATTCGTCATGAGTCGTTCGTCAGAAAGGACAAGGACAAATGACAAATAACCAAACAAATTTATTTTTCTTGCTCTACAAGGTCTTCTGGACGAGCACCAGCGCGAGGTGCATCAGGTGGTAAGTCATGAGGTTCAATCACACCTTTAGGCAGATAAACAAATTCTCGCAACGGCGTAACCATTGGGTCATCCGTGACTTTGTATGGTAAACGGCCCAGAGCTACGTTATCATAATTCAACTCATGCCGATCATAAGTGGAAAGTTCGTATTCTTCTGTCATTGATAGACAATTGGTTGGGCAATATTCTACGCAGTTGCCACAGAAGATACAAACTCCAAAGTCTATACTGTAATGGCTGAGCTTTTTCTTCTTACTTGCTTTATCAAATTCCCAATCCACTACAGGTAGGTTAATGGGACAAACCCGAACACAGACTTCGCAGGCAATACACTTATCAAATTCAAAGTGAATCCTGCCCCGAAATCGTTCGCCAGGAATAAGTTTTTCGTAAGGATACTGCACAGTCACTGGACGCCGTTGCATATGGTCGAAGGTGACAGCCAACCCCTGCCCAATGTAACGACCAGCTTGCACTGCTTCTTTTGCGTAATCGCCAACTTGTTTGAGGAACTTTAGCATTTTTTGTGTCTCTCTCTCTGAAAGTTAGGAGTTAGGAGTTAGGAGCTAGAAATGAAATAGAACTAAGAATGAAGAATGAAAGATAAGAAATAACAATTCATCACTCCTAACTCCTCATTCCCAACTCCTAAACGCCAGTTGCTACAACGGGGGGAACCCCCGCAACGCACTGGCTCCTCCTAACTCTCCCTTTACCCTCCAAAGGCTACGGGAAAGGCTAGTTTTAGCGCTGCTGTTAATAGTAAGTTCACCAAACCAACTGGTAACAAGAACTTCCATCCTAAATCTAGCAATTGATCGATGCGAACACGAGGTACTGTCCAACGCAGTAGAATCGCTAGAAAGATGAGGAAGTAAGCTTTGAGTACGGTCATGGTGATTCCTAGCGAGGCATCTATAACCTGTAGCACAGAATTTGTCTCACTGACTCCCAACCAGCTAGCTATTAGGCTAGTAGGAACTGGAAAATCCCAACCGCCTAGATATAAAACTGATACTAGTAGGGCAGAAAGCACAAGGTTAACGTAGGAACCTACATAGAACAGACCGAATTTCATACCAGAGTACTCAGTCTGATACCCTGCCACAAGTTCTTCTTCTGCTTCGGGTAAGTCAAATGGTAATCGTTCGCATTCAGCAAGAGCTGCTATCCAAAAGATAATGAACCCAACTGGTTGTCGCCAAACATTCCAGCCAAGTAGACCATATCCAGATTGCTGATTAACAATGTCAACGGTGCTCAGACTATTAGACATCATAGCGATCGCCAGTACTGCCAACGCCAAGGGAATTTCATAGCTAATTGACTGAGCAGCAGCTCGTAAACCACCTAATAGGGAATACTTGTTATTAGATGCGTATCCTGCCATTAATAGCCCAATTGGCTGAATGCTGGACAAGGCAATCCACAACAAAACCCCCATTCCTACGTTGGTAATAACCAAATTCTGTCCAAACGGCACAATCAAATAGGACAGAAACACCGGAATAACAACAATGATGGGACCCAGCGTAAACAATAAGGCATCAGACTTGGCTGGCACCACATCTTCTTTAAAGACGAGCTTGAGACCATCCGCCACGGGAGCCAGCAAACCCAGCGGACCAATGTATTCAGGACCAATCCGCTGCTGTGCGGCTGCTGAAATTTTTCGCTCTAGCCAAACACAAGTCAGTACCCCCACTGTGGCCGCAATGATCATTAATATCATTGGTACTGGCATCCAAATAGTTTTGGCTACATCAGAAGATAGCCCCAAATCCATGAGGGATTTAATAAACGTTCCTTGCAGATCTATTCCTGGATTCATGTTTATGCGCTTTAACTCATCGATCTACTTTGTCAATAACTGTAAGTTCATCTTTTCATCTCTCTACCTAGCTCAGGCAAAATTTAAGATTGTTGGCAATTCCATGCCTAGTATATCGTTGCTAGGTTTTTGCTTTAGATAACTTATGGAGAGTTTCTACTTATGGTATCTATTGAAATTCGCGATACGGAAGTTAGGTAGTGGGGAGTAGAAGGGAGACAAGGGGGACACTCTATCCTATACCCCCCATGCCCCCTGCCCTTTTCCTCTATCGCTGCTCAATAGGTATATAAGAAATGTTGTGGAGACCGTTATAAACTTGGGTAGGACGGAAGATCCGGTTTTCTTCTAGTTGTTCCTTCCAATGGGCTAGCCAACCTGCAACACGGGCGATCGCGAATATTGGTGTAAACAAGTCTGTTGGAATGCCCATCTTGCGATACACTAAGCCTGAATAAAAGTCAACATTGGGATAGATTCCTTTTGGACCGAGTTTTTCCTCTATGATGCGTTCCATCTCTAGAGCGATGTCATAGTATTTATCATGCCCAAATTTTGCAAACAATTGTTCTACTAAACTTTGCAGAATTATGGCGCGTGGGTCTTTCACTTTATAAACACGATGCCCAAAGCCCATAATCTTAGCTTTGCGCTGGAGACAATCCTCAATGTAGGGCCGTACATTTTCTACAGAGCCAATATTTTCTAACATCTGAATCACTTCTTCATTGGCTCCGCCATGAAGTGGACCACCCAAAGTACCTACTGCACTTGCAACGACGGCATAAGGATCTGTGAGCGTAGAAGCTGTTACCCTAGCACTAAATGTGGAGGCATTCATGGTATGCTCAGCTTGAAGTATCAAGCAGATATCAAAAATACGTGCTACAAGTGGATCTGGCTCTTTTTCATGGAGCATGTACAAAAAGTTAGCAGAATAGTCCAGGTCATCCCGAGGGCGTACTGGATCGTTTCCTTTACGCATCAACTGGAACGCCGCTACCATTGTGGGAATAGTTGCCAAGAGGCGGACAACAGCATCTCGAATATAAACAGGGTTATGCAAGTCGCGGCGTGAATAAAATAAGCCCAATGCTGCTGCCGAGGCTTGCAGGGCATCCATGGGGTGACCACTTTCCGGAAAGGATTTCATCATGTCACGGATAGGATATTTTATTCGTCTATGGGAACGAACTTCTTGCTCAAATGTTTTCAGTTCATCTGCTGTAGGCAGTTCACCCCAAATCAACAGATAAGCAGTTTCCAAAAACGTACTTTTTTCTGCTAGTTCCTCAATCCGAATGCCACGGTATTCTAATATTCCCTTTTGCCCGTCAACGTTGCTAATGCTGGATTGGGCGGCAGCAATACCCTCCAACCCAGGTCTGAATTCGCATACCATCATGGCAACACCATCTGCTTTGTGAAAGATTTGTTCAAGCTAAACTACCAGACAATCTTATTACCACAACAGTAGCCGTTCGCATGAAAAATCCTTTGGAAACGTTGAAACCTTGTTATAGTAGATACTTGGGTGGTGTCAACCAGAACATCTGACTACGACCCAAGGGGGATCCTTTATCTGGTAGTTTTACCCCAATCATACCCGCTTTCTTTAAGAGAATGCTTCCTTTGGCCTCCCCCCATAGAAGAATTTCTGCCCAAGAACTCAAATTTGGTTCATGTCCAACTAAGGCTAGTTGAGTTTGAGGTGAATATTGTCTTGGTTCTAGCCAGTCCGCAACCCAACTTTCGACTTTACCATCAGGGGCAAGTTGAGGACATTTCTCTAAATGAGCACTTAGTCCAGTTTCTATAATGATTTCTGCTGTTTGATAAGCCCGCATTAAAGGACTTGTCGCAACTAAATCAAAATATAACCCCAAACTTTTTAGTCGTTGAGTCACTTTTTCTGTTTTTTGTCTCCCTTCCTTTGTGAGCGTTCGCGCCTCATCCTTGATGTCAGATCTTTTTTCTTGGGCTATGCCGTGACGAATTAAATAAAGCTCCACAATTGTGCCCTTTGTTATTTGTCCTTTGTAACTAGAAACTAACGAATAACTAATGACTAAGAATAAATAACTTTATTCTTGATGAATCGGATTATCTTTAGGATTAACCAGTCTCAGTAGCTTCTGTTTAATTTGAGCATCAAAAACTTCCCATTTCATTTTTGCATAAGCTGAATTTTCGTTACTCCCAGATAAGAAGCCCATAGGAATTTCAAATCCACCTGCGCTTGTTCGTCCACCGCCAAAAAAGCGCCCACTACTATCTTGCCCAAAGGCTTCTTTTATGAACTCATCCGGGTCAAGAGTAAGTTTAGTAGTTCTTAGGGAACCAACAACCACTTCCAATTGTTCATCTTCATCATGAACAATTCCATAGACTACGGCTGTGTGAACGTTATCTTCCGTAACGAGAAAATCTGCTGCTTGTGGAATAGCATCGCGGTCGTCGTAGCGTAAATATCCAACACCAGCAATGGAAAAGTTGTTCTGCACAATGCGGTTTTTCAGCGATCGCTCAATGACATCCATGACTCTCTTAGAACGAGTCGCTTGTAGCACAGTATTTAACAATTGAGCGTCATAGAATCGACTTAGATAGGCAGCCGCCATGAAGTCTTCCTCCTGAGCTTGCATCAGCCTATTTGTGTCTGAGCGCAAACCGTGCATTAAGGCAGTTGCACATTTTACGTGCTGATTTATGCTGCTATCTAAGGTTAGTAATCCTGCTTGTAGATACTGGGTGAAAATCGTTGCTGTTGCGCGGACATGAGGACGTATGTCAATAAACTCTGACTTTAGATCACCTTGAAGATTATGATGATCGATAACTACTATTAGCTTAATTCCTGCTTGTTGTACTATTGGCATTAAACCAGAAGTCGTCCCCTGATTATCAATTAATACAAAGCCTTGATATGATGATAAATCTTTACTTTTGAGAGTTTGTAAAGTCCAGCGCTGAGCAGGTAAGCTTGTCAATTTTACTAGAGCAATATTTTCTTGGTGGCTCAATGTACCAGCATAAACAATGTCACATTTAATATCAAATTGCTGAGCAATTAGCTGGTAGGTCCAGGCAGAAGACAATGCATCGGGGTCAGGAAAATCTTGCAGAATTACCAAATGACGTTCATG
>Ga0070738_10004586_pt1 | contig 16314 bp, 10 predicted proteins | sample Coa_R2_2_FD_66446 | JGI IMG/M metagenome (GOLD analysis project Ga0070738, IMG submission 66446) | Surface soil microbial communities from Centralia Pennsylvania, which are recovering from an underground coalmine fire - Coalmine... | ecosystem: Environmental > Terrestrial > Soil > Unclassified ...
GAGACGGCGCCGGGCCCGACGCCGACCGCGGTCGTCACGGTGCCGACCCCGAGGTCGATCTTCGCGACGATCGACTGGTTCTCCTCGCCGATGAACAGGTTGCCCTGGGGATCGAGCGCCATGCCCAGCACGGCGTCGATGCCCGCGTTCGCGAGCGGACCGCCGAACCCCACGTCGCCGAGGAGGCCCTGCCCGACGAGCGTCGTGATGGAGCCCGTCCTGGGGTCGACGCGCCGGATGAGCCCGAAGTTGAGCTCGGCAATGTAGAGCGTGCCGTCCGGCGCCACGGTGGGGAGGGGCTGGAGGATCGTCGCGGCCACGGCGGGGCCCCCGTCGCCGCGGGGAGCCGACGTGGCGCGCCCGGCGATGACGCTTATGTTCCCGCCAGGCGTGAACCTGTAGATCCGCTTCGTGCTGAGCCCCGCCGTCACGACCGAGCCGTCGCCGAGCACGAGGATCCCCGAATTCAGGGCGATCGGGCAGCTCGTCGCGGGGCCTCCCACGCCCGTGTCTCCGACGCCGCCGGTCCCGGCGACGGTGTCGATGATCCCGCCTTCCTGGAAGCGCCGGACGCGGTTGTTCGTGAAGTCGGTCACGTAGATGAAGCCGGTCGCCTCGTCGAGCGCGATGTAGAAGGCGCACATCTCGCACGTCGTGGCCGGGCCGCCGTCTCCGCCGAAGCCGCACGTCCCGTTCCCGGCGATCGTGTTGATGTTGCCGCCGATCTGGAACTTCCTCACGACGGCCGCGAACTGATCGAGGAGATAGATGTTCCCCGACTGGTCCTCGATGAGGTCGAACGGCGCGCTCAGGAGCGCGGCCGTGGCCGGGCCGGCGTCGCCCGTGTAGCCGGCGACCCCGACGGTCCCGACCACCGTGTCCGAGATGCCGTTCAGGACGTTGCCGCTCGAATCCACCTGGTAGGTGAGGCGCCGCACGGTGTTCGCCGCGGTGTCGCCCACGAGGAGCTCGTTGCGTCCGGGGCGGGACCGGCACGCCTCGGGGCCGCCGAGCGAGGTCATGGTCGCGACGCCGTCGGGCCCCGTTCCGCCGCCGAGCACCGTCGTGATCACGCCCGCGAAGTTGACGGCGCGGACGACCGCGTTGTCGGACTCCGCGATGAACAGGATGCCGTTCTGATCGACGGCGACGCCGAAGGGCGCCGCGAGCTTGGCGTTCGTGGCTGGTCCGCCGTCGCCCGAGAACCCGCTGAGCCCGGTCCCCGCGACGGTCGAGATCGTGCCGCCGATCTGGAAGTGGCGGACGACGTTCGCCATGTCGTCCGCGACGTAGAAGGAGCCGTCCGGCGCGACCGCGATCTGGTCGGGATCCTTGAACTGGGCGTTCGTCGCGAGGTCGCCGTCGCCGAAGTTGAGGGCATCGGGCGAGCCCGAGCCCACGACCGTCGTGATGAGCCCGTTCGCCGAGAGGTCGCGGATCCGGTTGTTCCCCGTGTCGGCGATGAGGACTCCGCCCGCGCCGTCCGGCGAGAGGCCGGTCGGCCCGGCGAGGAACGCCGCCGTCGCGGTGCCGTTGTCGCCTCCGAAGCCGCTCGTCCCGGCGATCGAGCCCGCGACGGTCGCGATCGTCCCGCCCGCCGTGAGCTCGCGGATCCGGTTGTTCCCGGTGTCGGCGACGAAGATCCGGGCGCCGATCGCGCAGACGCCCGACGGGCTCGCGAGGGCGCTCCCGGCGGCCGGGACGCCCTCGCCGCCCAGGCCCGTCCGGCCGAGCGTGCCGGCGAGCGTCGTGATCGCTCCGCCGGGGACGACGCGGCGGATCGCGTGGTTCCCCGTGTCCGCGACGAGGAGCGCCCCCGTCGCGTCGATCGCGAGGCCGGTCGGGCCGGAGAGCTCGGCCGAGGTCGCGGCGCCGCCGTCACCGGCGAAGCCCGCGGTCCCCGTCCCCGCGACGCGCGAGATCGTCCCGTTCGCGATGGAGCGGACGCCGTCGTTCCCGGTGTCGCAGAAGTAGATCACGTCCGAGGCGCCGACCACGACGCCCGTGGGCCCCTGGAGCATGGCCGCCGTCGCCGGGCCGCCGTCGCCCGAGAGGCCGGCCGAGGCGACGCCCGCGATCGTCGCGACGACGTTCGTCACGGCGTCCACCTCGCGGAGGCGGTTGTTGCCCGCATCGGCGATGATGACGTCGCCCTTCGAGTCGACCGCGAGCCCGCTCGGCTTCAAGAGCTGCGCGGCGACGGCGGGCGTCCCGTCGCCGCCGAAGCCGGCGTTGCTCCCCGCGAACGTCGTCACGAGGCGCGAGACGCCGTCCACGAGCCGGACGCGGGCTCCGCCGCTGTCCGCCACGAGCAGCGAGGACCCCGAGGCGACGACCGCCGCGAGCGGCCCGACGAGCGGAACGTCGGCCGCCGGGACGCCCTCGCCGCCCTCGGACGGCGGGCCCGCGACCGTCGCGATGAAGCGGTTGTCGAGCTGGAAGGGTGCGGTCGTCGAGGGCATACCGAACGCCGTCCGGTTCGCAGCCGGCGTGCCGGTCGCCGGCGGAAACGCGGTCACGCGGAGGACCACGTCCGCCGAGCTCGTGATGCGCTGCGCGTCGAGGTCGAAGAACGAGTTCCAGACGAAGATGTGCGCGTTACCGCTCATGCTCGCCGAGAGCGCCTGCGTCCCCTGGCTCGGCGGGCCGAGCGCCTCGGTGCAGACGGAGAACGACCCGGTCGCTCCGGTCGTCGAGTACTCGACGAGCACGTCGAACTTCCCCTGCCCCTGGAGGAGGTAGGCGACCTGGACGCGGTCGAAGACGGTCGTGGAGGGCGTCAGGACGCTCACGGGCGTCGGGATCGTGTTCGTCCCGTTCCCCTTGTTGAGGAGCTGGGTCGCCGTGAGGGCGCCGATGAGGGCGGAGAGACCGCAGCCGGTCGCCGTCGTGACGAGGACGAGGAGGATCGCCGTCTTGAGCTTCACCGATCAGCCCCAGACCGCCGTCCAGATGATCCCGGGGAGCTTGAGCGCCCCCGGATCGGCCTCGAACCGAGCGAGCTTCGGCCCCATCCGGTGCGTCACCTTGTTGCCGTAGAACCAGGGCGGCGTGGGCGAGATCTTGAACGGCCCGCGCACGACGCTCTTCTGCGGGCGGTCGAAGAGGTAGGCGTTGTGGACGACGCCGCGCCCGCTCTGGATGTCGTCGAGCGTGTGCCCCGGATAGGCGCCCCACGTCGTCGAGACGAGCCCGTAGCCCAGCGCGGGCCACTGGTTGATCGCGATCGTCCCGTACCGGAGCTCGTCGAGCGCGCGCTCGAAGCGCTCGGCGAAGGCCGGCTCCGCGGCCGTCTTCGGGTGGACGATGATGCAGCAGTTGAGGGTGCCCCAGACGACCTCGTTCAGGAACCGGACGGCCTTGTCGAGGAACTCGACCGGATCCTTCGCCTCGAGCCCGGTCTCGGCGAGGACGCCGCAGAAGGCCTCGCTCGTGAAGCAGATGTCGTCTTCGTTCGTGGAGGGGACGTCGGGGATGAGCGTCCAGGGCACCGCGCCCGGCATGCGCGGCCCCAGCGCCTGCGCCTCGGGGTGCGCCTTGAGGAACGTCTCGTAGCGCTGCTCGGCGCCCGGGTAGTAGGCCTTGCGCGCCGGCATGCCGCGCATGGTGGCCTTGAGCGCCTCGAGGAAGGGGCTGCGCTTGTCCCAGCTCTTCTGCTGGATGACCAGCTTCGCCGCGTTGCAGTTGAAGCTCCCGTTGTTCTGGACCTGCGACGCGACGTTCAGGGCGTGGAAGTCGATGTCGTCCTGCGACCAGGGGCCCGGGACGAGGACGACCGGGCTCACGTTCCCGAGCTCGGACGTGATCCGCTTCTTGAGGAGGGGCTCGTTCTTCTTCTTCCGCTCCTCGGCCTCCGGGCCCGGAGGGCCCCAGACGATCGCGTCGTGCGTCTTGTCGGAGCCCGTGATGTGGATCTCCTCGACGCCCTCGTGGGCGCAGAGGTACTTGCCGACCTGCGCGCCGCCGTAGACGACCCGGAGGTAACCGGCTTCGACGAGCGCCCGGAACCCGCGCTCGATGAAGGGCCCGAGGTACTCGTTCACCGGGTTCATCTTGAGGACGCAGACCTGGTCCTCGACGAACAGCTTGTAGAGGACGTCCATGGGGCCGATGCTCGCGACGTTCCCCGCCCCGAGCACGAGGCAGACCTTCGGGTGACGCTCGGCCCCGCGCTTGTAGATCGCGGCCTGGTTGTCGGCGAGGTTCGCGGGCGTGACGCCCGGCTCCATCCACACCTCGGCCGAGAGGCCCGAGAAGAGGACGCGGTCGTAGAACGCGTCCGGGAAGACGCGCGCGACCACTCTTCCATCCTTCCGGGTGGTGATCGGGCCGGGGATGCGCGGCGCGCCGAGCTCGTGCGTCTCGCGGAGGCTCCGGGCGAGGAGCCGGAGGTTCCTGTTGATGCAGAGAGGTCCCGCGAGCCACTCCTCGCCGCCTCGCGGCTCCGAGGGGTCGAGCCCCTTCGCCTGGCAGGCGGCGCGGACGGACGGCTCGGCGACCTCGCTCGCGTCGCGGAGGAGGCGCTCGCAGAGGCGGATCCGGTCGGCGATCCCGACCTCGACCCACTTCTTCTTGTTCGCCTGGAGCTCGGCGACCGCCTTGTCGAGCTCGCCCGTCGGGGTCTCGGGGATCGAACCGCGCGCCGACGACGCCGTCCACTCCACGGCCTGGGCCGTTCCGGTCATTTCTTGACCCCCGTTCCGAAGCCATGATACATGAGCGGCCTCGGGGAGACTCGGATGGCTCACGCCATCTGCAAGGACTGCAAGAAACCCTTCCGCCTCCGGGCGGGCATGGAAGGCCGTGTCCAGAAGTGCCCCGCGTGCCTCTCCGAGACACCGCGCGAGACGCCTTCGCGTACGGTGAAGGCGCCGCCGACGACGCCCGCCGCGCCGTTCTCGCCCGCCCTGATCGTCGGCGGAGCGATCGGCCTCGTGGCGGTGACCGCCCTCATCACGGTCGCGATCGTCAAGAGCGGAGGTCCCGCCGAACCGGCCGAGGCGCCGGCGCCTCCGCCTCCGGTCGTGGCGTCTCCTCCTCCGCCGCCTCCGCCCCCGGCCGAGCCCGAGAAGCCGGCCGGCCCCCCGAAGCCGCAAGGCGACAGCGCGAGCCTCTTCGGCCGCGTCGTCCGCCACGATGAAGATGGCGCCATGCCTAAGGACCTCCTCCCCGAGGGCGGCGGCAGCGCGAAGAACGAGAAGCTCGTCCTCGACCGCGAGTACCACGTCGGCCCGCTCACCCTCACCGCCCACATGCGGTGGCGGCTCATGAGCGACGACCCGAACGTCTGCACGCTCGCGGGCGACGGCTCGGTCGAGTCGCTCGTCCACGTGAGCGTCTTCGACAAGGGCCAGAAGGCCGACCTCGCGTCCTACTTGAAGCGCGTCTTCAAGGACCTCCCCGACATGGAGCTGCGGCCCGTCCACGACAAGGTGGGCCAGTGGAAGGCGTCCGGGCTCGCCTTCGACTACATGCTCGGCAAGGAGAAGATGCTCGTCCGCGCCTTCGAGGTCCCGGCCGGGAAGCAGCGCGCGTTCGTCCTCTCCTGGTGTCCCTCCGAGGACCTCCCCGAGGTCGCGAAGATCCTCGAGACGCTCCACTGAGGTGCCGCGCCCCTCCCCCCGGAGGAGGAGGGGCGCGTCCCGTGTCTACGCCGAGGCACCTCCCTGGCCGCCCTTGGGAGCCGGCGCGGGCGTCGCCGCCCTCGCCTGCTTCACGCGGGCCCGCGTCGCGTTGGACTTCACCGTCCGCGCCAGCCTCTCCTCGGGAGTGGGCTTGCGCGGGGCCTTCCGCGGCTTGAGGCCGAAGTCGGTGAGCCGCTCGCTGGTGGCGCCGAAGTGGCTGACGACGGCCGCCTCGACGCCCTCGATGTAGCTCACCGTCTCCGGCTCGGCGGCGTCCCGCGCCTTGACCGCCTCGGACGCGGCCTGGTGGGCCGTGTTCGAGTCGGTGTAGGGCACGAGGCGCTTGCCGAGCTCGGACGTGACGGTGCCGGGCGCCGACGAGGTGCCCAGGACGTCGAGGGTCTCCTGCGGGGAGAGCTTGGCGAGCCCCGCGAGGAGGTTCTGGATCCGGAGCTCGACGCGCCCCGGGCCACTGGACTTGTTGTTGTGAAGCATACATGGATCTCCTACGCCCACGGAGTTGGTACGACTGCCGGCCGCCCGCGGGCGCGCGGCTCGGGCGAGGGAACTCCCCTCACCCTTCTCATCTGCGATCTCCGTGCCGCGGGCCCGAATCAGCGCAAGTCCTTGCGAGGTCACGCCGGTGGCTTTGGCACGTGTGGCACGAAGAGTGGGGCGCCCCGGGGCATGCCCCACCTCGTGCCCCACCGCGGTGGATGCGAGAGAGGCGCCGACGGGTGCGCCCGAGGCGCGGACCGGTGCGCCAGGGGCGCGGACCGGTGCGCCCGAGGCGCGGACCGGTGCGCCCGAGGCGCGGACCGGTGCGCCCGAGGCGCGGACGGGTTCGCCAGCGGCGCGGACCGGTGCGCCCGAGGCGCGGACCGGTGCGCCCGAGGCGCGGACCGGTGCGCCCGAGGCGCGGACCGGTGCGCCCGAGGCGCGGACCGGTCGGCCAAGGTCGCAGCGAGGCGCGCCGAAGTCGCGGCGACGTGCGCCCGAGTCGCAGGGCCGCGCGCCTCTCTAGGTTCTGGTTGAGAAAACAGAACCTAGCGACCTGCGCGATGTTCGGGCGGCTGCGCCCCCCCGAAATGCCCCCTCCTGGCGGCACTGTCTGGAAACTCGACCTCCGCGAACGGCCTCCGGTCGAGTTTCCAACAGTGCCTAGAGCCTCACCCTCTCGTAGAGCTTCTCGAGCCCGAGGATCTCGCCCGCCGTGCGGAACGCGGTGACCGTGACCCCCACGACCCCCATGAGCCCGAGCGATTGCCCCGTGAGGTAGAGCCCGCGGACGCGCGTCCGCACGGAGAGCTTGTAGAGCCCCTGCTGCTCCCGGCTCTGGAGGACGCCGTAGTTCGAGCCGAGGTGACTCCCCGTGTAGTCGCGGTTCGTGAGCGGCGTCGAGACCGCCAGGAGGTCGCCCTCGAAGTCAGGCATTTGCTCCCGGAGCGCCTCGCGGACGCGCACGGCGGCGCGCTCCTTCCAGCGCTCGTAGTCCTCCGGGCGGCGAGCGGTGCGCGACTCCGTCCAGCGTCCGACCTCGTCGTGCTGGACGGGCGAGAGGACGATCATGTTCTCCGGGTAGCGCCAGGAGGCGTCGCGGACCGAGGGCCACGTCGCGAAGACGAGCCGCGGATTCCCCCCGGAGTCCGTGCGGTCGCGGAAGCTCTCCTCCACGTCGCGGCAGCGGTGCCAGTAGAGGTTCCAGGGGCCGGCGCGCTTCGGGCGCCGTGTCATCTTGAAGTAGAGCCCGAGCGAGGAGACCGACTCCTCGAACGCCTCGATCCGTCCGCGATAGGCTGGCGTCAAGACGCCCGGAGGAATGAGCTCGAGGACGAGGCGCGGGTGGATCGCGGCGACGACGACGGGGGCGCGGACCTCCTCGCCCGACTCGAGCGCGACGCCCGTGACGGCGCGCTCCTCGACCAGGATCCGCGCCGCGCCGTCGGCGAGGCGCACCTCTCCGCCGGCCTCCTTCACCCTCCGCGAGAGGGCGCGGGCGAGGGCGTCGCCGCCGCCGTCGATCCCCCACGCTCCCTCCGAGATGAAGGAGTCCGTGACGAGCGCGTGCACCCAGAACGGGACGCGCGAGGGCGGCGTCCCGTGGAGGAAGCACTGCCCCGCGAGCACGAGGCGGAGGCGCTCGTCGCGGGTGATCTCGTCGAGGAAGGAGGAGAGCGTGCTCTCGGCGACCGGGTCGCGCGGCGGATCGTGGAGCTCGCCCCGGAGGGTGTAGAGCGGGAAGCCGTCGCAGACGCGCGCGAGCTCGTCCACGTAGCGGTCGATCGCGCGCGCCTCGGCGGGGAAGGTCTCCTTCAGCCTCGCCCGGTAGTGGTCGCGTCCGGCGGGGACGGCGACCTCCACGTCGGGTGTGATGATGCGGTCGAAGCCGTCCCTGTCGAGCTCGTGGATCCCGAGGTCCGGCAGGACTCCGAGATGCTCGAAGTAGCGCCGGAGCGTCCCGTTCGGCCCGAGCCGCCCGGTGTAGTGGAACCCGGTGTCGAACGGGATCTTCTCGCGGTAGAAGCGCTGGAGGTAGCCGCCGAGCCGGTTGTGGCGCTCGCAGACGAGGACGCGCTTCCCCTCGCGGGCGAGGAACGCGGCGCACGCGAGGCCGCCCGCTCCCGAGCCTATGACGACCGCATCGAAGGCCGCTTCACCCACGTGACGGTCCCCCGGCGCATGCCGACCGAGAGGCCTTCCCACAGAGAGCACGGAGAGCACAGAGAAGGAGAGACGACCGGGCGCTCTCCTCCTCTGTGCGCTCTGTGTTCTCTGTGGCTAAGACTACTTCTCCCATCAGTCCCGGTCGGCGACGAGGACGATCGCCGCGTTCGTCCCCCCGAAGCCGAAGCTGTTGGAGAGGACCGTGCGGGGACGGCGGTCGAGGGCGGTCCGGGGGAGGAGGAGACCCTGGCACGCCTCGTCGGGGTCCTCGAGGTTGCGCGTCGGGGCCACGAAGCCGTCGCGCATCATCAAGATGGAGTAGACGAGCTCGGAGGCGCCGGCCATCCAGCACTCGTGGCCGCTCATACTCTTCGTCGAGCTGACGGGGACGTCCTTGCCGCCGAAGAGCTGCGCGAGCGCGCGCGCCTCGACCGCGTCGCCCTGGGGCGTCCCGGTCGCGTGGGCGTTCACGTACTCGACCTCGCCGGCCGCGAGGCGCGCCCGCCGGAGCGCGTCCTCCATGCAGCGGAGCGCCCCCCTGCCGTTCGCGAGCGAGATGTGCTCGCCGTCGCACGAGAAGGCGTAGCCCGCGACTCTCGCCAGGACGCGGGCGCCGCGGCGGCGCGCGCTCTCGAGCGACTCGACGACGAGCATGGCCGCGCCGCCCGAGGGGACGAGGCCGTCGCGCGACTTGTCGAAGGGGCGCGGCGCGCCCGGCGGGTCGGACTCGCGGAGCGAGAAGGCGTTGATCGCGTCGAAGGTCGCGAAGGCGGCCGAGTTGATCTCCTGCGCGCCGCCGGCGAGCACGACCTCCTGGAGGCCGGCCGCGACGAGGAGCGCCGCCTGCCCCACCGAGTGCGCGCCCGAGCTGCACGCGGCGGCGAGGGTCCAGCTCGCTCCCTGGGCGCCGTAGAGCGTCGAGAGGTTCATGGAGACGCTCGACGTCATGCTCTGGAACACGAGGCCCGACCCGAGCATGTGCGTCGTCTTGTCGGCGCGGCAGCGGTCGATCGCCTCCACGGTCGCCGCGGCGGCGGAGTCGTTGCCGACGATGACGCCCGTGCCCGGGCCGCGGAGGTCGTCGGGCGCGAGGCCGGCCATCGCGCGCGCCTCCTCGCAGGCGGCGTAGGCCCACACGCCGACCTCGGGCATCGTCTTCCGGGCCTTCCGCGAGAGGTGCTTCTCGGGCTCGAAGCCCACGACCTTGCCGGTGAGCGCGGAGCGGAAGCCGAGGGACTTCCGCTCGGGGTCGACCGTTATGCCCGAGCGGCCCTCGCGGAGCGAACGCGCGCAGGCCTCGGCCCCGATCCCGAGGCTCGAGACGACGCCGACGCCCGTGATGACGGTCTCGCGCATCTCGCTCAGAGGAGCCCTCCCGTCACGGGGATCACGGCCCCGGTCACGTAGCTCGCCTTCTCCGAGCAGAGGAACGAGACGACCGAGGCGACCTCGTCCGCCGTCCCGATCCTCCCGAGCGGGATCCGCTTCACGAGCTCCTCCCTGGGGAGCTTCTCGATCATGTCCGTCTCGACGAACCCGGGAGCGACGCAGTTCACGAGGACGCCGCGCTTCGCGACCTCCTGGGCGAGGGAACGCGTGGCCCCGATCAGGCCCGCCTTGGCAGCCGAGTAATTGACCTGGCCCGCGACTCCCGTCAGCCCCGACGCCGACGCGATCGTCACGATCCGTCCCGCCCGGGCGCGGATCATGCCGCGCACGGCGAGCTTCGTGACGTGGAAGAAGCCGTCGAGCGCGGTGCCGATCACGTCGCTCCAGTCCTTCTTCGGCATGAGCCCGAGGAGACCGTCGCGCGTGATCCCCGCGTTCACGACGAGCGCGGCGAGCGGGGTCTCGTCGAGGATCGGCGAGAGCGCCGCCTCCACCGCCTTCTCGTCGGTCACGTCGAAGCCGAGAGGTCGCGCGCGCCCTCCGGCCTTCTCGATCTCCGAGACGACCTCGCGCGCCTGGGTCTCGCCCGTGCGGTAGTTGACGAGGACGAGGAACCCGTCGCGCCCGAGCGCGAGGGCGCAGGCGCGGCCGATCCCGCGCGACGCTCCCGTGACCAGGGCGAGACCCTTCATGCGCGCGGAACGAAGGGCTTCACGAACGCTTCGCCGCCCTTCCACGCGATGCGGAGCTTCGGCCCCTTCACCGTCGCGAACGTCGCGCCGAGGACCTTCGAGCGGACCGCCCCGTGGGAGTCGCGCTTCACCTTGGCGAGCTTCTTGCCGCGCAGAGCGTAGAAGTCGAAGACGCACGTCTGCGGATGGACGAGGAGGACCTCTCGGCAGCGGAGAGTCTCGTAGAAGGGGAGCTTCTCGTAGCTCTCGTCGCCGGGCGAGAGGGTCTCGACGACGAACTCGGCCGGGCCATCGACGCCGCGCTCGGTCGCGTACCGCTCGTCGAAGCACATGAGGTCGGGCTCGCGGTAGTCGAGCTGTGCGGAGCCGGGTCGGAAGAGTCCGGCCTGGATCCAGGTCTTGAGCCCCTTCGCCTCGGCGAGCGGCTCGATGACCTTCCTGAGCTCGCCCGTGAAGTCCTGGTGCGGCCCTGACGGCGGAGGAACCATGTGCAGCACCCCGTCCCACATCTCGTCGAAGCGGTCGAGCCCCTTCCGCCGGCGTTCCTCGAGGAGCGATTCGGGGACTTCGAGCAGGACGGCCTTCATGCTCCCAGTCTAACCGCCCGCGAGGCCCAGCATCTTCTCGAGCGCCGCCTCGTCGATCACCGTGACGCCCAGGGACTGGGCCTTCTCGAGCTTGCTCCCCGCCTTCTCGCCCGCGACGAGGAAGCTCGTGTTCTTCGAGACCGACTCGGCGACGCGGCCGCCCGCCGAGACGATGAGCGCCTTCACCTCGTCCCGCGAGCGCTTGGGCAGAGTCCCCGTGACGACGAAGGTCTTCCCGGCGAGCTCGCTCGAGGCGGCGGTCACCGGCTTGGAGGAGGGCTTCACGCCCGCCTCCTCGAGCCTCTTGACGAGCTCCTTGTTGGCGGGGACGGCGAACCAGGAAGCGATCGAGCCCGAGACGACCTCGCCCAGGCCCTTCGCCCGGAGCTGCTCCGCGCTCGCGGCCGCGAGCGAGTGGAGCGAGTCGAACCGCTGCCCGACGGCCGCCGCGATCGTGTCGCCCACGTGCGGGATCCCGAGCGCGACGAGGACCCGGTCGAGGGGCCGCGTCTTCGCCGCCTCGATCTGGGCGAGGAGGCCGTCGGTCGACTTCTGACCCATGCGCTCGAGCTCGAGGAGCTGCTCACGCTTCTCCGAGAGGCGGAACACGTCCGCGATCGAGCGGACGAGCCCGTGCGCGAAGAGCTGCTCCACGAGCTTGGGGCCGAGGCCCTCCACGTCCATGGCGCGGCGGCTCGCCATGCCGATGACGAGGCCCTTCACCTTCTCCGGGCAGTCGGCGGAGGGGCAACGGATGATCGCCTCGCCGTCCTTCTTCTCGACGGCCGTGCCGCACGCGGGGCACTGCATCGGGATCGGGACGGCGCGCTCGTCGCCGGTGCGCTTCGACTTCTCGACCTCCACGACGTAGGGGATGACCTCGCCCGCCTTCTCGACGTGGACCCAGTCACCCTCGCGGATGTCCTTGCGCGCCATCTCCTCGAAGTTGTGGAGGCTCGCTCGCTTCACCGTCGTCCCGGCGAGGCGCACCGCCTGGAGGTTCGCGACGGGCGTGATCGCGCCGGTGCGCCCGACCTGGAGGTCGATCTTCTCGATCCGCGAGAGGGCGCGCTCGGGGGCGTACTTGTAGGCGACCATCCACCGGGGCGCCTTCGCCGTGCGCCCGAGCTCGTCCTGGACGTGGACCGAGTCGATCTTCACGACGACGCCGTCCGTCTCGTAGGGGAGCGTCTTCCGCCGCTCGGCGAAGTCCTGGACGTAGGCCACGACCTCGTCCATGTTCGCGCAGACCTTCGAGAGCTTGCTCACGGGGAGCCCGAACGCCTTCGCCGCGTCGCGGAACTCCGAGTAGCGCTCGAAGGCGACCCCCTTCGCCTGGCCGCTCCCGTAGGTGACGAACCGGAGCCGGCGCGACGCGACGAGCCTGGGGTCGAGCTGCTTGAGCGTGCCAGCGGCCGTGTTCCGGGCGTTCTGGAACAGCTCGTCGCCCGCCTCCTCGCGCTCCTTGTTGAGGCGCAGGAAGTCCTTCGTCTCGAAGTAGACCTCGCCGCGCACCTCGAGGACCTCGGGAGGGGTCTCGGAGTGGAGCCTGAGCGGGATCGCCTTGATCGTGCGGACGTTCGAGGTGATGTCCTCGCCCCGGACGCCGTCGCCGCGCGTCGCGCCGAGGACGAGGATGCCGTTCTCGTAGCGGAGCGAGCAGGCGCAGCCGTCGACCTTCGGCTCGCACACGTACGTGAGCCGGGTGCCGGGGAGGATCCTCAGGACGCCGGTCTCGAACTCGCGGAGCGCCTCGACCGTGGTCGCCTTCTCGATGGACATCATGGGGACCGCGTGCTGGACGGTCGCGAAGCCCTCCGGGGCGCCGCCCACGCGCTGCGTGGGTGAGCTCGGGTCGCGGAGCTCGGGGTGCTCGGCCTCGAGCTTCTTCAACCTGTCGTAGAGCCGGTCGTACTCGGCGTCCGGGAGCTCGGGGGCATCGAGGACGTAGTAGAGGTGGTCATGACGCGCGATCTCGCGGCGGAGCGACTCGACCTCCTCGCGCAGCTTCGCCGTCGCGTTCGCCATGTTTCCTCCTCGCCGCGATCCTACACTCCCAGTAAGATCCCAGACATGCCGTCAGGATCCGCGAGGCGAGTCTCCGACCTCTCGAGACTCTTCGCCGACCTTGTCGAGGTCCTCGAGCCGACGCTCGACCCGCCCGCGATCGGGAAGCGGATCTTCAAGCTCCTCGGCGAGGCGCTCGCGATCGACTTCGTGGCGGTCTACCTGGCGCGTCCGGACGGCGAGCTCTACGTCGCGGAGGGGACGTTCGTCCACGAGATCCCGCCGGACCAGAGGCGGCTCGCCGCCGACGACCCGCTCGTCGCGCGCCTCCGCGCGGCGCGGCGGCCGCTCCGGATCCCCCCGTCCGAGCACGCGAACCCGGCCGCCGTGAAGCTCCTCATCGCGCGCGGGATCGAGCGCCTCGTCCTCGCGCCGATCGTGGCGGGCGAGCGGCTCCTCGGGATCTTCGTCTGCAGTCGGGCCGGCGACCCCGACATGACCGACCTCTCGGACGAGCTCTTCCACGGCCTCGGGCGCGTCGTCGGCGTCGCGCTCGAGCACTCGCGGCTCCTCACCGAGACGCGGGGCCGCGCCGCGGCCGACCGCGCTCTCCTCGAGGCCGTCCGGGCGGCATCGACCGGCGCCGAGATGCGGACCGTCCTCGAGAAGTATGCCGAGGCGCTCGCGCGCGCCGCCGGAGCGGAGAGCTCGGTGATCGTCCTCCCCGACCCCGACGTCGCCGAGGGGATCCGCATCGAGGCCACCTTCGGCCTCTCGGCCGAGATGGACGCGGCAGCGCGCGCCACGGCCGGACCGGCCGGGCCTGTCGTCCGGCGGATCTACGCCGAGCGGCGCCTCGAGCGGTTCGAGACCGCGAGCCTCCCGGACGGGCCCGGCCGGCGCTTCCTCGAGGCGAGCGGGATCGAGCGGTTCTTCGCGTTCCCGCTCGTCGCCCACGACTCGGTCCACGGCGTCGCCTTCCTCTCGGGCCCGGTCTCGCTCGTCGGCGACGCGCGCCTCGTCCTCGAGGCGATCGGCCACGAGATCGCGCTCGCGATCGAAGGCGCGCGCGAGCGCGCGTCGGCTCGCCGCCAGGCGACGCGCGAGTCGGCCCAGGAGGAGCTCCGCCACACGGTCCGCGTCTCGTTCGACCTCGCCGCGATCCTCCAGTCGGCGGTCGAGAAGGTGGGGAAGGCGCTCGGCGCGGCGCGCTGCTACGTCGGCGTCCCGGTCCCGGGGCGGCCCGCCGTCCGCCGCGTGACGAACGAGTGGCGCTCCCGGCACGACCTCGCGCCCGCGGTCGAGTGGAAGCTCGACGGCGGCGACCGCCCGATCGCCCGGGCGATGGCCAAGACGGGCGAGGCCGTCTGCGACGACGTGCTCACGGACCCCCGCTTCGGGAGCATCGAGTCGAACGCCCCCGCCGACCTCCGCTCCTTCATCATCACGAGCATCATCGAAGGCGACTTCTCGAAGGGGTTCATCTGCGTCGCCGAGACCGACCGCCCCCGGCGCTGGCAGCCCGAGGAGATCCGGTTCGTCCGCGCCGTCGCCGACCACTGCGCCATCGCCGTCCGCCGGGCCGAGCTCCACGAGGACGCCCGCCGCCGCGCGACCGAGCTCGAGCTCACGGTCTCGCAGATGACGGACGCCGTCATCCTCTGCAACGAGCGCCTCGAGGTCGTCCGCATGAACTCCGCCATGAAGGAGCTCTGCTGGGACCTCCCCCTCTTCCCGACGACGTCGGTCCGGGACGGGGCGCGGATCGCCCTCCACGACCTCGACGGCCGCGAGCTCGCGCCCGAGGAGTTCCCGCTCGTGCGGGCCGTGCGCGAGGGCGAGATCATCCGCGACCGCGAGCTCGTCCTGCGCCTCCACCCCGAGGGCCGCGAGCGGAGCGTCATCGCGAGCGCCTCGCCGATCCGGGACGGCTCGGGCCGGCTCGTGGGCGGCGTCGTCGTCATGAAGGACGTGACGCAGGCCCGCGCCGCGGCGGCCGCCGCCGGCCGCACCGAGAAGCTCCGCGTCGTGGGCGAGCTCGCGGCGAGCGTCGCGCACGACATCAACAACACGCTCGCGGCCGTCCTCGGGAGCGCCGAGCTCATCGCCACCCTCTCGAACCAGCCCGACGTCGTGCGCCACGCCGACGTGATCGCCCAGGGAGCGCGCGACGCCTCCGTGATCCTCGGCCGGCTCACCCGGCTCTCGCAGCGGTCGCGCGCCGCCTCGCCGCGCGCCCCCGTCGACCTCGCCCGGGTCGCCGAGGACGCGGTCGAGCTGACGCGGCCGCGCTGGACGAACGCGGGGCGGCCGATCGTGGTCGTCCTCGATGCGACCGAGCCCGTCCCGGTCCTCGGCGTCGCGAGCGAGCTCCGCGAGGTGCTCACGAACGTCATCCTGAACGCCGTGGACGCGCTCCCGCGCGGCGGCAAGATCGTCGTCCGGGCCGAGCGCACGGGCGACGACGCGCTCGTCTCGATCGCGGACGACGGCGTCGGCATGAGCGACGAGGTGCTCGCCCACGCCTTCGAGCCGTTCTTCACGACGAAGGGCGAGCTCGGGACCGGGCTCGGCCTCAGCATCTCGGCCGCGATCATCGAGGGCCACGGGGGCCGGATCGACATCGACTCGAAGATCGGCGCCGGGACGACGATCACGATCCGGATCCCGCGCGCGGCGGAGACGCCGGCGCCCCTGCGCGCGCCGGCCGGACGTCACGTCCTCGTCGTGGACGACGATGCGCGCGTCCGTTCGCTCGTCGTCGGACTCCTCGCCGCGGACGGCCACCAGGTCGTGGCCGCCGCGTCGGGCGAGGAGGCGCTCCGCGTCGTCGCGTCGGACGAGCCGCTCGACCTCCTCGTCACGGACTTCCTCATGCCCGGCATGTCGGGCCTCGCCCTCGCCCAGGAGGCGCGCGCCCGCCGTCCCCGCCTCGGGATCGTCGTCGTCTCCGGCTTCTGCGGCGACGAGTCGAGCGAGGACCTCGCCCGGATCGGCGCCCGCGTCGTCACGAAGCCCTTCGGGGCGGACGACGTGCGGGCCGCGGCGGCGGCGGCGCTCGACCTCGCGCTGTCGAGCCCTAGCGGGGGCTGATCACGAGCCGGAACGAGGTCCGGTCGTCCGAGCCGCGCGCCGTCTGACGGAAGGCGCCGCGCAGATGGTCGCCGCCCTCCCGGATGCTCCCGCCCTTCGCCACGTGGTAGTAGGGCCGACCTTGCTGCTGCTTGAAGACGGGGTCGCGGAGCGGCGGATTCTTCCCCGCGAGCCACTCGTGGTTCGGGCTCATGTCGTCGAGGATCCACTCGCGCGCGTTCCCCGCGACCTGAACGGCGCCGAGGGGCGAGACGTTCA
>Ga0070738_10004589_pt1 | contig 16308 bp, 9 predicted proteins | sample Coa_R2_2_FD_66446 | JGI IMG/M metagenome (GOLD analysis project Ga0070738, IMG submission 66446) | Surface soil microbial communities from Centralia Pennsylvania, which are recovering from an underground coalmine fire - Coalmine... | ecosystem: Environmental > Terrestrial > Soil > Unclassified ...
CCGCATCTCGATCGAGCCGATGGACAAGACCGAGGAGCCGCGCGAGTACCTGATCCCGAAGGGCAAGCACATCCACCTGCAGGACGGCGACGTCGTCGAAAAGGGCGACTTCATCGTCGAGGGCAATCCGGCGCCGCACGACATCCTGGCGATCAAGGGCATCGAGGAGCTCGCTGCCTATCTGGTCAACGAAATCCAGGAGGTCTACCGGCTGCAGGGCGTGCTCATCAACGACAAGCACATCGAGGTGATCGTCCGTCAGATGCTGCAGAAGGTGGAGATCACCGAGCAGGGCGACACCGACATGATCTCGGGCGAGCAGGTCGACAAGATCGAGTTCGACGCGCTCAACGCCAAGGCCAAGGAGGAGGGCAAGAAGCCCGCCACGGGGACGCCGGTTCTGCTCGGCATCACCAAGGCGAGCCTGCAGACCCGCTCCTTCTTCTCGGCGGCGTCGTTCCAGGAGACCACCCGCGTGCTCACCGAAGCCGCCGTCAACGGCAAGGTCGATCCGCTGGAAGGCCTCAAGGAGAATGTCATTGTCGGCCGGCTGATCCCGGCAGGCACCGGCGCCTCGATGGCCCGCATCCGCGAAGTCGCCATGAAGCGCGACAAGCTGATTCTCGACGAGCGCGAGAAGCAGGCGGCGATCGTGCCGACCGCGCCGGAAGCCGAGCCCCTGGCGCTGCCGCCGGCGGAGTGAGGCTGTCGCAAAGCCGTCACATGAAACGAGAAGGCCGGCGTCACGCCGGCCTTTTCCGTTGTGGGGCCTGCCGCGATGTTCGCTTTCGGCAGGCTGCGATCAGCGCGCAGCAACTTACGAATGTGAGGGCGGCTGAGACGCCAACGTAACGCGACCGTTCTGTTATCGATGGCGCATGCCGTCCACGCGCATTTGCGACCGATCACCAATTCGTGTGTCGTGCGTGAAAATGATCGAGATCGTTCAGTTTGCGGACGTTTTCACGCGACGCGAAAGGTTGTCGATTTCCTTGCCGCAAAATTCGCCTTGACCCTAACAGTTCCAAACTATACGATTATCTTTACAGTGTAAAGATTTGTTTCCGCTTGTTTCGCAAAGGCGCCGACAAGGCTTGTAAGGCGAAAGGCGGGCACAAAACGTGGTCGGTACTGATCGGAAGGGCGGCAGATGCCGAGCGTGACCAGCGTGTTGACATGCCGCAGCCGCGGCATATCGCGGCGTCTGCCGGCACTCCAGTCTCGAATGGCAGCCAACGGCGCGGGGCTCTTGCTGCAGCACGCTCTATGGCGCGCGGGATCGATTTGCATACAAACAAGTCGCCTGACAGCGTCGCGTCAGGAGCGCGTGTTCTCCATGCCCGGGATGGCAACAACGGCATGACGGACGCGACCCCGGAGGTATCCTGCCCCAGTTTCCCACATCTCAGTGTCCCTCAGCTCACTGGAAATGACAGGCCGCCATGCGTCGGCAATGTGCTGCTCTGTCTTTCCGAGCGCCCGGCAATTGACTAAGTCATCTGACGGAATGAAGCTTTGAATATTCACCGCATGAGATTTGAAGCCAACCCTTCGGGTCCGGCGTGTTGGCCAGACAGGGAAGACTTGTCGGTCGAGCTGGTGCGGCTGCTTGCGGCGGCCCAGGATGGCGGCTCCGCGGTCGCCGAGTGCCTGATGGCCGCGAGCCGCATCGACTTCGATGACGACGACTCCTGGTATCTCGAATGGAAGCGCATCGCCGACGTCAATGCGGCACGGGGGGACGCGGCGCTGTGCGAGGGCAATGTTCTGACCGCGCGCAGCAACTGGCTGCGCGCCATCGGCTATTATCAGACCGCGGCTTTCCTGCTCGATTCCGCTGACGGTGAGCGCCACGCGGCGATCACCAGCATGCGTCGCTGTGCGGTGAGCTTCCTTGCGCATCGCGACCCGCCCGGCGAGGTGGTCTCGATCCCCTGGCCGAGCGCATACCCGCTGGAGGCGTATTTCCTGCCGCCCCGCAGCGGATCTGGCCGCGTACCGGTCGTGATCTGCATCGGTGAGCCCGGGCAGCGAAAGGAAGAATATCTCTACAAAATGGCGCGCCACGCCGACGAGCGCCGCATGGCGCTGCTTGCAGTCGATCTCCACGGCGCGCAAGCTGGCGATGCCTTCGACGACATCGTCGGCCGTTCCGATCTCGAGACTGCGATCGGCCATGTCATGGACTATGTCGTCCAGCGGGACGATATCGACGAGCGCCGGGTTGCAATCCTCGCCGATGGCGGCGGCTCGTCCTTCGTCGCGCGTGGGATCGCCTTCGACGATCGCTTTGCGGCGGCGGTATGCGACGGCGGCATTTGGGACTTGCACGAGCGCTCGTTCCTGCACGATCGCTTCGGCGATACCGGCACGGCGCTGCCGCTGAGCAGGGTCGCCCGCAACATTCGCTGCCCGGTGCTGATTCCCGCAGGCGAACGCGGCTGGCTCAAGGCGGAGCGCGTGCGCGAACTCTACGAAGGCCTGCACGCGGGGCGGCGCGACGTGACATTGAAGATATTCAAGGCCGAAGAGACCGCGGCCATGCCGGGGCATGCCGACAACCCGACCTTGGCCAATGAGTACATCTTCGACTGGATCGCCGCGCGGCTCTGCAACCGCTGATCTAAGCCCTCGCTGAGGCGAGGGGACGCCGTTCAGATATCCAGCGTGACCTTCATGCAGGCCTTTTCGAGCCTGCGCTGCAGGGCGACGAGCTTGTCGGTGAACTCCTCGAGCGCGCGGCCGTCGAATTCCGCGAAGATGAACGCGTTGAGCTCCTCCTGCTGGGCGGCGAGGTTGGCGAGGTGCTTGTAGGTCTTGTCGGTCAGCGACATCTGCACGATTCGCGCATCCTCGCTGGAGGATTTGCGGCGCACGAAGCCCTTCTTCTCGAGCAGTTTGGATTGCGTCGTGACGAAGGACGAATCGACATGCAGCTTCTTGGAAACGGCGTTGACCGGGACGCCATCGGCCTCGTCCATGTCGGCCAGCGCCATCAAGATCATCCATTGCGGACCGCTGATGCCGAGCTTCCTGGCCCAGAAATAGCGGAGCTCCTCCAGGTGCACGCTGATGGCCGCGATCGCCCAGGTGAACCGCCGGACCGCGTCCTGATTCTTGCCAGCGCCTCTGTCCAAGCCTGCCCCCCTGGCCGGGCCAAGCAGGCCCGTGCTCCTATTGCTGCTTGTTGCCATAACCCCATCTTGAGCCAATTCATTTGCAAAAAAAGCAAAAAAGATAAGATTTGAAGTCGATATATTTCTTCTTGTGGCAGCCGGATTTCTGCGTGTTGGGAGCAAAATTTTGCTGCGCTGCACGCCGTTGCAAAAAAGAGACATGGAGTTCTCAATCTTTTTACTGATCAAATAAACTATTTTGATTATCAAATTTGCAAATGCATATTCGCCTCCGACGGCCTGGGGTTCTGGATCGTCCCGCAAGGTAGTTCGCTCAAGTCCCGCGCATTTAGGGCGGGGGAGCCCAAGGTGCGAAACGACTGAGCGGTTTTTCGAAGGGGCCAGGGGGCTGGTTGCTGTGGGGATTGAAAGTCCAGCAGTCCGGCGCCTTTCCCAGTGAACAACTTGGAGGGTTTACAATGAAGACGATTAAGAGCCTCATCCTCGGCTCTGCAGCGGGCTTGCTCGCTGTGGGCGGGGCGCAGGCTGCTGATCTTCCCGTAAAGGCCAAAGCGGTCGAATACGTGAAGGTCTGTTCGCTGTACGGCGCTGGTTTCTGGTACATCCCGGGCACCGACACCTGCATCAAGATCGGTGGCTATCTGCGTGTCGACACCACCTTCAACGGCGGCATCTACGATGCTCCGGCCTGGAACGGCGCCTTGGGCACCGGCGATCGCTTTGGTGACCGGATCAACAGCCGCTCTCGTTTCGCGCTGACGGTCGACACCCGCACCGCCACGGAATATGGCGTCGTCCGCACCTTCGCGCAGGGCGACTTCCAGTTCAACAACTTCGGTTCGTCCAACCCGTCGACGGTCGGCGGCGCGGCGACTCCGGTCGGCGGCCTCAGCGGCTCGTATCTGGATGGTGTCGGCGGCGGCTACGTCGCTGTCGAATACGTGTTCATCCAGTTCGCCGGCTTCACCTTCGGCAAGTCGTCCTCGGCCTATGCGACGCCCTGGAACGGCTATCCGGGCAACAACTCGTCCTACCTGATCGGCGGTGAGGACTCGGTCACCGGCGTCAACAACATCCAGTACACCGCGCAGTTCGGCAACGGCGTGTCGGCCAGCATCGGCCTCGATGACCCGACCCAGTTCAACCGCACCAACCTGTACAACCTGTCGCTCGGTGTCACCGCTGCCGGCGTCGGTACCAACGCCTATGGCGGCTTCCAGATGCCCGACGTCGTCGGCAACGTCCGCGTCGACCAGGCCTGGGGCCTGTTCCAGCTCTCGGGCGAGTTGCATCAGGTCAACGCCAGCTACAATACCTTGACTACGGGCGGCGCCCCGACCACCGCGTCGGTCCTGTCGGGTCACCCGGACAGCAAGTACGGCGGTTCGGTGATGGCTGCATTGCAGATCAAGAACATCCCGACCGGCGCTGGCGACGACATCAAGTTCGATGCCACCTGGGCCAAGGGTGACACCAAGAACGTGATCGCGACCTCTGCGTCCTCGCCGACCTTCCTGATGCTGGGCGGCGTTCCCGGCCAGTTCGGCTCGTCCGGCTCGCTCGGCTTCGGTCCGACCACCGACGGTGTCTACCTGCCGACGGCTGCAGGCGGGGATGGCAACATCCACCTGACCACCTCCTACGGCGTCCGTGGTGCGTTCAACCACAACTGGGATCCGTACTGGTCGTCGAGCTTGTTCGGCGGCATGGGCTGGGTTCGTTATGATGGCACTGCCCAGGCCGAGTACTGTGCGGCTTACGGTGCGACCGTCGCCGGTCAGGGCGTGACCTACAGCTGCAATCCGAACTACTCGGTCTCGATGCTGGGTCAGGTCACTCGCTGGACTCCGGTCAAGAACCTGACGTTCTCGGCTGAAACCATCTGGACCCATCTGAACCAGGGCTTCTCGGGTTCGGCCAGCTTCTCGCCCGGTGCGCCGCAGCCGACCCAGGTCTGGAGCTACAAGAACCAGGACACGCTGTCCCTCAACGTTCGCGTTCAGCGCAACTTCTGATCCGATCGTTACGGACTGTCTGACCATTCCCCCCGGCAGGCGACTGCCGGGGGTTTTCATTTGGATGCGATTCGACGTCACGAACGAGTCCGTGCAGGGGGGCCTTTTTCGACGAGGCGCCGGCGAAGGCCGAAGCGCGGCTGATGCTTCAATCCGGTCAAGATCCACATGTGCTTGCGTGCGGCGAATGATGCAGACCGGATACAGGGTGGGAGAATATCCAACAGGCCGAAAAATATGATTTACTCAGGTAATTGAATAACGTATTGTGCGCATAGCTGAACGCCCATTCGGTTGGACGCCAGCTTGGTCTCGGAGACGAGCCTACTTTTTGCTAAACCTCCAAAAGCCACCGGCGATGCCCCGCCGGTGGCTTTTTCCTGTCGGCCCTGGGCTCCGGTGCCAACGGGGGCGGGGGACTGGACGGGCGCAAACGAGGCAGGCGGGCTGGAAAAAAGGCAACACCCGCCGGGAAAATCGCCTCCGTATGATTACGGAATACGCACGAATGCTGGCGTTTTTGCCCCTTTCCGTTCGCGCTGCAGCGCAGGAACCGGCTTTGTTCATCTTCCCTTCATGCTGAAAAGCGCTTTTGTTGTTTTGACTTAGACCGGTGTTCCCGCGGCGGGTGCCGGAGACCACGGAAGAATCATGCTTGATCTTGCAATTGTTGGCGGCGGGCCGGGGGGCCTGATGAGCGCCTGGTACCTGAAGCGCAAGCTCGGCGAGCTCTGCCGCATCACCATTTTCGAGGCTTCCGACCGGCTCGGCGGCAAGGTCCTCACGCGCAAATTCGATTCGGCGCCCGCCATGTACGAGGCCGGCGTCGCGGAGATTTATGACTACTCGATGACGGGGCCGGATCCGCTGCGCGAGCTGATCCAGCATTTCGGCCTGCAGACGATTCCGATGGACGCCGAGCAGGTCGTGCTCGATGGCGAGCTGCTCAACGACGTGCAGGGCATGCGCCGCAAATATGGTGCGAAGACCGCGGACGCCATCGAGGCGTTCCGCAAGCGCTGTACCGAGATGATCTCGCCGATCGAATATTACGAAGGCGTCGGCGCGCATGACAACGATCATCCCTGGAGCAAGGTCAACGCCGAGGAGCTGCTCGAGAGGGAGGTCGACGACGAGACCGCCAAGCGCTTCTTCAAGGTGATGGCGCGCTCGGACATCGCGACCGAGAGCCACAACACCAACGCCCTCAACGCGCTCAAGAACTACGTGATGGATATCGACGGCTATATCGGCCTGTACTCGATCCAGAACGGCAACGAGCAGCTGATCGAATGCCTGCAGTCCGAGGTCGATGCGGACATCCAGCTCAATCACCGCGTCCTCAAGGTCGGCAAGACCGAGGCCGGCCGCTACCGGCTCAACATGATGAACGGCAAGGGGCCGGAGACGCGCGAGTTCGATCTCCTGCTGGTCTGCCTGCCGCATTCCTGGCTCGCAACGCTCGGCTGGGAAGGCGAGGTGCTGCGCAAGTCGATGGGCAAGCACATCGCCTATTTCGACCGCCCGGCGCACTATGTCCGTGCCTCGCTGCTGTTCGATGAGCCGTTCTGGGGCGACAAGATACAGGGGGCCTGGTTCATGTCGGAGGCCTTCGGCGGCTGCTGCGTCTACAATGAAGGCGCGCGGCATGACGTCGGCCGCCATGGCGTGCTCAACTTCCTGATTCCCGGGTCGGACGCGCTCGCCTTCGCCAATTTGAGCGACGCGGATCTGATCACCGCTGCGCTCAAGTCGCTGCCGGCCTCGCTCGGCGATGCGCGATCGCATTTCGTGGAAGGCAAGGTGCATCGCTGGCTGTCGTCGGTGAATGCCATCCCCGGCGGTCTTCCCGTGCGCGACGTCATGACCAATCATCGGCCGGAGCCGAAGCAGCATCCCGGCCTCGTGCTGGTCGGCGACTATCTGTTCGATTCGACGCTGAACGGGCTGCTCGATTCCTCGGATGCCGCAACCGACATCATCCTGACCGAGATGATGCGGCTGCGCCGCGCCCGCGCCCAGAGCGGCGCGCCGCTCTCCGACAAGATCGACCGCGATTATTTCGAGAACTATCGCGGCCTCGGCCCTTATCGCGAGGCGTGGCGGCATTTCACCGATCCCGATTACCTGCGCCAGCTGATCCGCATCGTCTGGGGGCGGGAAGATGGCTACAAGCTGCTCATCGCGGGCTCGGCCAGCGGGGAACTGGTCGGCGCGCTGCGCGAGCGCGGCATTGACGCATGGGGTATCGAGAACAACCGCCATATCCACGCCAAGACGCCGAAGGAGTTGAAGCCGTTCAACAAGCTCGGCTCGATCGTCGAGATGCCGTTCGAGGACAATACGTTCGATTTCGTGTTCGAGACCAGCCTCTGCCACGTCGCGGGCCAGCAGGTTCCGCGCGCCATTCGCGAGTTCAATCGCGTGGTCAAGACCGGCGTGATGTTCGGATCGGTGACGTCGGACATGGCGCCGAGCCTGATAGATCGCTACGACCTGTTGCGCGGGGTCAAGAAGCTCGGCACCTGGTGGGAATGGTCGGAGCTGTTCTTCGGCAACGGTTTCGACCTGTCGATGCACCGCCACGACTGCACCGACGCGCTGTGGGCGGCGACCCTTGCGGCGAACAAGGGGCCCGGCCGATGGTATGCGGATTCCGACAGCCTGCGTTATTCGTTCTTCGACAAGGTCGACGACGAAGATTAACCTTGTCGTCGCATTGCCGTAGTAATTCTGCTGAACGGGCGCCGATCGCGTGAGATGACGCGGCGGCGCGTTTGCCTTTCATTGCGGTCGTGCCGGCCGTGCAGCATCGGTTGGTCGAATGGCGCCCAAGCCTTCATTGTCCAGTGACGATATCCTCAGCGCTCCTGACGCGGCGGAGGCGGATGCGCGGCTGACCGCGGCGCGCGTCGTCGAGGACAAGCTGCCGCCGGCCGAGCTCGAGGAGGACGAGGATCAGGACGGAGACGACGAGGCGCAGGATCTTGGCGACGACGGGCTCGATGCGGACGAGGATGACGAGGACCTCGTCGTCTTTACCGCCAAGGAAGCCGCCGGCGCGCTCACCACCATCTACCGTTTTGTCAAGCCCTACCTCGTCAACTACAAGAAGATGATCGCACTCGTCGGCTGCGGCGTGATCATCGAGACGTTGTTCAACGTCATCATGCCGCTCAGCCTCAAATTCCTGATCGACGATGCGCTGGGCGAGGAGGACTTCCAGGCGCTCTACCGCATCCTCGGCGTGCTGGCCGCCGCCGGCATCTGCACCTCGATCGTGGCGGTCTTGTACGAGCGATGGGATGCGCGGCTGACGGCCGCGCTGCTGTCCGACGCGCGCACGACCCTGTTCGAGCATGTGCAGAATCTCCCCGCCGCCTATTTCCAGCGCACCAAGCGCGGCGAGATCCTGTCGCGCTTCTCGGTCGACATGGCGGCCTTCGAGGGTTCGATCAAGGGCTTTTCCGCCGGCGCCGCGCTGCCGTTCCTCGAGTTGATCGCCGGCATCATCCTGATGCTGTTCTTGAACTGGCAGCTCGCGGTGGTCGCGCTGCTGGTGTTCCCGATCACGCTGATCGGCCCGCGCATGCTCACCCCGAAGGCGGTCCAGGCCAATTACGAGCAGAAGCAGAACGAGGCTGCGCTGCTCGGCATGGTGCAGGAGAGCGTTGCCGCCCAAGCCGTCATCAAGGCCTTCACCCTGCAGCGCAAGGTGTTCGGCTGGTTCACCTTCCGCAACGACGCCGCGCGCCGCAAGATTGCATCCGCGGCTTTCCTGTCGACCATGGTCGAGCGCACCGTGACCATCGCGGTGCTGCTGTTGCACCTCGTGGTGCTCGGGCTTGGCGCCTATCTGGCGACCAAGGGCCAGATCACCATCGGCACCTTCGTCACGTTCGAGAGCGCGTTCTGGGAGGTGTCCTACAACATCGCCCATGTCATGCACTTCATTCCGCTGTCGATCTCCTCGGCCGCCGCCGTGCGCCATATCCAGGAGCTCCTGAACGAGCCGACCCGCGGCGCCGACCGTCCCGGCGCGCCGGACCTGCCCGGCATCACCCACGATATCGCCTTCGAGCACGTCAACTTCCAGTATGAGGGCGCGTTCACGCCCGTGCTGCAGGATTTCTCGCTCAAGCTCGATGTCGGCAAGACGGTCGCGATCGTGGGCCCGAGCGGCTCCGGCAAGAGCACGCTGCTCAACCTGATCCTGCGCCTTTACGTGCCGGACGAAGGTCGCGTCACGATCGACGGCGTCGACATCCGCAAGGTGACGCTGGAATCGCTGCGCCGCCGCATGGCCGTGGTGTTCCAGGAGAACATGCTGTTCAACATGTCGATCCGCGAGAACATCCGGCTTGGCAAGCCCGAGGCCTCCGACGCCGAAGTCGAGGACGCCGCGCGAAAGGCCGAGATCCATCGCTACATCATGAGCCTGCCGCAGAAATATGACACGCCGGTGGGCGAGCGAGGCGACACGCTCTCGGGCGGCCAGCGCCAGCGCGTTGCGATCGCGCGCGCCATCATCCGCGATCCCACCGTGCTGCTCCTGGACGAGGCGACCTCGGCGCTCGACCAGACCACGGAAGCCGCCATCAACCGCACTTTGCTCAAGCTCGCCAAGGGCCGCACCATGATCTGGTCGACCCACCGGCTGACCTCGGTGGTGGAGATGGACGAGATCATCGTCATCGCCGGCGGCAAGGCCATCGAGCGCGGCTCGCACGCGCAATTGCTGGCGAAGAACGGCGTCTATCGCAAGCTGTGGGACGACCAGAGCCATGCGCCGCACGGCGCGAAACCCGTCGTCGCCGATGATGACGATGAGCAGGACGACGACGAGGATTGACGCAATCCTCGCCTGATTCCGCAATTTGGAACGGATCGGGGCCCAAGGCGTTCGGGCTAGCGGCTGGGCCGCGCCAGCGGCTGTCATGCCGGGGGCGATATCGGGAGCTTCTCGGAGAAGAGCGTGTTGATCGATCGCCGTGCCTTGCTCATGAGCGCCGCCGCCGTGCCGCTCGCCGGCGTCCTGCCGCAACCGGCCGGCGCGCAAGGATCGCCCCAAGGAAATCCCCAAGGAAAGCCGCAAGGAAACCCCCAGGCAAATCCCGGCGACGAGAAGGCGGATTACAGCTTGCGCATTGCCAATGGCCTGGTCGAGCTTGCGCCCGATCACATCGTCTCGACCACGCTCTACAACGATCAGTTTCCCGGGCCGCTGCTCCGCTTTCGCGAAGGCCAGCGCGTCACAGTTGACATTCACAACGACACAGACACGCCCGAGCTCGTTCACTGGCACGGGCAGATGATCGGCAGCGATGTCGACGGCGCAGCGGAAGAGGGCACGCCTTACGTGCCGCCGCGTGGCATGCGCCGGATCGCCTTCGTGCCAAAGCCGTCGGGCTTTCGCTTCTACCACACCCATGTCGTGGCGGGCGCGGACCTCAACCGCGGCACCTATACCGGGCAGGCCGGCCCCGTCTACATCGAGCCGCGCGACAATCCCGGCGGCTATGACCGCGAGGTCTTCCTGGTGCTCAAGGAATTTTCGCCGACCTTCAGCCGCGGCGGCGACATGGCGATGGATGCGCTCGCGGGCTCACCGATCAAGGCCTTGCAGGAGATGGGGAAGGCGGCCGACGAAGCCGCGAAGGACAAGACCAAGGGGTTCGAGGTCGGCTACGAGCTGTTTTCGATCAATGGCAAGATGCTGGGCCGGGGCGAGCCGATCCGGGTCAAGCAGGGCGACCGGGTGCTGTTCCATGTGCTCAATGCCAGCGCCGGCGAGATCCGCAGCCTCGCGCTGCCGGGACACAGTTTCCGGGTGGTGGCCCTCGACGGCAATCCCGTGCCGACCAGGGCCGAAGTGCCGCTGCTGTGGATCGGCACCGCCGAACGGGTCTCCGCCATTGTCGAGATGAACCATCCGGGGGTCTGGATCATGGGTGATCTCGCCGATGACGATCGCGGCCGCGGCATGGGCATCGTCGTCGAATATGCCGGCCAGAAGGGCAAGCCGCAGTGGAGCAAGCCGAAGCCGTTCCGCTGGGACTACGGCCGGTTCGGCAAGCCGGATGCTGCGGCGGGGACTCCGGACGAGACCATCGAAATCACGATTCTCAAGCACAATGCCGCGCTCGCAGGCTTCAACCAGTGGACGCTCAACGGCGAAGCCTTCGCCATGGACAGCATGAAGCCCGCATACACCATTCACGAAGGGCGGCGGTATCGGCTCAAATTCCGCAATGCCAGCGACGACATCCATCCCCTGCATCTGCACCGCCACAGTTTCGAGCTGACGCGGGTCGGCGGCAAGCCAATGGCCGGTGTGATCAAGGACGTGGTGATGCTGGGCGGCTTCCAGGAGCTCGAATTCGATTTCGTTGCGGATAATCCCGGTCCGACCTTGTTTCATTGTCACCAGCAATTGCACATGGACTTCGGCTTCATGGCGCTTTTCAATTACGCCTGACGGTCAGGCGCCGCCGGAACGATGAAACCAGGACGGATACCCAATGACCGGCATTGCGCGCGAAGCGGAGCGGGCGGCGAAAGGCTCCGCGCTCGAGGTGCTCTCGGCGTTTCTCAAGCTCGGCGTCAGCTGCTTCGGCGGTCCGATCGCCCATATCGGCTATTTTCGCGACGAGTTCGTCACCCGCCGGCGCTGGCTCGACGAACAGGCCTACGCGGACCTGGTCGCGCTGTGCCAGTTCCTGCCAGGGCCTGCGAGCAGCCAGGTCGGCTTCTCCATCGGCCTGATGCGCGCGGGCTATATTGGGGGGCTGGCGGCCTGGACCGGCTTCACACTGCCGTCGGCGATCCTGCTGGTCGCGTTCGCCTATGGCGCCGCCTCGCTGAACGGCCCATTGGGGCTAGGTCTGCTGCACGGGCTGAAACTCGTGGCGGTGGCGATCGTGGCCCAGGCCGTGTTCGGCATGGCCCGCTCGCTGTGCCCGGACCGGGAGCGCGCCTCGATCGCTGCCGTTGCCGCCGTCATCATTCTCTTCAGCACGGCCTCGCTCGCCCAGGTCGGAGCGATCGTGCTGGGCGCTGTGGCGGGGGTGTGGTTCTGCCGCGGCGCCCCGGCCCCCGAGGGCGGGCATGTCAGCATGCCCGTGTCGCGCCGCGCTGGCCTGACCGCGCTGGGTGTCTTTTTCGTTCTCCTCGTCGGCGTCCTTGCGGTGCAGGGACGCGCGGGAGCAGGGGCGCTCGATCTGTTTGCGGCCTTCTACCGCTCGGGTGCGCTGGTGTTCGGCGGCGGCCATGTGGTGCTGCCGCTCTTGCGCGAAGCCTTCGTCGCGCCCGGCTGGCTCAGCGACGACGCCTTCCTGGCCGGCTACGGCGCGGCGCAAGCGGTGCCGGGGCCGCTCTTTACATTTGCCGCCTATCTGGGGACCCTGGCGAAGCCCGAGCCGCACGGGCTACCTGGGGCCGTGCTCGGCCTGTTCGGCATCTTCCTGCCGGGGATCCTGATTCTCGTCGGCATGCTGCCGTTCTGGGACGCATTCCGGAAGCGGCCGGGCGCGCAGGCCGCGATGCGTGGGGTCAATGCGGCCGTGGTCGGCATTCTCGGTGCTGCGCTGTATAATCCGGTGTTCACGACCTCGGTGAAGACCCCGCCCGATCTTGCTGTGGCGCTTGTTGGATTCGTGCTGCTGATCGCCTGGCGCGCGCCGCCGCTGCTCGTCGTCGTCGTCAGCGCCATCGGCGGGATGGCGCTGTCCCTCGTGGCCTAGGTTGGGAGTTGCGGTGGCCGCCTCGATGCAACGCTATTTTGCCGGGCTGTCGCGCGACACCTTTCTGCTTGCGCTCTCCAGCCTGTTCGCCGACGTCTCGACCGAGATGCTCTATCCGGTGCTGCCGGTGTTTCTGACCCAGGTGCTGCATGCCAGCGGCAGCATCGTTGGCCTTGTGGACGGCCTGGCCCAGGCGACGCAGAACATCGTGCAGGGCTTTTCGGGAGCGATCTCCGACCGCCTGCAGCGGCGCAAGCCGGTTGCGCTTGCCGGCTATCTGCTGGCGGCGTTCGCCAAGCCGCTGATGGGCCTTGCGACGGTGTGGCAAGCCTTGTTCGCCGCACGGCTCATCGATCGCACCGGCGCCGGCATGCGCTCTGCGCCGCGCGATGCCCTCGTCGCTTCCTCCGTTGCCGAAGCCGACCGGGGCAGGGCCTTTGGTCTGGAGGGGCTTGGCGACAATGCGGGCGCCTTCCTTGGCCCACTGGTTGCGCTGTTGCTGCTTTATGGAGTTCGCGTCGAGCTGCGCAGCGTCTTTTATCTGGCGGTGATTCCCGGGCTGCTCGCCGTGCTCATGGTGGTGCTGGTCCGCGAAAGGCCGGTTGAGGTTGCGGCAAAGGCGAGGATCGACGTCAACTGGCGTCGGCTTCCGGTCCGCTATTGGAAATATCTGCTGGCGACAGCGGTTTTTGCCGCCGGCACGTCATCCAACGCTTTCCTGATTCTGCGCACCCGGGACACCGGCGTCTCCTTGGAAGCCACGATCCTGATCTACGCGGCGTTCAACCTCGTGGCTGCTCTCGTGTCCTATCCGGCGGGCGCATTGTCCGACCGCTTCGGCCGGCGCGACCTGCTGCTCGCCGCATTCACCGTGTTCTTCGTGACCTATCTCGGTTTCGCGCTGACGCTGAGCGTCGCGCTGATCGGGGCGCTGTTCGTGCTTTATGGGCTTTACCAGGGCATCTTCCGCGCCGTCGGCAAGGCCCTTGCCGCCGATCTGGTGCCGCAGGAGCTGCGCGCCAGCGGCGTCGGATGGTATAGCACCACAGTCGGGCTGCTCCAGCTGTTGGCGAGCGTCGTTGCCGGGCTGCTCTGGGACCGAATCGGCCATCCGGCGGTGTTCTATTTCGGTGCGATTTTCGCGGTCGCCGGCGCCGTCGCCCTTGTGATTCTGGTCCCAGCCGATGCGCGGCGAGGCGAGGAGGCCGCTTGACCGGCCTTGCGACATATATGTCCGGATAAAAATAGAGGTTTGATGCTGTTGGGGCTGAGCCGGGCAGGTGCCGTACAAGGGCGGCGCGCCATTCGCTCCGCAGTTGCGCCCGTTGCCGGTTAGGCCCATGCCATAAGCACGATAGGCGCGTCTTCTCTTGTGGTTTCGCCTTGACTTGCCTATTTCACGCCTATAGAAGGCACGCACTTAACGACAGGCGGTGAGCAACGCCAAACGTCGGCACGGACCACCCATATCGCCTCTCAGGTTGTTTTGGCCTTTTGGGCGACGGGCACCACCCTCGACGAATGCCGCTCAAACGCTGTCGATCATAGCTAGGCAATGCCAGGACGATTTTGGTTCTTGAGAGCGCGTCCTCTTGAGATTGAATTCGGATGCATGACCTCGGTGGCAGGCTGAACGGCGTAAGCTGTTGAGCCGATGTACCGCGGTCCTCTGTGGCGTCGAAGCGCTTTCCGCTCAGCGATGGGTGGCTGGCGCGATTTCGCTTTGCGCGAATAGTTTTCGCGTGCAGGGCGGGCCCGGCGGGGCGGGTATCCCCGGGGATTGAAGGATTTTGCGAAGCCGAGAAGCGGCTTCGCACGAACTGGAAGGTGAAGGCCAAGATGCCGACGATCAACCAACTGATCGCAAGTCCGCGCGAGGTGCAGAAGTCGCGCAAGAAGGTGCCGGCGCTGCAGCAGTCGCCGCAGAAGCGCGGCGTGTGCACGCGCGTCTATACGACGACCCCGAAGAAGCCGAACTCGGCGCTTCGCAAGGTCGCCAAGGTGCGCCTGACCAACGGCTTCGAGGTGATCGGCTACATCCCGGGTGAGGGCCATAACCTGCAGGAGCACTCGGTGGTCATGATCCGCGGCGGCCGCGTCAAGGACCTGCCCGGCGTGCGCTACCACATTCTCCGCGGCGTCCTCGACACCCAGGGCGTCAAGAACCGCAAGCAGCGCCGTTCGAAGTACGGCGCGAAGCGTCCCAAGTAAGCCGCGCGGGACCTGAGGAACAGATAAGATGTCGCGTCGCCATTCTGCCGAAAAGCGTGAAGTGCTTCCGGATCCGAAGTTCGGAAACATCATCATTACGAAGTTCATGAACTCGGTGATGTATGCCGGGAAGAAGTCGGTCGCCGAAGGTATCGTCTACGGCGCGCTCGGCATCATCGAGGCCAAGACCAAGCAGAGCCCGCTGACGGTTTTCGAGCAGGCGCTGGAAAACGTCATGCCGACCATCGAGGTGCGCTCCCGCCGCGTCGGCGGCGCCACCTACCAGGTTCCGGTCGAAGTCCGTGCCGTGCGCCGCCAGGCGCTCGGCATCCGCTGGCTGATCTCGGCTGCCCGCGAGCGCAACGAGAAGACCATGACGGAGCGGCTCTCGGCGGAGCTGCTTGATGCGTCGAACAACCGGGGGAACGCCGTCAAGAAGCGTGAAGACGTGCACCGCATGGCGGAAGCCAACCGCGCCTTCTCGCACTATCGCTGGTGATCCGGCGAAACGAACGGATTTTGAAGGAATAGCTCCATGCCCCGCCAACATGCCATCGAGGACTACCGCAACTTCGGTATCATGGCGCATATCGACGCCGGCAAGACCACGACCACCGAGCGCATCCTCTATTACACCGGCAAGAGCCACAAGATCGGCGAAGTGCACGAAGGTGCCGCGACGATGGACTGGATGGAGCAGGAGCAGGAGCGTGGCATCACGATCACCTCGGCTGCCACCACCGCGTTCTGGAACGGCAAGCGCCTGAACATCATCGATACGCCCGGCCACGTCGACTTCACCATTGAGGTCGAGCGCTCCTTGCGCGTGCTCGATGGCGCCGTGTGCGTGCTCGACTCCAACCAGGGCGTCGAGCCGCAGACCGAGACCGTCTGGCGCCAGGGCGACAAGTACAAGGTTCCGCGCATCGTCTTCGCCAACAAGATGGACAAGACCGGCGCCGACTTCTTCAAGTGCCTGTCCGACATCGTCGACCGCCTCGGCGCCAAGCCGATCGCGATCCAGCTGCCGATCGGCGCCGAGAACAACTTCAAGGGCGTCGTCGACCTCGTGAAGATGAAGGGCATCGTCTGGAACGACGAGTCGCTCGGCGCGAAGTTCGACTATGTCGACATCCCGGCCGACCTCGTCGACCAGGCCAAGGAATATCGCGAGAAGATGGTGGAAGCCGCCGTCGAGCTCGA
>Ga0070738_10004591_pt1 | contig 16303 bp, 15 predicted proteins | sample Coa_R2_2_FD_66446 | JGI IMG/M metagenome (GOLD analysis project Ga0070738, IMG submission 66446) | Surface soil microbial communities from Centralia Pennsylvania, which are recovering from an underground coalmine fire - Coalmine... | ecosystem: Environmental > Terrestrial > Soil > Unclassified ...
GAGGACAAGGAGGACAGGGGGGACAGGGGGGACAAGGGGGACAAGGAGGATAGGGAGGACATAGAAGCATCTCCAATCTGCCTCTGCTCCTGTGCTTCTGTGGTCCTGTGCTCCCCTGTCGCCCCAGTCTCCTTTTCTTCCTCTAGGTTGAAGACACTCAGCCAAGTCTCTAACGAGGGGGTTGCGGAACCTAAGACCAAGGGACAGTTTTCTAATTGTGCTCGCCATTGGGCAACGGTGCGGGCGTGATAGGTGGGGATGGGGGAATCTTGTTTAAAACTGCTGTCGTGTTCTTCATCTAAGATAATTACACCCAAGTTTGGCAAAGGGGCAAAAATTGCACTTCGTGTACCTATAACAACTTGAGGTTCTCCTGTAAGCATTTGTCGCCAAGTGTCATAACGTTCTCCATCAGAAAGAGCACTATGATATACGTTGACTTTGTTCCCAAAAAGAGCCTGAAAACGGTCGGTTAACTGGGGTGTGAGTCCAATTTCTGGCACTAACACGAGAGCAGATTTACCTTGCGTGAGTAAGGGCGCGATCGCTTGCAAATAAACTTCTGTCTTTCCTGAACCCGTCACCCCGTGCAACAGAAAAGTAGCATATTTATTTAACTGGGTGATTGCTGCTAAAGCCTCAGACTGTGCAGGTGTTAGGGATTTTGCCTCCGCTTTATTTTCTTGTTCTCCTCCTAATGGAGGGGAAACACAAAGGGTTCGCAATATTTCCTGTTCTTGAATAACGATGTAACCCTTTTGTTCTAAAATCTTAAGGGTAGAGGGACTTGTATGACAAATTTGTAATAATTCACTTTGCCATAACTCTCCTCCCCGTTGTCGTAACACTTCTAAAATTTCTCGTTGGCGAGGAGTTAAGTCATGCTCAAAGGTGCTTGCTATAAGGATGACTGCTTTTTGTAGCTTTGGTTTACTCAGGCGTGGTGGTTCTAGGTAACTTTCTACTAAGCCACGTTGCTGCAATTCCCGGACTCCCCGGTAAGCAGCTTTGACTTGCCGTTGTATGTAAGCAAAACTGTAATCTCCATCAGCTTGTGTCTTCAAAAGTTCCAAAATTTGTTGTGCTATTGGAGAGAGAAAGGGAATAAGGGATGAGGCGGATTTTGTTCCCCTATCCTCCCCTACTCTGCATTGCTCACTGTCCATACCTTTTACAAGACGAATCCGACGCTGCGATCGCCCTAATATCCCTGGTGGCAAAGCTACACGTATTACCTGAATTAATGGTGTGTAATAATATGTAGCTACCTGATGTAAAAGTTCCCAATAAGTAGGTTGAAAAAACCCACTGCTAACGACATCTACAACATCCCGAATTTTCTCTACTGGTATATCTGTTGGAGGATGTGTTAGAAAACGAATGGCAATGCCTCCTAGGATTTGTGTTCCAAATGGGACACTTAAAATATCTCCTGGTTTCACTTCTAACTGAGATGGCAATCGATAGGTAAAAAGTCCGGAATTTCCGGGACAGTCTACTAGTACTTCAATCCACTGATTTTCATTCGTACTCAACTTGTTATAAGAGCCATTAGCTTCGTTAACCACTAAAGGAGATAAACTTATGCCATTCATGTACATACTCTCTGAATTCTTATACAGATATTTCCCTTATGGAATTTTTCAAAATCAATCTGGCTCACTCAACTGTTGTTGTCTTCATTCCTCTGCTCAAAATGTATTTCGCAATACTGTCGTAAGACATAATACTTGATAAGTTTCCTCTTGTGTAATCTAGTAGACAAATTCATGTTAACTATCGGGAGTGGCAAGTTTTTGATCTCGATTTGGCAAAATTAAACAATCTCAGTTTTTTTCCGGATTGATTTTTTGCCTCCTAAAGTCACGTTGCTTTTCCCTCTACCGATAGATATTCTCTCCTTTGCGTATGTGAGATCCTTTATCAAGAGAATACGTTGCTGAAGTTTTACTTGCTCAATTGGTATTATCCTGGGGAAGGCACCAGCGGTGGAAAACCCCAAAACTAAAATTTTCACTTTAGGAAATTTACCAGGGCAAAAAATTGGAAAGGCTTCAATAATCACATGAATATTGTAAGAATTGGAGAACCATAAATGTACTTTTTATCTTTGTTAAGATTGGGAAATTTTGATTGAGGAAGATAAAAAATATGCGCCGACGGCCTGACGATTAATTTTTAAGATGTTACTAATAGTATTGGCTGAGAAATAAATCCCGATGGTAAAATCCAGCAATCAAGTCACTAGATTGTATTTTTCATTTAAGGTAACTCCGCTAATGCTATTGATAGATGCTGGTATCCCTCAACTATAGCTTATTGACAGGGACGTGTAGGTTGCAACTAAAGTAATGTGTTTGTTCCTGAAAAAAATACTAGGTGTCTTAGATCGGCTGTCACTCAATAATTATGTACCAAACAAAGCAACAATCCTTAGAGGAAACCATGAATATTGCTGAATTGGGAACAATGGAATTAATAGAAAATGCTGTTGATAATCAAGAAGAGTCTTTCAGCAGAATAGATATAGTGGCAGAGGCAGACTCCCCAATAACAGACAATCTGGAAACAGATGAACGTGATGGGGATGCAATGGCGGCAGCGCGACCTTCTGGGTATAACAAAACAGAGCATGACGATGCTGTAGGTGCTTTTTTTAAGGAGATGGCTCGTTATCCTCTCTTAAAACCAGATGAAGAAGTAGAGTTAGCACGACGAGTGCGATTTTTAGAGGAAGTAAGAGAAATACAAGCTTCTTTACATGCTAAGTTAGGAGACTTCCCGAATAAAGGAAACGTCGCTGCTGAACTGGGGTTGACAGAAAAGCAACTAGAACATCGCTTGTATCAAGGTCGGGTAGCAAAACGCAAGATGATTCGCTCCAATCTGCGGCTAGTCGTATCAATTGCTAAGCGCTATCTAAATCGGGGAGTGCCTTTCCTGGATTTGATTCAGGAAGGAGCAATGGGTTTAAACCGTGCTACAGAAAAGTTTGACCCAGATAAAGGATATAAGTTTTCTACCTACGCTTATTGGTGGATAAGACAAGCAATTACACGAGCGATCGCCAACGATGCACGAACTATTCGCTTACCTATTCATATTGTAGAAAAACTTAATAAACTTAAAAAAGCACAAAGAGAACTAAAGCAGCAGCTAGGTCGCAATCCGACTGAAGTTGAAATGGCAGAAGCTTTAGAAATTCCCTCACAACAACTGCGCCAATTACAACAACTACGACGTCAAGCACTTTCCCTCAACCATCGTGTTGGTAAAGAAGAAGACACAGAATTGATGGACTTGCTAGAGGATGAAGATAATCTATCTCCTGAAGCAAAAATGAATGAAAGTATGATGCGTCAGGAGATTTGGGAAGTGTTGGGGGATGTGCTCACTCCCCGAGAGAAAGATGTGATTTCCCTACGATATGGTCTAATCACAAGTGAACCTTGTACTCTCGAGGAAGTTGGTAATATGTTCAACCTCTCTCGTGAACGAGTCCGGCAAATTCAAAGCAAAGCTATGCGGAAACTGCGACGTCCTCATATAGCGAAACGCTTAAAAGGCTGGTTGATATAATCAGTTACTAGTTAATTGTTATACCAACTATTAGGTGAAAGGAAAGGCGATCAGCAGATCTTAACTACGGATGTGATTGCCTTAGCCTGTCATATCTTTAAAAGTTTTTTAGCCTTTTTCTTAATAAATTTTATTTTAATCAATTTGGTCTACTACTTGTGAAGCAAAAAGTGATGTTTTCTGGGCTTCTCATCAGCATCTCACACCATTGATGTTCTTACCAAAATGGTGAAGTTTGACAGCCTGTCTTTTGACGATGAAACGCAGAGTCTTGAGAATTAGAAAAAAGAGGCTCAGAAATATGCCTTTTTGTAGAGAGAGGAAACATTGCAGTGAAAAAAATTCTTTCAGTATTGTTGCTAGGCATAGCAATTTTCACTTTTGCTTTCAGTAGTCCAGCTTTGGCTGCAGATGCTGCTAAAGGAGCAAAAATATTTAGTGCCAATTGCGCGCAATGTCATTTAGGTGGTAAAAATTTGGTTCAAGCCAACAAAAGTCTAAAAAAAAGTGACTTGGACAAATATGCCATGAATTCCCCAGAGGCAATTATTGCCCAAGTGACTAAAGGAAAAAATGCTATGCCTGCCTTCAAAGGTCGTTTGAAACCAGAGCAAATTGAGGACGTAGCAGCATACGTGCTAGAACAAGCCAACGAAAAAGGTTGGAAGTAAAGCGAATTTAGCGGTTGTCATCTAAATAGTAGGTAGGTATTTGCCTTACCTACTGCTATCGTTGTGCTATTTATGCGGGATAACTTTATGGATCGCTTCTACCGATTGATTCGTAACTTCGGCATTGCCATTGCTCTTCTATGTTTTTTCGCTTCACCTGCTTACCCCTCTACCATCAGTCACCAGATGTCAGGAGGTGACTTTTTCAAACTTGGGTTACAAAACATATTACAAGGCAATTACCAACAAGCTATTCAAGATATGACTCAAGCAATTCAGCTAAAGAGCAACTTTGCTGCAGCTTACAGTAATCGTTGTCTTGCTGAGTTACAAATAAAAGAATATCAGAATGCGATCGCAGATTGCAATAACGCGATACATTTTGCACCAAACAATGTTGAGGCTTATCTCAACCGGGGACTCGCCTACTACAGACAAGGAAATTATCAAAATGCCATTACTGATGACAATCAAGCGATCGCACTTAAACCCCATGACTTCCGAGCCTACTATAATCGGGGGGTAGCTAGTGCTATGTTAGGGAACTACCGACAGGCAATAGGAGACTATAATTTAGCCTTGAGCCAAATTCCCCAATCTCTGAGTTATCAAGTAGCAGATATTTATAATGATCGAGGATTAGCTCGTGTTGAGTTACAGGATTTACAAGCAGCAATGCAGGACTTTTCAAGAGCCATCCGTATAAATTCTCAGGATGAAAGAGCTTACTTTAACCGAGGTTGTGTCTGTGGCAAACACGGGGATCACCTTGGCGCGATACGAGATTTTTCTACAGTTATCGAACTTAACCCCAGCAGTGGACAAGCCTATGTCAATCGAGGTTTAGCATACCATTTGCTTGGTTATCAACACGCTGCAATTACAGACTTACAACAAGCATCTACATTTTTTATCCACCAAGGACAGAAGCTTGCCTATGAGAAGACTTTATCTTTGTTGAAGATGATGCAACAAGATATTTCATCTGAATTGGAAGTTGCTCTTGCTTTTTGAATAAAATACCAGCCACCGACCCAACATGAGAGCCAGAATTGAAGACAATGTGCTTTTTCTCCACCATGAGGATTTACCAGAGTTTAAAAAAGGTGGTTCTATAGTCAGGAATAGTTATTTCTGGGCATTGCGTTCAATTGCTGGTCAAGCTGGGCGTTATCGCGATTGGGAGTACGAGTCAGAGGTTTGGCTTGCATTAGCACGGATGTTGCTTTCTTTCAGTGAGTCTGGTTATTTAGGTTTGAGAGAAACTGTTTTGGAGTTTCCTTTATCTCAAGGGGAAATCCCAGATGTGTTGCGACTTGTGTCAACGTGGGAATGAAAAAGTTTAGGTTCTACTATAACAAGGCGACGATTAGAGCAAACTACGCCTTAGATAGTATTCTCTATGAGGTAATTGCACTTAACCTCAGACTGAGCGGTTCATACAATGAATCAATTGAATTGTACTCCTTAAGGAGTTCATCAAGTTACTACAACTGGGAGATATATAAAGGACTTTGGACTTGATAAATTGTTATTGTCAACACAACAAGAGTATTACAAATACCAACTTGAACTATGAACATTGTTGCTTGGATAGTTTTAGGTCTAATCGCTGGTGCTATTGCCAAAGCAATTGATCCTCAAGCTCGTGGTGGTGGCATTCTTTCTACAATTCTACTAGGAATCATTGGAGCTTTTGTAGGTGGTAGTCTAGGTGTTTTCTTCCAGACAGGACACTTTGCTTTAGCAGCAACGACCCTTTCAATTCCTGGTATTGCCGTAGCCGTCATTGGTGCAATAGTTGCAGTCTTCATTTGGAATTTAATCACACGTCAGAGTGTTGTTTAGAAACTCAGCAAGTTTGCGAATTTCATGTAGAGGCGAGGAATTTTGTCAGCTAATCATATTAGCCTCTCTAGCCAATTTATAAACATTCAAAACCGCACCGGATGAGGGTTATGCCGCAGTGACTCATAGTCGGATATCGAAGGAGAGCGATGTCAGATATCTGGACGGTGCATATAATACACAGGCATAGATGGTTGTGGAGTTTTTATCGCTTCCTCCACTTTATTACTACCAGAGGAGAACTAAACTTCTCATCAGAGCGGTCGTAGGTAGTAAACGTCTAGGGTCATAATAAATCAAAAAAAGGTGTAGAGACGTTGTCGTACAATGTCTCTACACCTTTTTTTTTCTACCAAACAATTTTCTTTACAATAAGTAAAGCAATCCTAAATCGTTACGTGAAGAACAAGAACCCCGGTTTCTCCAAGAAATCGGGATTCTCTGACTCTTAACTTTTATACTTCTACTACACTTCTACAAGGATTACTATCAAGACGATATACTCGCATCACCATTAGGTAGCATGAATACAAATAATAAACGCTTTCCTGCTGTTCAGTTCAGAATTGCTAGACCAACAGACAACCTAGCAAAAGTAGTTGAATTTTATCTAGAAGGCTTAGGCTTAAAAAAGTTGTACTCATTCACAGAGCATGAAGGATATGACGGAGTCATGCTTGGATTGCCTGATGCTCAATATCACCTAGAATTTACAACCCATAAAAGCGGAAGTCCTTGTCCTGCACCAACAAAAGACAACCTATTAGTGCTGTATATCCCTGAGCTAGAAAAAATAACAGAAATCAAAGACCGTCTTGCCAGCTTGGGATACCCCGAAGTGGAACCAGAAAACCCATATTGGAAAGGAAAGAGTGTAACAATTGAAGACCCTGATGGCTGGCGTGTAGTGCTTTTTAAGGGAACATTTGAATTGACATGAAATGGTATAAAAGTAATTTTAATTGAATTATTACTTTTTCGATTTAAATTTAAATATATAATCAGGGATAGTTCAAGAATAGTGAGTCAAGTCAATCTAGATCATCTCTGAATTGGCAACAGTATACAGATGTACATTTAGCTTGCATATTCTTGGTAGATATCCTGGAAAAAGCGTAAATCCTATCTTTCTTCATATTTCCACCAGCGGAGATAAGCTAATTTGACATCTAGCAGCTTATTAACTGCGGTGGTTGAAATGATGTAAATTTAATCCAATCAATGAAACCGATACTAGCCTAAAAAACAAAATCGCTTCTTATAACAAAAGTCTTCTTCAGAAGACTGAAAAATGATTTTGGGTAGAGACAAGAAAATTTATGTCCCTACACAGATAGGGCATTTATTTTGAAGATTAGGGAACTAAACAATGACTAGTAATCTAGCCATCAAGCTTCGATCCGGAACACAACAAGCCCACGCAGTCATCGAAAAAGTGGGGTTCATGAAATGTTTTGCTCAAGGGGTTATAGATAGAAACTGCTTCGCAAAGTTTTTAGGTAACCTATATTATGTTTACAGCGAACTAGAAGCTGCTCTAGAACTCAACCGAAACAATCCTTTAATGAGCAGCCTTAATTTTCCTGAACTCAATCGCAAAGCATCTCTAGAAAAAGATCTAAAATTCTATTATGGAGATAACTGGCAATCACAAGTTAGACCTTCAAAAGCAGCGCAGGTCTATATCAATCGTATTCATGACATTTCCACAACTGAACCTATCTTGTTACTAGGACATGCCTATACTCGCTACATGGGTGACCTTTCTGGTGGCCAGATGTTACAGAAAGTTGCACAATCAGCTTTAAAGCTTTCTGGTTACGAGGGCACATCTTTTTACTATTTTGAGCAAATTCCCGATAAGCAATCATTTAAAGATAAGTATCGTCAGGTACTAAACTCACTACCTATTGACGATGCAACCGCACAAAAAATTGTTGCAGAAGCTAACAATGCATTTCAGTTGAATATGCAAATGGTTCAGGAACTTGAAGAGAGTTTAATTCAGGCTATTGGTCAAGTCAGGTTCAACTCTCTAACTCAATCTCATTAACATCTTACACCTGCATCAAAAACCGGGTTTACTACCAACTCCTTAGCCATAAAACCTGATTTTCTCGTTGAGAAACCCGGTTTTTTAGGTGTTCTGCGATGACAAGTGTATTGGTATATCAACTCAAATTTGAGGAATAAATCTTCCTCTGCTTCCTCTACTCCCTCTCCTACTCCTTCCTTCATACACTCATCGGAAGCAATTCAATGGTTTCTCAATCTCGTGGTGTCAAATTTGATCTGAACACAATCAAAAAGTATGATACTCCTACACCCAGATACACTAGCTATCCACCGGCAACTCAGTTAAATGATGTATTTACTGAGAAAGACTTTCAAGTGGCGATCGCCACTTCCAATCAAAGAAAATCTCCTCTTTCTTTGTATTTCCACATTCCCTTTTGTCAAAGTGCTTGTTACTTCTGTGGGTGTAATGTAGTTATTTCCAACAATAAAAAGATTGCTGAACCATATCTGGATTATTTGGTGCGGGATATTAGCAACACAGCATCTCTAATTGATTCAGATAGAATAGTCGATCAGATCCATTGGGGTGGTGGCACCCCAAACTACTTGAGCCTTGAACAACTAGAATTTTTGTGGAAAAGCATCAATCGCCACTTCACAATCAATCCCAAAGCCGAAATCTCAATCGAAATCAATCCCCGCTACATCGATAAAAACTACATCTTTTTTCTAAGAGAGATTGGCTTTAACCGAATTAGCTTTGGCATTCAAGATTTTAATCGTCAAGTTCAAGCCGCTGTAAATCGTATCCAACCAGAAGAGATGCTATTCGACGTCATGAGTTGGATCAAAAAAGCGAAGTTTGAAAGTGTGAATGTAGACCTGATATATGGTTTACCACATCAAACTCTTCACACTTTCAGGGAGACAATTAAAAAGACCATTGAATTAGACCCTGACCGAATTGCTGTTTTTAATTTTGCCTATGTACCGTGGATCAAACCTGTACAGAAGAATATTCCCCAGGATGCGCTACCCTCACCACAAGAAAAGCTAGACATTTTGAAAATGACCGTTGAGGAACTCACCAAAAGTCAGTATCTGTTCATTGGCATGGATCATTTTGCTAAACCTGATGATGAACTGGCGATCGCTCAACACAATTCCACCCTCAGGCGCAACTTTCAAGGCTACACTACCCAAGCGCAAACAGAACTCTTTGGTTTTGGCGTCACTTCAATAAGTATGTTAGAAGACACTTACGCCCAAAACCACAAGGAGTTAAAAGATTACTATCGGGCAATAGATGCTGGTATTTTACCAACCAAGAAAGGCATCAAACTGGGTTGGGACGACATGATTAGACGAGATGTGATTATGAGCATCATGTCTCATCTCACTCTCCACAAGCAACACATAGAGGAAAAGTATCACATCAGTTTCAATGACTACTTCTCCCGAGAACTAGAGGCGTTGAAAAGTCTAGAAGCAGATGGATTGGTCAAGCTATCACCCAACCACATTACTATCACAGAAATCGGTAGGTTACTGCTTAGAAATATTGCCTTTATCTTCGATGTACATACCGTAACACAAGAGAAAAAGTTCTCCCGCGCAATTTGAACCTTACCCTTCCTAGCAAACTGCGTTACACTATTGGTCTATTGCATAAGTTTTCAGAGGTTTGTAGTGAGCACAAAGCGTGCTCTTAGAGCCAAGGACTAAAGTCTTGACTACAAACTCCTCAGAATTAATGCGATGGACCACTAGTTTTCATATTAATAAAAGCGGGTGAATAGAGGTCACGGTTATTTTTTGGTATGATGGCAGACTAATTGACTCCCAAAGGCTGGAATTAGCAATTGACGATCCAGGGTTACTTTATGGGGCAACGGTTTTTACAACACTACGAGTTTATGAGAACTCACTTGATAGTCGTTTAACCAACTGGCAAGCACACTGCGATCGCCTCAACTTTAGCTTGCACAGTTTTGGTTGGCAGACAATAGATGAAAAACAATTGCGTCAAGGCGCTGAATCCATGATGGCGCACTACCCTGTCCTAAGAATTACCATTTTTCCTGATGGACGGGAATGGATAACTGGTAGGTCTGTACCACAGGATTTGACACAAAGACAGAACAATGGTGTATGTTGTAGCCTCACCACACCAGAAATATCACGTTGTCTAGCTATTCATAAAACGGGGAACTATCTAAGTGCTTGGTTGGCAAAGGCTAACGCCCACAATTTAGGGGCTGAAGAAGCAATTTTAGTAGATGCTGCCGGAAATTGGTTAGAAACTAGCACAGGTAATCTCTGGGGATGGCATGATGGAAGTTGGTGGACACCACCAACAAGCGTGGGGATTTTGCCAGGAGTGGTGCGATCGCAACTGATCAGGTGGCTGCAGGGTGAAAATTTGTCCTGTAGAGAAGAACCTTGGACAGTAAAGTTGATTGAGGGGTTTGAGGCGATCGCCTACAGCAACAGTGTAGTTGAGATTGTCCCCATTCACACGGTCATCTTGCCCACAGGACAGCTAGAATATGATCCCAACCATTGGTGTTTTCAGCAATTACGGAGGTTTTTCCTAGCATTTTAGGAGCATTATTTGTTATACCTTAAGATAAGTTAACATAATTCTTAAGAATGCCCTCTCTTTACGGAGATTCTGCGAGAACGCACAAGACATATAGGAGGATCGACCTCAGTGAATAATAAACGGTGGAGAAATGCGGGGCTGTACGCACTGCTTTTTATAGTTGTTATTGCTCTTGGAACAGCATTCTTTGACAAACAACCACAAAGCAGAGAGTCATGGCGGTACAGCCAGTTTATTCAAGAAGTTCAAAAAGGCAGAGTAGAAAAAGTTAGTATTAGTGCTGATCGGTCCACAGCCCTTGTGACGCCTAAATACGACACCACCAAGAAGCTAGTGACCTTAGTCAACGATCCTGATTTAATCAATACTCTTACATCAAAAGGCGTTGATATTACTGTTTTGCCTCAAACTGATGATGGATTTTGGTTTAAGGCAGCAAGCACCTTATTCTTTCCAGTATTGTTGCTAGTTGGTTTGTTCTTCTTGCTACGCCGTGCTCAAAATGGTCCGGGTAGCCAAGCAATGAACTTTGGTAAATCCAGAGCCAGAGTGCAAATGGAGCCACAAACCCAAGTCACATTTGGCGACGTTGCTGGTATTGACCAAGCTAAGCTGGAACTTAATGAAGTCGTAGATTTTCTGAAAAATGCTGATCGCTTCACCGCTGTAGGAGCAAAAATTCCTAAAGGTGTGCTGTTGGTTGGACCTCCAGGAACTGGTAAAACTCTTCTAGCGCGTGCTGTAGCAGGAGAAGCGGGTGTTCCTTTCTTCTCAATCTCTGGTTCAGAGTTTGTGGAAATGTTCGTAGGTGTGGGTGCATCTCGAGTCCGCGACTTGTTTGAGCAAGCAAAATCCAATGCTCCCTGTATCGTCTTCATCGATGAAATTGATGCTGTCGGTCGTCAACGGGGTGCTGGTTTAGGTGGTGGTAACGATGAACGTGAACAAACCCTCAACCAGTTGCTCACAGAAATGGACGGTTTTGAAGGCAATACCGGAATCATTATTATTGCTGCTACTAACCGTCCTGACGTTCTAGATGCAGCATTATTGCGTCCTGGTCGTTTTGACCGTCAGGTCGTTGTGGATCGCCCAGACTATGCAGGACGAGTTGAAATTCTCAAAGTTCATGCCCGTGGCAAGACTTTAGCAAAAGATGTAGATCTAGAAAGAATCGCGCGTCGTACTCCAGGCTTTACAGGTGCTGATCTTTCCAACCTGCTGAATGAAGCCGCAATTTTAGCAGCACGTCGGAATTTAACCGAAATTTCGATGGATGAAATCAACGACGCAATTGATCGCGTGTTGGCTGGTCCAGAGAAGAAAGACCGGGTGATGAGCGAAAAGCGCAAAACCTTGGTAGCATATCACGAAGCAGGTCATGCTCTCGTTGGTGCCCTCATGCCAGACTACGATCCTGTACAAAAGATTAGCATCATTCCTCGTGGTCGTGCTGGTGGTTTAACCTGGTTTACCCCCAGTGAAGATCGGATGGACACTGGCTTATACAGCCGTGCTTATCTTGAAAATCAAATGGCAGTGGCTTTGGGTGGTCGCCTTGCGGAAGAACTAGTATTCGGTGACGAAGAAGTCACCACCGGTGCTTCTAACGACCTGCAACAAGTCGCTCGTGTCGCTCGTCAGATGGTAACACGTTTTGGAATGAGCGATACCTTGGGTCCAGTTGCCCTCGGTCGTCAGCAAGGTAACATGTTCCTTGGTCGCGATATTATGTCAGAGCGTGACTTTTCTGAAGAAACTGCAGCTTCCATTGATGAGGAAGTCCGCAAACTCGTAGATACAGCTTATCAACGAGCTAGAGATGTGTTGGTGAATAATCGCCACATCCTTGATCAGCTTGCTGGAATGCTAGTTGAAAAAGAAACTGTAGATGCTGAAGAGTTACAAGAACTTCTGGCAAACAACGATGTGAAAACCGCAGCATTTGCATAAGCGGAAATACACATAACCTCATGATAAAAGCCACACCTTTAACTGGGTGTGGCTGACTATTTTAGCTGTATAGCCGTGATTGAATCTATATCCAAACGCATTTTCCATACTAGGCGGTTAAAGAGAGGTTAATCATCTGTCAATAGCACTACTATTTGATCTTCAGGTCTATAACTATAGAGACTTGCGAAGGGAAATCCAAAAAATAAAATCAAAGCGCCCTTGTTGTTGATTTATGAGGGAGCCTTGGACAAGTGAAATGCCACCCTAAGCATTCTTAGGGTGACCAGGAATGAGAAGTAGGTTGTAGCCTAATTCTACTGAGAAGAACAGATTGTGGAACTAGGGGCAACAACCATAAAGGGTCAAGCCACCCAGGTTATAACTTGGTAGCTGCTTAATGGCTGGAAGAATGATTTCACCAACAACCAGCCCAAGTGATCCATTGATGGGATATGCCAGTATAAATCCTTGTAGTAGTCCATTCGACTTCAGTAATGGATGCACCTGTCAAGTTTGCGCCAATGAGTTCAGCCTCAGTGAGGTTTACCCCAGTGAGGTTAGCTTGAGAGAGATTTGCATTTGTAAAGTCTGCGCCACTGAGGTCAGCCTCAGTCAAGTTAGCGCCAACTAGGTCAGCCTGATTGAGATTTGCGCTACGTAAATCGGCTCGAGTCAAATTTGCCAGTTTCAAGTTTGTCCTAATTAAGTCAGCACCAATCAAATTGACATCACTCAAGTTAGCGCGGCTTAAATTAGTATCAGTGATGTCTGCATTCGTCAGGTTAGCCTGACTCAGGTTACATCCACTTAAGTTAGCTCGACTCAAGTCAGCTCCGCTGAAGTCAGAGCAACTGAAATTTGCACCAGTTAAGTCAACATCACAAAGGATTGCCTGATGTAGATTGACTGCCGGAAAATTTCGTTTTCCCAGAGCATATTGATTGAGTAGATTGTGACTATCCATAATTATCCTACCTTGCAAATGTTGTAGGTGAGCAAATCACATTTTGAGAGTTAGATATCACTCAGAGCACACCAACCAAAGAAGATTGCTTAGTTGTTAACAACTAAAATTTGAAGATAGTCCATAAGAATATTTTACTGAGGTTTTTGCTGAGCAGAATGTTGACTTAATGGAAATATACTTAGGGAGAAAAATATTAACCTAGCGGCAGAAAAAATAGCAGAGTTTGTGAGCGATGATTGGGACGACTACTTCTATTACAGCGTTTGATTTTGAATAGACCACTAATAAAACCACCCTATAAATAACTAGAGTGGCAGTTGTTGTAGATGAATTTAAATCAGTGCCTTTATCTTATGCTGACCCATCAAGAATAAAACCACCCCTTGGGGAGTAGCGATTAAAAATTATGAGCAACCTTAAGTGATACACCTAAAGTATGAAAAAACGGACTATTGCCATCAAATAATAGTTCTATCGACAGATGGTTAACCCTTGTATAGCTACTTAGTATGGGGACACGCATGCGTTTAGACTGACGTAGAACACCAACAGAATTGACAGCAATCTCTAGTAGCGGCGCGATCGTTGCGCCGTTGCTTTTTTTTATTTACTTCGACTGATCACTTTCACCGCTATGACTTGAAGAAAACAGCGGTCGTTGAACTAACCGCTGTCACCGAACCAATTGAATTTAATGTTTTCAAATATACTGAGAGCAGAAAAGACTGTCATACATCTTTAGTAATAACCTGATAGAGCAATCAAAACAAACGGCTTAGTCGCAACGCCATTCTTGAAATCTCCTCAGACACTTATCAGTCGCTCTCACCTTGATTTTTCTGTTTATGCCTACTTGCTTTTCATTCTGAGCACCTTGCTGTGCACTTGACGCAATATTTTCAGTAATATAGGGGAATTGTAAAAAAAACTTTTTCCCTTCAGCTTCCAGTCATTCATTAATGAAAAATCTGGTTTATTCCGGTAGAACTGTACCCCTTTATAAGTTTTATATTTAATATAATTTTTAGTGGTAAAAAGATTACCAAATTGATATTCTTGGGGAATATAGTGTGCTGTCAAAGACTTTCTCGAAAAGCGAGAACTAATAGTTGATAAAGAACCATGAATAGTTTTTGAATTAAAACATAGGACATCTCCCTTCTTCAACTCAGGAGCCATGATATCTTGTTGATGACTACTGACATATTCCTTAATTCGCTCTAACCACTCACTTAAAGATATATTTGGTTTATCACTATGAAAATCTGGGTTTTTATTTGTTTTTGGTATTACATAGAAACGACCAGCCTTTTCATTTATATCTTCTAAAGCTATCCAAATACCTGTTAAATATCCATTTGGAACGCTATCTAAATACCACCAGTCCTGATGTGCTTGTGTTTCTGTGTTGGCATCAAACAACATCGTCTGCATTAGACTAAATGACTCATATCCCGTTATCTGTTTTAATGCCTCTTGAATTTTTTTGCTGCAAAATATTTCTTTTGCAGCCTCGCTAAATCTTGAATATTTCTCATAATCATGAATATCTAAAAAAGACTGTGTCACATAACCAAACTCATTCAACTGATTGACTTCATACTTACCACTACTTTGCCGAAAAAATGGAGTGGTTGATGTCACAATCTCTTGATTATATATCTCAAGTAGATTATTAATTAACTCTAAAGGTATTAAGTTACGAAATACAACATAACCATTTTCTTCATAGTCTGATTGGCAGAGTTGCGTTTGCATTTTAACGTCCTCTTCAAAAGGTCTAGTAGCATACACCCTCTTGCCAAACAATGTTCAAAAAAATGAGTACTATGCACCTGTAAGAGAACTTCAATTGCTCTGAAGGGCAAGATATCCTTCGTACACAGAAATTCTATTGCATCAATTTAGACTTCCCACACCAGGTACAAGTGCATAGTTGTTATTCTTTTACCTTAGAATCCTCTCTAAGCTTTTCTATCCCTAGTAATAGCCGCACTCTCTCTTAAGAAGTAATATTTGCTAATCGGCAAAATCTACTCTTCTCAGTAGCAAAAATTAGTGTCCTTATCGGACGCTGTTGTATTACTATGATATGCTGCTGAAATTTTTATCAGAGGTTAAGATGTCTATTCCCGCAATCACTGAAAAGCTTTTGACATCGAAAAAAGATAAAGGACTTACCTTTGCCGATCTAGAAAAGATTCTCTTACGAGACGAGGTATGGATTGCATCTGTAATCTACCGTCAAGCAAGTGCTTCACTTGAAGAGGCAAAATTACTGGTTGAGACCCTAGGACTGGATGCAAGTTATGCTCAAGAATTGACTGAATATCCTGTTAAAGGTCTTGGTCCTGTTGTTCCCACTGATCCTCTGATTTATCGATTTTATGAAATCATGCAGGTATATGGGATGCCATTAAAAGCAGTGATTCACGAGAAGTTTGGTGATGGAATCATGAGTGCGATTGATTTTACCTTAGATGTGGAGAAGGAAGAATCCCCGACAGGAGATCGCGTGAAAGTCATTATGTCAGGGAAGTTTTTACCATATAAGAAGTGGTAGGTTTCCGCTTATTGTAGGGTGGGATTTGCCTAGCTTACACTAGGTTTTCTGCAAGCCCCGACCTTAGCTCCGCAGGGCAGGTCGGGGTGGTTGAT
>Ga0070738_10004592_pt1 | contig 16302 bp, 18 predicted proteins | sample Coa_R2_2_FD_66446 | JGI IMG/M metagenome (GOLD analysis project Ga0070738, IMG submission 66446) | Surface soil microbial communities from Centralia Pennsylvania, which are recovering from an underground coalmine fire - Coalmine... | ecosystem: Environmental > Terrestrial > Soil > Unclassified ...
TGCCGACAGTGCCGTGGTGTGTGTAAGGAATATGGCTGGAGTCGAGGACATTTCGATCAACGTGAGTGCATCATAGGGTAGATCGCGAAAGGTATTAAGACAAAGCCAGCCATCATGATCTTCTTCAAGGGGGTCAACGATGGGAACTCTAGTTTTATAAGCGTTTTCTGCGCAGCCAGGATAGACGAACAACAGTCCTTGACGAACAATAGTGGGCAATGAAGCCACACATGCACGTTGAGAAAGTTCGGCTTTTCCCCCTTCCGCTTGTTGTGGAATGCTCTCACACTTTCCCGTTCCAGAAAATGCCCAGCCATGATAAGGGCATTCTAGCCATCCGTAGTCGTTAATTCTACCTTCCGAAAGTGGGGCTAAACGGTGCGGGCATTGGTCTTCAAATGCTCGCCACGTCTGTTCATTTTTATCCCACCATAGGACAAGATCCCTCTCTAGCAGGGTGAAGCGAGTTAGCTGGGATTTGTCTAAATCTTCAATGTAATGGACTGGATACCAAACTTCTTGCCAGTCAAAGTACTCTGGCTCCAGTCCACCAGCACAAAGATCTTCTGCTACTCCTGTTTGAGATGTTACTGATACAGGAGAATACTCTGACTGTAGAACACTGTTGGACATGATGGGAGATGCTTACACAGGTTTGACTTCTTCTAACAAGAATGTAACAAATTTTTAACAGGGTTGACGCAGAAGGGTTAGGAAATCAGCCGATGCTCTAAAGTAGCATCAGTGGCATCAAAATATCTCAACTCTATGGCAGTGGATATAGGAAAATGTGAAGCAGCTAAAACAGCTTTGCGTCAGGCACTTGATGCTAGCGGTGGAAATACTAAGGACAAAGCCGTCATTGCTGCAATTGAAAATCTTCAATCTCTCAACCCGACGATCGCACCAGCACATAGTGGCACATTACTGGATAGTCGATGGTTGTTGATTAACGCTCCGAATTTTCCGGGAGGGGAACAGTTGCCAAATGGAAAGTTTGCTTACACTCTCGGTCGCCTTGCCTTCAATATGTTTCAACCAACAGAACTAAAAATCGTCATTGACCGAGTTCTACAACCTGTCTTCTTATTAGGAAATGGAGAGCAACGCAGCCACGATATTATTGTGGAATTTACAACAATTGACGATCGCTTTCCCAAGGTGGCGGGAATTGTCCACAATCAAGGTGTCTGTTACCCCATTAGTAACACGGTGCTGCAAGTCAGATTTACTGGAGGAACTCTAGCGCCGCAAGATCCAAAACAAATGGATGATTGGAAAGCCATTTTTGGCAAGCAGCATTACCCTTCTAGGCAAAATTGGAAGGACAACTTAATGTCAGCTATATTTAAGTTGCTGTTCGGTTTAGTTCCCCCACAAACAATGAATCCAGAAACCGGAGAAGTGTCTTTTACTATGGAGCGATCGCCTAAAGGTCGGTTAGAAATTCTCTATCTTGATGAGGAACTTCGGATCACTCGTGGAGAAAGAGGAACAGTCTTAGTCTGTGAGCGACAATAAAACAATTCACCAAAGGCAGCAATTTCTTTGATGTGTGGTACAACCCGACGACGATAACTCCTGTTAGACATAACACTGTAACAGGTATCTAGTTGATAAACTGAGCAAACTCTTTTAAATATGAGCTTGATCGTACTCATGCATTTCTGGTGAGTTTGACACTACACTACTTTTGTGATATTGAGGTTGAAGATATAAAGTCAATAACAGAGCTACTAAGAAGCTGACGATAACAGGAAAAAATTCGATGAGTCTATTCATGGCTTTATAATTTGTCATAGAAAGTGAGTCAGGATGTGTTTAGGGGGATGAACCGCCCACAATTTAATCGTTCTATGTATTAAGACCTCCCTCTTCATCAAAGGGTTCAAATTTGGGCAAAATTTCTTAAGGACACTAAGCTTTCCCGCCAGCCCAGAAAATGCAATGTTTTCAGTTGTGTCTAATATGCTCAAGCCTTGAAATTGCTTCAGTAATAACTATGTATTTACGCTGTAAAAAATGCAACAATTAGTCCTCATGCACTCCAAAGCCAGGAGATTGCAAGGGAGTTTTGCCCTATTTAGATGGATCTAGTTCAAAACGTTCACCAGGTTTTGGTTCAACGACTTTAGTGGTTAAATGATTCTGTGCTAAGAGATCACGAAACTCTTCGACGCTACCCTCACTGCGGAGAAAAGACACAAGTAAACCCTCAAATACCACATCACCCCCAGCAGCTGTAGGTATGATCACTTGAGGCTGTAGCCACTCAACGACTTGAAGCGCACTCTTTCGACCTTTAAGAATTGGTCCAAGGAGAGGAATTCCTAAATCAACAATAGGGGTAATGACTACATTTATTGGGGCAACTTCTTTCAATGAAGGGGAGTGATGCCCATGAGGTTCATAGTAGAGTGTCGTGTTAGTGGTTAAGTCTGTCAACACATAGCCATTCTCTATGAGCAATGGACCTATTGGTGAACCTGGTGTGGCTTGGATTTTCACAAGTGAGGCATGAGTATAACTCTCCCCATGCACCAGTGTGGTCACATTTCGATAACCCAACTTTTGCACAACCTTCGCTGCATTCACAGATGCTACAACAGGGATACTACGATCAAGTTGTTCGAGTGTTGGTGGGTGTGCATGGTCTTCTAAACCCTGAGACAGCAGTATGAGATCTATATTCTCTGGTATTGAACGGGAAGTAGGGCGATCGCCCTTGAAGAACCAAGGAAGATTGCCAAAAATCAGTGGCTGGATCAACCAAGGATCAAGCAGAATGCGTTGACCTGCCATTTCAATTAACCAGGAGTTGCTGTCTAGCCAGGTGAGGTGCATCGTACTTTGTAGTAGAGCTTTTGAGTTTATTGTAACAAATTGTTGCTACTTTTTATTATTGACAGTAAGTTTGATAAAGCTTTGTTTTTAGCTGTGAGTGAAGACGCGAAGAGCACGACTATATTGCGGATCAGACTGAGTAGCAAACAAAGCTGGATTAGCATCTAGGTGCTGTTGCTGAGCCTGGGTCAAATCTACCTTGATATCAGGTGTAATACCTTTGTGACCAATATCTGTGCCTTTGGGTGTGAAGTAATGTTCTACTGTCACTGCCAACGCGGAACCATCTGAGAGAGGATCTACGGCTTGAATGACAGCTTTGCCAAAGGTTTGACTTCCAACAACGATGGCTCTATGGTTATCCTTAAGAGCAGCAGTGAGAATCTCACTAGCACTTGCCGAATTGCCATCCACTAACACAACTAACGGTTGTTTGGTCAACACTGTATGATTAGCTTTGGGTTCTTCAATATTCCCCATGCGGTCTACTTCACGGACAATCACACCTTGATCTAGCCACATCCGCGCAATTTCTACACTTGAATCCACTAAACCGCCAGGATCGCCACGTAGATCTAAAAGATACCCATTAACATGCCGAGCATTGAGTGCATGAATTGCCCGACGCATCTCATCAACAGAAGTAGCACTGAACTCACTCAAGCGGATATAGCCAATGCGCTTTGTGCCTAAACGTTTGAGAGTATAACTCACTGTTGGCAATTCTATATTTGTGCGAATCAGCTTCACGTCAAAATTACTATGCTTAGGTCGCCTAATCCGCAGGGTGATTGGTGTACCCACACGACCCTGCATCAGCTTCGAGATATCTTCGATGAGCATGCCTTGAGTAGATGTACCGTTGATCGCCAAAATCTCGTCCCCAGCTTTAATGCCGACTTTAAATGCTGGAGAATTCTCAAGCACATTCTCGACTGCAATCTGCGTAGAATGTTCTTTTTGTTTGATTGCAATCCCTACCCCAGAAAATTCTCCAGAAGTTTCTTCTGTCAAAGCTTGGTACTCGTCCGGATCGAGGAACCGAGTGTAGGGATCTCCCAGTTGTTTCAAGGCTATTCGAATGGCAGTGTAAGCCTCTTGTTGGGAAGTATAATTTTTGCTCAATAAGCTTTGTCTGGTTGCTTGCCAGTCAAGGGAATTAAATGTGCCATCCACATAATCACGGTCAATAATTTGCCAGACTTCATCAACCAAAGATTTTGGACTATTGTATAACTCGGCACTGACTAAGCAGCACCCCATCATATTGAAGAAAGATACAATAAAAGTAGTTGTAGCGATCGCTCCATGTAAAAAGGTGATTTGGCGCACTGAGTCTTGTTTTGAATATTGAAACTTTGAAACAAAGCGTCTCACAATAGTTGATTGAACATTAAACTGCAATTTTCGACTCATAATGATTCATAAATCGCTCAATCACGCCTTATCATAAAAATTGAAGCAGCCATCCACTAGTGAAAAAAGTACCAAGTTTGCGCCTGACTTTGGTAATCTCCCTGACATGACTAATGTCATGGTTTGTATTGTCATAGGCATCAGATCAATAGTTGCAACAAGAGCCTAGCGGTGAGTTATCAGTTGAGACATTAATTTAGTGCTCTTCTATACAAGCAAATATGTAAGCATAGGGAAAGCGATCGCTGTCTCTTCATAAAAGCCAGGTGAAATTCGTCACAACTGCTGAGGTAATTTCCTGTGTACACACACGACCATTATGAAGAAATATCTTGGAATTGTCACTTGCTCATATCTTCTACGCAACTTTATTGAAATAACACTGTGATTTCATACCCTCACAATGGTCTTTTTTCAAAAAAGTGCATCAATTGATGGGACTTACACCTATTCACAGACAAAAGGCAACAAAGACATTATGGAACAACAAAAATTAGATATCAATAACTTTCTTTATCCTCTGCACAGATACCGTGGTCAATTCACACCAGAGGCTTTATTATTCAACGCTAACTTGCAAGAATTTGCAACGAGAGTGAATTACATCTGCAATTTGCAGTCTCGTGGGAAGCTCTCTCAACAAGAGTCGTACGAGCAAATCAATGCACTCTGGGAAAAGATGAAAAGCAGTTATTCAGGCGGTAAAAATCAATGACTATTAAAGACAAGTTAGAAGGACTCAAAAAGTAATTTCCTTACCTAATTCAGTGAAGCGAACCTTTTTAATCTGCCATTGAGGATTGCTTGTTAAGGTTTTGCGGAGACTGCTAAACAAAGCAAACTGCTCACAACTGGAAAGAGAAGTGAATTGCCGTTGAGATTTAGGAGATATTCGCAAATCGACTGTAGCAACACCATTTTTAATGGTTACACGATAACCTGACACACTAAAATCAGCACTATCCTGTTGTTCAATGATTTTACCCACTGCACTTGTTACAGGTTCTACCGCAGGCACTGTAACTTGTTTCGGAATGAGTTGTTGACACTCAATATCGCTAGTATACAGTGTAACATTGATACTTTTATCAGCAGCGCTAGAAGTTGGAGATTCTTTCAGTAACAGAGACTTAATGACAGTGAGCTTTTCCGAGCTTGGCTGAACCATGCTTGGTTTTGGAGAGGACTGACTCGTGATTACTACTGGTGTTTCGCGATTTACAGTTGTGCTAGAGGTGAGGCTATCACTGCAACTGCTCAAGATGGTCATTGTCACCATCATAATAAATGGAACAATAGATTTTTGGCTTTGATTCATGGACACAATTATACTCAGAATCCCGGTTTCTTTGAGAAACCAGGATTCTCTCCCCTCACGAATCATTTAGGATTGCCATATGAACAGCTCATTTCTGAGAAACAGGTACGTAGCTGGGGTTAACTGGCGTTTTCAAAGGAGTCTCTGGTTGACTTGGCATTTGTTTTAATGTGGGTGGTAGTTGGTCAACTGAAACAGGTACATTATTAGGGTTACTTTGTGTAGGAGTTTCGGGTTGGCTTGGTATCTGCTGTATGGGCTTTACCTCATCGTCTGTAGTAGTTTGCTCAACTTGAGTTTCTGGATGCTTTTGTATCTGAGCAATCTGCTGTATTAACCGCTCAACCTTATCAGATTGCTGGATGTTACCTTGTTCACGGTATTGATTTCGGGCGCGTCTAAGAACTCCGTTCGCTTTCTTAAAGTCGCCTTGATTGTACACAGTGACTCCCAAGTTATAGTAAGCTGTTGCATCTTTAGGAATGTGGCGAATGGCTTCCATGTAAGTGGCAATAGCTTCAGATGCTCGACCTTGAACTGTCAGCAGAGTTCCTATATTGTTGTAGGCCACAGCATTGGTTGGATCTAGATCTAAGGTTTTGCGATATGCGGCGATCGCCTCGGTGTTTCGTCCTTCTTCTTGGAGTGCGATCGCTAAGTTAAAGTAAGCATTAGCGTTGCCACTATCCAGAGTAATAACCTGCTGGTAGGCTGTGATCGCCTCATTTTTTTGTCCTTTTTCATACAGTGCCAAGCCCAAATTATACTGAGCCACTACCATTGTCGGATCGACCACCAATGCTTGACGGTAGGCGGTGATCGCTGCTTCTGTTTGTCCTTGTTTGTGCAATGTTAACCCCAAGTTATAGTAAGCTTCACCCAGATTGGGATTAATCCTAATTGCTTCTGTGTACTCTTGCAACGCTGTGTCTAAGCGATTTTGCTGCAACATGATATTACCTAAATAGTTACGTGCTACACCGAGGTTAGGATCTCGCTGCAAGGCTTGACGAAAAGCATTTTCTGCTGCCTGCAGGTCTTTATGGTAATAGCGCATAACTCCTTGTTGGTAAAAGCTAGCTGCTTCAAGATCCTGAGAGGGAATGCTCTGAGCTAGGAGCTTGCTTGCTGGTAACGGAATCATTGTTGGTACTGCTAACATCAAAAAAACAGAGGTAGCATAAACAAAACTCTGACAAGATTTTTGCTGCTTTAAACTGCGGTGAAGTGCCAATTTCAAGGCAGCGTAAAACCACTGAGGAGTGTGATATTTATAAGACATGTGGCAAACCTACACTCATTGCTAGATGCTCTGAAGTTAGAGTACCCACCACAACAGTGAAAATTTAACCGTGGCCAAGATGTCCTAGCTATTATCCACTTCCCTTTCTTGTGGCAAAATCAACATTGCATCACCGAAGGAATAGAAGCGATATCGGGCTGCTATAGCTTCCTGGTAAATCTCCAACAATCGTTGTCTACCAATTAAAGCACTCACTAGCATCAACAAACTGGAACGTGGTAAGTGAAAATTAGTAATTAAACCTTCCACAACTCGCCATTGGTAGCCAGGATAAATAAATAGATCTGTTTTGCCACAAAATGGTTGTAACCCTGCAGATTGCGCTGCTCCTTCTAATGCTCGTGCGACTGTTGTACCCACAGCAATGATTCGACCACCAGCTGCTTTGGTAGCCTGGATTATCTCGACGGTTGACGAAGGCACTTCTATCCATTCTTCATGCATTTTGTGCGTGCGTAGGTCTTCTACTTCTAGAGGGCGAAATGTTCCTACGCCTACATGCAGCGTAATAAAAGCTTGATTAATTCCACGCTCACTCAACTGCTGTAATACTTGCGGGGTAAAGTGCAGCCCTGCTGTCGGAGCAGCGATCGCTCCTGGATATTTGGCATATACAGTTTGATACTGCTCACTGTCGGCAGTAGATGCAGTGATATAAGGTGGCAAAGGTACCACACCAAATATATCTAACAACTGCACCAAAGATCTCCCCTCAGGTACATTAAATTTTAACAGGCGTCCGCCAGTAGCCTTGTCTGTTTCTAGAACTGTCGCAGTCAGGGTGGGGGGTGAAGAATCAGAGGAAGCGATGGCTCCCCTATTTCCCCTCGCTTCAAAGATCAGCTTCGCCCCGTGTTTGAAGCGTTTTCCTGGCTTAACCAGAGCTAACCAACAGTTGTGCTGCTGTTCTTCTATAAGTAAGACCTCTATCTCTGCACCTGTGGACTTACGTCCATACAGTCGTGCCGGAATAACTTGCGTATTATTCATCACCAGTAAATCTCCTGGCTGCAGCAGAGTTGGTAGATCATGGAAAATCTTATGCTGGGTGCTACTGGCACTCACCACAAGCAGTTTAGAACTATCTCTGGGAACAACTGGGTTTTGGGCGATGAGCTCAGGGGGTAATTCATAGTCATATCCAACCAAAGAAAGATTTAATTCAAAGTCATCCATTGTAAGATTAGTTGTCAGATTTAAAGTGATAACTATTAGTGGTTTTTGCTTTCCTTAAGACTCAACCTTCAGGTTGAATAGACACCTAGTTGAGACTTTTCAGTAATACGTAAACACTAATATGAAAATTGGGTAAACCTCCCCATTCGAAAACGGGGGCTTTTACCCTAGTAAGCCACCGGGCTATCTACCAATAATAGAGATGTAGGATTGGCTTTGATCCAAAGCATTGAGATGGAATACTTGTATTACCTGGCAAATGCCAGTCTAACTTTGAGGGTGGTTCAATTTTTACATGGTAGACCCCAGATTCCTGTTTCGTTCGTCACCGTGATTCATCAGATTGATGGTTGGGTGGTTAGAATCAAACTCAGGGGTCACATCTCAGCCCAAGAAGATGGGGACTTTCGTGCTTTTCTTAATGAATTAGGAATTAGCTACGAGCCTCCAATGCGGATACAAATGGCATTATGGAGTTTAGAAGCAGGTCAGTGTCCCGTTGACGTCATGCGTCGCTACCAAGTAGCAATCGTCTCTCACGGTAGCCCAGAGAAAGAGGAAATAGAGGCTTTCCGTCAACAGTTTGTTAGAGGATTGGGCTATTGCCCAGAAACGCTGGCGTAACAGTGAATCAAGAAATGAGAGCAGATGGCAAATGACTTTTTTGCTAGTCATTTGCTGTTAAAGAGTCAAAGGCTGCTGGAATGTACTCTTGTAGAGTTAACACATACTCGCCAGTTGAAGAAAAGGCCAAAGATTTCTGAGGAATTGTAATTTGGTTTAGTTCTGGTGGCCTTTTACCATAGTGAACAATGGCAACATCAAATCGACAAGTATAATCTGCTTTTTGGGGATAGTGAGCTAAGAATAACTCAGCTGTGCGCCAAAGTTTTGTTTGCTTCTTGAGCGTAATCGCACCTCTTCCCCCAGCATCCCAGTTGCCTGAACTGCGAGTTTTCACTTCCACAAATGCCAATATTGGTTTTGAACGATGGGTTTTGGGTATTTCTACTTGCTCAACAAGCTGCTGACTGTCATCTTGGGCAATAATGTCAATTTCTCCCCAGCGACAACCCCATCGTCGGTGCAAAATTGCCCACCCTTGGGATTGTAACCATTGAGTAACCAGATCTTCTCCTGTGATACCTATATTGGGATAATGAGAAGGAAGACGGTTTGCCATTGGTGAAAAGTAAGATGAATAACAAGTTAACCAATAAAATTTGCATAACTATACTTAGTGTATTGCTTTGGGGAATTGTTTGCATCACTACACCTGTTGCCCTAGCTCCCCAAGCTTTAGCACTTGACTATAACAAAGAAATTTTAACAGGGTCTGATTTCTCAGGACGTGATTTAACAGACTCCAGTTTTACCAAAGCAAATCTCCGCTCTAGCAACTTCAGCAAATCTAATTTACAAGGTGTCAGTTTTTTTGCAGCCAATTTAGAATCGGCAAACTTTGAAGGTGCTGATCTCACAAATGCGACTTTAGATTCAGCTCGCCTCATCAAAGCGAATCTGAAAAATGCAGTTTTAGAGGGTGCGTTTGCTGCTAACGCCAAGTTTGATGGTGCTATTATTGACGGAGCAGATTTTACTGATGTACTCCTGCGTCAGGATGAGCAAAGAAAATTGTGTAAAGTTGCCCAAGGGACTAATCCTATAACAGGGCGGGCAACACGTGACACTTTATTTTGTTCCTAATTTTCCTTGGCTGTTTCAGTAATTTGGCAAACTTAGTTTGGGGGCTGGAGTTTCGACTTCACTATCAATAGCAGCACGGTATGTATCAACTGCGTGGTTGGGCAAGACATCACCATAATTTTTGACAAAAGACCATGCTTGCCCAACATGTACATAGATTGAATGTCGAAAGACAGTCGGAGGTGACAGAGGAATCGAATCGGCAAAATTGACGATGCGGTAGCTGTTGGGGACTAGCTGGCTGTGTATTTGAGCAAAATCTGGATTGCCAACTCGTGGTCCAGCATAAGTGTATAGCTGAATTTGATCTTTAAGTTTGGGAATATTCAGTGCAAGATCGATCGCCGCAAGGACTGCAAGAGCTGCACCTAAGCTATGTCCAGAGATATAACAAGGCAAATTAGGATCTAAGTGTCTGGATATTTCGCGAGTTTGCTCAGCAAGACCTTGATAAATATTCGCAAAACCAGAATGGATTTTGCTATTTTGTAAGCCTTCATAGTCCTTTTGGAAAAGCCGAACATCACCGATCCACTCAGTTGTTCTCTGAGTTCCTCGAAAAATGATAATGTTGCTAGTCTTGGAACTCAGCACAAAGCCAAAGTAGACAGGAATGAGCTTTTTAATTTTTACTGCTTCCTTAACAGTCTTGCCAATCTCACTTTCAGCAGTACCTAAATTCTTTTCAACAGGGTCTTGAATATCAGGTTGCTTTGTATTTGTCTCCTCTGGAACATCGACCTCTACAGTTTCTGAAATTTGTGCATCTTCTAATCCTCGGAGGGAGGCAATTTGGGTATAACCGTCTAGCTGAGCTGTGTATGCAGGTAGAGACTTGATGGAACCATTGAAGGAGGGATCAACTTTCGCTGAAAGATATTGCTGGGTACCTAACTTACTGCACTGGATCAGTAATTTGGAGATACTGCGATTGTAGGGAATTTTTGGGGGGGTCAGTTTTAATGACGCTTGAATCTCTATTCCCTGATTGATTTTCTTAGTGTCTGCATCAAATGTTTCTTTCAAAAGACCCTGAAGGTCTGTCTGTGCTTTTTTCCTTGCCAACGCTTCTAGTGCTTCTTGCCGCTGGCGCTTTGCTTTTAGTCGTAAATAATTATGAGTTCCTGTTGCCGCTACCCCAATTCCTAGTCCGGCAAGTAGAAATTGCCGACGCCTAAATCTCATGAGCGTTCTCCTTTATTGCGACCACTAGCATAAAACTGGTTTGTGACCTGCCCCAGTGCCCAAGTGAGTGTGAACAAAGCAGCTGAAATGGCAAATCCTGATAACACTGGTACAAATAAACTCAAACAGAACATTGTCACCCAAGCCATAAATGCAAGTGCAAACGCTCCTAAACTGCCGAAGAGTTGACCAGAGATCGCCAAGAAATCTTGACCTTTGATATAGCGCCACTTTGAGCCAATATCCCATCTCATCTTTAATATCAAGATGGCAACAACTAGTAATGTCATCATTAAAGTTCCTGGAATCGGGTTTAACCCTATAAGTGCAGCGCCAAGGGCATAATCAAGAATCAAGTTGCGAATTTGCTGGTTACGTTGTACGAGAAACGGAGGTATTGCGATCGCTTCAGGTTCAGTTGGTGGTTGTTGTCGGTTATTGAACATAAGAGCGTTAGCTGTTTTCGGCTTGCTTGGTGAGCCTATTTTGTTTGATTTTAAGGCTTGAAGGTTGCAAGTATTTCAATATAGGACATAAACTAGCCCACAGCAAAGGCGCATAGGGTAAGTGATTATGAGGTATCCTCAATAAGTCTTCGGTTCATTGGACTCCAGGTATGTTGCTAAGAGGAGTTAATTCCAAACCCCATCACCCACAGTTACAACTGCTGGTGATTATCCTCTTTCTCATTGCAGGCAGTTGCTTGAGATTGCTATGGGCAACGGATATGGAGTGGAAAAGTGAAGAAAAGTGGATGTTTGAGCAGGCGCAACAGATTGCAAGCGGTACTGCGCCTCTTCCCATTATCGGGATGCTCAGTGGCGCTGGAGTTCCTAACCCAGGAATGACTGTTTGGTGGTTTGCTTTGATTGCGAATTTTGCCCATGACCCGATTTCAATGGTGCGTTGGGTACAGTCTCTCAATGTTCTCACAATTTGGTTATTCTTCAGTTTTGTCATGTCGCAAATTCCACCAAACCACCGGAAACCTTGGTTATGGGGTTTGGCGATCGCCAGTGTCAATCCTCTAGCTGTCGTGTTGTCAAGAAAAATCTGGATACCGGATTTACTAGCTCCTTTTTGTTTTCTCGTCTTTCTAGGTCATTGGTTTAGGCAAAAGCTTTGGGGAGGCTTCCTCTGGGGAATAGCTGGCGCTTTCATCGGACAAGTTCACATGGGTGGATTCTTTTTAGCCAGTGGACTGTTGGTGTGGACTGTCTGGCACGATTACAAACATCACACTCTCAAAAAAATAGCATGGGTTGCATGGTTGATAGGTAGTGCGTTAGGAAGCATTCCACTGATACCTTGGGCTTGGGCAGTCTTACCCCACATGAAACACTACAGACATTCCATTGTTGCGCTCCTCGTACCCAAATTTTACCTCCAGTGGATAACTACCGCTGTAGGTGTGAATCTTAGTAATCCACTATTAAAAGTTTTCTGGAAGAATTTTCTTTTTGAACCTGTCATCTTTGGTATTCCCACCTACTTAATGATTCCAGCCCATATATTTTTGTTAGGCATTGGGTTATATCCAATCTACAGATTTTTCAAGTCTAGAAGAAACTCTCAAAGTCGTGATTCGGTAAGTGAAGTCCAGCCTGAGCTAAATTTTTATCTCCAAGCTTTAGCTTTTGGTGTGGGTGGTGTTTTTACTCTCTCAGGAGTCAACGTCCAACCTTACTATATTATCGTCGTGTTTCCATTTCTCTATATCTGGCTTGCTTTGTGTTATCACAAGCAAGTCAAGCTCTTGGCGATAATTGCTTTGATGCAGCTTTTCATCACCTTCACCTTCTTAGTGTTTATTCACCGCACAGGTGGTTTTCCTGGTCGTGGTTACGGTATTGTCTATCGGCTTCAGGTAGAACAGCCACACAATCCTTAAATTGCGATAAACTACAGTTCACTCAAGACTGAAAGTTGTGTAAATTAAGCATTGTTCCCAAAAATGGAAATAGAATGAGAGCCGCAGAATTTCCTAATGAACTCATACTTAAGTGGTTAGAAGATGGAAACCGTATAACGGAAAACTATTCTGAACTCGTAGTTAAGGAGGGACTAGCATCAGCTAAAAGCATCGGAGAAAGAAAAGAACAGAGAGATTTTCAAGTTTTCGATAAGCTCTTTGAAAAAGTTTCTATTTGGTCTGCTTGTTCAATTCTCGATGTAGGTTGTGGCAAAGGAGAACTTCTTGACTACTTGTCGTTGCGTTTTTCAGATATTGGCAACTACAACTATCTTGGAATCGATCTTGTTCCTGCTTTCATTTTGGAAGCAAAGCGGAAATTTCCTTCTAAAGAGTTCCATCAAGTTAATTTTATTGATCCTTCATTTTACCCAGAGAATCAGTTTGATATTGTATTAGCTCTAGGAGTTCTGGTAACAAGAGTGCGCCATTACGACCGCTTTGTTGAGTATTTTATTAAGAAAATGGTTAGATGTGCTAGAAAATATGTTCTCTTTAATATTATTTCCTCTATCGAGCCATCTTCTCCTAATTACAGAGATACGAAAGGAGTTGGACACTCTACAGTCCTGAACACTGAAATTTTAGACTCTATTATTTCTGATATTCGCTGTTATGATTGTAAAGTAGAGCCTTACAATATCTTCCCAGATGCAACCGATCTTTTTGTGCAAATTCAGTTAGAGCGTTGAGCAATGACCGAAAAAAGGGTTAAGTACTGACTTAAATTTTGCTGTTATTTAACATTATTTAATAACAAGTTACAGCAGATGATAGTTTGCTGTTCATTAGGGCAGAGCCTTACGTGGTAATCTTTCTGTATGATTCTTGTGGGTCATTAAACATGAAAGGCAATCTGAAAATTTTATTATTCTTCCTAAGTGTGCTGTGTGCAGTAGGCTCTTCTATCAATCTAGTCACTGCTCAAGAGCCAATAAAAACCTCCGACTCAACCTCCTTGATGGCTTCACAAACAAAAGGGGTTAAAGAACAAGAACTTCAAGCTTTTTTCAACAGCAAATATAACTATTGGGATGCTCGGATTTTAGCAAATTACTGGGGACAATCTTTGCCAGAGGCGAAGGCTCGAATAGGAAGAAAGGTTCTCTGGGGTCCAGCAAGCACTGCTATTTTAGAACAATTTCTTGTGGATGCTAGGGTAAGAGCACTACAGTCAGTAGCGCCAGCTGAAGACCCGAGTTCCTACAAACTCTATAGAGAATCTCGATATACGTATGATGATGCACAAACACTTGCAAGATTTTGGGGTGATCCATCACCCATAGATGCAAAACTTCGCATTGAACGCAACCTAATTTTGGGCAATCAAAAGATAATTGATCAAGCGCTACGATATGCTCGCTCTGGAGGCAAGTAAATTTAACAGTGAATTGTTAACAATTGCAGATGTTATGTCTGAATTGAACTGGAAAATTGGCTTTGAAATTGAGCTGATAGCTCCCTTGGGACTAAGCCGAGAAGACTTAGCAAAGGCGATCGCCCAACAATACAATGGCACAGTGCGTCGTATTTTCCATCCAGAGTCAGAACCAAGTATGGTTCCAGGAACGCCTGTGTTCCACAATCTCACTTTGGGGTTTGAGGTCGTCAATCAACAAGGGTGTTTGATTGCTCAATGTGTTGATGACCTTACACTTCAGGACGACTTAGACAAAACTCACAAACCAAAGCCGGGATGGTATCGTATTGTGAGCGATGATACGAGACTTCTGCAACTGGTCGCCTGTCAAGCTGATCCAGCTCATTCTCTCGTAGAAGTCCTCAAGCCAATCGCCAGTTTATTTGCCACTCATTTGGAAGAAGGACCAGGGGGAATGGTGCGTGTGGCAGATAACACAGGGAATCCAATTGCGATCGCTGCACCTTTACCAGGAGAACGAGAACGTCCTTGTGAATTAATTACCCCACCAATCGTTGCCAATCATCGGGAACACTTAGAAATTCTCTTGTCCACAGCATCTTCTCTCGGCTTTACAATCCCCGCAGAAGGTGCAACCCATCTACACTTCGATGCTGTACCCCTATGTTCTGCTAGGGTTGTTGTTAATTTGGTGAATCTTTTATGGACACATGGAGCAAATCTCAAACGATTGGTAGGAACTAACCCCAGATGCAGACGCCTGAAAATTTGGGATCAACAATTGTTGACAATTATCAATGAATCTGATTTTTACCAGCTAGCTTGGTCTGATGCTCAAGTACTTCTTGCCAAGCTCCAATTGACAAAGTACTGTGATTTTAATCTGAAAAACTTCATTCATTCTATTCCTAACAAATTTACCTTTGAAGCGCGTATTTTTCCCTCTTGGAGTGATCCACAACCCATTATCGAGGTAGCTGTGTTGATGGAAGCAATCTTACGATATGCATTAGCAGCGCCCAAAATACCATTTACTGCACCCTTGGAATGGAAAGTTGAATCTGTGCGAGAGTTTCTAGAAAAGCTACCAATACCTGAAGATTTTCGCTCTATTTGGTTATCACGGGTTATTGATGTGACCACAAAATAGAAAATCGGCTTAAGCTTTGATTTTCGCTGTAGCTACCATCAATTCCCACATAACACCAAAACGAATTTTACGTCGTGCACGATCAACTGCGAAATTTGCTTCTTCAAGTAAGTGGTGAAATTCATCCTGAGTGTAACACTGCTGATAAGCAGGATCAAAAATCCTCAGTATAACGTCGTATATTTTACAACCTAAGTAATCTTTACACCAATCCAAGATCACAACTTTACCATCAGGCTTAAGAACGCGTTTTATCTCTGTTAATGCAGCCAGTGGGTCATCAAAGTAATGAAACGAACTAGCAGATACAATCACATCAAAGCTATCACTGTTAAATGGCAATGCTGATGCACTTGCTAGCTCAAACGACACTTGAGGATAAATGCTACATTTTTGTTTGGCGATCGCCAGCATCTTCTCTGAAATATCCACCCCAACAATCTGCAGCGATGAATACTCAGCCAGTAGCAGCCTTTCAAACTCACCAGTACCACAGCCAACATCAAGCACAATATCTAGTGGGGAAATCTCTGCCCAGCTTTTAAGGAAAGATAGTGTGTTAGCAATATACCTTCTCCAAAATAGATCATAAACAGCAGCTAATTGGTCATACTGTTTGCGAACTGTGGTTTCAGTCATGCTGGTTCTGGTAATTAAAGTTGTAGGTTCGGCAAGTACTTTGTACGAGTCTACTCTACATTATCCTTCCTTGTTTGTTCAAAATTACGAATGACCAAAAAACGAGACGCAAGCCCCCGGCTTTAGACGTGGGGATAAGTCGGTAAGGACTTTTAAGTCCAGTGAAGCGATTGCGTGGCGCTATACACAGTAAAGATATACAGCAAAGCTT
>Ga0070738_10004593_pt1 | contig 16301 bp, 13 predicted proteins | sample Coa_R2_2_FD_66446 | JGI IMG/M metagenome (GOLD analysis project Ga0070738, IMG submission 66446) | Surface soil microbial communities from Centralia Pennsylvania, which are recovering from an underground coalmine fire - Coalmine... | ecosystem: Environmental > Terrestrial > Soil > Unclassified ...
AAAAAGGCGGATTCGAATTTTCCCGTAAATTCTTTCAGCGACACGCCTGTTTCCCGCACGCGCTTGATGATTTTATCCTCAACGTCCGTGATATTCATCACGTGCCGCACTTCGAATCCTTTAAAGGCAAGATACCGTCGGAGGAAGTCGCCGAACACGAACGTCCGCCAGTTGCCGACGTGCGCAAAGTCGTACACCGTCGGTCCGCAGCAGTACATCCCTACTTGTCGGCCCGCCGGATCCAGCGGTACAAACTCCTGCACGGACCGTGTCAATGTATTGAAAAGTTTCAACGCCATGAGCGAATTCGAAAAAGGTGAGGCACGGGTTGCTTAAAGAAAAGTGAAAACGGTTTGCGCCCTTGCGAACGCGCATGATCAAGTATGGGTGCTAATCTGCGGTTGACGGAGCGCCGAGTTCCACTCGGCTTTGGGCTTTCACTCGTATAGCGCTTCGCCCACCTAATCTCACCCGTTCTTATTATAATCACACCCCTTGCGAAACGATCGCGAACGTGTCAGACATCCACTCGACCGGGTCCGGACCGCCTCTAACAAGTGCATTGAAGGGTAGGGATTGATCCTCGGCCCGCAGCTTGCCATTCTGACCGCGTAACTGCATCGCATGTCAAAAGCGGCATCCCTGGCCTTCGTTGTCACTGGCTGCATTTTCGCCTGCGTCACATCGTCGTCGGCTGAGAGCGGTTACGAAGCCTGGCTGCGTTACGAGCCTGCGGCACCGGAAACGCGTTCGCTTTATCGCGATATCCCCAAAACCCTTGTTTGCTACGGAAGCTCAGAGTTAATCCGATCGGCTGCCGACGAATTGTCCCGGGGCTGCAAAAGCATGCTGGGGCTAGCCATCGAGGCCGCCCAAACACCCGGCGGCCAGGGCTGCCTCGTTCTCGGCCGTGTTGAACTGCTTACCAATTCGTTCCGGTCCCTAAGCATGCCCGGGGTTCTTCAACCCGACAGCTTTTTACTCAGGACGGTGCGGGCGGGCGGGCGCACGGATATTTTCATTGCCGGAGCGGACGATCGGGCGGTGCTGTACGGAGTTTTTGCCTTGTTGCGAAGAGTGGCTCTTGGACAAGGCATCGATCCCATGGACGAAACGCACATTCCCAGCGCCCCTATCCGTGTTCTCAATCACTGGGATAATCTCGACGGCTCGATCGAACGAGGCTATGCCGGCAAATCCATTTTTTGGGATCACGATCACGTTTCTGAAGATCTGAGGCGTCTCCGCGATTATGCGCGCCTGATGGCCTCCGTCGGAATCAATGGGTGTTCGATTAACAACGTGAATGCCGACGGCCGTATGCTTACACCTGAATTCCTGGCACAAGTGGCGCGCATCGCCAGCGAATTCCGGCCCTGGGGCGTACGTGTTCTGATTTCGATCGATTTTGCGGCTCCGCGCAAAATCGGTGGCCTGACGACCTTCGATCCATTGGACCCGGCAGTGGTGGAATTCTGGAAGCGCAAGGTTGACGAAGTCTACGGCGTTGTCCCGGACCTGGGTGGATTCATTCTAAAGGCGGACTCCGAGGGACGCCTCGGTCCCTCTGCTTATGGCCGCACGCACGCGGACGCCGCAAACATGATCGCAGCCGCTCTGAGGCCCCACAAGGGTCTGTTGTTTTATCGCGGTTTTGTTTACGACCACCATATGGATTGGAGGAATCTCAAACTCGACCGTGCCAAGGCCGCGTACGACAATTTCCATCCGCTCGATGGGCGTTTCCTGGACAACGTAGTGGTCCAAATCAAACACGGCCCAATCGATTTCCAGGTCCGCGAGCCGGTCTCGCCGCTGTTCGGCGCCCTCGACCGCACCTGCCAGGCCGTCGAGCTGCAAATAACTCAGGAATACACTGGGCAACAGCGCCACCTCTGCTACCTGGTTCCCATGTGGAAGCAAGTTCTGGACTTTGACCTTCATGCAAATGGATCCGAGACGCCGGTTAAATCCATCGTTGCAGGTAAAACGTTCAAAAGGGCCACGGGCGGATTTGTCGGTGTTTCAAATGTGGGGAGAGACACGAACTGGCTTGGGCATGACCTGGCGGTCGCCAATCTTTACGGGTTCGGCCGCCTTGCGTGGAATCCGGATTTGAGCCCGAAGCAAATCGCGGAGGAATGGGCCAGGTTAACTTTCGGAGCGGATCCGGTCGTGAATCAAACCGTGGTCAGACTGGAAATAGATTCCTGGCCGGCCTATGAGAGCTATACCGGACCTTTGGGCGCTGGCACGTTAACCGATATTCTCGGGCCGCATTACGGTCCGGGTGTCGAGTCATCCGAACGCAACGGTTGGGGCCAATGGCATCGCGCGGATGCGCAGGGCGTGGGCATGGACAGGACGGTGGCCACTGGCACCCAGTTTATCGGCCAGTATTCAACGCCCGTTGCCGCAACTTTTGAGTCGCTACAGAATTGTCCCGACGAGGTGTTGCTGTTCATGCACCACGTGCCGTACACCCAGGTGCTTCATTCGGGCAAAACAGTTATCCAGCACATCTACGATTCACATTATTCGGGAGCTTTGCAGGCCGCCGGCTTCGTCGACCAATGGCTCTCTTTGAAAGGCCGCATCGATACCGAGCGGTTCGAAAGAGTTTTGCAGCGGCTCCAATACCAGGCGGGTCACGCGATCGTCTGGCGCGACGCAGTCAACAATTGGTTTCTGAAAACCTCCGCAATTCCTGACCAGGAGGGAAGGGCCGGTCGGTTCCCCAATCGGTTCGAGGCTGAACAGATGGATTTGCGCGGATATTCCGTTGTCCAGGTCACGCCCTGGGAAACCGCTTCCGGAGGAAACGCGGTGGAAATTTCATCAGAGGATGGCCGCGGCTCCGCGAGCTTCCATTTCCCTGGCAAGCCGGGTCCATACGATATTGCCGTCCAATATTTTGATCTCGCTGAGGGGGTGTCCAGCTTCAGGGTGTCAGTTGGGGGACGCGAGGTGGATCACTGGATCGGGGATGCGTCCCTTCCTGGCAACCGGCCCAACGGCCACAATTCGACCCGACATACCATCCCGCAAATCCACCTTTCGAGCGGTGACGAGATTCGAATCGAAGGTGTTGCTCAACGCGCCGACCGGGCCTGTATCGATTACATCGAGATCACACCGCGCGCAGAGTAACACTATTAGAGATCGCGGCGTGCCCTAAGCTTGCGCGGTGAAGTCAGCAACCCGACGCAGCACGAGTTCAACGTATAGGCGCATTGTCACTCTGGCGTAGCTCCCCTTGGCACCTGAGTTGCTCTTCAAAGGTTGGGAATGAATGCTCAACCACCGCTTTTTCGACCCTCGGATAAACGGCCCGAACGGAGTGAGTTAGCCGACCAGGCTGCAAATGCGTGTCTCGCGGCGCCGTTAATCCTTTTTGCATTATGTGCAAGTTTGGTGGGCGTTCAGCACGTTTCGGGCTGGACTTACAATACTTCATCGGCCCGGATTGTGGGTGTTATTGGGCTGGCTTTGATGGGGTTGGGCCTGGTTTGCGGAATTTTGGCGTTGGTCGAATCCTGTCGTGGGCAACGAGCTTCGATTCTGGCAAGAGTAATCCCTGGGGTAGCGGTCACTGGCCTTTTATTGGCAGTGGCGGTGCCAAACTATGTACGGGGTCGGAATTTAGCGGTCCGCAACCGGCGGATCGCGAGTCCCGCACAGACCTCCGATCAGGAATTCAAGGCGCAGGCCGAAGAATATTCGAGAAAGATAGCGAGTGAACGAGTGCTCGGTACAAATGTCGAGCAGGTTCAGGTCAAGCCTATCACCTCCTCAGAAGTAGTGTTGGTGGATTCGGAGAACCAGGCGCGCTCCCAAGAGCTTTTGCTAGCGGTCACCCCGTTGATACAAGGTGAAAGGTTTGATGAACTTGAGTCTCTGGCTGACCGCTTGCGTAAATCCAAAGAGTGTACCGCCAGCGGCACGTGGCATTTGGCGCTTTTCTATGACGCCCTCACAAGACTTGATGGTCAGCCGGATGATCTATGGATTGCCCGGCTCGATTTCTGCCGGAAATGGGCGGCTAAGCGTCCAAACTCGATTACAGCACAGGTGACCTTGGCAAGCTTCATGATCAATTACGCGTGGGAAGCCCGCGGCCACGGGTACGCTTCAACCGTTAGCGATCAGGGTTGGCAACTCTTTGACTCGCGTCTCAAAATGTGCCAGCAGATCCTGGACAATGCTCGTTCGCTGCCTTCCAAGTGCCCGGTCTGGTGGAGCAGCCAACTCAGGGTTGCTCTTGGGCAAGGCTGGTCCCGGAGGTCATATGACAAAGTGTTCAATGAAGCTGTTGCTTTCGAGCCGTGCTACACCTCTTATTACGTTTCCAAGGCCATCTACCTTCTGCCGCGGTGGCACGGCCAGGAAGGTGATTGGCAACGTTTCGCGGCAGCTTCCGCGGACCAGCTCGGCGGCGAAGCCGGTGACGTCCTCTACGCCCGCATCGGCTGGAGCATTCACGAACTGCGCATATACAACGATTTCCGGCGCGAAAGCGGCTATTCCGAAACACGCCTGTGGCGGGGACTAAATGCCATTGTTCGCCAATTTCCTCAGTCAATATCCGCGGCCAGCGAGTTCGCCTATCTTTTGAGTCAGGCGGGACAATTTGAGCAGGCTCGTCCGCTGTTTCTGCGGCTGGATCGAACGCAGGAGCGGAGTGTGTGGGGCAGAGACACAAACCGGTTCGCGTCAATGCGCAACTTTGTCACCGGAGCAATGCCGGCCGGCTCTCCTGGCGCGCTTGCAAACATTTCACCCTGGGCCGTTCCCCTAAAATCCGCAACAGCACTTCCTGCGCGACCAAGTCCGCCATCTCAAAGTGAATCTCCAAAACCAGCCCCGTCACTTGTGCTTAAGGGAATCTCCGGCTCGCCTGCTCATCGTCTCGCCATCATCAATAATGAAACCTTTGCGAAAGGCGACACTGCTAAGTTAAAGGTGGACGGCACCCTCGTGAAAGTCACTTGCCTGGATATTAGAGAACGTTCGGTTGTGGTCACGGTTGGGGAAGCGGGTCAGCCGACCGAAATCGCATTTTGAAAAGCCAGACAGGAAGTGGGAATGATTCACCTAAAGTGATGCACCAAGACATCGCGTAGCCCTGAATCTTCGTCCCGAAAATGGCTATCGGCTGCAGTGTTGCGCTTCAGCGTTTTGCTCGGCGCTTCCCAGCTGATTTCCTGGCTTTTCCTTTTCCCGACGAGGACCTCACGGATTTCCGGGAACTTTTTGGCGCGGGCGATTTCTTTTTCGCCTTTCGGCCGGATGCGCGTGCTCGGACTGATTTTGAACGAGTGGACTTGCGTTTCTTGACCGCTTTGCGGACCGGTTTGGATTTCCTGGACTTTGCGGCTCTCTTCGGCTTCGCTCGCTTTATGGCCACTTTTGCCGGCGCCTCAATTTCCACTTCCACCACTGCATCGAGCACGCGTTCATCAGGCTTTGGAGCATCGGTCCAACCGTGCGCGTCGCGAACTGCGATCATGGTGGACAGGATGTTGTTCCATGTTTCGGGTTCCGCCATAACGGCGTTGGGGAACATGCATCCGTCCCAACAGACATGGCTGAAGGCTTTATTGGGGGCGCCGTGTTCGTCTCGCATCCAGAACCGGGCGTGGTGCGGAATGGAGAGCTTTCCTTTGGGATCGTTCGGCAGGCAATGGTGACCTGTTTTGTCGTGTGTCCCGGAGCCTTTTACCGTGGCATCATTCTGGGCGACGTGAAAATCGATTGTCCACGGTCGCAACGCGTCGGTCAGGGACTTCAGTGCGTGATCCAGTTCCGCGGGGTCGGTCCAGCCCCAGTCTGGCGGCAGCAGGGCGTCGCCGGGTTCGTTGTATCCCAGCACGTAGAGAAGGGTATGCGCCATATCCGCCTGGAAGCCGAGGCTGCGCGGCCGGTTCACCCGTTCCAACAAATCGACCATCTTCTTCCAGCTGTGCATTCCACCCCAGCAGATTTCGCCCTCGGCGGCCAGGCGCTCGCCGTAGCCTTCTGCGACGTCACAGGCTTCGGCGAAGGTCTGGGCGATACGCTGCTGGTTGCCCTCGGGGTCCTGGGACCAATCCTGAACACTGCACGCCGAATCAATTCGCACGATCCCATGCGGACGAGCTCCCAGGTCCCGCAGTTTTTTTGCAATCCGACACGCCTTTCGCACCTGGCCCACGAAATTGCGCCGATCCTCCTCCGTGCCGAGCGCAGGACCGCCTCCGGTGGGTTGCCAGACGGGCGCAACCACAGATCCCACCACAAACCCGTGGCTGGTTACTTTATCGGCAAGACGCTTTATTCCGTCGTCGGAGATGTCGATGCTGACGTGCGGATCAAACAGGAAGATGTCGACTCCGTCGAAACGTATGCCATCGACTTCGGCGCGAGCCGTCAGGCTCAACATCGTGTCCAGGTCGATTGAGGGCTCGGCGCCGGGGCTGCCTTTGCCAACAAGCCCTGGCCACATCGCGTTGTGCAGCTTGGGATAGGTGTTTGTGTGTAAAGCGCTCATATGCTCTTGGAGTGTTGGCCGCAGGCTAGCGCCAGGATGTTCGATCGAGCAACAGGAAATTTGCCGGGATCACCGCTAATCGCGTGGCATCGGCCAAATGTTGATGGCATCCTCTTTCACTTTGAACGATTCGAAAGCTAAATCGGAACCTGCGGCGCAATCCATTTGCCTCAAATGCGGATTGTGTTGCAACGGCGTGATTTTTGCCGACGTCAAACTGCTTCCTCAGGACAGCCGAGCTCAGGTTCGAAGCTTGGGTTTGGCGGCGACGAAAACGAGCTCTGCAAATGACAAAAAGCCAGTTTGGCGGTTTCCTCAACCCTGCGCGGCATATTCGGGGTGCCGCTGTGAGATTTATGATGCGAGGCCCGCCTATTGCCGCCAATTCGAATGCCTGCTACTCAAAAAGTTAAACCAAGGCCGGGTGACTCGTTCGGAGGCGCTCCGGGTTATCCGATCAGTCCTGGCACGGGCGCGGCGAGTGCGCAGATTGCTTCGGTTACTCGGGGATGAGGAGGAATCGGTCGCCCTGGCAATTCGGTTTCGGCGGATGAGCAGGAACTTAAGCCGTGGGGAGACTGGGCCGATTCGGGCGGGGCTTTACGGCCAGCTAACAGTGGCATTTCACAATCTCCGATTGGTGCTGGACGCGCGGTTTTACCCGCCGCCAAACCAGGGGTGAGCCGTTGCGAATAGCTCCTGGGTGGCGTAAGGTGGAGCTATGTGGCGACCGCCCCGCAGGAGAGTTTGTGAAGTCTGCTCACCATTGATCCTGGCGCTATGCCTTGCATTAATCTGGCCGTTTGCGCGCGCAGCAGCGGACCAGGTTGAAATGATCAATGGCGACCGGTATGTCGGGAACGTTCTTTCGCTTGGGAGTGATACTTTGATTCTCCAGAACGAGTATCTGGGCACGCTTAAACTGCCGCGGTCGCGGGTGGCTTCAATTGGATTAGGAGCAAGCCCGCTGCGCGCAGGCACCAATTCGGCCAAGAGCGCGACGCTTGGAATGCGAACGAATCGCGTCGCCCAAATCACGGCCAGGCCGCCCACCAATTCCGCCCCCGATTTCACTTCGGCAATTCGCGGGTTGAACACGAATTCCAGTGTCGTGCAACAGGTCCAACAACAATTCCTCGCCGGCGCGGGACCCGAGGCGCAAGGCAAATTCAACGACCTGGTTTCCGGGCTGATGAGCGGACGGATTGGCGTAAATGAGCTTCGAACCGAGGCCCGCAATACTCTCGAGCAGGCGCGCAGCGCTCGCAAGGAATTGGGCGACGAAGGCTCCTCCTTGGATAGCTACCTTGCCATTTTGGAAGGTTTTTTGAAGGAAACTGAATCGAGCCAAGGCGCCACCAATTCACCATCTTCATCCGCGCCGCCGCCCGTCCCACGTCCCGCAGCCGACGAATAAGTTTTTGCAAGCGGCGCCCGGATGAATCGGTGAGTCGTTTGCCAGGGCCCGAACTCAAAGGCTTCGCGGCCGGTAACCCCTTGATCGCCAGACCCACGAACGGCGCCGAAAAATCCATTGCATTGTCTCTGGGCTGTGTTTGCGCTACGGCACTCTTGCCATGGGTTTGCGGGACAAGCCCCATATGCGTTCGAGCGATGGTGCGTCACCCTAATTCCAGATGGTTTCGAATTCCACTGAATCCATCATGCAAAAATAAAAAAAGGGTTATGACAAAACGAATAGTTCTGCTGCTGTTTGCGACAGTGGCCCTGGTTGTCGGTGCGGTGGGTTGCCGAACTGCCCACGGAGCCGGCGAAGATATTGAAAACGCCGGACAGAAGATTCAGGAGCACACTCCGCCCTGATTTTGAGCGCCTTACGCGCTCCACGCGGGAGCCGTGACCGATTCGAACGCCGCCTCATTATCTGTGAGACAGCGTCGGCCACGCTCCCGCTTTCTTTTTCGTGGCGGTGTTTCAGGACGACAACGCTGCGATTCCTCATCGTCCACCCCCTTCAGTCCGGATTAGGGCTGCCGGTTTACCCATGGCCTTCGCCCTTCCATATCCGAACAATATTGCATTACGCTCAATCGCCTCTACACTGATCACCGCATGGAAACATCCAATCCATTACTAAAACGGGATAACGCTCTTTCCTCGGCCTGGGCCGGGGCAGAGCCGATGAGCTTGCAGGGCGTCATTAACAAAACCGGCATTTTGCTCCTGCTTTGCATGGGAACCGCCGGATACGGCTGGACACATCCGGAGCTTCGTGGGCCCTTGATGCTGGTGGGGATCCTCGGCGGCCTGGTGGCATGCCTGGTTGGAACTTTCAAACCCACGACCGCGCCTTTTGCAGCGCCCATTTATGCTCTTCTGGAAGGGTTGGCGCTGGGTTGCATTTCACAGGCCATTGAACGGAGCTACCCCGGAATTGTGCTCAACGCCATGCTGCTGACGTTCGGCGTGCTCGGCCTAATGCTGGTTCTTTATACGACTCGCACCATCGTTGTGACCGATAAGTTGATGAAAGGTGTTTTGGTCGCAACCGGGGCTGTGATGCTGGTTTATCTCGCTGACATGGTCATGCATATGCTCGGCGTCCGGGTCCCTTTTATCCATGAGTCAGGCCCGGTCGGGATCATCCTCAGCCTGGTGGTCGTTGGAATCGCGGCATTCAATCTCCTGGTGGACTTCGCGGTGATAGAAGACGGCGTTCGGCGCGGTTCCCCGCGGTACATGGAATGGTACTGCGGCATGGCGCTCCTGGTCACTTTGGTCTGGCTTTACCTCGAAATACTGCGCCTGCTCGCAAAGATGCGCGGTAGGGATTGAGCAGCCCGGGTTTGCTGAACTTTTCTGCGAAGCTCGCACGACGGTATGATCGTCCTCAGCCATACCGGGGGTGTCGCGATGACCAATTGTTTTCTCATCGCGGACGAATCTTCGCGGGAAGCCGTCCTGTTCGACGCTCCTGACCACACCGTCGAACCCTTGCTGGATGAGGTGACCCGTCGAGGCTGGAACCTCGCTGGCCTTTGGCTGACGCACGGGCACTTCGACCATTTCGCAGACCACGCGGTAGTTCGAAAACGTTTTCCCAATGCCAAAACACTCATTCATGCATTGGATCAGCCCAAAACGAAGAATCCAGATTTGCAGACCCGGATGTTTCAACTGCCATTCTCGATTCCGCCGCTGCATGCCGATTCGAATGTCAGTGACAATCAACGGCTGCAACTCGGTTCTCTAACCGTGCAGGTCCTGCACACGCCTGGCCACGCTCCCGGCCATGTCGCATACCATTTTCCATCTGAAAACGTCCTCGTCGGCGGCGATCTCATTATTGGAGGATCGGTCGGCCGCACAGATCTGCCTGACTCAAACCATGCCGATCTTGAAGCTTCGGTTCGCCGGGTGATGCGGTTGCCCGATGAAACCCGGCTTTTGGGCGGACACGGCCCCGTCACCACACTTGGCCATGAACGTCAAAACAATCCGTACGTCATGGAGATCCTCCAAAACGAACCACCGCTTTGAGGTGGTGAAGCGAGTGGCTTCTGCCTCTATTTTTTGTAACTACCGACCTCCGGCGCATCGGGATTGACTTCCGGTCCGAAATACCGAAGACAAACCAGGGGCTCGGTTTCACTGGTGTTTTCGAATGAAACTCCGTTTCGCGCGCCTTCTTCACTGCAGAAATATTCATCCTCAGTCAGTTCAGTGAACCGAATGAGCTTGGGGCTGTTGAGGGGCAAGCCGTTGATTTTTCCCGAGCCCTGCACACAGATTAGGCCGTAACCACCGTTATCCCGGATAGTGCAACGGACACCAGGGTCCACAGTGATCTCTTTGGCGCTGAAGAGTTGTTCGCCTTGCTTGGAGTTGTCCGACCGGAATTTGCCGTAAACGATCCACCGGTCGACAAAACCTTCTTCGGCAGTTTCATGGACGGGGATCGGTTCGAGATAATGGTTATCTTTGAAACTGGGGTCTACGTTGGCGTCCCAATCGAGTTGATCGACGATGAAATCCAGGTCTTTGTGTTTGTTCCTGGGCATATCCTTCACCAGCAGGCTCCAGGGGACGTATCGGCCCTCGACCATACTTTGGTACATCCCAAAGACGTCGCTGCCCCATTGGGGTTCATAGGTGCAAAAGCTGCCCGGTGCGTGAAGAATTGAAGGACCCACCAGCCAGCCGGTTCCCGGTTTGAGGCGGTAAGCTTTCGAAAGGTCCAGGATACCGTTATCGCCTTTGTTCCAATCTTCGAGGCATTGTCGGACCTGGGCCTTGGTCGTGCCGGGTTCGAGGCCGAAGAACGTGTACGGGAAATTATTGCCGACGTTGTTGTGCTGCGGCGGAAAGTAATACGATTCGGGTTTGCCTTCCTGGCCGACGAGCTTTGCCTGCTTTGCGCTTTGATGCATGTGCAACGGGATCGGACCCATGTTGTCGAAGAATTTTGAGTAGACCGGCCAGCGCCCGTATTTTTTCCAAATCGATTTGCCCACCAGCGTCGGCCCGCAGTCCTCGACCGCTTTGCGCAGAGTCAGCCGCTGTTTGCCGATAACGCAGTAGCTCAAGCCTTCGTCAGGCACGCGGCCTTCGTTTGCGGCTTCGGTGGTTGAAGCAAACCAGCGTTCATCGATACCGCCCCGGTTGGCGCCGTACGCGTAAGTGTCGTCGGGATGCAGCTTGATCCTCAAGCCGGGCTGCAAAAAAGAACGCGGCACCCACGTAGGCGCCAGACGCAGCAAACCTCCCGTGCGTGAGAGTTCGCTTTCCACGACGGATTTGGTGTTGGATTTGACAGTCTTAAGTTTGGAAACGGTGTTGATGCTCATGACCCTAGTGATTCTGCTGTTATCGCGGTTAACCGTGTCAAACAACACACGTGCTGGCAAGTTTCCAGTGGTCTGCGGCTGGATCACTCAGCCCTTGCGCGGACCTGGCCGAGCCGGGAGCACAGGTCTTCGACGACCCAATTGCACTGCTCATGCTGCAGGAGGTCTGCAGTCGCGCCGTGTTGCCAGACGCCGTACCGCAACGCCGTCAATGCGTCCCTTTGCAGTGGAGGTTGGGCCAGCAAACCTGCCAGGTAACCTGATAACACATCTCCGCTGCCGCCCTGGGCCAAATGCGGGTTGCCGGATGGATTGACATAAATCTCCCCGTGACTTCGGCCAATCAGTGTTTGGTGGCCTTTCAATACGACCCAGCAGTGTCCAAACCGATACGATAATTCCCGCAGCGCTGTTATCCGATCGGCTTGCACTTCTTTGGAATGCGTCTGCAAGAGCCGCGCGGCTTCGCCCGGGTGGGGCGTCATCACGCGAACCGCTGGAGCGCTGACTTCACCGGGAGGTATCCAGGCAAGCGCGCTGGCATCGATTACCACCGGCCCCGGGAAATCGCGCCACACCTGTTCGACGAGTTTTTGGATCTCCCGTGGGACGTCCGGCGACGCCAGGCCCGGGCCGATCAAAATTGCGGTGCGGTTCTCGCCAGGCCGCAGATCGCTGCGCCACGGTGACACCATCACTGCTTGGAGTTGTGCGGCGACCGGGTGGTAAACCGGTTCCTGTGTATAGAGGGTCACCAGGCCGGGTTGGGCCCGCTGTGCGCCGCGAGCGGTCAGCACCGCCGCGCCATGATACCCCAGGCTGCCGGCGATAATGGAAAGGTGACCGTAAGTGCCCTTATGCCCCTGAGCAACACGACTGGGCGGATATGATTCGAAATCCGAAGGCAACGTCCACTGGAGCTCGCTTTTTTGGATGGACGGCGCAAGGCCGACGTCCCGGGCAACCTCAAGGCGGCCAACAAAGTTGGTTGCCTCACCAGAAAACATTCCGAGTTTTGGCGCGCCCACGGTCAGGGTCACCGAAGCCTCAACAGCGGCTCCTTGCGACGTTCCTTTGCTGGCGTCCAGGCCCGAAGGAACATCCAGCGCGAGAACTTTCAGGCCGGCTCGGTTGATTCGATCGATGAAACGGACCCAAGGTGAACTTAACGGCCGGCTCAGCCCGATGCCGAAAAGGCCGTCGATAACCAGCGCCGGCTTCAGTGACAACAACGCCTCGAGCCGGTCGGATTCCTTTTCGGGATCACCAACCTCCAGCAGGTCAACCCTCCGCTCGACAAGGTGCTCTCGGGCGGCGCGCGCGTCGTCCCCGTTATGGCCTTTGCCGGCCAGGATTAACAGCAGGTCACCCGGCCGGGTGAGCTTCAAACTGTGACGTGCCACTTCGAGTCCCACGCGGCGAATGACTTCCGCCTCGGTTTGGCCTGTTTCCCAGGTGGCCTTTTCCCACTGACGCATCTGTTCGACCGTAATTACCGGCAGCGGCATAGACTTAACTTACGTCCAGTGCGTTAGCCGGAAAACTTTTTTCATTGGTGAGGTGATCCGAGCCGGGAGCCCCGCCACGCACCTTGTTTACTGGGGCACGGCATTGCCACCTCCAGCGGCATCCGGAACTGTTGCGGTCAGCAACGGGTTTGGAACTCGTCTAACCGCTCACGCTTACCCCGGGCGCTGACAATTAGGACAGTAAAAGGTACTGCGCGCGCCTTGAACAATCCTTCGAATGCGGCTCCTGCAACGAACGCAAGCTTCGCCTTCGCGATCATAGACTCGCAACCGCTCTTCATACGAACTTTGCCCGGGGATCGAGCCGTAGTAGAAGATTTGGTCAGCTCCCGATAAACCGGCGAAATCCAACGGAACCGTGCTTCCGAATTCTATGGCCTCGGATAACGTTTCGCGAATGGCGCGCCAAACAAGCTTAACCTGCCTGGCCGTCAACTTTCGGGCAGCCGTGCGAGGTGACAGCCGAGCCCGGAACAGGGCTTCGCTGGCGTATATGTTGCCAATCCCAGCGACCAATGATTGGTCGAGCAGTTTAACCTTTATCGGTTGTGCTGAGCGGGCGAGACCCCGCCTGAATTCTTCGACCGTGAATTCGGGTCCGAGCGGCTCCGGACCCAGGCGCTTTAGAGCGTCGGTCTCAAGCGTTAACCGCCCGAAATAGCGCACATCCTCAAAAACAAACTGCTCACTTCCCAAGCGGAGCACGACAGCCGCGTGTTTGGGGAGGGGCAAATGGGTCGGCAAAAGATACATTCGGCCTGTCATTCCGAGATGGCCGACCAACAGCCGTTTGGAATTGGAACCGCGTGTTTTCAGTTCGAACAGCAGGTACTTGCCCCGTCGATTCAGCGAACCGATGGTGGCGCGCATCAGGGCCCTTTTGAATTTCGCCACCGCGGTGGGCCGGATTATCCGAAGACGTCGCACCTCCACGCCTGAAATGAATTTCTCCAGCAACAGCGGCCTCAACTGACGAACCAGCACTTCGACTTCGGGCAGTTCAGGCATGGGACGATGCTAATGTCCCTGGATCAATTTTGAAAGGTACTGGTTGGCAAAGCAGTGCCGTCCTTTTCACGCATCGGACTGCTGCCACCGAAATCAAAAAAGCCGACCGCATCACTGCGGCCGGCTTGTGGGAAGAAGTTCGCGACCTATGCCAATCGAAAACCTTTGCGGTATTCGCGTTTGACGAAGTGCGCGGCTTCGGGGGCATTTGTGGCCCGCATCTTGGGGCCGTCCCATTCGAGGGCTTTGCCGACCCGCAGCGCCACGCAGCCCAGCAGAATGATTTCCGTGAGATACGCGGCAATTTCAAAGTTTGAGTAAGGAACAGGTCCGCCTTTGCACGCCTCGATCCATTCCAGGTGCTGCTTGGCATCTGTATCGGTGGCAAGGTGGTTTCTGGGCAGCGTCACCGGCACCGACTTGAGGGCTTCATGGTCCTTGCCGTTCTTGAGTTCTTTTTCGTCATTTAGCCTGACGAAGAAACGGGCTCCGTAATCGTCGGGTGAAAACAATCGGCCTTTCTCGCCAATCAGCAAGCAACCCGAGTCAGGCACTTTATCCATCATCTCGCGGATGTCCTGGGTGATTTCCTCTCCGGGACGCAGCGGTTTAACAGAGGTATCTTTGGGGTTGCCGTCGTACCAGAAAAACTCCGTTTCGGGGAGCCCTTCACGAGCCGGGAAGACGAAGCGGATCTTTGCGGTTTTAGGATACGTATCGGGATTGAGTTCGGAATGATCGACCAACTCAACGAGACGCGGGTAACCCAGTTTCGCAGCGCGGAAGGGCATATTAGCGGTGTGGCAAGCCATATCGCCCAACGCGCCGGTGCCGAAGTCGAACCAACCGCGCCACTTGAATGGATGGTAGACATCCTTCTTGAACGGCCGCGGGGCGGCCGGACCCAGCCACAAGTCCCAGTTGAACCCCGCAGGAACCGGGTCTTCACCTTGCGGGCGAGTGATTCCCTGCGGCCAAATCGGGCGGTTCGTCCACACATGGATCTGTTTGACCGGGCCGATGACACCGGCCTGAACGACTTCCACGGCGCGGCGCAGTCCATCCTCCGAACTACCCTGGTTGCCCATCTGCGTCACAACTTTGTAATCTTTGGCCAGCTTGCGCAAATAACGCGCCTCATAGACCGTTTGGGTCAGCGGTTTCTGGCAATAAACGTGTTTGCCCATCTTGATGGCAGCGGAGGCCACGAGCGCGTGCGAATGATCAGGGATGGACACGGTCACCGCATCGATGTTCTTTTCCTCTTTATCGAGCATCTCGCGCCAATCCTGGTAGTACCTGGCGTTCGGATGCGCTTCACGGGCTTTGACCGCTTGCTTTTCGTCGGCGTCGCAAATCGCAACGATTTCTTCCCCGCTGCAGTGCTGGATATCACTGCTGCCCTTGCCGCCCGCGCCGACGCAACCGATGCGCAGCTTTTCGCCGGCGCCCGGGATCCGCGGGCGCGGCTTGCCGATCGCCGGGAAAGCAGCCACCCCGGCGGTGGCCAGCGCCGAGTAGTATAGAAAGCGGCGGCGGTTCAGTGAGAAATTGGGAGGAATAGAATCGTTTTTTGACATAACCATCTCCTAGCGACTTGGGTGTGAACGCACAAGAACTTTTTCAGGCTCGATGCGCTGAGCCGTAATGATACAAACAACAATTTGCTGACAATAACGGATAAGCACGGTGGGAGCTCGAGGTGTTCCGACAAACTGCCAGGGCTGATTATGCCGCGGCCGGTTCCGGCACGCCCTGGAACTCCGCGTCATTCAAACCGGTCAACTCGCCAGTGCTGTCCGAGAAGCGTTCCACCGGCACGCCCATCCGGCCGAGCATCGACTGATAGAGGTTACACAGCGGCGTGTTCCTGGGATAAACCAGGTGCCGACCCGAGGCGATGGTGCCCCCACCGCGGCCGGCCAGCATCAAAGGCAAATTGTGCGGGTCATGGGCGTTGCCATCTCGCATGCCGGCGCCAAACAGCACCATCGCGTTGTCCAGCAGCGTTCCCTGGCCCTCGCGAATCGATTGCATTTTTTCCAGCATGTATGCCGTCTGGGCAAGGTGCCACCGGTTGATCAGCTTGTACTGCTCGAGTTTCTCCGCTTTGTTTTCGTGGTGCGATAATTCGTGGTGCGCCCCTTTGACTCCCGGCAGGAAAGAAAAGTTTTTGCCGCTGACCGCGTTGCCGAACATGAAGGTCGAAATGCGCGTGGTATCGCTCCAGAACGCCAAGACCATCAAATCCAGCATCAGCCGCACGTGCTCGGTATGATCTCCGGACCGTTCGCTGGCCTGTGCGGGATCGGAATAGAAGTCGTTAATGCGTTTGCCGAGTTTTTCGATTTCCTGTTGTACCAGCGGGTCAGCACGGTATTCGGCCGATTTGCGTCGGGCGTCGAATTCGATCCGGCGTTCAACCGA
>Ga0070738_10004596_pt1 | contig 16299 bp, 7 predicted proteins | sample Coa_R2_2_FD_66446 | JGI IMG/M metagenome (GOLD analysis project Ga0070738, IMG submission 66446) | Surface soil microbial communities from Centralia Pennsylvania, which are recovering from an underground coalmine fire - Coalmine... | ecosystem: Environmental > Terrestrial > Soil > Unclassified ...
CGCTCCGCGTGGGAACGCAGGCTGGCGACGCTCCGCGTCGCGTCCCGTACCCAGCCCGCAGAGAGCATCGGGCCGCAGAGCGGCCGGACGTGCGTTCCCACGCGGAGCGTGGGAACGAGATTCGGGAACGAGAACATGCGCTTTACTTTAACTCTCGTTCCCACGCTCCGCGTGGGAACGCAGGCTGGCGACGCTCCGCGTCGCATCCCGTACCCAGCCCGCAGAGAGGGGCGGGTCGCAGAGCGGCCGGACGTGCGTTCCCACGCGGAGCGTGGGAACGAGAACATGCGCCTTACTTTCGTGACATGCTAAGAATCAGCTAAACCAAGTTCCAAGAGGGCGAATGCAGACTCTACCTTTTCACTCGGCGCCGGCCAGTTGCGCTCGAGCCAAAGAACCGCTTCTCCGCAAACGGCCGGCTCCAATGTTTCCCTCTGCACCCGGGTCAGGCGGGCGCTCACTTCTTCGACAAAAGGGTTAGCGGAGAGCAATTGTTCATAATTCGATAAAACAGCGTTCGTCTTTGCCAGCCAGTCGCGCAGCCGGTCAACAGCCTCGGTCCAGCATCGGTCCCACGCATCCGACGCAGCCTCGAGATCCTGCCGCTGCCCCAGCGCATCGGACTCCAACCGGGCCAGCGCATCCAACCAGGAGCGGCCCGCGAATGAGGCACGCCATCTGGCCAGTGCGCCCTCAAAATCCGCGGCGCGCCGCCGGCGCGCCGTGACGCCATCGCGAACCGCAGCCTCCAATCGCTCCAGGGCATCCCCCAGCTCGTCGCTTCGGATAGCAGATCGCTCGGCACGGCTAAGGGGCACACGAACGGACTTACGGCGAAAAAGAAACAGGCGCCTTCCGCGCAGTGCCCGGTCCCAGGGTCGAAGTAGCTTGTCCTTCAGAGTATGAACAAACGTCTGGAAACACGCAACTAACCTTGGACCACACTCCAGGCGCTCCGCAAGGGATTGGTAGTCATCCGCCCATCGGCGCACGCGCTCCCGATCTTCTCCATGCGCCGGGTCGCTGGGGTGAGTACTTTGCAAGATTTTTTCGGTCAAATCGTGATAGGCTTCCAGGAACGCGGTCGCCACCGGAGCGTTCAAGTCCACGACTCGGCAGTAGCGTAAGAGGAAGTCCCAGTGGCGGCCGGTGGTCGAGCCATTCCTCTCGGCAGCGCTCAACTCGCGCTCCCAGCGTTCCAGGACCGAAGCAGGCTGGCGCGCCAACGGCGAGAGGTAGGCCAACTCACTGGTGCAATGGCTATCGCCGGCGGCGCCGAGGTCGAGGGCGGGGAAGAGGAGGCGGCAAGCCGAGTCCGGATGAGGCGGCGGCCCAGCGTGTGTCGATCGATTCTGAAGCCGGCCGCGCAGCCGGTCCAGCACCGCCAGGCGTTGCTGACGCACTGCGGCGGCCTGAGCAGAGGTGAGGGCGTTGGCCACCGCGCCGCGCACCGCGTCGAGGTCGGCGCGGAGACGGCGCAGCGCGGGGCGGGCGTCAGCGCCGCGATCGGTCAAGTAGAACAGACGGGGGTCGCCACGCAGCGTGGCCCGGAGCGCCACCCCCAGCAATTCTTCCGCAAGGGGTTGGGCGACTCCGTAGGCCGTCAGGCGGTGGGCGTAGGAGTGAAAGACCTGCAGATGTTTGCTGGGTTTGCTCAGCAGCCGCTGCACCAAGGCTCGACTCGGTAATTCCGACCAGTCGGGCAAATGATCTTCCAGTTCGATCTGCACACTGGGCAAGGCATCCCGGAAATCGCCGATGTCCGGACGCCCGACCAGGACAGCCAGGAGCAGCATCCCGAGGGAGAATACATCGGCGGGGAAGCCGCAGTGCTTTTCCAGCACGACCCCCAGCCCCTTGCGCGTCCGTGCTTCCGGACCAAAAGGCGGCAGCGCCCGGCCTTCCCCCAACCAGGGTACGTGCCGCGGCTCCGCTACCGCTTGGACCAACAACCAGCCGTCCCGGCCCGGGCGCACGTTCACCACGCGCCAGCGCTCTTGGATCAAGTCGCGCTCCTCAAAGAAGAGGACATCTCCCGGGTAGGGGTGCTCCGAAGTTTGTCCCTCCGGGCACGGCCACTCCAGCTCGCAAGCATCTTCGCGGAAGCGGGCATCGACCGCCAGTCGGTGGCCGCGCGGCCGGCGGAACTCGGGCGCGGAGAAATCCGTCCAGAGCGACAGCGGTCCCTCCGCTTGCCGGAGATAAACCAGGGTGTCGGGGTCATCAGACAGCCCCAGGTCGATCAGCTTCACGTCCAGGTCGGCGCCGCGGAAGCGCACGCAAATGTTGGCCAGCTTCAGGTCGAGATGGGCCACGCCATGACTGTGCAGGTGCTCGACGCCGGCGAGGACGTCGCTGAACAGGTCGGCCACGCGCAGCAAGTCGAATATCTTCTGGACTGAGGGGCCGGGCAGCCGGTCGCGCCGCTCCCCAAGCAGCCGGTGGTGTTCCGCGAAGGCCTGGCGTGCGGTCTGTCGCCCACTCGGGGGTAGCTCGTCGCGTGTCCAGCGGAGGTAGTCCTCCAGGTCCAGATCGAGCCGTTCCAAAAGAAGCACGCGGTTGCGGAAGAAGTTCAGGAATACCGCCGACTCTCGGCAGCCGTCCGGATCAGGACTGTTTTCCAGGGCGCAGCCACGGCAGGCGGCGTCGTGGCGGAGTGTGGCTTCGAGGATGGCATCGCGGGTTTTGGGAGTGGACCAAAACTGGCGGTGGCAACGACTGCAGCGCAAACCCCGGTCGTCGGTCAGCTCTAGCTCCTCCAGCACGCTCGTTGGGTCGTGGCACTCCGGGCAGAGGGGGGTTAGCCCGTGGCGAGCGCGAGCACAGAGGATACAAGGCTCCAAGGAATCGGCCTCGTGATCCACCGGTCCTTTCCAAACATCGAGCTGCCGGACGATCCTTTCCTGGCCGGCCGCGTTTCCGATGGAGTTTTGCAAATGACGGTGGACATTGCGCTCTTTATCAAACTTGGCGGCTACCGAGCCGCGGTCTTCTTGTGACAGGGCGATGTCACGCTGGAGTTTGACGGCCACCGGCACGGAGACCTCGCCCAGGCCGACCCATCCCCCCAGCACCCGGGCCAGAGTACCAGTCTGGCGATCATCGTGGAGGAACTCGAGGACCAATCCCTCCTCGCTCGGCTGGCCGCTCAACTCCAGACGAATGCCCTCGGACGAAGGGGCGCCCCGGATGGCAATCTCCGTGCGTTTCACGGCTCCTCCCCCGGCGGCCGATACAACACCCGGCCCTTCAACTCCTCTCCCTCGATCCGCGCCCAGACACGGGGGCAAACGGCTACCTCGCCGGGGATTCCATAATCCACTTGCAAGCTGTCCGGAGCGAGCCGGTTGATGTCGGCGAAGCTGCCGCCGAGGAGCTGCAGGTGTACCTGACAGCCAGCCCGAACGGCGCGATCGCGGGCCTGGAAGAGCGTATCGCGGACTTGCGCCTGTAAGCGGCCCCACCACGACGTCGGGTCGGCCGGCGGCTGGTAGACCAGTGAATGAAGGGCCTCATCCAGATCCAGACGTGCCTTCATCTGGTCCTTCATTCCGTGCCCATCGAGCGAGCCGGTCCGGACGCGCTCCCAGAGCCTGAGCAGTTCAGACAGGTAGCGATTGCGTTGGTCGCCGGTCAGGGGTGGTACCCCAAAACGAAACACGCTCCGGAGGCAGTGGCGAAGGTTCGGGTCGTGTTCAATGAACCAGAGGTATGCCGAGGTCACTCCGGCAAGGAAGCGCAAGTCGCCATCGGGCGGCGCGGATACACGAGGGTCGAGCGGAGCCGATAATGCAGACCGCAGGCCGGTAACCTGGACCGATCCGGCCAAGCCCGGATAAATGACCTCGTCATGCCCAAGCGGCAAAGTTTCGGTTCGGCCCAAATCCATCTCCGCGCCGAGTTGGGTGACGAGGAGCATAGCGCGCAGACGCCCTTCCGCGGCCAGGTCAGCCGGAGCTCGCAGAAACAGGCGCTGGACATCATTCCAGATCTCCTCGTCGCTGCTCTCACGAAGGGCCTTTCCATGTAGCATTTCGCGGAAACGTGGGTCGGCAGTGATGGCCCGGACCAACGGCAGCAAGCGCGGCGTAGCAGTTTGTTGAGTCGAAGGAGGAAGAGCTTCTGGCCCGCCACTCGAAGACGAATCGCCAGGCTCTGCCAGGGGGAGGGATGGACCCGAGAGGGGGCCGGCCGGTTCCAGCAAGCGATCCAACTCGGCCAGCAGCCCGCGCAAATCCGTACAGCCAGGGTCACCCGGGACTTCTTCCAGGGCCGCTTGCAGGGTGGCTCGCAACCCGCGCAATCCCCAGCGCAGCGCCTGGGAGGCGCGAGAATCGGACCTCGCCAACAGCGGGCCGACCGGATCAGGCCAGGGCATTAGTGTACTCCACAGAACGGGTCGCGGTTCTCCATCGGTGGCGGCTCGACCAACTCCAGGTCCCGCTGTAGGACACGGCCCGGACGCGTTTTCCAATCGTCGAGATCTTCCGTCTTCCAGTAGGGCACCTCGCCCAGATGGACCCGCACCACACCGCGCTCGTCCAGGGTGAGCCGGTAACGACGCGGGTACTCGGTGACGCGCTCCTGGCCGGGAAGCGGCGGCCGGGGGTCAACCGGCCGCTTCAGCTCGCCGACGTGGACCCACTCGCTCTCGCCCATCCGACGAGCATGCACCGTCAGTTTGCCGTTTTCGTCGAAGAGGTCCGGCAGGGCGACAATCGCGCCGCGGCAGGAAGCATCGCCGTTGAAATGGAATGTTTCGTGGAGTTCCTGGTCCGCGGCAATCAGGGCCGTGGCCGGACGGCTATTGGCCTGCGCCTGGATGACATCCACGGAAAGATCGTAACCTGCCTTCACGACCCTCGCCCCTGGGTGGCCAGCGTCTCCCGCCTGCGGGGCGCCACTGACATCCCGTTGTCGCAGAGTCTCGGCCAGGTCCAGGAAAGGGGCGTGCGGGTCGAGCTGGTAGTGAGGCGTGTGACCGTCCCAGAGGAAGATGCGCATGAAGAGCCGGTAGTCTACCTCGAACTGCATCAGAATTCGTTTGAGGAACACGGGTACGGCCATCTGCAATTCGCGAGCCAGGGCCATGCCGTCGTAGGAACCCCACAAGATCGGTGTGGCCGACTGGAAGTCGCGTCGCATCACGGCATTGAGTAGACGCACGCCGAGTGGTTCGCTGCGCGCTTTGCCCACCTCCTGCTCGTCCAGCCGGTACAGGGGTTGGCCCGCTTTGAAGATCTCGATCTGGCCGTTGTGGACCGGCACCAGGAAGGAGCAGGGTAGGAAGAAGAACAGGTTATCGATGTTGTAGGTAAGCTGGTTAAGCCCTTTGTGGAGCTGTTCTTTGAACCGACCGGGCGCGAAGGCGGTGCGCCGCATTTTCTCGGCGTAACAGGCCCCCGCCGAGGGCGCCAGCTTCGCGTACTGCGGGACGAACGTGATCCGCTCGGGGTTCCAGACGAAATGGGGCGAGTTGACGAACTCCTGGCGGATCACGCGATGAACCAGATCCAGGTTGCAGGTCTTGCCGGAGAGGATGAGCCAGTCCAGAGGCTCCTGCACCCCGGCTTCTTCGTGCGGGGTGGTACCAGGGTCGGAGGCCGCCGACTCTCGTCGAGGCAGCCGGCCAGCCAAAAGACCGCGAGCGATGCCGACGGCTTGCTCGACAACCGGCTCGGCGGCGCGCTCGAAATGCCCGGCGTCGAGGGCCACGCGCAGCGTCCCCGGTTCCTTGAACGTATGGGCAATGCCGCATTGGGCGAGCAGGGCGCCGATCTCCGATTCGCCCAACTCAAAGCTGGGGGCATCGTTCCTCGGCTCCCGCCGGGCGCCCAACTTGATCTTGGCTGCCTCGGCGTGCTCCCAAAGGGTGTAAAACGCCTGGAGCCGGGCAGGGTTGTTGCGCCAGCGTGTCGGTAGTACCTGCTCGGCAGCGTTGAGGGCATCGGCGAACAGCGGGTCGCTCTCGGGCAGGTCAGTGACCGCGCTGAACAGAGAACCGGGCTGGTAACGGCCGCTGTCGTCCACGAACGCCTCACCAAGCTGCGCGATCTTCCCGGCCAGAGAGGCGCTTTCCAGGTGCTTGTCCTGAACGGCTCCGAGCAAGCGGTCGGCGAGGGCGGCCTTGAGCAGCCGGAAAACACGCAGGGTGATCAATTCGCCTCCCAGTTGCGTGTTGCCCGACGACCCCAGCAGACGCGGCGAGATGACATAGCAGCGTCCGCCAGCCCCCCGGTTCTCGCCGGGCAGGAACGGATCGACTTCCTCTAGAGTCAACTGGAGGAGGGCCAGGTCCGTGCTGCCGCCGCCGATGTCCAGCACCAAGACGTTCTGGAACCACTTGTTCTTGTCGCGGCGCGAACGCGCTTTGAACATCTCCGGCCCCAGGTCGAGCGAGCCGCCAAACTCCCGGTGCAGATAAAACAGGGCCGCCGCCACCGCCTCGTCGTAGTCGGTGACCACGTCGGGGAATTTCAACTCTCGCACCAGGGTTTCGACCTCGCGCCGCACCGAAGGCGGTGCCACCGTCGGGTAGGTGACCACCGCTCGAGTGAAGCGGCCCTTGGAGCAGGCCGTCGGGTTGCGTCCGCGCCACTGGTTGGTCAGCTCTACCAGTTGGGCCCAGGCCGCCTGCACCATCTGGTCGGAAGTGACCGGGACCAGCTCGCCGTCGATTGGTGCCTGAAACGACTTGCGGACCCCCAGGTAACGCTTGGGCGAGTGATGGAATCGCTTGCGGACGGCATCCAACGACAGAGGTTGCGGCTCCGCCTGTCCGGGCGTACCGGGGCCGTCGAACGGTTGCGCGGCGAGGGCGATGGCGTTGCGGCGGTTTTGCTGGGCACGGCGGCCCATCAGTACCTGGAGAGGGGAACCAGGGCCTTTGATCTCCATTTCACTGGGGATGTCCCGATCCTCTGGGAAGTTGGGGTCGAGTGGTACCGCCACCAGGCTCTGGGACTTGAGCCGCGGCTCCAGGAACGCTTCGTGGTAGATGCGGTTTAGCGCCTTGAAGACGGCGGTGCGGATCGGTCGGGCGCCCAGGCAAACCTCGAGTTGTCGGATGGCCTCGAACATGCGCTGGCCGCCGCCGCGGAGAGCGACCTTGAAGCGCTGGCCCGGAGGCCCATCGCCGGTCAGGTTGCCGCCGACACGTTCGATCAGGCTGCGCCACGCCTGCGGATCGGCATCGGGGAGCTTGCAGCCACAGTCCTCGTCCATCAGTTCGCTCAGTAACAGCTCCTTCAGGCGGTTTTCCTGCTCGGGAGCTAATCCAGTCAAGTCCTCCACCACCCCCGGATCGTACAAGGTGACGGTCGAATTGGAAGTGCCGAAGTCGATGGCCATCAGCCCCTTGAACACTTCCTCCTGACAGAGTAGCCGCAGTAGAAGCTCCGCCGATGCCTTGCCGGGAACCTCGACGCGCGCAGCGACTTCCAGAGGCCCACCCAGGCTGCGCTCCCACAGAAGACGCCGCGCCTCCGGTTCGAGCTGCAGGGACAACTCGGTCCGCCAGACCTCCCAGCCGCCGGTCGGGGGATCGGCCGACCGCTTCAGCTCCGCGCTCAGGAGGGTTGTCAGCTCGGCAATTAGAGCGGGAGCGTCGGGGAACGAGTCCGCCAGTACCAGGCGGGGGAGGGCATCAGCCGGGCGGTTGGCGATGCGGATCGTCAAGCCGGCGGATTCTCCCCGGTCAACGAGAGTCAGATGAGACGGCTCCAGCTCCAGCCGGCACGGCCCCGCCGTCAGCGACGATACGCCCTGCGCGCCCGGGGTGGGGGCCGGCGTGAGAATCGTGGAGGCGCGCACGGGGCCCTTCAATCCTTCGGCGACATTCGGCCTGCCCCGAGCGTCGGAATCGTAGTACCACACCTGGATATTGAGGACAAAGCGAGCACTCGCTGGTATCGGGTCCTCCAGTACCACGCGGTTGAGGGGCACGGTCATTTGCTGGCGCAGGGCGACCTCCTTCCCCTGGCGGTAATCCAGCTTCGGATAGCCCGACTTCAGTTTCTCGGCGACCTTGTACATTTCCGCCTGAAGCGGCTGTGTCGAGCTACCGACGATCTCGACGTCGAATTTCGACACGTGCGGCATGTTCTCGGCGGTGGGAATGATGGCCACGCCGGGGATCGCCACGCTACGGTCTTCGGCCCGGTGGAGCGGGAATTCGGGTGCGATCTTGATGGTCAAACCCATGTTAGAATGCCCTCGGGGAATGCCGGAGAATCGCTCGGGGTGTGGTGGACCTCCTTCGTCGGCCCACCCTACTTGGGTGAAAGAGTTTCCGCAGTTATTCGATCCGCTGCCTGCCGTCTTCCGCCGGCGGCGCCAGCGGGTACTCGACGGCAGCCGTCTTCCAGTCGGGACCGGCGGCATGCCCGGTTTCTCCCCCGACGATATGGGTCAAGAGCGGCACGTTGCCCGACAGCATCAGCAGGCGTTCGCTCCAGGTGGTGAACGTGTCCTTGAGTCCGTCGAGAACCTGCTTGTTCAGTTGGCTTACTCGTTGCAGGACCCGGCGGCGCATGCCGTCGGCAAGGGCGTCGCGCAGACGCAGGACAAGCACCTGGTGGTTGCCGCCGACCGACCCCGGCGCGCGTGCCCAGGGGAAACGCAGAGGGGTCTGGTTCGGATCCGCCCCGGCCAAGGGGAAACAGGTTTCGGCGGCGATGGGATCCCGGCTGTCGGCGACGTAGGTATTCAGGAAGCGTTCGTAGACATCATCACCGGTCGGGTCGGCGGCCCAGCAGAGGATGTTCCACTGCCCTTTGCCGCCGGCTCGACGGCCCTGCTCTTTTTCTTGCCGGTCGAACTGCTCCACGCGCTCGCGCGTCTTGGGATCGGCGAAGAGCGGGGCCAGGTCTTCCACGAGAGGCCGGGTCCGCTTCGCCAGGGCGACTAGCTGCTCGCGCACGGCCCGGCGGATGCAGTCGAGTGTGGATGCCTCGTTTTGCTGGAGAGTCTGTTTGAACGGCTCGAAGAACTCGCGGCTATCGGTAGGGAGCTTCAAGGCCGGCTCTTCGTCTTCGTCGTCCCAGCCGCCTTGTTTCCGCGGTCCGGCCAGCACGGCCGCTTGGATGGTACCGTCTTTCTGGACCTTGTTGAGCAGCTCGTTCCAGACCGGCCACTCGAACACACTGCGGGTAACCTGGTCGTAGACCATCTGCTGGAGAGAGACGCGCTGGCCGTCCACCGCTATCGTCAGGTCTGGGGTGGCCTGCTCGTATTCGGCTTTGAGCGCGGTGTACACGTCGTAAAGGGCATCTACCGCCTGGTGGACATCATCAACTGTCGGCCCTTGCGGGCCGGACGTCGGAGGCTGTTTTTTGGGCAGTCGGCGGATGGCTTGATACAGCTCCTCGGCCGAGACGCGCACGTAGTCCAGTAGCTGCCTCAGGCCGTGTTGAGCAACGTGATCGACGATCAGTCGTTGGAGCCGGCTGAGGCCGCCGTCACGGCTGAAGTCGTCCAGCCACCGGGCGAGCGCACTCCGCGGCTCGGCCTCGCGCAGCAGCTGGGCGAGCCGCTCCCACTTTAGGCGCAGGGGCGGCGTTTCCTTCAATAAGCCCGTTAAGCACTCCACAAAGTCGGGTGATCCTACACGCACGTCTCCGGGCAATTGCTGGTGCAGATCCGCCAGCGCCCACAGAGCCGACAGGACCACGATACGGTCATCGCGACGGGTCAGGTTGCGCGCTCCTACCACCATTGCCCCGAGAACCGGCAGCCGGGTCAGCACCTCTCGCTCGGCCAGCGGCTCCGGGTCGGCCGGCGGCAGGCTGTCCGGCCGCTCACTGCCCGGGTCGCGCCAGCCGATGAGTCGGTCCAACACGGTTTCACCGCCGTCCGCCTGGATCGGCAACTGGTCGAATCGGTTCATCACCACGAGGATGCTGTCGCGCAGGTCCTGGCCCGGCCGATCCGCGCTCAGCATGCTAAAGATGCTCTGGCCGCCCTCGCCACCGGGCCGCCGGCCGTCGAGCAGAATGAGGATGGTTTGCACCTCGCGCAGTTCGCGCTTGCAGAGAAAGGCATCGCGCACCCCCGATTCGGCCGCCCCCAGGCCGGGGAAGTCAAGCAGGACCCACTCGCCCGCGCCTTGCATTCCGGAGAGATCCCAAAGGCGCTCCGAGATCTGGACTTCGACATCGACCCGGCGGATGAGCGGGAAGGCCTTGCGCAGCCAGGCGGCGTTCAGTGGTTGAGGCCGGGCAGCGGGGGCGTCCGGCAACTCGTCGAATCTCACGGCGCTGATGCTGGTACTGGAGCGCGCCAGAACCAGCCCCTCGCGGGCCGTCTCGGCATCGACAGCGAAGAGACGCTCACCGGCGGATCGGGCGTCCAGCAAGGCGGCGCCGGCAGCGGAGCGGCAACAGCGGACGAACCAGGTGAGTTCCCGGAGCAGGTTGCGCAGGGCCGGGTTCGGCGCGTCGCCGCCGTGACCCCAGACTTGCCGGCACCACTCCTCGACCTCCTGCCACGGGCCAGACGCGGCTCGTTCGCGTAACGCGGCCAACGTTTTCAGATGGCCAGCGCTGACGCCGGCGGCGCGGGCGCGCTCGTCGGCCACGCGCAGCAGCTCGTCCAGGCAATCCAGGGCCGTGGCACGGTCCAGGAACTCGACCGAGAAGGGGCCGATCTCGGTCTGCCGCAATTCGGACCGGGGGCGGAAACGCAAGGCGGTGACGTTGCCGGTCGTGGGCACTTCGCTGACCGGTAGGGCGTCGGCGTAGCCGATCAGACTGCCCAGCAGCAGGGTTTTTCCGGCGTTGAATTCGCCCAGGATGCCGATCTTCACGGGCGCGCCTGCTCGCCGGATCGTCTCGCGCGCGGTCGAGCGGATCGTCTGCAAGAGGTTCTCGATGCCGGGATCAGGCGCGGGTGATTCCGCGTCCAGGGCTGCGAGCACGCCCTGGGCATACGCCTTGAGCTTGCGGATCTTGTCGGCTTCTAGCATGGGTGTCTCTCCCCTGTCAGCCGCGGGTTTGCGTTTCTTGTATTCGGGGAGTCGGTCCGGCCCGACCCTGTGCGTCCAACCGGTCAGTATAAGAACCCAGCAGGCCGCCGTGCCAGATGGGAGGATGAGAGAGGGCTTGGGTTGTTTGCTTGCGACACCCGCCTCCGGGAGAACGTCTTCCTCGTCTCTCCCCTTAGCGGTTTTCCGCGTCCTAAGATAACAGGTAGCGCGCACGGATGCAAATACGTCGCGAGAATTTTTGGGTGTGTACGACGATATCAGAATCGGCGCACTCCATTACCCTCGTTCCCACGCTCCGCGTGGGAACGCACGCCGGGACGCTCTGCGTCCGGTCTTGTCGCCGCGTCGGGGCTGGCCGCGACGCGGAGCGTCGCCTACTCGCGTTCCCACGCGGAGCGTGGGAACGAGGACGGTCGTGCGCCTATACCAGAATCGGTGTAGGCATCGGTGCTCATCATTTCTTCGACTTCTTGCTTGTTCGCGCCGGTCCGTCGGTTGATAATAGCACCGGTTGGCGGAAAATCTTCCGCCGGCGCGTAATCTTTTCCGGTTTTGCACGCTTAGTAAATAGGCACGCTGTTATGAGTCTCGATACCGGCGATCCGAGCCGGCAACTGGAACGCTTTCGGGCGTACCTGCGCTTGCTGGCGCGAACTCAGTTGGAGCCGGCCTTGCAAGGCAAGGTTGATCTATCCGGAGTTGTGCAGCAGACGCTATTGGAGGCGCATCAATCCTGGGAGCAGTTGCGACACTGGAGCGAGCCTCAGCAGGCGGCCTGGCTGCGCACGGCCCTGGTGCGCAACTTGACCGATGAGGTCCGAAAGTTACGAACCGCGGCACGGGAAGTTGCCCGCGAGCAATCGCTGGAAGCTGCCCTGGAAGAATCCTCGGCTCGACTGGAAGCGTGCCTGGCCAGCCAGGACGACTCGCCCAGCGATCGAGCGATTCGCAACGAGCGTCTGCTGCACCTGGCGGAGGCGTTGGAGCAGTTGTCCGACGACCAACGGCGGGCGGTGGAATGGCATCACCTCCAGGGACAACCGTTAGAGCAAATCGCCAAACGGCTGGGGCGAAGCAAAGGGGCGGTGGCGGCGCTGTTGCATCGAGCGCTACAAAAACTACGGACGCTGCTGGAATCAAATGAGGGGCAGGAGCCATGAACCCGGAACCGTCAATGCTGCCGGAACGGGACGAACAACTCGGCGAAATCCTTGCTGCGTGGATCGAGGCCGCCGAACGGGGAGAGGCGCCCGATAGCGCGGAGTGGCTCGCTCGCCATGCGTCGTTCGCGCCCGAGTTAGCGCAGTTCCTTGCCAATCGTGCCCGACTCCAGGAAGCGGCGGAACCTCTGCGCCAAGCCGTGCAAGCGATGGCGGCCGTTGCTCCTTCGAGCCGTGCTACCCCCGATCCCACGTCCCAGGAAAGTACGGGCGCTCTGCCGGCAGCGGAGATGATCGGTCGCTCCGTCGGCGAACACGATTTGCTCGAAGAGATTGGGCAGGGCGGCATGGGGCTGGTCTACCGGGCGCGACACCGAAGATTGCAGCGTCTGGTGGCGCTCAAGATGCTGCGTACGAATGTCCTCTCGGCGGCGGGCGACGTGCAGCGTTTCCGCAACGAGGCGGAGGTATTGGCCCAACTCGATCATCCGCACATTGTCCCCATCCACGACGTAGGCGAGCATGAGGGCCGGGTGTACTTCAGCATGAAGCTGATCGAAGGCGGCGGCCTGGACGGCCAGCTGGAGCGCTTCCGCGACGACCCGCAGGGCGCCGCCCGCTTGGTGGCGCAAGTGGCGCGGGCCGTGCATCACGCCCATCAGCGCGGCATCCTTCATCGCGACCTGAAACCTTCCAATATCCTGCTCGATCGCGAAGGACAGCCGCATGTCAGCGACTTCGGCCTGTCCAAGCGCATCGAATCCGACGGCAGTCTGACGCAAACGGGCGCCATCGTCGGCACACCGCAGTACATGGCCCCAGAGCAAACGAGCGGCCGGAAGGGAGCCGTGACGACGGCGACGGACGTGTACGGACTCGGGGCCGTGCTGTACGCGATTCTGACGGGCCGTTCGCCTTTCCAGGGCGAAACGGTGCTGGAGACGTTGGAACAAGTGCGCGAGCGTGAGCCTGAACCGCCGCGCCGTAGCAACACCAAGGTAGACCGCGACCTGGAAACGGTCTGTCTGAAGTGCTTGCAGAAGGAATCGCAACGGCGCTACGAATCGGCCCAGGCGCTGGTGGAGGATCTGGAGCGTTGGCTGTCCGGCGACTCGATACGAGCACGCCGGGCCAGCCGTTGGGAACGCCTCAACAAGTGGATGCGGCGGCGGCCAACGTTGGCGGCGCTAGTGCTAGTCACGGCCCTATCGATTATGGGCTATATCGGCGGACTGCTGTGGTATAACCTCCAGCTCCAGGAGTCGGCGTGGCGCGAGCACCAGCTGGCGGAGGAAGCGACCCGACAGCGCGATGTGGCCCGGGAGCAACGGCGGTTGGCACGCAAGGCGGTTGACAAAATGTACAGCGAGGTGGCGGAGAAATGGTTGGCTAACCAGCCAGATATGCAGGGACTCCAGAAACAATTCTTGGAGGAGGCACTGCGCTTCTACCAAGAATTTGCAGACGCCGAGGCCAATGATCCCTCCGCCCGTGCCGAGAAAGGACGAGCGTATCTACGTGTCGCGAGGATCAGCACGATGCTGGGGGATCAGGCCCGGGCCAAGCAGAACTGCACGAATGCCATCATAGCTTTTCGCGAGTTGGCCGACGAGTTCCCGGAGGACCCGGAGTATCCGTATGAGTTAAGTGCGTGCCATCGTCTTCGCGCTATCAGTCAGAATGCGGGTCTTGGAACGGGTGACCTCCAGCATGAAATCGAAGATGGGCGCCAGGCTGTCGCCTTACTCGAGCCCCTAGTCATCCGCTTTCCTGTAGAGCCTCGATTCCAAGAAGCGCTGGCAATGAGCCTCATCAACCTGAGCAACCCGGTAATGGAATTGAGCATCCAAGAGGCAGAGGCATTGAGGAGGCGAGCATTGGTCGTCGCCGAGAACATCGTCAAGGACTTCCCTTCCCGCATGGAAAACCTTCGATCCTTGGCCTGGGCGTACCACAATCATGCTGAATGTTCCGCGGCAGGGGGTAAAGTGCAGGAGGCCGTGGAGGAAGTCCGCAAGTCCATCGAAGCTTCTCGGTTGCTCATGGCCAATCCCAGTAGCGCCCAAGTGTATGGGCGCAATCGGCTTCCCACCGACTGGCTAAACCTCGGCGAGAGATACCGCGATCTGGGAACATACCTCGGTCAACTTCGCAGGTTCGCCGAGGCACAAGATGCTCTTCAACAAGCGCTGAAAATCCATGAAAAGTTACAAAGAGATTTCCCAGAGTCGGCCCTATACCGCCCCTACATCGGTTCCGATCAATGCGCGCTCGGGCAGCTATATGACAGCATGGGGCAAGCTCATGAAGCAGATAAGGCTTACCAGGGAGCGCTAGACTCGATGGAGCGGATGCTACATGATTTCCCCACAAAGTGGGCCTACCACAACACCCTCGCTCGCTTCCTGGTCACCTGTCCCAGACATCGTTTTCGCGATGCGCCCCGAGCCCTCCGAATTGCACGAAAAGTAGTCGAAGCCATGCCGGAGTATGTTCACTTCTGGAATACACTCGGCATCGCTTATTACCAGACCGGCGACTACCGGGCTGCGCGCGATGCGCTGAACGAGGCTACGAGGCTTCGTCTTGGGAGTAACAGCTACGATTTCTATTACCTTGCCATGGTCCACCAGCGACTGGGCGATAAGCAAGAGGCCCGCAAATGCTATCAGAAAGCCGCGCAGGGGATGGACAAGACCTGGCCGCGGGATGACGAACTGCTCCGACTCGGCGCCGAAGCCTCGGCCTTACTGGGAATCGAGGATGGCGTAACGACCCGAAACGAGGAGACTGCGCCAGCTAAGGAATCGGATCGCAAAAGTGGCAAAGGCGGCCGGTGAGTTTTCGCCGCCAAGCTAAGCACTCACCGGCCCGAACACCGCCCGAGGGCTCGGTGTGCGCGCCCGCGGCGTTGTCTTCAGACAGTATACCGCACAGTAACTACAACGACGGAGATTCTCCCATGTTGTCCCTGTTGCAAGAGGCTCACGACCGCACCAACCACGAGGCCTGGTGGCGACTGGTTAGCCTGTGCAAGCCGCTGCTATACGGCTGGTTGCGCTGCCAGGACCTCCAACAAGTCGATGCCGACGACCTCGTCCAGGAGACCCTCGCCACTTTGGCCCTGGAAGCACCGGCCCTCCAGACCTGCCGGCATCCCCGTGCGTTCCGTTGCTGGCTTTACAAGGTCCTCAACAACCGGCTGCGCAACTTCCTCCGTGCTCAGCAAGTCCGTTCGATCTGTCACTCGGGCAGCGAGCTCCTCGCCCAGTTCGCGGACACTATTGATGATTCCCGAAGCGACCTCACACGCCGGTTCGGCGAGGAGCATGACCGCCACATCGCTCATCAGATGATGGAGAGGATCGAGCCGGAGTTCCATCCCAAGTCGTGACAAGCGTTCTGGCGCGTAACGATGGAGGAAATAAATCCCAAGCTCGTTGCCGCCGAACTCGAGCTCTCCCTGGACTCTGTCTACGCTGCCAAGTCCCGTGTGCTGAGGCGGTGACGGCAAGAGGCAAAAAAACTTCGGCTTAATGTGTCAGAAATCGCTCACTCACGCACCTATTAATAAGTAGCTGAGTAAAAGAAGGTGGATGAGAAAGCCCAAGAGTTGTGACCATCCAAGCGATGGCAAATACGAGTTCTTCCGCGTTCGCTTGGATATGGACAGTCTTGCTTTCAACAGGCAATTACCAGTGGAACACTGTTTCTTCCCAGGAGGTCAACATGTTTGTTCGTAAGTTTCGGGAGTTAGTACGAGGCCACCAGCGGACGGCTTCCAGACGGAGTCACAAGGTCCGTAGCAAACTGTCTTTAGAAATACTGGAGGATCGGACACTACCAGCCCCTATTGGCAGCATTGAAGTGGAATCTTTGGGTGCGATTGATGTATCCACTTATGGAGGAGCTGCATGGGGTCCGGGGTTTGATTCGACTCAGTCAATTGATCCGAGCTTGGGGCAAGTATCCATTAGTGGAAATTCGTCTCAAACTCATACGATTCTTTTGAATTATGCGGGACAATCCATCACCGGAAACTACACCATTACTGGAAGCGCGACAGTTATACCCCCGACCCAACCAGGTAAGCCTATTGAAGGCGACGTAACTTATAGCCAGAATGTGAACTTTGCGGAAGCTACTAACGCCAAC
>Ga0070738_10004599_pt1 | contig 16295 bp, 17 predicted proteins | sample Coa_R2_2_FD_66446 | JGI IMG/M metagenome (GOLD analysis project Ga0070738, IMG submission 66446) | Surface soil microbial communities from Centralia Pennsylvania, which are recovering from an underground coalmine fire - Coalmine... | ecosystem: Environmental > Terrestrial > Soil > Unclassified ...
CGCTCGCGCAGCACCTCGCCGATCATTTCCTTGTAGCGATCCTCGAAAATGTGCAGCGGAAGCTCCGCGCCGGGCAGCAGAACCATCTGGAGCGGAAAAAGCGGCAAAAGTCCCTGCTGCATGCTACTATTATGGCTTTCGCGCACCTGTTTTTGCGCTTTCAATGATCCTCAAGCTCAAGCGGACGCCCGCCCTTTACCTTGTCGGATTCATGGGCTGCGGCAAATCGACCGTCGGCCGCATTCTGGCCGGCGAGCTCGGCTGGAAATTTGTCGATCTGGACGAGGAAATCGAACGGCGCGAAAAAACCAGCATCGCCGAACTTTTCGATCAGCGCGGCGAAGCGGCGTTTCGCGAAATCGAATCGGATGCGCTGCGCGAGCGCGTGCATCAGGCGCAGATGGGGCGGCCGCAGGTGGTCGCGCTCGGCGGCGGAGCGTTCTTGTCCGAGGAAAATTTCGAACTGGTAACCAATAACGGCGTCACCGTATGGCTCGATTGCCCGCTGGATCGCATCCGGCAGCGGATCAACGGCCAGACGCAGCGCCCGCTGGCGCGTGATGCGGAAATGCTCGAAAAACTGTTCGAAAAGCGCCGGGCAGCCTACGCTCGCGCGGATTATCGCGTGGAGGTGGTGGACGATGATCCCGCCGCCGCCGTGAAGTCCGTGCTGGCCCTGCCTTTATTTAAATGAAGGACGCGCTGGCGATCTTTCGCGCCGCCTTGCGCGCGGCCGATCCGGAGGAAGCGGTTTATCGCCATCTGCGGCGCGAAGCCGATACGCTGATCGCCGGCGGCCGGCGCTATTCCCTGAAGCGGTTCGATCGCGTCCATGTAATCGGAGCCGGGAAAGCCGGCGCGGCGATGGCCCGCGCGGTGGAGCGCGTCCTCGGAAAAAATATCTGCGGCGGATTCGTCAACGTCCCGGAAGGCGCTTCGCTTGGCGCGCGGCGCGTGACGCTGAATTCGTCCGGCCATCCCGTTCCGGACGAACGCGGGCTGTCCGGCGCGCGCCGCATCGAGCAGATCGCGCGCTCGGCAACCTCGCGCGATCTGCTGATCTGCGTCATCTCCGGCGGCGCGTCCGCGCTGCTGCCATCCCCCGCCCATCCGGTGACGCTTGACGACATGCGCCGCGCGACCACGCAGCTTCTCGCCTGCGGCGCCACCATTCATGAATTGAACACGATCCGGAAACATCTGGAAACGCTCAAGGGCGGCCAGCTCGCGCGGATGGCCGCGCCGGGGCGCGTGATTTCGCTGATCCTTTCCGATGTCGTGGGCGACGATCTCGACGTGATCGGCTCCGGCCCCACGGTGGGCGACACCTCGAGCTTCGCCGATGCGGCGCGCATTTTCGAAAAATACGGAGTCGCGCCGCCCAAATCAATTGCCGCGCGCATCGCGCTCGGAGCGCGCGGGGAAATTCCGGAAACGCCGCGCGCGGCGGAAATCAGGAACGTGCACAACCTGATCGCCGGAAGCAACCGCCTGGCGATCGACGCCGCGGCAGTGAAGGCGCGCCAGTTGGGCTATCGCACCATGGTGCTGTCGACGTTTGTTGAAGGCGAAACGGCCGATGTCGCGAGGACGCACGCGGCAATCGTGAAAGAAATTCTGACCCGCAGCCGCCCGCTTCGCCCGCCGGCGTGCATTTTGTCGGGAGGCGAAACGACGGTCACGCTGCGCGGCGCGGGCCTGGGCGGACGGAATCAGGAATTTGTGCTGGCGGCCGCGATCGCGCTCGAACGATTCCGTCCATTCACGATCCTGAGCGCGGGCACCGACGGCATCGACGGTCCGACCGATGCGGCGGGAGCGATCGCAAGTCAAGATACGCTGAGCTGCGCGAGCGCCATGGGTCTGGATCCGCGCGAATATCTTCGCCACAACGACTCGTATCGCTTCTTCGAGCGCGCGGGCGGCCTGATCAAGACCGGCCCGACGGGCACCAATGTGATGGATGTACGTGTGATCCTGATCGTATAATTCTGCGGCCAAAAACAAAGCAGGGCAGGAACCGAGGAGTCCGGGTGACCGAAGTCAGCCTGCGGGGCGTGCAGATCTCCCCGCCTTCGGATCTCCTCGCGTTTCCTGCCCTGAAGCCGCCGGGTCGGAGGGGCCGGCGGCTATCTCGTGATAAACCTTACCGCTCGCCCGGACCCGACGGAACGTTCCTCGCCGATTCCGTCTCCGGCACCCATAGCTTCACTTCCACGCGCCGGTTCTGCTTGCGTCCCTCCCGGGTTTTATCATCGGCGACCGGCATGGCATAGCCTTCACCCAGCATCGTGATGTTGCGAACCGGGATCTTGTACTGTGTCGTCAAGTATCGCGCAACGCTTTCGGCGCGCCGCTCGCTCAACATGTCGTTGTAGGAGGGCGACCCGGTTTTGTCCGTGAATCCCTGGATCTCGATGACAAAGCGATCCAGACCCTGCGCCTGCTTGGCCAGATCGTCAAGCTGCTGCTTGCCTTCATCGGTCAGCTTGTCGCTATTCACCTTGAACAGCACTGTTTCCGACTTCGCCATCTGGTACTTGTTCATCCCATCGATGGTCTTGCCCAACCGATCAAGGCCCTGCTCGGCGAACGTCTTGGCGCCGTTAGCGGCCTGCTGCGCGTTGTCGGCGGCCGACTGCGCTCCAGCGGCCTTCTGATCCGCCGCCCGAGCCGCTTCGGCGGCTTGCGTCGCCTTGTTATCGGTGTCCTTCAACTGTTCCTTGGTGCGCGACAGATCACGGTCCAGCTCCTGAATCTCAGTGCCCTGCGTGGAAATCGTTTTGTCCTGTTCCGCGTTCTTGGCCTGAGCCTCATCGGCTTCCTGTTTAATCGGCGCAACGGTTTTAGCTACATACTTGTGCGTCGCGCAACCGGTGCCCAGAAGACTTAAAGCCACCGCGGCTGACATAATCACGAAGTTCTTCATTGCTTTTCCCCTTTCATTCCTGGTTTAGCCTACGCGGCAAGCATGCTCTTCAACGTGAATCCTAAAATCGATTCGGCCGGCAGCGAGATCCGCGCTACACTCTTTACGTTCCTGCTCTGGTCAGGATGGGCGATGCGCGCCAGCGGGCTGGTCTCCAACGGAACGCGACGCCCGTCGCGCTCGCAGGAATCCAGCGTTACCGCCAACCACGCTTCCCCACCCTCGTCCGACTCACGCGCGCTCAGCACGTGTCCTTCTACGACTGTACCCTTCGGCAAAACTTCCATGGTTCCCGCCATTACCGGCGATTCCAAAGTACCGGTGAACCGGTCCCCGGGACGGCTCCGGCTGCAATCCAGCGTTTCGCCGAGCCGGACCCGAAGAACGGTGCCCGCGGGAGCAACCACGGGAATCCGGGCGGTGCTCGCCTCAACCGCAACGGTTGAGGTATGGCAGCCGCCGATGAAAGTCAATACCAGGGCCGCCGGTAGAATCTTCAGAAAGGTCGTCGGAAACATTTTCCGTTCCGCCCCGTATCCCGCTGATTCTGAGCTATTACCGAACCGCACGCCGGTTACATAAGCACGTGGCGGACCAACGTTGGCCAGCTTTCGTAACGAAAATTTACGGTTACCCCGAATGAATGCGGCAATTTTATCCGCGGAGATGGGTAAGATGGGGTTGGTCCCAATCCAAGGTCAGTGAAGTGACTGCTTTATCGATGGCACGCATTCTTATCGCAGATGATCACCCTCTTCTGCGCAGTGGGCTAAGACAGTTGCTCGATGCCGAGCCCGATCTCGAGTTCGCGGGTGAGGCGGCCGATTCAGACCAGGTCCTTGCCCAGATCGAGAAGGATTGCTGGGATATCGTGGTGCTCGATCTGTGCATGCCGGGCCGCGGGGGCATGGATGTATTACGTGAAATTCGGAAATCCAAGCCGCACTTACCCGTCCTGGTTTTGAGCATGCACGCCGAGGAACAATTTGCCGTACGAGCCATCAAGGCCGGCGCCAGCGGCTATCTCAGCAAAATTGCCTCCCCGGCCGAGGTGGTGAGCGCCATCCGCAAAGTACTGAGTGGGCGGAAATACGTGAGCACTACCTTGGCCGAGACCCTGGCCAATAAGCTGGAGGACGGCCAGCGACCTCCCCACGAACTGCTCTCGGACCGCGAGTTTCAGGTGATGTGCAAAATCGCTTCCGGCAAGACGGTTTCGCAGATCGCCGCCGAAATTGGGCTGAGCGTCAAGACCATCAGCACCTATCGCTCGCGCGTGCTCGAAAAAATGAACATGCGCAGCAACGCCGAGCTCACGCGATACGCAATCCAGCAAGGGCTGGTGGATTAACCGGCCGCCGGCGGAACGCCGCATATCGCAGCCGTTACAATGAAGCGATGGCATTCCCAATTCAGCGCCTGCGCCGCCTGCGCGTTTCCGAGGCGATGCGGCGGCTGGTCCGCGAAACCCGGCTGGAAGCGCAACAATTCATTCTTCCGCTTTTCGTGTGCCCGGGCGAGGGAGTGCGCAAGGAAATCTCCTCCATGCCGGGAAATTTCCAGCTTTCGATCGATCAACTGGTGAAGGAATGCGAGCAGGCGCGCTCTTTGGGACTGGGCGGCGTCATCCTGTTCGGCATCCCCGAGCATAAGGACGAACTCGCCTCGGAAGCTTACGCCGAAAACGGGATCACGCAGCGGGCGGTGCGAGCCGTGAAAGCGGCGGTCCCCGAACTGCTCCTCATCACCGACGTGTGCAACTGCGAATACACCAGCCACGGCCACTGCGGAAAAATCGCCGGAAACGACGTCGATAATGACGCGACGCTCGCCTGGCTCGCCGAAGCAGCGTTATCGCACGCGCGTGCGGGCGCCGATATGGTTGCGCCCTCCGACATGATGGACGGCCGCGTGGCGGCGATCCGCCATTCGCTCGACGCCCACGGATTTTCGAAAACGCCGATTCTTTCCTACGCCGCCAAGTACGCGTCCGTCTTTTACGGTCCGTTTCGCGAAGCCGCGGAATCGGCGCCGGCGTTCGGCGACCGCCGCTCTTATCAAATGGACCCGGCGAACGCGCGCGAGGCGCTGCATGAAATGGAGCTCGATCTGGAGGAAGGCGCGGACATGCTGATGGTGAAGCCCGCGCTGCCGTATCTCGACATCATCCGGATGGCGCGCGAGCGGTTCCCCGTCCCGATCGGCGCATATCAGGTCTCCGGGGAATTCAGCATGATCGTCGCGGCGGCGCGCAACGGCTGGCTGGACCTGGAGCGCGCGATGATGGAGTCGCTCATCTCCATTCGCCGCGCCGGCGCGGATTTCATCCTGACCTATTTCGCCAAAGATGCGGCCCGTGCGCTCGGCTAGAACGCGAGCGGTCGGGTGGCTGGCCGCCGCCGCGATCGTCATGATCGCGATCCTAAACGGCGCGCCGCAATTTTCAAACGCGTCGATCCCTCCGCGCGGCATTCCGGATTCCGGCCTGGCGCTCCAGGTCGCAAGGAACATCGGCGAGGTGGATGCGATCCTGGGCGAAGCGCCCAGCCCCGATCGCGAGGCGATGCGCATCAAGCAGTATCTCGATTTCGGATTCATCGCGGTGTACGCGGGCCTGTATATCGCGCTCGGGCGCTTGTTCGGATCGAGGCTGGCGGCGGCGGGGGCGGCCTGCGGCGTCGCGGCGGCGATCTGCGACGTGTTCGAGAATCTGGCGATTCTGCGGATCCTCAAAATGCCGCTGCGCCAGACCACGCAGGCGATGATCGATTCGATTCGCCATCCCAGCCTGGCGAAATGGTCGCTGGCGTTCGCCGCGGCCGCCATTTTCGCGGCCCTGTTCCTGCGGGAGAAAAGCAAGGCGATGCGCTTCATCGGCACGTGTGAGGCGATCGCGGCCGCGCTCGGCTTTTACGGGCTGCTCGACAACGCGTTTCTGTTTTGGGCGGGCATTCCGCTGCTGGCGGGCCTGGTCGCGCTCGTCGTGATGTTTGTCGCCGCTCCCCTGATCTTGCGCCGCTGACGATCTTTAGCGGCGCGCGACGCGGCCGATCGCGTTCACGATTCTGCGATAAGGAATTTTTTCGATGGAGTCGAAGCCGATCCATTCGCCGTCGCGCCAGCTTGATCCGTGCCAGCGCAGCAAAACCGCCAGATGTTCGAGGTTCGGAGCGCCGCTGCCGCGGATGCCTCCCGCCAGTTCCCGCAAACGCTGATCCATCGATTGCCCGGCGCCGGCGGTTTCCGATAAATCGAAGCGCACCGGCTCGGCGAAGCTGCCGCTAATCAGGAACCACAACTCCACCGCGCTCGCCTCAGCCGACGGAGTGACCGCGACGCCGCTCAGCAGATCCACGACTCCCGCCAGGCTGCCCGCCAGATCGCGCACTTCGCGAATCCGCAGGGTGCGCTGGTGCAGGCGCTCGGCCTCCTCGAAATTCATTTCGAAACTGGCTCGATCGCGCGCCGTCTCGGCGGATTCGGCCAGGGAGGCGCCGCGCGTCCGCAAAAATTGTTCGACGCGCGCCGTCTCGCCGCGATACTCGTCGAGGGAAACCGCCTGCTGGCAGGGCCGCAGGCAGCGATTCATCTCGCCGTAGATGCAGCCGGGATGATCGGGCGACGGCGCAAGATTTTCCTCGCAGCGCCGCATCTGAAACAGATCGAGCACGCCGGCTTCATAGCGCTCCGCCGCCGCGCGGCTTGGAAACGGACCGAAATAAAGACCGCGGCCCATCTTGGTGGTGATCATCAATCGCGGAAAAGGATTGTCGAGAGTAAGGCGCAGCAGCGCCGGCGGGCGAAGGCGGGTGATGCGCGGCCAATCCTCGGGAAAATAACGCCGCGCGAGCTCCAGATGAATCAGGGTGGAGGCGAGCTGCGAGCCGGCGGGCCAGTATTCGACGCGCTCCACCACGCCGCGCAGATTGAGCACGCGCGAGACGCGATCGCGATCCGAAAGGAGCCGCCGCAATCGCCGGCGCAGCAGCGCGGTCCGCGCCAGATACGGCGCGCCGTCGCCGGCCCACAGAAGAAACACCGCCGGGGCATCCGGTATCGAATCGGTTTCGGAGGGCAGCGCAACCCGCGGCTCGATCATCACTTCCGATTGTAGAGGGCGCGCTTGTCTTGCCGATTACGGCGCCTTGACGGTGAGAACGCGCCGCGGCAGGCGATTCGGATCTACGTTCGCCACTCGCGTGAGCTGGCGGCCGGATGAAGTAAACGACGTCACCTCGACGTCCACGCGGCTTTCCGCGGGCAAACCGAAGTGCACCGGCGCGACGCTCTGCGAACAGTATCCGCTGCCGGTATCGACAATGCGCCCGCCCCAGACGGTTCGCGTGCCCGGCGCGTAGATTCGCACCTCCGAGCCGGCCTTCGTTGGGTGGCCGCGGCGATCCACAACCATTACCTGAATCGAGCGGCGCGCCGCTTCCGGCGGCAGCAGGTTGCGATAAAGATAATGCGTCCCGTTCGGATTATTGTTCGCGATCGCCAGATCGAGCGCGCCGTCGCCGTCGAAATCGGCCCACTGGATGCCGTGCGTCGCTCCGTGCGCGGGCGTGGGCGCGGCGCTGAACCGGCCGCCGTCGTTGTGATAGAGATAATCTTTTTCGTTCACCGGCTTGTCGATGTAGGAAGAAACGTAGAGATCGACGCGGCCGTCGTTATCGTAATCGCCCCAATTGGAGGGCGTCGCGCGCTCGCCGCCGGCGACCCCGAGCGCTTCGGCGACGCTCGAAAATTTCCCGCCGCCGTCGTTATGAAACAAAAAATTCGCGCCGTATCCCGCCACGAAAAGATCCAGGCGGCCGTCGTTATCGTAATCCGCGACGCTCGGACCGTTGCTTCCGAAATTCGCGGGACGCCCGGAGGCGTCCATTCCCAGCTCGCGCGCGACATCGACGAAACGGCCGCCGTCGTTGCGATAAAAACCGTTCGTCGTGCCGTCCTGATTGGCCGTGAACACATCCAGCCGGCCGTCCTGGTTGTAATCGAACCAAACGGCGCCGACGGTTTTTCGCGGATCGTCCACGCCCAGGTCCTTCGCCACGTTGACGAAGCGATTCCCTTCATTGCGAAACAGCATGTTCGGCGCGTCGCGGAACGCGACAAAAAGATCGACGCGCCCATCGTTGTCGAAATCGATCCAGGAAACCTGCCGCGTTTCCCCTTTCACCGCGACGCCCACGTCGCCCGCGATATCGGTGAATTTTCCGCGATCGTTGTGGTACAGCTTGTTCGCCGCGCCGGATTTTCGCGTGAATCCGACGTAGAGATCGAGCCGGCCGTCAGAGTTGAAGTCGCCCCAGGCGGCGGCGCGCGTATCGGTGAGATCGTTGATTTTCAGATCGGCGCCGCATTCGACGAAATGGCCGCGATCGTTGCGATAAAGCCGGTTCGGCAGGCCATCCTTGAAACCGGCGAACAGATCGAGATCGCCGTCGTTGTCGAAATCGGCCCAGCAGTTCGGCTGCGCGCCGGCGGCGGCGAACAGCTCCGGCTGCACGGGTTCGAAACGCGGCGCCGGAACCGCGCGCAGTTGCCCTCGCGCGAGCGCGGCGATGGCCGAGGCTTGAAGAATATCGCGGCGAGAAATTTTTTTCATTTTCGATCCCGAACTGGTAGCATAATTCATCTTGGCGCGCGCGGTTCAGTTCAGCGACGGGTCGAAGGGCCTGCTCCGCTCGATGCGGCGCGCGGACCTGACCGCGGTGGTGATCAACGGCGTGATCGGCGCGGGAATTTTCGGCCTGCCGTCGAAAACTTTCGCGCTCGCCGGCGCCTACAGCCTGGCATCGTTCGCCGTTTGCGCGCTGTGCGTGTCGTTCATCGTGCTCAGCTTCGCCGAGGCGTCCAGCCGCTTTTCCGAAACCGGTGGGCCATATTTATTCGCGCGCGAAGCCTTCGGCCCGCTCGCCGGATTCAGCATCGGATGGTTCGTGTGGCTGGCGCGGCTCACGGCTTTTTCCGCCAATTGCACGCTGTTGCCGGAATATCTCGCTTTCTTCTTTCCGCCGCTGGCCGCCGGATGGCCGCGCGCCGCGCTGGTGACCATTCTGGTGGCGGCGCTCACCGCCATCAATATTCGCGGCGTTCGCGTTGCCGCCGACACCGGCAATGCCTTCGCGGCGCTGAAGCTGATCCCGCTGCTGCTGTTCGCCGCCGCGGGAATTTTTTTCGTCGACTGGCATCGCTTCACCGGACCCGCGCCCGCCTATCACTCCTTCGCGCAATCCGTGCTGCTGGTCAGCTACGCCTTCACGGGATTTGAAATGGCGGTGATCCCGGCCGGGGAATCGCGCAATCCGGAGCGCGATCTGCCCTTCGCGCTGATCGCCGGCATGGCGATCATCGTCGCGCTGTACATGGGGATTCAAATCGTCTCGATCGGAACGCTGCCCGGCCTGGCATCCTCCGGGCGTCCGCTGGCCGACGCCGCCGCGCGATTTTTCGGCGCGCAGGGAGCCCTGATTATCACTCTCGGCATTATTTTTTCGCTGGCCGGAAACTTGAATGTGCTGATCCTTTCCGGATCGCGGCTCATCTACGCGATGGCGGAGCGGCGCGAGCTGCCCGCGGCTCTGGCTTTCGTTCATCCGCGATTCCGGACGCCGGCTTCCGCAGTGGCCGTGACCACCGCGCTGATGCTGGTGCTGACGCTTTCCGGATCCTTCGTTTATCTGGTCACGCTCAGCGTCATCACGCGCATGCTCGGGTATCTGGCCACCTGCGCGGCCGTGATCGCGCTGCGGCGCGCGGGCGATCGCGCCAAGTTTCATCTGCGCGGCGGAGTTTTGATTCCAGCGGCCGGATGCGCCGTCATTTTGTGGATGCTTTCCAGCTCGACGTGGCGCGAATTGACGGCGGTCGCCCTGGCGGCGGCGGTCGGCTGGTGCGCCTACTTCGCCTCGCGCGCCGCGCGGAATATCGGCGCCGTGCGAGACTGAAAGCGTGGGAGAACACTGTACTTGCGGCGCGGTCCTGGTGGAGGACGCGCTTTTCTGTCATAAGTGCGGCAAGCCGCAGCGGGACATTCTTCCGGAGGAGCCCGAGCCGATCCGCGCCGCGCCGGAGCCGCCGCCGCTGCCGGTGCAACCGGCGCGGGCGATTGGATTCCATAACGCCCTGGCGGTTCGAATCGCATTGGTCGCGGGAATTTTATCCATCGTTCTTTCCGCGCTCACCGGCCAGGTGGCCGCCGCCCTGGGACCGCTGTGGTTGATCGCGGGCGGCTTCTGGGCCGTCTTCGTCTACCGTCGCCGGACCGGCCAGCGTCTCACCCCGATGAACGGAGCCCACCTCGGCTGGATCTGCGGCGTCTTCAATTTTGTGATCGTCGCCATCATGATGGCGATTCTGGTGATGGCTCTGTCCAATTCCGCGGCGGTGGAAACGGTGCGCGATCAATGGCGGCAACATGGACGGCCGGAGGCGGACTTAAACCAGCTTCTGACGGCGATTCGCAACCCGCTGAACGTACTGGCGGCGATGCCGCTGTTTTTTTTGCTGTTCACCGTTTTGCCCGCCTTCGGCGGCGCGATCGGCGCCAAGCTCCTAGACCGGCGCAACTGAGCGATTCACGCTCTATCCCTCATTCGCGGCCGCGACCCTCACGGCTTTGTGCCCGGATGCGGCTCGCTTGACCAGCGCGATGCCGGCGAAAATCATCGCCATCGCGATCGCTTCATGCACGCCGAACGGCTCGCGATAAACCAGCCAGCCGAGCACAACGGCGATCATCGGATTCACGTAGGTATAAATGGAGGCGATGGCCACCGGCAAGCGGTCCATCGCGTAAATGTAGGCGCTATAGCCGACGATGCTGCCGAAAATCATCAGGTAAATCACCGCGCCGATGCCGCGCGCGCTCCAGCGGATCGGCTGCGGATGAAAAATAACGGGAACGGCATAGACGATTCCCGTGGCAAGCTGCTGCACCGCTCCGCTGACGAAGGGATGGGCGCGCGCCGGAATTTTCCGCTGCGCGATGGAGCCGGCCGCCCACGACGCGCATCCGAACTGGAGCAGCAGGAACGCGCCGAGAACGGCTCGATTGGCTGAGACGTTTCCGATTTCGGGAGCGACGAGAAATGCGATCCCCGCCGCGCCCACCAGCATCCCGCGCACGGCCGGCCAATGCATCTGCTCGCCCCGCGGCGCCAGCGCTTCGATTCCCACCAGCCAAAACGGCGATGTGGCGGCAAACAGCGCTGCGAGCCCGCTGGGGATCCAATCCTCGGAGAAAGCCAGAGCGCCGTTGCCGATGCCGAGCACAATCAGCCCGCAGGCCGCCGTCATCCACAGCTCGCGTCCGCGCGGCAGGTGCGCACCCGTCGCTTTCGCGATCCCCAGCAGCAGCGATCCGGAAATCAGATAACGGAAGCACACCAGCTCCGCCGGCGAAAAAGTTTCGAGCGCCATGCGGATGCCCAGATACGTCGTGCCCCACAGGATGCAGACGCAAACCAGAGCGAAATAAGCGGGAAACAGCGGATGGCGCGAGCGGCTCAGGTTACTATGGTATCAGCGCGCAAATCGATGTGCGGTGCGCGCTCAACTTTTAAAATTGATTCTCACGTTAACCATTAATCCGGCGATCGATCGCACGGTGAGCGTCGACCGGCTGGTGTTCGAAGATCGCGCCTACATTCTGGACCGCACCGAAGCGGCCGGCGGACGCGGCATCAACGCCTCGCTGGTGGTGCACCGGCTCGGCGGCAAGACGCTGGCGCTGCTGGCGGCCGGCGGCGCGGCGGGGGAGCGGATCGAAAGAATGCTCGCCGGCGTCGGCTTCCCGTTTGAAGTGGTGCGCGTGCGAAGCGAAAGCCGCACCAATTTCACTATTTCCGATAAGCAGGGCCTGACCATCAAGCTGAATGAAGTGGGCCAGCCGATCGCGGTGGCGGAGCTCGCCGAGCTTCGCGCGCGCGTCGAGGCGCGGCTGTCCAAATCCACCTGGCTTATGATCTGCGGCAGCATTCCTCCCGGAGTCTCCACCGAATTTTATTGCGAGATTATCCAGCTCGCGAAAAAGCGCGGGGTAAAGACGCTGGTGGACACCGAAGGCGACGCGCTGCTGCATTCCCTGGAGGCGCGGCCCACCGTCATCACTCCGAATCAGCACGAAGGCGAGCGGCTGCTGGGCCGCGCGCTCGTTACCCGCAGCCAGATCCTGGAGGCGGTCGGCCGGATTCAGAAGATGGGTCCGGAATCGGTGATCTTATCGCTGGGCAGCCGCGGCGCCGTCGGCTCAAGCCGCGAAGGCGTGTTCGAAGCGACCCCGCCGCACATCGACGCGCTCTGCCCCATCGGCGCCGGCGATGCCATGGCGGCCGCGTTCACCTGGAGCATGTGGAAGAAAAAATCGTTCTCCGAATCGCTGCGCTGGGGCGTCGCGGCCGGCACCGCGAAAGCCAGGCTGCCGGGCATGACGTTTCCTACCATCGAGCAGGTGAAAGCGGTTTATAAACAGGTGGAAGTGCGCGCGGTCTGAGGTTCCAGGCCCGCCCGGCATCATGCCGGGATTCGTTGCGCGATCCGCTTCCAAAAATAGCGAAGCCCCCGCCCTGGCGCCGGGGGCTTTCGGCGCTTTCAAAAAAAGCTAAACTTCTTCTTCTTCCTCCTCCATTTCCATCTCTTCGTCTTCCTCTTCTTCCCCGCCCGTTTCCGATTCGCGGAGCATCGGCTCGGCGATCTTGGTGAGCTTTTGATCCGCGTTCTCTTCTTCCTGAAGCGTCTGGCTGAGCAGGCGCACCAGGCGATCCTCGCCCAGCCGCTCCGCCATCGCGCGAGCCGTACCATAGGCGGCGATCTCATAATGCTCGACGCGCTGGGCCGCGCCGATCAGCGCCAGATCGGCATCGATCTCATCGCGGCGCTTGCCTTCCTCGATCACCTCCCGGCCTTCTTCCACGATGCCCATCATTCCCTTGCAGGGCTTGGCTTTCTGTTTTTCGCCGAGCAGCTCGAACGCCTTTTGCAAACGCTCGACGTGCCCCTCGGTCTCGGTCAGGTGGCGCTGGATCGCTTCCTTGAGCTTGGGGGATTTGGCGGCTTTCGCCATTTTGGGCAGCGCTTTGACTAGCTGTCCTTCGGCATGATAAAGATCGCGCAGTTCCTCTACCAGTAGTTCACGCAGCATTCCGGTGGATACCTCCATTAGGATAGAGTCACCGGGCAGGTCCGTGTTTCAGATCGATGTAGGCAAAAGCTAACGGCTGGAACCGGACGTTTTCGCGGGGCCGAGGTTTTCATACCACTTGATATTGTGCGTGGCGCCGCCGATCATCACGATATCCGGGCGGCCGTCGCCGTTGAGGTCCGCCACCTGACAGCCGGAAGCCGACATTTGCAAATGATCCAGCTCTTCATGCCGCCAATCCGCCCCCGTTTCATCGCTCGAATAGAACAGATGCGCGCTGGCGATTTTGCCGCGCGCGCGATCTCCGGCGACAATCTCGTCGCGGCCGTCGCCGTTGAAATCGCCGACGCAAATTTCGTGTCCTTCGGTGAGTTGGTTATAGATCACCTTGCGATTCCATCCGCCCTTGCCGTTATCGGTGTAGACGACAACTTCGTTTCCATGCCACGGCTCGACGGCGGCAAGGAAACGCTTCTTGCCGAGATGCGCGATCTTCAAATCGCTCGCGCCCAGGCGCGGCGCTGGCTCTGAATCGTGGCCGGAGACGATCAGCTTCTTCCGCCATTTGATGTTGTCGCCCTTGCCCTCGGCGGTGTAAAGCGCCGCGCCTTCAAAGCTGGTGAGCAGCACCTGTTCCTTCTTGCCCTTCGTGTCCCATTGAACGATGCGGACGCGATGCGCGATTCCGCTGATCTCGTCGTCGATCGTTTCGCGTTTCCATGGGCCGGACCAGTCTTTCGGGACGCGATACCAGAACAGCGGCGTCTTCCCTTCGTACTTCGGCGCGGCATTGGTTGGGCCGACCAGCGGCGACATGATCAGCGCCTTGTGACCGCTGCCGTCGATATCGGCCCAGGCAATGTGATGCGCGGTCGGGTATTGATCGATTTTGATCATCTTCCACGGCTCGCGCGGGTCGCCTTGATGCGCCAGCAGCCACACCAGGCCCGGACTTTTCGCCTGCTGCATGGCAAATCCCGATTCTATGGCGATTTCGGGGACGCCGTCGCCGTCGATGTCGTAAGCCGCGAGATTCACGATGCCCGCAACATCGTCCACGATGGTGTGCGGCGTCCAGGAGGGATTTTCATACCAAATCAGTTTGTGGACCTGCTGGCTGACGCCGATCACGTCGGGTTTACCATCGTGATTGATATCGGCGACGATGACGGCGTATCCGCCGGGTTCATTCTCCTCGATGACGTGGTCCTTGAATTGGACGATTTGCTGGCCCGCGGCGAGCAGCGCGGCGGAAAAAAGCAGCGGAAGGCGTCGAGTCATGTGGGTATGATTTCACAAATCGGGCGAGGCTGGGCGGAGTAGGGACATGCGCCGGCCGGTCAATTCGAACGAAGACGGACTCGCAAATACAGATTGACGCCGGCGGGATGATCGCTATAAACCGGTTTAAGAGACTCCGGGATGGAATAAAAAGAAATGTTTGCGCCGACGCCGGTTTCGAAACTACGCGCCAGATCGATATCGCGTGTGTAGCCGGCGGTGTAGGCCCGGATGCGATAGACGCCGGGAACCGACAATTCCTTGTCGGCGAGTTCGACCCGGCCGGTCACGAAATTCTTCCGCGCAATGGGCGCCACGGTTTCTGCGAGATACGAATTGAGATTCGCGTGAGTGTCGGTGAGGTGCGCGCGCCCCCAGATCAGGCTCGAGGACCAGCGGCCTTTGGTGTATGCCAGAGAAGCGCTCGAACGGAACTGATCGCCGGGTTCGAGCGCTTCGGGATGATGGAGACGGCCGGCGGAAACCTGCGCGGCCCAATTTGCCGACGGGAAATACCAGACGCGGGCGGACCAGGAATCGATCCCGCCGGTTTGAATGATCCAGCGGTTTTCGCCCGGCTCGGCACCGTGGAAGCCGCTGGCTTCAAGCTTGACTTTCTTGCGCTGGATGCCGGCGGTGAGGACTTCGTCGGAGATGTGCGTCGAGTCCTGAAGGTGATGCGCGAGGGGCGCTTGCGGGATCTCCAGGGCGGAGGCGCGGTGGGGAAAGGCAACGGGGCCGAGAGCCGGATCGCCCACGGGGGCAAAGTAAAGATCGAGGAAAGTGTGCTCGGCGATTTCGTTGGTGTAATGAAATCCCAGGGCCATGATGAAGTTGTGTGGATGCTGCGCGTCGATGAGCGGTTTGCCATAGGCGGTCTCTCCTGTTTGAAACAAAAGCGGGTAGCTGCGATTTGTGATCGTGGCGGGCTCCAGGCTCAGCATGAGCACGGCTTGAAACGCGCCGCCCGAGCCAAGGCGATGTTCGGCGGCGGCCATCATCCAGTTGGTGGAATAAAGCTTGTCGTGGCCGCGCGGTCCGGTTTGCTGCGTATCGACCAGAAAGCCGTTGCCCATCAGCATCGTATTCCACCTGCCCAGCGGAGCCATCCGCATCGGCATGGCCCACGCGTCGGGATTGACCGAAGTCCCGCTGGCGAGATTGGCCAGGTACATGGACGACGGATTCATATCGACCATGTTCATGCCGCCGTTTTGGGCGTGAACGAGAGCGCACGCAAGAATAGAAAAGCTCAAAATACGCACGAATTGTGTCCTTTTCGTCGCGAGGAAGTAATTGGTGGGCGGGATTCATCCCGCGCGGTCGAACAGAGCGAAAGTCTGCTAGATCCGGAGGACGGGCGAGGTGAGGAGGATCGCGCGCAAAGTAAATTTAAAAACGAGAGGGATGTGGGCGACCGATTGCGCCGGGACTTCGATTTCCGAAATCCCGGACAGGGCCGCGGGCTGCGGGACCGGTTGCGGCGATTTTACAAGTACCGCGCGCTGCGCCTGATGCGCGCACAGAGGGGCATGAGAATGCGCGTGGCAGGGCGGGGTGCAGACGTCATCCACGCAGGCCGTGGCGCATTGATAAGCGCCCATGGCGAGCATCGCGGAGATCAGGAATGCGAGCGACAGAAAAATTCCGCGCGCCATCAACTCATCATTTTCCCACAACGATGATCGAGAACGAATCGGGAACCATCTGGCCACGTCCGGCCCGGCCGCCGGGCTGCGCGGGAGGCGCCGGCGGGCCGAATTCCGCGGCGATTAAGAGAAGATGGCCGGTTTTGCTGTCAAGCGTGAGCGTTTTCGCGGTCTTCATGGTTTCAAGCGTCTGCTCGATGGCGAAACTGGTGGGACTGTTTTCTTTAATGATGGTAAGCGTGCCGTCGCCTTGCGAGCTGAACGCTTCCTTCGTTTTCGGATTGAAAAC
>Ga0070738_10004600_pt1 | contig 16289 bp, 8 predicted proteins | sample Coa_R2_2_FD_66446 | JGI IMG/M metagenome (GOLD analysis project Ga0070738, IMG submission 66446) | Surface soil microbial communities from Centralia Pennsylvania, which are recovering from an underground coalmine fire - Coalmine... | ecosystem: Environmental > Terrestrial > Soil > Unclassified ...
CACCGAGTAAGCCACGTTGGCGTACGCGGAGAAGCCGCCACTGGTGTAACTGCTGGTAAATTCCACGCCATAGATCTCGCCTCGATAGTAGTTAAAGGAAGAAAGGATGAGCGTTTGGCCAAACAGCCCGTCATCGAGTTGGTTCCGCGCATTTTTATAGTAACCGTCCAAGCCCACCTGCAACCCGGGTAGAAGCTTCTGGCTTGCGCCGATATCAAAATAGTTGGCCCGTTCCGCTTTCACCGGGTCGTTCTGATCGGTCGCGGAGGCGTTGGAGGTATTGTCGAACTTTTGGATGGTTGAAGAGTTCACATTCTCCAGCGGAGGCGGCGTGAAATAGCGAGAATAGCCCGCATGCAGCGCCGTCGATTCAGTGGGCTGATAGATCAGGTTCACACGCGGGCTAGCCTGGTTCTCATTGTCGAACGAGGCGGAATATAAATCCCAGCGCACGCCGAAGTTCAGGGTGACCTTCGGCAGGATTTTCCACTCGTCCTGTAAATAAAGCCCGAAAAAGAGCGCGTGCGGCACGCTGTTGTCCGTGATCGGGAAGGCTGGCCCGGTCGGGTCTCCGTTGGCGTCTACCGGGAATACTGTGGTGGTGGAATGTGAGGAGAGGGATTCATCCAACAGCATTGTGCCCGCGCGAATCGTGTGCTTTTCGCCCAACGCATAGCTGGCATCCGCTTGGAGCCCGCCCGAGTAGAGCCGCCTTTCGACATCGCTGGCTACCCCGTTGAAGTAAAGATCTCCGACCGGGTCCGGTCGAAAGTGGACGCTGCTGATCCGACCATAGCCGGCAACTTGAAGATTCAAATCACCTACGGATTTCTGGTAAGCCAGAACCGCATAGTAGTTTTGTTCGTTCTGATTTTCATTCAACTTCGTTGAATCAAAGCTTCCGGGGACCCATTGAGTTCCTCCAGGCGATGTTCCGGCTGGCACCCCGGGAGTGTTTGGAATCTCAAAGTCGCTATATGAAAGGCTGCCCATGAAACTGATCCGGCTGGTGTCATCCAGCACGTAGGATAAATAGCTGAATGCCTTGTACTGGTCGGTGATGTCATGAATGGGATCCCAGCTGGAGGTCGGGTTTTCGACCCCGATGTTGTTATGGTTATAGCTGCCGTCGACGAAGTAGTTCAGGTTGGCCTGCGAACCGCCATACTCGAAGCTTGGGGTAACGGTGTCGTACCTGCCGCCATAAATTGACATCACCCCCCCTGGTTCGAAGGCGCCGCTCTTGGTGTGGATATCCACGACGCCGGCCGTTCGGAAGCCGTACTGAGCTGGCAGGGAGCCAGTAATCAGATGCAATTGGTCGACAAAACGCGGGCTCAGCTCCTGGCCAAAGCCGGTGATTCCCTCGGGCAACAGTACATCGTTGATTCGGTACTGGAGATTTGCGTGTTCGCCCCGAAGGTGCAGACCGCCGTTAGCGGCCGAATCCTGCGCAGTCCCTGGTGCTCGCAGCAGGACTTGATTGACACTCGAGTTTTCGCCTTGAGGCAAGGCTTGAATTTGCGCCCGGTCAATGTTGTAAACCGTTGCTCCCAGCTCCGGAACAATCTGCTCGCGAGCCTCGTCGAGCTTTCCGACAACGGTGGTCGGAGCCAGTTTGACGACGTTGCTATCGCTGCCGGATGCTGATGCGGCGCTCGCTGGTACGGAGTTACTGCTTTGAGCAAAAGACGTGCCGCCCCAGGCCAGCGAAACCAATAGGATCGCTGCGCGATACATGCGGGCATTTTGAAGTGTGACGAGGGACGCGGGACAAGCGGGTCGGTGGATTGGAAATCGACGATTCATAATATGGATTAGTTAAGCTAACGTTTACAATTCAAAGTTCTTGTTGGTGACAATCACGGGCGAATTGCTGCTTGAATGCCTCGGAAAAGACCCGCAAAAGCGGGGTGTGACAGGCAGATCAGTTTAAGCTAACGCGCAGATCCCTTGCGCCAAAGCAGCAGGGATCGGGCGTAACGGAATAACTAAGCCAGAGGAGGAGCCCGGCTGGGGGACAGCCGATAATCGAAAGAGGTGAAGAGTCGAAATTCGCACTTGGCGACTAACAGATTCCAGGTGACAGGCGGCGCGGGTGAAATTGCCGGCGCAAAACCAGAATCAATCGAATGCTTCTGGAGCTGAGTGACTAAGCAAGTGTGCGCAGGGCTCTGCGCATCTTTATGGAGAAAAGTGTGAAGTTCCGGCGAAACCTCAGCGGCACACACTCCGAGCCATGCCAGGAGCATCACCGCGATGGTCATCATGCGACCACCGAAGCGCAGACGCTTTGATTTGCTCGAAAGCTTCAAGCTGAGCCCGAATTAACCACGACAAGGTGGCATGACGCAAGTCGAATTCGGAACCTTGTTCCAAACTTCTACATCGCATCGTATTTGAGAAGTTTTGATCTACTCGAGAAAAAGATCGGGCAATAATCGTATCCACCGTCAAAAAAGAGACAGTTCGCTCGATTTTTCGGTCATCAATGGCAAGTCGGCGCCAGGTGGAGTGGCTGGCAAATGACGAGAATCCGCGCCGATTAGTCTGTGCGCGCTTAGGTCACACGAATTGCAGCCAAACGTCACCGGTGGACCAGGCGAGAGTCGTGGTTATCTCCGAAGACCGCGGCTGGGGACAAATTGGAGTCGTGCTCGACACCGAAGAACTCGGGCCACTGCCAATCGAGGCCCATGGGCTTCAGGCCGGCGCGAAGTTTTGCCAGATCCCAAAGGTGTATCGTCCTGGAATAGCGCGAAGCCACTATCAACTGAGTTCCGCCGGAGTTAAACGCAATCCAGGTGGACCGGTCGCGGAACGGGTTTTCCAGTTTTGCGATGGTGTGGCCCGTCGCCACTTCTTTGAGTTCGAGTATTCCCGGTGACATCTCCATGGCCATCAATTTCTGGTCACTGGAGAAGGCCGGGTGGCTGGGATATAACACCTCGTGGTTGAAGATGAGCCTGGGTTTGAGGGTCTCGAGGTCCCAAAAACGAAACTGACCGGGAGAGGAAATGACCAGGTCCTTGCTGTCGGGACTGAAAGTCACCTCGTTCTGACCTCCTAAGGACCACTCATGAACGCAATTACCCGCCGAATTCCATAATCGAACAAGAGGTGAATGCCAACCAGCAGTGGCAACCCAGCGCCCATCAGGACTGACTGCGATTGAGTTTCCTCGATAGTGGGGGAGGCGCCGGCCCGGAGTGTTCGAGTTAAGATCCAAAACCAATGCTTCACCGGCGGCTTCGCTGATTACCGCAACGGTCTGGCCACCTGCATTCCGTGCCGCCTCTTGAGGAGCCCAGGGCAAAGGAATCGAAAGCGGTTGCCCGAGGCGCATCGCCAGGCCAGCACTCGCCTGGGTCACCACGACCGGCCAGCGCTGCAGTCCAAATTGGAAACTGCACGTCAGTATTTCGCGGCCGTTGGATATGAAAAACGCGCTCGAGGTACGGTCCAGGGCGCGGAATGCGACTTCTCTTCGCTGGCGCAAATCCCACACACGCATGCCATCTTCCATGCCCAATGTCAAAAACCGGCCATCCGGACTGAGCTCGCCGCTGAAAGTCGAGCCCTGGCTCAAGGTGCAATACTCTTCATTGGGGATCACGGCCCACAGCTGGAGTTTTTCGAAGGCGAAGCTGGATCCGAGCCAGCCACCATCCTGGCTGAACCGCACGGCCGGACCGAAAGGAATCTCCATTACCTGCCGCGCCGCGATCGGATCCCACAAACGGACCCCGCCATCCCAGGATGAGGACGCCAGAAGACCGCCCCGAGGGTGAAAAGTTAAGGCGGTGATCTGTTGCGCGTGACCTTCAAGAGTCGCAATGCGGTTGGCGGTTTCGAGGTCCCATATTTGGATGCGCGGGTCCGAACCAGCGGCTGCCAGGTGCCTGCCATCAGGGTGCCAGGCCACGATTTCCTGGATGCACGGACCGACCGGCAGAGCGGCGGTTTCAATCCCCTTTTCAACATCGTAGACTGAAACCGTCTCCGCCTCGAAATAACCGACCGCCAGCCGTCGACTATCCGGATTGAAGGCCATGGAACACGCCGCGGTGGGCAAAGCCCACTGGTTTATCAATTGGCCGGTGGTTAAGTCAAAACGAGTCATGGTATCGATTGTAGCAACGGCAACGTTACGGCTGTCGACGCTGAACGAGGCGGTCAGGGGCATCCCTGATTGGTGGCAGAGCATTAAGTGACCATCAGCCAGTCTCCACACGCGAAAGCTGTTGGTGTAGTTCAACTCCGCCAGGAAATTACCGTCGGGGCTGAAGAAAATACACGATCGGCCACTCCACTCAAATCCGGGCCTCACGCTGTCGAGCTTACGCAATTCGGCGTGGTCAGACACACGGCGAATGCTGATCCTGCCATCTTTCTCAAGGCGCGCATATCGTTCGTACAAATCGTCGAAAACCAGGGCGATGCTCCCGTGGAAATTTATCTCCGGCCAACTTGGTCCACGCTGAACATCCGCCAGGGCCAATGCGGCCATGGCTTCGTCCCGCAGGCTTTCATCGGGCCGCAAGCGGGCGGCCTGAGACAGGGCGCGAAGGCTATCGAGGCGCTGGCCCATTTGCCGGCTGAAGCGGCGCGCTCGCGCTTCGTTGCGCAGAGCCTCGAAGAGCTCCTGGCGGGCTTGTTGTTCGCTGCTGCGCGCGGTGGCTAAAGCAGTGTCACGCTGCTGGAGAGCCCGATCTTTTTGGTTTCGTTCTTCGCGAATACGAACGTTGCTGGCGGCCAGCAGCACGCCGGCAGACAGGACCGCCAGGGGCAGCAGTCCCGCCAGCGCCGCCAACACCGCGACTGTCGGGTTTCGACGACACCAACGCGCTGCGCGCTCGACGGAGGTGATCGGGCGGGTCAGCAAGGGTTCGCCGCGAATATACCGCGCCAATTCATCCGCCAACTCGCCCCCCGACGCAAAGCGACGCGCCGGGTCCTTTTCCAGGCATTTGAGGCAAACCGTTTCGATATCTCGAGACAGGCTCGGATCCAGCACTCGCGGGCGGGCAGGTTCGTTATGCAGGACCTGATGAAACGTTTCAGCAACGGTCCCGGCGGCGAACGGAGGCCGGCCGGTCAGCAAATGATAGAGCACGGCGCCAAGAGAATAGACATCGGCCGCGACGCCAATGGCCTCCGTTTTGGAGCCGGCCTGTTCGGGCGCCATGTAATTTGGCGAGCCGAGCGCCTGGCCGGTCAGAGTTAAACCGTGCCCAGCGCTTGCAAATTGTGAAACGGAGAATTCCTTGGCCAATCCGAAATCCGTGATATGCACCTGCTCGGCATGATCAATGAGCACATTGGCGGGTTTCAAGTCCCGGTGCAGAACGCCGCGTTCATGTGCATAGGCAATTCCGCGAGCAATTTGTTCAACGTACCGCGCCGCCTTTTTCGGAGGCAACGGACCGTCTCGAACAAGATCGGCCAGGTTCCGTCCTTCGATGAAATCCATCGTGAAATACGGCTGACTTTCTGCTTCTCCCGCCTCATGAATGGCGACGATTGCGGGATGCCGCAAACTCGCCGCCACACGGGCTTCGGCCCGAAATCGTTCGAGTGCCGCCCGGCCGGCGAAGGATCCGGACAGGATCATTTTGAGGGCTACCTGGCGCCTGAGGGATCTCTGACGCGCCCGATAAACCACCCCCATCCCGCCACGCGCCACCTCCTCCAGCAACTCGTACTCTCCAAACATCCTGGGCAAGGCCTCGGCAGATTGTCGGTCGGGGTCAATCGAGGGCAAAGAGGCGACCGTGATCTGAACCAGACAATGAGGACAATGCCCAGACAGCACATTCGAGGGCAGCGCTGCTCCGCAGGTTCGGCATTGTTGCGTCACAATGGGGAACTAAGCAAAACGTGTCGGCGATTTCATTCGGACTATTGCAAAGCGGCGATGAGCTGGCGCAGTTCCTCGTCCACCTGCAGCGGTTCAGCCATGGTATTCGCCACGCACTCGCGCAATACTTCGCGATATCTCTGCCGCAGCCGATGCACCGATACCGCTACGGCGCTGCCGCTCAATCCAAGTTCTGAGCCAATCTGCGCATATTCCCCCGGTTCCGCCTCTCGGGACAAAAACCGTCCCAGCAGCTCAAATTCCTTCACCTTGCCGGCAGCAATGAGTTGGGAGCGCAAGCTCCCGAGCGCCTGGTCCAGAACCGCCAGCGCCCAGCGCCGCTCGAAGATCTCTTCGGGGGTTTCGTGCGTCGCCGGTTCCTGGCAATAACGTCCTTCGGTCTGGTCATCGATCGACACAATGATTCGGTCCCCGCCGCGTTTCAGCGTCGTTCGCCGGTCGTATTCATTAAGCAGAAACCGTTTTACTGCAGTCAGCAAGAAACAACGAAATCTCCCTGTGTCCGGCTCAATGCCGGCCAGCCAATTCTTTTCCAACAACCTGGCAAAAAACTCCTGAACCAAATCCTGGGCGTCCTCGGGTCCGTATCTCCTGCTCCGAACGTAAGCGTAAACCGGGTACCAGTACGTCCGGCACAGGATTTCCAATGCTTCAGCGGCTTCGGCAGTTCCGGGACGGCTCGCGCGCAACACCACGCTCCAGCGGGTAATGCTGAACCGGGTCGCCCCTGCCTCGCCCGTTGGCGGAGAGCCGGTTCCGACTTCTTGCATCAATCTGCCCAACATAAAACCAGACCACTGAAACCTCGCAGCGTTGTCACGAGGCCAGCGCATGTGACATAAGCCAGCGCAATCCAGTGGATTATCGACAAATATACCTCAACCGCTCACCGCCTAAAAACAAAATCTTCCCGTCGAAGCTTTTCAACCGCGCGAAAGGACGCGGGATCAGGACGAAAAACCGGCTGTGCCAGCCTTGGGAGGCGGACCTCTTCCGGCTTTTGAACCGAGGCCGAAAATTCTTTGTAATCCTGGCGCGGCTTTGCTTAGGACCGCAATGCAAGCCGGATTCCACAGCAACGGAACGAGAGCGGCCTGCGAATATAGAAAACGCGCTTAGAAACCGACTCATGAAGACAAAAGTGACACTGTGGGTGTTCTTGCTCCAATGCACAGCCCTGTTAACGGTCGCCCGCGCACAAAGCACGGCGTTCACTTATCAAGGGCGGCTCAATAACAACGGTGCGCCGGTGAGCGGCAACTATGATTTCCAATTCGCGGTTTACGACGCGAACGCAGCGGGAAACCTCGTTGCCGGACCGCTCACGGTCAATTCCATCAGCGTCACGGTAGGGTTGTTCGTGACTCGCCTGGATTTCGGAGCTGGCGTCTTTACCGGGCCTGGGAGGTGGTTGCAGATTAGTTTTCGGCCGGCGGGCAATGGAAACTTCTCCACGCTGGATCCGCGTTTGGAACTGACGTCTTCACCGTATGCGATCCGGGCACAGGCCGCCGGCGTTGCGGATAGCTTTGCGGCTGGCGCGGTGGTCAAAAGCCTCAACGGGCTGCATGACGACGTCACTCTCGCCGCCGGCGCCAACGTGACCCTCACCCCGAATGGCAACACCATTACTTTGTCGGCTGTCGGCGGCGGAGCGGGCAGCGTGTGGTCAGTTAGTGGGAATAACGTTTACTACACGGCGGGTAAGGTCGGCATCGGAACCAGCAACCCGGCAAGCTTGCTGGATCTGCAAGGCTCACAAGACGCGTTCCATATCACCGGCTACGAGCCGTTCATGACTTTTTACGATACCAATCACAGCAGTGCTCGCAGCTCGATTCAGTCGGTGAACGGCAGCTTGAATTTTTTCACCGATTCGTACCTCAAGGGCACCGACCTGTTCGGATTCATGCTGCTCGCACCCAACGGCAACGTCGGTATCGGCTCCTCGCAACCGGTAGGCAAACTGGAGGTAGTGGCCCAGGACGCGTTGCGCATGATTGGTTACCAGCCGTTCCTGACCTTCTATGATTCCAATGCGGGCTATGCCGCGGGACGGATCCAGTCCGTCGGTGGCGGGGTCGGTCAATACACAGACGCTTACGTTAAGGGCTCGGATTCTTTCGGGTTCATGGTGCTGGCGCCCAACGGCAATGTCGGCATCGGCTCCTCGCAACCCGTCGGGAAACTGGAGGTCGCCGCCCAGGATGCGTTGCGCATGATCGGTTATCAGCCGTTTCTGACCTTCTACGATTCCAATGCGGGTTATGCCGCGGGGCGCATGCAATCGGTCGGAGGCGGTTTGGGTCAATTTACCGACGCTTACCTCAGGGGCTCTGACCCCGCTGGCTACATTTTGCTCCACCCCAGCGGTAACGTCGGAATTGGCACTGCCACACCGCAAGCCAAATTAGATGTGAACGGGACTACCCGGACAAAGGTGCTCACGATAACCGGGGGCGCCGACCTTGCGGAGCCCTTCACGATCTCCCAACCCGCGATCACGAAAGGCTCCGTTGTCGTAATTGACGGCGAGCATCCGGGACAGCTCAAGCTCAGCTCCCAGGCCTACGACACGCGAGTCGCAGGAATTGTCAGCGGCGCAAACGGAATCCATCCCGGCATCAGCTTGCATCAGGAAGGGGTTCTGGACGGCAGCGAAGATATCGCTCTGAGTGGGCGCGTATACGCACTGGCAGACGCGTCCAACGGGCAGATCCAGCCAGGCGACCTGTTGACGACTTCACCTACGCCGGGACATGCCATGCGCGCCACGGACGCGGCAAAGGCGCACGGGGCGATCCTTGGCAAAGCGATGACGGGCCTGAAAGAGGGCCGCGGGCTGGTCCTGGTGCTCGTGAGCTTGCAGTAACTTGACTGGCCTACACGTGATCAGCTCATGAACGCGAAATCTTTTCTCCTGGTCTCTTGGCTCGCGCTGTTGAGGGTGGCGGCGCCTGGACAAACCTACACGATCGATTGGTCTCTCACCACACCCGGGGCCGCGAGGCTGACCTCCGGTGGATATACTCTAGACGGTTCGATTGATCAGTCGGCAGCAAGCGCTACTTTGACGGGCCAGGGATTCACGCTGGACGGCGGCTATGTGTCCGGGAGCCCTCCGGCGGTGCCATCGCAGTGGGTCTTGCGTGCCACCGAGGGCCCGCCGGCTCGATATGGAGACGCGCTGGCCTACGACAGCGCCCGTGGAGTGACGGTGCTGTATGGGGGTGGAACCGTTGTGCCGAATGTCGGGTATGTAGGTTTTGGCGAGGTTTGGGAATGGAACGGAGCGCAATGGAAACAACGCACGACCTACAATCAATCCAATGCATGGCAACAGGTGCAAGGGGGCTTTTGGCAGCAAAAGTTCACCGACACACCGGCATCCCGGCTGCAGCACGCGATGGTCTACGATTCGCACCGAAATCGAGTGGTGATGTTTGGAGGACGCGGCGCCGGGCCGGAAAACGGTGATTTCATTTTCAATGATACATGGGAATGGGACGGTTTGCACTGGTATTTCCGCACGACAAACGGGCCTCCGGCACAATTTGACCACCACATGGCCTATGACGAGCGCCGCGGCGTTACCGTTTGTTACGGTGGCTTCGGGGCTAGCGCGGCCGTGATATGGGAATGGGACGGCTCACAATGGACCTCCGTCCCAGCGACTAACGGACCCAGCACCAGTTATTCGCAGGATGTCGGCTCGATGGATTACGACCCCGTTTTGGGGCAGGTATTTTTCGGGCCGGCGACCGATGGGTTCGCCGCACGCTTTTTCTGGTCCTGGGATGGTCAGCAGTGGACCAACCGCGGGACCGGATTTTCCGACCTGCTTATTGCACCGGGTCTGGGCGCGATGGTGTTCGACAAATACCGAGCGCGTTCGTTCTACTTTGGCGGCAATCAAAACGGAGTGGACCTTAGCTACGGCGGCAGTTATTCCGCATCATACACTCCGGCCAACGGCTGGTCCCAAATTACCGACTCTTCCCAAACCTCGGCCTTCATGGCGAACGATTTTCCGGACCCGTCCGCATTTGCTGCAACTATAAACGCACAGGGAGATCCCGTGTCCACGTTTCTCTGGAATCAATTCTCCAACACAACCCAGTCGGTCCTCGCCAACTCCGGTTCCAGTTCCGACCAGATCACCGCCGCGTTGGTTCCCGACCTCAACCGTATTATTCGCATTATTTCGATCTATGATGCGCAACGGTTCGCCAACGTTTCGATTTCGACTGAGACCAAAGTTTTCCAGGCGATCGACCCTTTTGGCCAGGACCTCGCGCGCTTTAATCGATTGCTTTTGGAAGATGCCTATCCAACGAAGATCCGACGCAGCCCGTCGACTCCAACCGGCCGCGCCCGCCATGCCATGGCCTATGATTCGGCCCGCCATGTGATAGTGCTCTTCGGCGGGCTGTACAAAATGCCGGCCACGGTCGGTAACGAAACCTGGGAACTGATGACGCCTGATGAGCTCGTGATCGAACAGCAACCCATCAGTCAATATCAGCCGGCCGGCAGCACCGCGGCTTTCACGGTGGGCGCCCGTAGCCGCAACGGCGCCGCGCTGAGCTATCAATGGTATTTCAACTCCGAGCCGATGAGAGATTCCGGCGCGATTTCGGGAACTCACAACCCTACCCTGCAAATCGCCGGCGTCACCAAGGCAAACGCCGGGCAATACTTCGTCCAGGTTTCCGATGGAGCAGGCACCGCGACTTCCTTGCCGGCCCAGCTTTCGCTTAGCCCGGGCTTGCAGATCTTCAAGGCCCGGTCCTTCAGCCTTCTTTGGGGTGTTCCCAATATGGTTTTGCAGCAGGCGGATACGCCGGTGCCCGGGTTGTGGAATGCAGTTCCTGGTGCCAGCAGCCCATTCGATATTCCTAACTCCGGACCGGGATCCTTTTTTCGCCTTGCGCCGTCGGGATCGAATTGACCGTACGAGGCTCTTATGCACCAACAAATCCAGCTCTGGTTTCGCTCTGATAATCTTCTCGTAAAGCCACGCAGAATCGCAGATTCAAAGAATCCGTGGATAATCCCCTTCCTGTTTCTCGTCCTGTTCCTTCAACTGAACCCAAAAGCATTCATATGTCACGGCGCAGACTGTCCCACGGTCCCGCAATGGATTGCAATAGGCCCTGGCCCCCTTTTCATCAGTCCCTCCAACGACACTGATGGCAAAGGACCGGATGCGGGGATGGTGCGCGACATCGCGATCGATCCATCCGGCACGACCGATCAGATAATCTACATCGCCACGGACAGCGGCGGCGTTTGGAAAACCGCGGATGGTGGCGGCACGTGGACGCCATTAACCGATTACCTGCCCTCTCCGAACATCGGTGCCGTGGCTCTGGATCCAGTGAATCCATTGACGGTTTATGCCGGGACTGGCAACTCGGCAAACCAGTTTTTTTCATTTGGCGCGGGTATCTATAAATCAGAGGATGGGGGTCAGTCCTGGATCGTTTTGGGAGCGGCGGTGTTTACCGGTCAGTCTATCAGTCGAATCGTTGTGCCCCTGCCGAATCTGGTCCTGGTCGGCAGTTCCAGCGGCATTTATCGTTCGATCGACAGCGGCGCCCATTTCGGTAGCAATCCACCGAACTTTGACAACGGTAGACCCGTCCGCGGAGGCTCGGTCACGGATCTGGACGTGGACACCTCGATTCCCACCACCATTTATGCCTCGATTCCAGGATCAGGCATCTTTAAATCTACCGATGCCGGCGCTACATTTCCAGCTTCCGGCAACCTCTTTACCGGAAATAATGGCGCCCCACTTGGTGCGGTCTACCTCGCTTTTGCGCAGTCGACCCAGCCGAACAACCAAACCATGTATATCCACGGCGGTTTTCCGGCTGACGCAAACGGCAACAGTGCCGCGGGCCTGTATAAATCGACCGATGGCGGCGCAAATTGGTCCACCATTCCTCTGAACACCGGTAGCGATTCCGCAGCGGTACAGCTGGGCTATGCTCAAACCGTTGGTGTGGATCCTCAGGACGCCAACCGCGTGTTCATTGGGGCGCGGGCGCTGTACGAAGCCACCGACGGCGGAGCCACGGGCATTACTTCGGCGAATCGTATTGATCAAGGCCAAGTACACTCCGATCAGCATGCATTGGTATTCAGCCCTGCCAGTCACTGGAACGCCCCAGCACCGACACGTGTTTACAACGGTTCGGATGGTGGCATCGCCACGACGGCCAATGCGGGCCCAAACGCCACCTGGACCAGCTTGAACGGCACTCCCGCGTGTGTATTCGGCAACGGCGCTCTGGCCACTGTGCTCTTTCGCCAAATTGATATTGGGCGCGGAAATCCGGCGAACAACGCCTACACCTACGGCGCGGCTCAGGATTTAGGGGTCAGTACCCATCAACCGAATTGTCCGGGCACGCCCTGGCTGTATGGCGGCGGGGGAGACGGAGGCTCCGTCGCAGTGGATCCGCTCAATCCCAAACACGCGATTGCAGCCACAAATGAAAGACTGATCCAAACGACGGACGGCGGTCTGTCCTTTCCAGTGAATAGCACCGTACCCGGCGCACCTGGTCTTGTTTATTTCGACCCGAATGGTGCGCGCGCCTACGCTACAGCCGACACAAACGGGGAACAGCTTTATCAGAGCACCGACAATGGCAATAATTTCGCCCTGATTCACACTTTCGCTTCCTCAATCACGGCCATCGCTATTTCGCCAGTGGATTCCAATACCATCTGGGTGGGTTTGAGTGACGCTTCGATTCAACGTACTAGTAACGCTCAGGCGGGAGCTGGCGCCACGTGGACACCTGTCACCGTTGCGAATCATCCGGCTGCACAAGTCAGCGGTGTGGCGCTGGACCCCGCCAATTCAGCCCAGGCAATCGTGGTGTATCCTGCTACGGGAGCGAACGTGTTCGGAACTGTGGACGGGGGCAACTCCTGGACCATGATTTCGGGCGATTTGCCAGGCACACCGATCCGCGCGGTTGTTATCGATCCAAACACCACGCCGCACGCGGTCCTTGTCGCCACCGATACTGGCGTTATGCGCACCTTGGATTCCGGGAAACATTGGGAGAACCCGGGCGTCGGGCTGCCAATTGTGCATTGTACCTCTCTGGCACTCGATCCTACTTCTGTGCCCTCACTGCTGCGGGTCGGCACGTACGGACGCAGCGCATTCGAGCTGGCCTATGACCGCGTCTACGTGAATTGGCAGAACACTGGAACCCAAGACGGCTCACGGCAGAACCCGTTTCAAACCGTGATTCAAGGTGTCAATGCGGCGGGTAACGGCGCGGTTCGGTATGTGAACATTCAAGCGGGCTCTTATGCCGAGGGACCGATTACCTATGGCCAGTGCTGTACCCTCAATGCGTTGAACGGGGTTGTGACGCTTCACTGACTTCACCGCCGCGCAAGAATGCGGATTTGCAAACGCGCCAAACTCAGGCCCTGCCGAAGGCGCTTCGCATGATCCCGAGTCGCGTTGCGAAAGGGTAAAGAAGCAAGGCAAGCCCTGGCGTAGTGCTCCAGAATGGTTCGTCCAGCCCCTCGCATTGAAGCAAGAACTTCATTTCTTCTTACAATTGTGAATCCCGGTGTCATACTGGCATAAAGCTAACCTCGGTGATCAAGTTCCCTATTTATGCAACGCGTCACAGGAATCGGAGGTATCTTTTTTCGTGCCAAAGATCCATCGGCCCTAAGCCAGTGGTATAAGGACCACCTCGGAATTGATCTCGTCGCGTCGGATTACAGCCACGAGCCATGGCGGCAAGAAGCAGGCCCAACCGTTTTTGCGCCATTCCCCGCCGACACCGAATATTTCGGAAATAGCAGTCAAACCTGGATGATCAATTTCCGCGTCAGGGATCTGGACGCCATGGCGACGCAGCTCCGTTCTTCAGGTGTCAAGGTAACGGTTGATCCAACGACTTATCCCAACGGGCGGTTTGCTCGACTGCATGACCCGGAAGGCAATCCCATCGAGCTGTGGGAGCCTAAACAACCCTAAGCGCCAAACTGCCAGGTACTCAGACCGAGGCTTGGAGAATCAGTTTTTCCAGCCTCCGCCCAGGGCACGGTAAAGCTGCACCACAGCGATCAGCTGATTGAGGCGGGTTTGAACGAGAGAAGTTTCGGCCGGGAAAAGCTGCTGCTGTTCCAGCAATACTTCGTAATAACTGGCATTTCCGGATTGATAGCGCTTCATGACCATGTCGACGGCGACCCGATAGGCTTCCACGGACGCCGTTTGCTCGGCGCGCTCTCCGGCCAGGGTCGTGCGGGAAATCAGCGCGTCAGAAACTTCCTGTAACGCGCGCAACACCGCTGCGTGATAGCGAAGCGCGGCCTCTTCGCGGGCGGCTTTGGCCTGCCGGTATTGCCCCCGGATTTGCCCGCCATGAAAGAGAGGTCCGGTCAGGCCGGCAGCCACGCCCCACGCGGTCGCCCCGCCGGAGGTGAATGCCGACAGTTCAGGGCTTACCTGTCCCAGGAGGGCGGTCAGGTTGAGCTGGGGAAAAAAGTCGGCTTTGGCCACGCCAACCTGGGCGTTGGCCGAACGCAATTGTTGCTCAGCTTCACGGATGTCCGGACGTCGCTCGAGTAGGACTGAGGGCAACCCGGCCGGGACCTCCGGAGGTATTTGAGATTCAAGGGAGGCTTTGGCGCGGAGGATGGGGCCGGGATTTTGACCGAGTAACACGCTGATTTGATCTTCCAGGAGCAGAATTTGGCGATTGAGCGAATAAATCGTTGAAGCGGCCGAATGCATCAGGGCTTCGGCCGAGGAAGTTTCCAATCTCGAAGCGACCCCGCCCTGCAGTCGTTGGGTAAAGATTTTGAGACTGTCGCCGAAGGAGTTGGTCGATTGTTGCGCAATCTCCATTTCTTCCTCGAGGGCGAGCAGTTGAAAATAATCCTGGGCAATTTGGGCGATCACCGAGGTCATGACATCGCGCCTGGCTTCGTCGCTGGCGTACCATTGGGCCCGGGCAGATTCGTTCAGACGACGGATTCGCCCCCACAAATCAGGCTCCCATGAGGCGTTGACATCAGCCGCAATAAAGCCGCCGGTGACCCCGGTCGGCGACGGGGCATTGCCGGCGCCCACATTCTTGCCCTTCCCGGCGAGTCCCGCGTAATTGAGCTGAGGGAAAAACTGGCCGCGCGCCTGGTCTGCGATCGCGCGCGCCTGCTCGACGCGGGAAACTGCAATACGCAGATCGTAATTGTTGGTCAGTGCGGTACGGATGAGGCTCTGCAGCGTGGAATCGTGGAAGACCTCCCACCACGGAAGATCCGCGAAAGAGTTGGTGAGGCTCGACTCCTCGCCGCGGAATGCCGGTGGCGATTTGATCTCCGGCCGGTGGTAGTCAGGCCCGACGGCGCAACCCGCTAAAAACAAACACAGCAAAAAGAACCCAAATATCCCCGCCCTCGGACCTTTGTTGAGAAGTTTGAACATGAACACCAATGGGTGAATCATCCGTTCAGCTCGGGTGCCGGAGAGATTGTTCTGGGGCCGGTTTTTTGCTGAATCGCGCGCTGACTTTTTCAACGACGGCGAAAGTGACCGGCACAATGAAAGTGTCCACCAGCGTGGCGCCAAGCATGCCGCCAATGACAACCGTGCCGAGGGTCCGGCGCGACATGGCCCCGGAACCCGAAGCGAGCCACAGTGGAACGCAGCCCATGATAAAAGCAAAGGAGGTCATCAGGATCGGGCGCAGCCGGATCTGTGCCCCGGCCATTGCGGCCTCATCGATCGGGCGGCCCTTTTCGTACTCCATTTTGGCGAAGGCGATGATCAGGATCGCGTTTTTTGCCGCCAACCCGATGAGCATGATGAGCCCGATCTGCGCATAGACGTTATTTTGAAAACCGCGCGTGGTGAGGGCCAGGAATGCGCCGAGAATCGCGGTGGGAGTGCCCAACAGAACGCTCACAGGCAGCGACCAGCTTTCGAACTGCGCGGCCAGGATGAGAAACACACACAGGATCGAGAGGCTGAAGATGAGCACCGGGGGAACACCCTGGGCGGCCTTCTGTTCCTGGAACGACATTCCGAGATAATCAAAGCCCATCTCTGAGGGCATGGTTTGAGCGTAGACCTCCTCGAGCGCCTTGGTGGCCTGGCTGGCGCTATAACCCGGCGCGGCGGCCCCGTTGATTTGGGCGCACGGATATTCGTTGTAATGCATGACAAACTCCGGGCCCGTGCGGTACTGCACTTCGGTAAAGGCCGACAACGGCACGCTTTGTCCCTGGTTGTTGCGCACGTAGAAAAGCCCGAGATTTTCAGCGCGCGTCCGGTAGCTGTCTTCCGCCTCGATATAAACCTGCCACTGCCGCCCGAACCGGTTGAAATAATTAACAAAATTTCCGCCCATGA
>Ga0070738_10004603_pt1 | contig 16277 bp, 15 predicted proteins | sample Coa_R2_2_FD_66446 | JGI IMG/M metagenome (GOLD analysis project Ga0070738, IMG submission 66446) | Surface soil microbial communities from Centralia Pennsylvania, which are recovering from an underground coalmine fire - Coalmine... | ecosystem: Environmental > Terrestrial > Soil > Unclassified ...
TGTGCAGGAGCGCATCCAGCGTCTCGCCGACGCTCCCCAGCGTATCCAGAATACCATCGGTTTTGGCGGGATCGAGGAGCTGGAGCAGCAGACCTTGCAGTGGTTCAGGCAGGGCGGAGGCGATTCCTGTGATCATCTGCTCCATTACGGGCACAATATGCACGGGCAGGCGCTGTGTATCGAGCGTATGCAGCAGGCGCCCCAGCTTCGCCATCGCCCCGCCGTGAAAGGGCAGCGAGCCGTGCCCTGAGGGCCCGCGCAGCGTGGCCTCGATCGTACTACACTGTTTTTCTAGAACCTGAATGGGATAGAAGCGTTTGCCGGCTAAGTGCAGTGTAAAGCCGCCGAACTCTCCCAGCGCGTAGCGCACATCCTGAAAGAGGGAGGGATGTTCTTCTACCAGGTAGCGGGCCCCGTAGTGGCCACCCACCTCCTCATCGCTCAGAATTGTCAGGATAACATCGCCTGGCAAGCTCGCATTCTCAACCTGTGCGCGCATGAACGCTGCCAGCATCATCGCCACGCCGCCTTTCATATCCAGCGCGCCGCGTCCCCAGATATAGCCCTCGGCCTCAATCGCGTCGAAGGGAGGATACTGCCAGTTCTGGTGAGCCGTCGTCACCACATCCACGTGCCCCTGCAAAAGCAGCGGGGCGGCGTTGCCGCGACCCTTCAAGCGCGCCACCAGGTTGGGACGGTGCTCATTCCTCCCTATCAGTTTTGCCTCAATGCCTACCTCCGCAAGCGTGTTCTGGATAAAGTGGATACATGCTGCCTCATTGCCTGGGGGATTTGTTGTATCAAAACGAATCAAGCGTTGCAATAGCTGTGCTGGCTGTTCGTAGATGGCCATAGCTCTGTCTCCTCTGCTAGGGTAGTCAGTCATTGTTGCAGTTATCATATCACGCAAGCACAGCTATGGAGATCAATTGAGCCTGGCAGAGTCAAAGCCCAGAAGCATGTGATACGATGAGGACAAACGAACTGAGGCAACATCCTGGAGGGACGATCATGTTAACATCGCTCGATCACATCATCATAGGGGTGCGCGATCTGGAGGGGGCTGCTGAAATATTCGGAAACGGCCTGGGGTTACTGCCAGGTGGAGGGGGCATTCATCCAATTGGGGGGACTGCCAATCGTATTATTGTAATCGGCGATACCTACCTGGAGCTGATTACCATCTACAAGCCGGAAGAGGCGCAGGCGAGCTTGCGGCAAAGGCTGGAGAGGGGCGAGGGCTATCTCAACTGTGTATTTGCTTCCGATGATCTTGAAGCTGATAGTCAGGCCATCAGAGAGCGCGGCGTTCCGCTTATCGGACCGGTCGCGGGCAGTTTGCGGAGCGCGGACGGGCGCGAGCGAGCGTGGAAGCGCGCAGATATCGAGCGTCCCGACCTCGCCCAGCGCTACCCGTTCCTCATCCAGCACGACAGCGCAGGCGAGGAACGTCGTCGCCGCCTGGCCGGCTGGTCCACGCCGCCCGTGCACCCGCTGGGAGCCAGCAAAGTTCGCAGCGTTACCCTCGCGGTTGAAAATCTTGAGGAAGCGAGCCGGCGTTTCGCGCATATCTACGGCTTGCAAGCTTCAGCGCCGTTCTCCGCTGCGTCCCAGGGCATGGGGGCGCAGGTGGTCTCGTTCAACCTCGGCCAGAGCGGGCAGAGCTTTGAACTGGCAGCGCCCGCGTTCGAGGACAAGGGGCCGAACGCGCTGCGAGATCACCTGGAGCGCTTTGGCGAAAGTCTCTACCGCATGACGCTGCTGGTGAACGACCTTGAGCAGGCGAGCCGCTATCTCGACGAGCATGCCGTGCCCGCTACCTCGATCGAGAACGCCCAGCCGCTGCTTTGGATCGAGGCAAGCCATAGCTGCGGCGCGCTTATTGTCCTGCAACAGATTCAAGAGAAGAGAGGGATGGAGCGGTGAGGATTTCAGGCTATTCCTGAACGAACAGACGCAGCTTACGTTTAAACACCTTCTCGAAGAGATCGGCCTTTTCGTAGGCGTGCTCCAGCTCCAGATCCAGGTCGGCCAGAGGGCGGGCTTGCAGAACGACGGTCCAGGTTCCTTTGTCGCAGAGTTCCTCGGGCGAGGAGAGTTGCAGCACGCGCCCGTCGTGATTGAAATCCAGGGCGTCGGCAATTCTGACGAGGGCGGCCAGGGCGGAGACCCGTTTGCGAGCAGCCTTGCTCAGTGCTGCGAATTCCTCATGGGAGGTGCTAGGGAGTGCGCGTCGGTGATAGCGCGCGATGCAGGCAATCTCCAGGCGCTCCTGTTCGGTAAAGCCAGGCAGAGGCGTCTCTTTAATCAGGCGATAACTATGTTTATGGTGGCGGCGTACCTCGACGAGCATGCCGGTATTGTGCAGGAAGGCGGCGCGCGCGAGCAGGCGTCTGGCCTCCTCGCCAAGTTTATGCAATGGGTGGGTCGCGAGAAAGAGCTGATCGGCCAGACGCTCAACCTGGCGTGCATGAGGCCAATCCTCTACCTGCAAGCCCCCACTCAAATATAGCTCTTCAGAAGTTGGCTCAGGACTTTGCCGCCAGTCCAAATCCTCGGCGGGAAATGAAGTCATCATCAAGCTCTCCCTTTCCTTTGTATATGCTCTTCCTGTACAACTTGAAACACGTCTTCCCGGGAAAAATATGCGCTGAACGCGCTCCGTTCTTAAGAGAATTCTGTGTTTGTCTGCTTGCTGTCAACCTCCTCTCTGTTCGAGCATCTGTAAAAGCGCTTCACGGAAGTGGCGTTGTTCAAGCGATTTCCAATGGCGGTGAAAGGAGGCATACGCCTGTAACCGGCGCTGCTCCTGCTGGTGAAGAAAGTCCATTAATCCCTGAGTCTCTTGAGCAGAAAAGGCTGAGTTGCGTGCACAGAGTAAGAGATAGTCCACCATATCTGAGGAGAGGGGTTCCTGCTTTTGCACAAAAAGCTCATCCTCGTGACGATCCTCTGGCCTTGTCTGTGACTCTTGAAGGAGGCGGCGCAGCAGGGCCAGGATCACCTCGCTATCGTGCAGCTCGCCGAGTTCTTCTTGCAAATCTGCCAGCTCTTGCGCGAAATCCTTGCTGGCGGTCGGCAAAACGTCCGCGAAAATCTCCAGGGTGTAGCGCACGCGTTTGGTGGCAATGCGCAGATCGTGCAATTCCTGAACGTTTTGAGGACTCTCGACATAGGGAGCATAGGCATACATATCTGCCAGGCGTTCGCGAACGATGATGCGTGCGTTCTCCTCAGTTGGAGCCAGGGGATCGAGACCGGTAAGCGGTCGTGCTTTTGCCACTTACTCACCCATCCTTTCCTGCACACACTTCTTCAACGTGCGCTCCAGCTTTTTAGCGTCCAGCTTCTGCAGAAACGCCTCGAGTTCCTGTTGTTTTTGCTGGCGATACTCGCGCAGATTGGTGATCAGCCAGCGCACGCCCGGTTGTGCGTCCTCAGGCAACGTTGTCAATTGTTCACAGAGGTACTGGAGCATCACATCGCTATCGCGGGCTTCGCCCAGGAGAGTAGCCAGGCGCGTAATGCGCCGATACAGCTGAGCGAACGGTTTAGGGGCGCAGCAGGATTGATAGGCGTCCAATGCTGCGCGCAGGCGGCGCGAGGCCACACGCATCTTATGGACCGCCTCGATATCCTCCTGTTTAAGGACCTCATTGCGCCATTCCAAGAGAGTATGCAGACGTTCCGCCAGCGTTTGGCGTGCCGACTGCGCGAAGGACGTCCTGCCCTTCTCGCTTTCCCGCTCGATCTCCTCGAGCCAGCGATCCTGATAACGCGCGTAGGCCAGCAGGATGCCTTCGCGGATGCCGTGTGGGCTGACAAAAATTTCCTGGATGCCAAGTTTTTGCACAACGTGTTTGATAATCAATGTGCCGGCCAGCAGAAGGCGTGCGCGGGCCAGTGGTTGCTCATAGCGACTCGCAATCTCCTCGGCGGGCAGGGCGCTCAGCAGGCTCTGACAGCGGAGGAGGTTCTCCAGCGAAAGACGCATGCTCTCCGGCGGGTGGGAGAATGCGCGCTGTGCCAGGAGCAGCAGGGAATTTGCGCTGCCTCCGGTGACGATCAGGGGGGCGGCCTGATTTTCCAGCTTTATCGAGCGAAGGTAGGTCCGCAAGAAAGTTTCGGCGGCCTGTATGTCGTTCGAGGTAGGAGGATTGCCCCAAAGATACTGGTCATGGAGCCAGCCTGAGCCAATCGGCAGGGAGGTGCGCCAGGCGATGTGCAGCGAGCGGGCAAAGACCAGTTCCAGGCTCCCGCCGCCGAGATCCATCACCCCTATCTGCTTCTGTGGGCCAGCTTCATAGGTGGCGCCCAGAAACGTAAGCGTTGCTTCAACCGTGCCGCTGATCAAACGAATCTCCAGGCCGGTCTCCGCGCGTACCCTGGCGAGAAATTCGGCGCTATTGTCGGCCTGGCGAATCGCCTCAGTGGCGACTACAAAGATCTGTTCCGCGCCAGAGCGGCTTGCCAGGTCCTGGTAGGCTTTCAGCGTCTGGAGCGCAGCCTGAGTCTTCTCTGGTGAAATTTTGCCTGTTGCGGTCACGCTTGCGCCGATGCGCGTCAGATCCACCTCATCCGCCAGAATCTCCAGGGTATCGGGGAAGCAGCGAGCCACCACCATATGGATTGTATTACTGCCCACATCGATGGCCGCGCAGATGGGCGCTGCCTGTTTCTCCATACGAGGCTCCTTCTTCGGCAAAAAGACACACAGAGAGTCATGTAGCCGGGCCATACGCGCGCGCGCAGTCAGGACCGGTGAGATCTGTTTCAGGATATCGCCATTATTATAGCATGCTTGTTAAAGCTCTGTGTGGGCCAGTTTTGTCCAATGTCTGGTGCGTGGTGCAGAGCAGAGAGAAACTTGCAGAAAAGGTCCGCTATCCTCTTGACAACGCTGGTGAGATGCAGTATGATAGTCCACGTCCTAGAGACAAATGCAAGCCGAAGTGGTGAAACTGGTAGACACGCAACGTTCAGGGCGTTGTGCTCGAAAGGGCATGGGGGTTCGAATCCCCCCTTCGGCACTGATGAGATTTTTCAAATCGTCTCAAGTGGCTCTACAGGCTGCTTGAGACGTTTTGCTTTTGGGGATAGGAGGGGTTTGACAGCAATTTTGACAGCAATTTCAAGTTCTTATCCAAAATGGCGTTCATCCCTCCCTTCCGGGAACGCATCGTTTCCCGTTTCCTTCTGCTCTGGCGGTTCTTGCAGCGCATCATTGAGCCTCGCCATTGCATCTTTCTGCATGCCTGGTAAGACATGGCTATACATGTCCATCGTCATACTGATCTGGTTATGCCCAAGAAGCTCCTGGACAACTTTGGGATGCACACCTAAGCTGAGCAAGATGGTGGCCGCGCTGTGTCTCAGGTCGTGAAAGCGAATAGGAGGGAGTCCTCCTCTCTTTAGCAGGGTTTTAAATCGATCCACGACCTTCGATGGATTGAGTGGCGTCCCAAACGAGGTGCAAAAGACGAGATCCAGGTCCTGCCACTGAGCGCCCGCCTTTAACTTTGCCTCTAGCTGGCGCGCGCGATGCTGTTTGAGCAATGTGACAACGATTGGCGCAAGCAGAATGCTTCTCCGGCTTTTCTCAGTTTTCGGCTCAGCTTCAATATATCTGTTACCTGGCCTGCGGGTGAAGATGCGCCGAACCTGGAGCATGTTTTGCGAGAAGGTAATATCCTGCCATTTGAGTGCCAGAATTTCACCTCGCCGCATCCCGGTGGTAATCGCAAGGACAAAAAGCGCCTCCAGTGAATGCCCTTTGGCGATGGTCAGGAACTGTTGCGCCTGCTCCATCGAGAGCGGCTGGATCTCATAATGCCTTCGGCGCGGTGGTGAAACTGCGTCGCAGACGTTGCGGGCAAGGAGATTGTAACGGACAGCGTCATCCAATGCTTTATGAAGCATCGCATGAAGGCCGTTCACAGTTGTCGAGGAAAGCCCCTCGTTGAGCTTCCTGGTGTAGAGCGCCTGGACGTGCTGTGGCGTCAGCTTTTGTAATTGATGATGTCCAAGCACTGGAAGAATATGCAAGCGGGTCAGTTCTTCATACCGCTCATACGAACGGATACGAAGCGCAGCTTTGTGATCCTCCAACCACTGCGTGAGAAACTGCTCAACCGTTTGCTGCGGAGTCGCGATTAACATGCCTTGCTGTTGCTCGCGCAGCGCAATCTTGAGCTGCTCTTGTACCTCCTTTCGAGTTCTCCCATAAAACGATTTTCGCCTGCGGCCTCCTTCCCCTTCCAGGGTGATGGTGGCGGTCCAGCGACCGTCTTTGCGCTGGTAAATGGAGCCTTCTCCATTTCCGCGTCTTCCCATAGGTATTACTCCTTTCTCGTACTTTTCTCAGTGCAAGCTCGCACTGTTCTCTAGGATACCCTATATCCCGATTAATGTGAACATATGTACCATAAAGTCATACGCTACGCTTCACGCTTGTGGGAATGAATGGTTGGAGTCTCACTACACTTAGATAATAATTCTACAAGCTTTCTCTGCGAAAGACGCTCAAGACGAGGAATATGATTATCAAACCAGGGGACCAGGCAAACCATCTCGGCGGGAGAAGGGAGCTGGCACTGGTTGTGTTGGCAAGCACTCCTGGCAGTAGAGGAGAACCAGGAAGGAGTCAGGTCGAAGCGTAGTCTCTGGGAACTGTAGAAAGTCCTGCGGGATGCCAGCAAAATGACGACAAGTGAATACAAACGGCGACATTTTAGGCGAAACTGCGCCGTTTTGGGGGCTTTTCTCCCCAAAACAGCGCAATTTGAAATCAAAACGCCAACGAATGAATACAAATGACGACACTCATCGCCTAACTGTTCCTCTTGGGTTCTCAAGGCAGATTCATCGGCGCTCCCGTTCTTCGAGCCAACGCTGGAGTTCTACTGGAGAAACGCGGGTTGCCCGTCCAAACTTCTGAACGGGCAACCCCTCTTTCCAGATCAGCTCGTAGATCTTCGTTCGGCCCAGGTTGAGGGCCTTGGCGACCTGGGGAATGGTCCAGAGTAACGAAAAAGAAACCGATTCGTCGTGCTGTTCCAGAGTATCCTCCTTTCTTGAGCATCTCACCATGTGGTTTTTCACCAGCAGTCTCTACTTCGTTGTGTGAGGTGGATGAGGGACCGCTTCACGGCTATCTCTGAGCACAAGCGTACCAAATCGGTGAGCGAGAAAACCGGAACGCCACCAGAAAACGACCGGGAAGGAAACCAGGAAGGGTCGATCGGTGCATCAGCAGCTCTTGTTTGAGGCAAGAGAACAGATGGGTTCGTACAGGAGCGCACCACCTTTCAAGTTTCTTTCCTGGTTTTTTTCAGGATTCCTTCCCGGTCATTTTCTGGTTTTTCCGGTCGGCTATCAGGTATGCTTGTGATGTCTTATAAAGATGCTCCTCTTGAGAGGAGGCATCTTGCGGCCAACGATGTTGGCCTGGCGGTATCACCCCGTCTCTTTGAGATCGTGTGTTGCGGTACCGCTGCAGGTGGGTGATCGGATGCCGGATCGCAGGGCGAGTTGACCGCCCCTGTCGGGTCGCTGGGCCTCGCTGCTAGCTTATCCTTTCTTGGTCCTCATCACCGCTCTGGGAGCTTCCTTGGGCAGAATGCTGTTTCGAGGAGGCATTGACGAACGAGGTAGCGCATTCTTGTTGAAGGTTTTCTCGTCGTGCGTTTCCGTTGCGTGCGTTCTCGTTGGCAAGCTTCTCTGTCGTGTTTGCTCTTAGATGTCGTCGCGGTCTGTTTTCTCGTCGTGCAATCCTCGTAAGGAGAAGATCGACGTGTTTCGTACTGGGGAGTGAGAAGGTCCCACATCCTGCTCTTGTAGACATGTCTAAGATATATGCCTTTCGTCGTGCAGTCCAGGAAGTCAGCATTCCCACCGGCATCAGTCAGGTGGTTCCTGTGCCAGGCAATGCTGCAAGCAAGCGCGCCGCATTGAACGAATAAACAGGAATGGAGGAAGAGCCGATCGCGGAGCGTCGTCCTTTTCTCCAGACAGCAGTCAAGCTTCGGAAAATTCTCACCTCGATGCAGGCCCCAGGAGACGACATACTAGCAGAGAGAGCTTTTTGAAGTATAGAAAGAATCAGGCGGATTCATGAAGAAAGGAGGGAATTGATGGGCAAACGTCCAGGACTCAAATATGCCGCTGTGCAACGACTCGACGCGCTCATGGCGATTGGGGAGAAACGGGGAGAAGCCAAAGCAGAAGCGCAGAGGCAGGGAGTATCCCTCTTTGCTTTCACGGACGGCAAGATCCACTCTTTCCAGACACGTCAGAATTATCAGCAGATCGTCATGCGTTTTCTGGATTGGTGTCGTGAGACTCACCAGGTACGCGATCTTGAAAAAGTGGATGCGCGTGCAGACGAACTGGCCTGCTTGTACCTCTCCGAGCGAATTGAGCAGGGCTACAGCGCCTGGACGCTGCAAACCGAGCGGGCAGCGTTACGTCTCTTCTTTCAAGATAGAGATCTTGCCGCTGATGTCGCATTGCCACAGCGCAAACGCGAAAATATTATGCGCTCGCGCCTTTCGGTCGTGCGTGACAAACATTTCCAGCCAGAGAACTGGCAATCCCTGATAGGGTTCTGCCTGGCTTGCGGATTGCGCCGAGAAGAGCTACGCGATCTGAGAGTACAAGATATATACGTCCGGTCATCAGATCAGCATCTCGTCGTGCGCGTAGTGAGAGGCAAAGGAGGGAAGTGGCGTGAGGTACCAGTCTTCCCTGGGCGCGAGCAAGACGTGCTGGCACTGGTCGAAGGCCGCGATCCAGACGAGCATGTGTTTACTCGTCTGCCCAGCAACGCGGATATTCATACCTATCGACGCCAGTTTGCGCGAGACCTCTATGAATATCTCTCCGGGCATTCCCTTCCACCGGCAGGAGAGCGGCTTCACTCCTCGAAACGGGATCAGGATGCGGCGTTACAGGTGAGCCGTTGTTTGGGGCATAATCGCCTGGATATCGTGTTTTCCCATTATCTCACGTAGGAAAATGAATCAACTTTTTCGCTGCCTATCATCATGCAATGATGGATGATCCTCGAGTTCCGTATGGATCAGAATCATTCGAGAGAACAGATCAAGGAGAAGAAAACCAGAGATAAACAGAAAGCGAGGAGATGGATGCTGACCGCATTAGCTCACAACGAACTGGTTGCCGCAAAAGATGTCTGCAAAGATGATGGCCCCTTTCTCTGCCTGGAATGCTCAGCGCCTCTCCAGCTCAAAAAGGGGATGATTAAAGCCCATCACTTTGCGCATCTGGTTGATGCCGGATGCAGGTATGGATATGGAGAAGGAGAAAGGCATCGACAGCTCAAAGAGGAGATCTGTGCGACGCTGGCCTCATCTTCCCAGGTGCGCGGCCTGCAACAGGAACGGCGGGGACTCAGGCTTGTCTATCCCGATATCAGTTTCTGGTTGCGTGGCAAAGGGTGGATTGCAGTGGAGGCGCAGGTAACAGACATCTCAGTGGACACGATCCAGCGGCGCGTCCAGACCTACACGGAGCGAGGAATTGCTTTGTTGTGGGTCTTGCCCTGGAATGAGGCTCTCGTCGATGGGGACCGCTACCGGCCCACCCGCTGGGAGCGGTATCTGCACGCGCTCTATCGAGGCAAACTCTTCTACTGGTCGCCAGAGCAACGGCTGCAGCCAGTATCTTTGAAAGATATGACGACCACAGGAGATCCCTTTGTATGGTACCAGGACAAAGAGAAGTGGCTCGCGGCGGGCCAGCCACGCAAATCAAAAATCTACAAACGTCTCTCTCTGCATCCGCAGGTGGATGTGCTTGATCTAACTTCCGTAACGTATCCAGCCTGGCAGGGAGGGAGTTTCTTTCTGCCAAAAGCCAGGCTCTGGACGCTTAAATTAGGGCCGTAGCCTTGCTGCAAGAAGTAAGACCTGGAAGATATTTATCTAGAATAGGCATTTCCCAACTTCATTATGACTCTTTATGTGCAAATCACAGCAGCTTCTTGCTCAAGAAATTTGAGGAATGTGGAGTTTAGACGTTCTTCTCTATAAAGAATATGTTTCTTCTGGTACCCTGCAGGTTTTTGCAGGCGAAATACCATCTCATATCTGTAAAAAAGGAGGATAGAATGCCAGTTCTCGAAACCGTTATCTCATAGCGAACGGTATTATTAGTACTTCGCTGGATGGAGCTGAGAGACAGCAAGCATTTGTCACATTAATCCGCCATATTCTTTCTTCGACAGAGCCAGATCTCAAAACGCTTCTGGAGCAATCTGCTGCATCAAAATCAAACAATTCAGCACAACCATAATTGCATGCGGCATGCTGATCTGGATATAGGCCAGGCAAAAGCTATCCTGTTCTCATTTATCGCATCTTTTGATGCAAGCCAAAGGAAAGAGCTGGAGGAGCAGCTTTAGTAAGTAACTCGCCTGGTAATAAGTTCTTCTAGATCCCTCAATCCTGGAACCAGCCCTCGCAGGCGCTCTGGGCCTTGCCCGCAACTCATGGCAATTGCTCTGTCGATCACCAGATCGGCCACCGCGCTAGCGGCCTGACAAGCCTGCCGGTAGACAAGACTGATGGAGCATTCCCATCCCTGCTCGTAGGCTTCCCAAATCTGGAACGTTGCGTCGTCGAGCTGCCCATCGCTCGTCATAAGCAGATTGACGATAGAGATGCCACCTACTCCCCAAAGTGCATCTCCCCAGTCGATGAAACGGATGTTGTTGCCAGTCACCGCAATGTTGCCGGACCAGAAGTCTCCATGGACAATGGTTGAAGGCAGTTCGGCAAGTTGCTCTGCCAGTTCACCAAAGAAGGTATGAGCCTGTTCGAGAAGCGAGGCAATCCGCTGGAGGTCTGTCCGCACGTCTGGGAGCTGCTGCTTCATGGCCCATCGACAGACCTCAACGGCCTGCTGTTGAAGGTGATCTCCTTCACATCTGATCAGCAAGGACGGCAGCGTCTGATCCTGGAGCGCACGCTGTTGTAGAAGGCCAAGAGTCCTGGCGGCCTCAATAGCAACTGGTCTGGAAAGAGGAGACATATCAGCATTCCCCGCATCTTCCATGAGAAACCAGCGCCAGAAAGCCGAAGGAACAAGATCTGTGACGAGCACACGGGGAATGCAGGCGGGACACAGATCGTGGAGGCGCTGCATGACCAGCGCCTCATTTCTGCTTCGAGGTATCCCTTTTACAAACAGGCGGGTTCCATCATGCAATTGGAGACGATAGACCTTCGACCACTCGCATGGCTCCCAACATGGATGGATGCTCTGGATCGTGCCAGAGAACAGCGCCTGGAGAGCGTCCTGTATATCTGTAATCGGCTCGTTCATGGGTGTATCATAAAACGAGGCTCAGGACTTGTCAAGGGCATGTGTGTGGTGGGCCGTTCTCTCGTTCTCATGTGGTATGAAAGGCAATAAGGATGAATATACGTACATTCACCTGGCGAGATATGCCATCGGTTTTGGAGCTACTTCATGCTGATCAACTTCCCTCACAACCACGCGCGACTGCCCAGGATGTACAATGTGCTCTCGCTGGGCAGGCCACGATTGATCAGAAGTGGTGGGAGACGCTTGCCGTGATACGGGCTGTCGTTGCGACGCAAGGAAGTGATGTTCTTGGCGTTGCCTCGTTCGGTATCCAAAAGAAGGAGCTGTTCGCCACGCTCCAACCAGATGGATCAGGATGTTTGCTGTGGCTTCATGCTCGTGAAGATCGCTCGGTGATCGAGGCGCTGCTCTCTGCCGTCTTGACCGAATTGCAGAAGTGCCCGCGAATCTACGCCTTCTGGTTCGCAACGCCATTGACTGTGGGAATCGAGGGCCTTCCTGTAGCCCATCGTCCAGTAACCCATCAGGCGCTGCTTGAGCGGCATTTTGTTGGGAAAGATGATTGGCTCTATATGGCCGGTCCAATTGTGACTCAAGCCGAGCAGATTGCTGCTGTGGAAAAGACCTCACGCGGGTGGACGTTATCTCTCCAGGAGGGAGATGAGCGGATTGCCGAAGCTACTGTGAGCCTGGGGAAGGACAGGCTTGGCGTTTTGCACTGGCTCTGGGTGCGGGAAGATCGGCGTGGTCAGGGCTTAGGTACTCGCCTTTTCTTGCAGGCACGAAAAGTGCTCGGTGATGCAGGCGCGCAGACCGTCTTGTTGTTTGTTGACCATGATGATCCAGAGGAACGTGATCGCATGCCTGCCATTCGTCTCTATCAGCGTCACGGCTTTGAAGTAATTGATCATCTCTGGTCGTATTGGCGCGGAACACCGCCTCCCTGGCTGGCTACTCCGTAGCCGTTGCGCCTTTCTGCTCTGCGCCAATGATCCATTGCTCAATGGCCTGAATCGTTCTGAGAAGCGAAGCATCGCGACAGGTGTCCAGGTGCTCTTTGGAAATGAGTCCATAAGCAAGACATCGCTCAACATTGAGAGAGTGCTGCTGATATATCTCAAAGGAGCGAGAAAAGAGCTGTTTAGCCGGTGGAAGGGCTGCGCGGACCTGAGGTGGGTATAATTGGACGACAAGCGCTTTACTCCGATGATACGGGGTAGGAAGATGCGCCGAATATCGCTCAGTTAGCGGCAATGACATGGCATATTGCGTAAATGAGGGGGTCATGAAAGGATCTCGCTCGGGTATTTCCCCTGCGGGCGGAATGCCATCTGAGGGAAAGACTGCATCCCAGGCATCTGCTACGGCCCAGGAGCGATGGTGTTTGGCATGAAACGTCAGGATCTGCTGCAACCAGGACTTTGTCCATGCTTCAACATGAGGTCGGAAGCGTTCCGCGAGGACCAAGGGTGCCTGGATGGTACACAACTCAGGCCAGTTGGTTGCCCAATAGAGCCAGGATGACCAGCTTGCGGGAAGCAATGAGGCCATCATTGCCAGGGCTTCGGTCGTCAGGCGACGCCTCCCTCCCACAGCCATAAGGTCACGAAGATATGAGGAAGCAGCATGCCATTTCTGAGCACGCAGCAACTGTGGGAAGAGATACCGTACCGCTCCTAACAGTTCATCTGCACCATCACCAGATAATAATACTTCTGCCCCGGCGGTAGCGGCTACGTCGGCAACCGCCCGATTCAACCGTGGCATTGCATCATTGCGCGGCCCTGCAGGGTGCCAGTATGGTTCTGGAAGAGGTAGAGATGGGGCGATCTCCTCCCTGATGATATGGAGTTCGCAAGATATGCCGAGCGCATCAATGAGTTGTCGAGCGACAACTGCGCAACTCCGGCCAGCGTCGTCTGTCAAATCGATGGTCAGAGCAAGAAGCCGACGCCCTTCGCGCTGGCACAACTCATGGGCATGGAACAGCACAGCAGTGGAATCCAGGCCGCCAGAAAGGGCAACCGCGACAACCGAAGCGCCTCCCATGCAAGTAGCCACACTCTGCCGAAATTGCATGAGCAAGTCGTCACTCGTTGTCTGGGCCGGAGAAGGCCAGGGGACAGAAGGACGCAGGCGTGAAACCCCAGCCCAGGGACAATCTGGCAGGAACTCCCCCACCAGGGCTGGTGGGGCCAGGTATAACGCGAGCTTCGAGAGTGAAAAACGTGGGCGCTCTCCAGCCAGGGCAAATGGATCGGGTCCAATCTGCCCATCGCGCGAGGTATACAGAGGAATACGTCCTGTAGGATCGCTCACTGAGAGGTCAGGGAGCATCTGGAACATCCACTACCTCTTGACGATCTGCCAGAGCTTTTGCAAATGTTTCAGGATACTCACTCCCAGGATATTGTTGGAAGGATGGCTGACATAGCCGATATTCCCACCTTTTTCTCCTTGATGTTTTGCTCCATCACCGGGATGGCTTTTTGCTGACATAGAACCTCCTTGCTGCATACTTGCGATAGTATTCACACTCGTACAAAAGTCGCACTACGAAATGATAATTTCGTGCTCTCCACGATGAAGGCTCTCTAGAACGAAACAAATAGTATATGTGAGTTAATGGTTATGAATAATGAGGAGCAGCTAAAATGCTCCAGCGTTATTATATACTCCTCTACAATTTTTGTCGTGGCCATTTCTCCCCGCTATGATTGGTTAGTTCCAAGTTCTTGCCACAGAGCTTCAAGCTGTGAGTGTTCCCAATCAGCATAGGTTTGTGGATTGGCTAAAAAGCGCTCCCATGCCTCATTCAACAGGGAGGGAATGTCTCCTTGGAAGCCTTGTGCCTGATCAAAGCCTCGGAGATCGAGTGATCGACAGACTTTCACAACATGTCGCGCTAAAAGCTCGATAAGAGACTGAGGATAACACACCTCGTAATCGGGAGGGCGCGTTTCTCCACAAACAGTGAGATAACGATCCCACAAATCTCTGATCTGATCTTTTGCTTCTAGTGCTCCCATCTGTTCAAGAACAGCAATGATCCCTCTCAATCGAGCCTCATCTGCTGGATGCTCTGCCGTGTCGCCCAAGCCTGGGTGATAGATTGCCTGGTTGTTACCCATACAGAGACGCAGGTGCTGCCAACCGAAGGCCGGGCCGACAAGGTAAGTAGCAATCATATCCGCAACAAACTCCAGCAGCCAGGCATCAGTCCATTGCTCCAGGAGGTGATCATATAAAGGTCCGTACTGTGATGGACGTTGCTCATTCTTCACGCGACGCTGTTCCTGCCGAATATATTTAGCGAGCGCTTGCAGAAACTCCTTCACAAACAAGGACTTATATGCGAGTAATAAGATATGCCCCAGTTCATGACAGAGATCTGGTTGACTCAAAAGCATCTTTCCCTCAATGGCTGGGACGCATATGAGGTTGAATTCAGCGACCGTCCAGTAGTATTGATGAGAGAAGGTTGCCACAAGTGGAGCAGGTAGAGGCCACCCTACCTGCTGCGCTAATCGCTGGCAAAATCTAGTGATCTGTCGATCCGACTCTGCATAGCGCTCCACGAAAGGAAAAGGGTAGGATTCTACAATCCTGACCTCTTCATTCCAACGTTTGTAGAGTTGGAGATAATTTGGCAGGATCTCGGGCTTATCGAGATCAGGATCAGCGAGCAGTTGTAAGGTTTTGCGCCGAACGCGCTCTACTTTCTGATAGGCGGTCATCGCATAGAAACTCACTTCCCGATCCGTCGCAATGGTAGCCAGATGGTCTCGTAAGGTAGAGCATTGTCGTTCGAGGTCCTGTAGAAGTCCGTGTAAGAACCGTTCCACGCTACACGCTCCTCCAATTTATATACGCATTAATCTACGAAATACTCTTGATGCCTCTGCATCGGCCAGAGTTGCGAGATGATCGAGAAGAGCAAGGTCATCATCACTCAGTTGCAATGGTTCACGCTGTAACTGAGCAGCTATGTGAGAGAGATCATCCAGATAGTAGGCAAGATCTCCTCGTCGTTCGGTGCGTAATCGACCAACGAAGGCGCCAGGAATCTGGACAATATCACCTCCCTCGAAATACTGCCCCCCGGAATGACTCAATTGACCAACGAGAGCAGTCAGTATCTTTGCTATATCCTGCCTGCTCCTATTCAATTGTTCAGCATCAATTGTTTCTCTTCCAGGCACGTTATAGCGTGCTTTTTTGAGCGTGATGAGCGCGTCACTGATACTCTGTGATAGATCGGAAGCCGTCTTATACTCATGCGAAAGGACACTCATGTCGCTCATAGCCTTTCGCCTCCCTCCCTTTTAGGTGTTGGTCACGCGACCGATGGCCACCCTTTAGGTGCCAGTCGGAAGCGTCTCTTCCTCTAGAGAATCCAGCGCTTCTGTAAACTCCGTTTCGTACATCGCACCCTCATCTTCTACCTTTGCGGCGATTGGCTCCAGGAAGTCATCAGCCAGCTTAACAGTGAGAGGAAGCCGGGCGCATTTATCAGGCGCTGTAAAAACAAGCTGTGAGAGCGCAAAGATGTCTTGCAGCACCCATGCAATATCGAGATTCCCCTTAGTAATACATGCAGTTAAAGGTTTGGCCGTGCCAGGAAGGTGGAATGGCCAACCTGTGGTGCAGATAATGCCTTCTTTGCTGCCGAGGAGGTAATAACCTCCAACTGAACAGTTCTGCGCCTTCTCCAGGGACTCTCCTTCAACAAGACGTAGATGATCAGCAGTTGTTTTACGAATATCCACAACACCTACGAGGATGTCGCGCGGCAGTGTGCCCCTGTGTGTAAGTTCTTGCACAGCTTTGTGCAGACCATCCAACTCAGAAGCGAAAGTACGTCCATCGCGGTGAATGACGATGCTTCGCGGTTGAAGATCCAGGTCAGCGAGATCCTCGGAAAGATG
>Ga0070738_10004607_pt1 | contig 16270 bp, 20 predicted proteins | sample Coa_R2_2_FD_66446 | JGI IMG/M metagenome (GOLD analysis project Ga0070738, IMG submission 66446) | Surface soil microbial communities from Centralia Pennsylvania, which are recovering from an underground coalmine fire - Coalmine... | ecosystem: Environmental > Terrestrial > Soil > Unclassified ...
GCTGCCCTCTCCAACCGCGTGCTGGAGCTGACGCCCGACGGCATCCATCAATATGGCGGCGGCTACACGGAATACGTCGCCCGCACCGGCCACGAGGCGCCGGGGCTGCATAGCTGAGCGGAAGCGGTATGCTTGCAGCCACCCAATGGCTGTCATCCCGGCTTCCGTCTGGCTTTCGCCGGGACGATCGAGGCGGTTTTCACCCGCGTTCTGCCGCAGTTTTTTCTGATTTCTCCGCCGTTGGTTGAAAGACGCAAAAAGATGCATACAAATGCAGAATGGAGTTTTTGACCACCAGTGAGGCTGCGGATTACCTCCGGCTCGGTGAGCGGAAGCTTTATGAGCTCGTCACATCCGGCGCCATTCCCTGCAGCAAGGTGACGGGCAAGTGGCTGTTCCCGCGTCATGAACTGGATGTCTGGGTCTTGTCGGGACTGGCCCGGCCAGCCGGCATGACGCCAGCCGACCCGCCGCCGATCGTCGGCGGCAGCCAGGACGATCTGTTGGAATGGGCCTTGCGCGAGTCCGGCTCTGCGCTGGCCTCGCTCAATGAAGGAACGATGGCCGGCGTCGACAGATTCACGCGCGGCGAGGTGGTCGCTACGGCGGTGCATTTCCATGGTGAAGACCTCGGCGGCGGGGCGAGCGATCCCAACGTCGCGGCGGTGCATGCGATGCCAGGCCTGCACGACGCCGTGCTGGTCGGAATTGTCAGACGCGAACAAGGACTGCTGGTGGCGCAAGGCAATCCGAAAAAATTGCAGAGCCTGCAGGACGTGGTGGCGACAGGCGCGACCATTGCTGTGCGGCAGAGCGGGGCCGGCGCGCAATTGCTGCTTGGGGAATTGCTCACGCGCATCGGCGCTTCGGTGAAGGATCTGCGCCGGCTGGAGCCGCCCTGCCTCACCGGACCGGATCTCGCAGCCGCGATCCGCGCCGGCAATGCCGATTGCGGGATTGCGACGCGCGCGGCAGCCCATGCCGCCGGGGTCGATTTCGTCCCTCTGCTCTGGGAGAATTTCGACCTCCTGATGCGCCAACGCAGCTTCTTTCGCCCGCCGATGCAGGCGCTGATCGGCTTTCTCGGCGGCAAGCGGTTCAAGCAGCGCGCGGCGGAGCTATCGGGGTATGATACGGCGCCCGCGGGGCAGATCCGTTATGCGGCTTGACCTGCGCCTCATGCCACTAGCGGCGTTGTCCAGGCATCATAGGCATACACCCAGTCTGCGTTGGTCTTTTCCTTGAGCCAGATGTTCTTGCGCGAGGTTTCCTGCACGCGCGCTGTGCGCTCCTTGCGGGTCGCTTCGAAGCGGCGAAAGGCGTTCGGGACGCTCTCTCGCTCCGCGCCGTCGAGACAGCGCGACAGCACGGCCGCATCCTCGATCGCCATGGCCGCACCCTGGGCCATATAAGGCGTCATCGGATGGCAGGCATCGCCGAGCAGCGTGATCTTGCCGTCCTGCCAGCGCGGCAGTGAATCGCGATCGACGATGGCCCATTTGTGCACGTCGGGACAGGCGGCCAGCACCTGCTGCACCTCGCGGTCAAAGCCGGCGAAGGCCTTGCGCAGTTCGGCGACGTCGCCTTTCGCCGACCACGACTCGATGCGAAACTCCGGCTCCGGCTGGCTGGTCACGAGATAGACTTCGCTGCGATCCGGCTTGACGTAGTAGATGACGATGTGCCGGTCCTCGCCCCACCATTTGGTGCAATCGCCAATTTTGTGTTCGCCGAGCAGCGCCGCAGGATAGGTGGTGCGATAGGCGATGCGGCCGGTGAAGTTCACCGGCGTCGTGCCGAACAGGATGTCGCGGACCGTGGAATGCACGCCGTCGGCGCCGATCACGGCATCGGCGACAACAGTTGCGCCGTTCGCAAAGCTCAGCCGCACGCCCTCGCTGGTTTCATCGAGGCCGACCAGCTTGTGGCTGAGCCTGATGGATTCGGCGGGCACGGCGCTTGCGAGCGCCGCATGCAGATCGCCGCGATGGGCCAGCAAATAGGGTGCGCCATATTTCGCCTCCGCGCTCTCGCCAAAGATCATGTCGAACTTGATCTCCCCGGTGCGCCAGTCCCGGTTGTTCCAGGAACGCGGATAAAACGACTGGCTGCGCAGCATCGGCTCCAGCCCCAGCCGCCGCAGCACCTTCATTGCATTGCAGCCGATCTGGATGCCGGCGCCGATCCGGGCAAACTGGGTCGCCTGCTCATAGACGGTGACCTCGATGCCGACCAGCCTGAGCGCTGCCGCGGCCGCAAGACCACCCATGCCAGCGCCAACAATTGCGACGTTGAGAGGCGTTGTAAGAGCGCTTGGCGCCATCCCTGATTTCCTTCTTTATCCCCGGCGGGCGCTCGGTCCTTCTTGGGCGAATTGGATCGCCGGGCCAGGGCATATTAACGCGAGCGGCGGCAAAATAAGTAGCGGGAGGCTTCGCATGCGCCTCTGCATACGTTGACGGCGCCGCCCGAATGCGATTGAAAAAGACAAGGCATGCCACAATGCCGCAAGGAGCTGGGAGGGGTTTGGAATGGTTGCCAGACACATGTCTGTTTTCGCGGCGTTTGCCGCAGCTATGCTCGCGGCATCGGTTGCGCGCGCGCAAATCTCCGACGATGTCGTAAAAATCGGCGTGCTCACCGACATGAACGGCCCGGCCTCGACGCCGACCGGCCAGGGCTCGGTCACGGCGGCGCAGATGGCGGTCGATGATTTCGGCGGCAAGGTCCTGGGCAAGCCGATCAGCGTGATCGTCGGTGATCATCAGCTGAAGCCGGACATCGGCGCGGCGATTGCACGGCGCTGGTACGATACCGAGCAGGTCGATCTGATCGTGGACGTGCCGGTCTCGGCGGTGGGCCTTGCGGTCCAGAACATCGCCAATGAGAAAAAGAAGCTGTTCATCACCCATTCGACCGGCACCGCCGATTTTCATGGCAAGTTCTGCTCGCCCTACGCCATCCAGTGGGTGTTCGATACGCACGCGCTCGCCGTCGGCACCGCACAGGCGGTGGTGAAGCGTGGCGGCGATAGCTGGTTCTTCATCACCGACGACTACGCCTTCGGCCATTCGCTGGAGAAGGATGCCTCCAGCGTGGTGACCGCCAATGGCGGCAAGGTGCTCGGCTCGGTGCGGCCGCCGCTGGCGACTCCCGACCTCTCCTCCTTCGTGCTGCAGGCGCAGGCCTCGAAAGCCAAGATCATCGGCATTGCGGCCGGTCCGCCCAACAACATGAATGAGATCAAAACCGGCGCGGAGTTCGGCGTGTTCAAGGGCGGCCAGCAGATGGCGGCGCTGCTTGCCCTGATCACGGATATCCATTCGCTTGGGCTGCAGGCGGCGCAAGGCCTGTTGCTGACCACCTCGTTCTACTGGGATATGGATGACAAGACCCGTGAATGGTCGAAGCGCTATTTCGCCAAGATGAATCGCATGCCGACCATGTGGCAGGCCGGCGTCTATTCATCCGTCATGCATTATCTGCAGGCCATCCAGGATAGTGGTACCGATGATCCGCTGAAGGTCGCAGCGAAAATGCGCGAGAAGCCGATCGAGGATTTCTTCGCCCGCAACGGCAAGCTCCGCGACGACAATCTGATGGTGCACGACCTCTGGCTGGTCCAGGTCAAGAAGCCCGACGAGAGCAAATATCCGTGGGACTATTACAAGATCCTCGCCAAGATTTCGGGCGACGAGGCCTTCGGCCCGCCTGACCCGGCATGTGCGATGGCGAAGAAGTGAGGCGGTAGTCGCGCTGCAGGTGCCACTGTCGTCCTGGCGAACGCCAGGAACCATAACGACAGGCGCAAGCTGTTGCTCCATGCAGCAGCCACGTCATTGCGAGCGCAGCGAAGCAATCCAGGGTCACGCGTGAGACTCTGGATTGCTTCGTCGCTGCGCTCCTCGCAATGACGGGGTGAGCACAAACTCAAACAATTCCGACCTGGGGTTATGGGTCCCGGCCTTCGCCGGGACGACCGAAAGCTTTTTCTTCCGCTCAACGCAGATGCATGTCCTCCAGCGTCACCGGCAGGCTGCGTGTGATGAGGTCGACGACCGCGCGATGCATGCTGTCGTCGTTCGCGACATTGCCGCCGACCGGAATGCCTTCATCGAGCAGCCGGCTGGGACCGGCCAGCCTGAGATCGGTCGAATTGTCGAGGGGGCCAGCGGCAAGTCTTTCGATGAGGTCGAACGTCTTGCCGTCAACCACCCTGATCTCGTAGAGCGCATGGATCGCGCTGTAGGACTCCGCCACAGTGCTATAGGTGACGAGCCCAATGCCTTCCACCTTGCGGCCGCCGGCGCCGAGATCGGACTTTGCCCTGGTGATGACCACAAAGGCATCGAGCCCTTGCGGCGTGACGTCGGTCTCGACAAGCTTCTTGAACCGGTCGCCGCGGATCAGCTCGACTGGCCTGAGCGGCGATTCATTGATGGCCGCGAACGTCGCCCGCGAATAACTCACCGGCTTGACCTGGAAGCGGGCGCTGAGCAGCGATGTCGCCTGCTGGACGAAGAAGTCGTCCAACGCCCATGCCGCAACGGAAACGCTGCGGCTCGAATTGTCGAAACCGGTGAGCCCAGCCTTGCTGAACACGAAGCGGTCGCCGACCGCCGAGATGATGCCGACCGTCTTCACGGCCTGCAGCTTGCTGTCTCGCGTCTCGAACAGTGCGCCGGCACTGCGCCCCAACACGAGAAGCATGGCAAAGGCGAAAACCGCACGTCGCACGGTGAGCCGCATGGGTGCTACCTGATCTTGAAGTCGAACGAATAGGAGGCGCCGATGCCGACCGTCGTCTGGTTGGCCGAGCCGCGCACCATCACCAGCGGACTTTTGGCGACATCGCCGAGCAGGCGCTGATATTCGACATAGGAATGCACCTCCCACTGCGGATTGATCCGATATTTGATCTGCGCGCCGACCCCGGCCGAATGCGCCGCGCCTTTGGCGTCGAACAACGTAAGTCCGGTGGCCATCGCCTGGGCTTGATTGATGCTGAAATAGGGCGCGGTCGCCGCGGTGCTTTCCCAGGTGAATCGCGGGCCGGCCGAGAAGGTCAGCGAGCGCGTCACCGGCACGATGAAATCTGCGGAGAAGTCGGAGACCACGCCGCCGTGGCCGCCGAAACCGCCGCGCGTCTCGTTGCGCAGACGAAACCAGTCGACCGGAAAATATTCGATGAATCCGCCAAGCTCGAACGCGGCGTTGACATCGCCAAGGCCATAAAGCGCGGCATTGCCGCCTTGATTTCGCGCCGGCACGAACCTGGCGACGGGACCCGCCCGCAGGTCGCCGAAATCGATCAGCGCGATGCTGGCATTGTCGCGTGGACTGTGAAAACTGTCCGGCGAGCCGGCGCGGCGGATGTAGAGGATGGGAGCCGCGCTCAGCATGCTGGCTTTTGCGCCCTCGAAATCGGGCTTGTACACCCCTTCCGCGCCGATCGTCGCAGTCCAGCTGCCCGACAGCGTCGGCAGGAATGGCAGCTCGAAAGGCGGCGGCGGCAGGGTGAAGGCGGTTTGAGCAAATGCAGGCATGGGCAAGCCGACCATGACGCCGAACACGGCAAGCGCAGCGGATGCAGCGCGGCGCGCAGCAGCATCCGCTGGAGAGCGGAAACAGGCTCGGACAATTTCAACCATAAAGGCCCCTGACCTCCCGGGCCTTCGCCGACGGGTGGTATCTCGTCACGCGCTTCAGATTGCTCGCGAACATTGCCCGAAGATTGCTTGGGTCAGGCATTTTTGTGGGCGCGATCATGGCGATGCGCGAGGCTTGCCTTCGTCAACCGGATTGCCGTAACTGGCGGCACGCGCTCCGACATGGTGCGGACGCGAGCGACAGCAAGGATGGCCGATGCGCTCCCTCGTGATCGAAGACGAAACCGATATCGGCGTCTATGTCGGCCGCCTGCTCGGCGAGTTGTCAGGCGTCGTCGATATCGTCGGTTCTGTTTCGGAGGCGCGACAGGCGCTTCGCAATTTCACCTACGATCTCGCCATCGTCGACCGCATGCTGCCCGACGGCGACGCGCTCCACATCGTCGCGGCGCTGAGCCAAGTGCCGGAGCGACCGGCTATCATCATGCTGACCGCCAAAGATGCGAAAGATGACGTCATCGACGGCCTGAACGACGGCGCCGACGACTATCTCGGCAAGCCTTTCGAGCCGCAGGAATTCGTCGCCCGGGTACGCGCCGTGCTGCGCCGGCCGCGCCGGCTGTTGCCATCGGTGCTGTCGTGCGGCAATGTCGAGTTGCGCCCCGGCAGCAACGAAGCCGTTGTGGCGGGCAACGCCATCCTGCTTCGGCGCCGCGAAGCGCTCATTCTCGAGGCCTTGCTGATGCGGCGCGACCGCGTCGTTGCGCGCGTGGCGCTTGTCGAGGCGATCTACGGCTTTGACGACGAGATCGAGTCCAATACGCTGGAAGCGCAGGTCTCGCGGCTGCGCAAGAAGCTCGGCCAGCTCGGCGGCAATGTCGAGATCCGCAGCATGCGCGGGATCGGTTACATCCTCCGCTTGGCCGAGGGTCGATGAGGTCGATCACGAGGCGGCTTGCCATCTCGCTCGGCCTTGCCGCGGCGACGATGTATCTTGTCGTGCTCGGGGTTGCCATCTCGCTGCCGATCGCGCGTGAACGCGAGCAGGTGGTCTGTCGGGTCGCCGCCGACATTCTCGAGCGAGCCACCGTGATCGACAAGGGCCGCGTCCTCACCGTGCGCGACACTAGCGCGGTCACCGAGCTGAAGGCGAACAGCCCCGATTTGTGGTACGTGATATCCTACGAGACGCTGGTGAGCGAATATGGCCGCGACCGCAGGCCACCGCTTCCCTTCGCGCTTCCCTATGGCGGCCCCACCGGCTTTTCGGTGCTGTATGCGCTCGACCAGAAAAGCGTGTTTTGCCTCGCGGTGATGCGCAGGGACGATCTGGAGCTCTCGATGGCGATTGGCGGGGCGCAGGCCCCGTTCGCTCACATCGCGGCGTCGTTCATGTCTCGCAATCTTTTTCCCATCGCACTGATGGCGCTGGCCTTCGCCGCAACAGTTGGCATCGGCGCGCTGCTCGCCGCGCGCTTTGTCGGCCGCAGCATGGAACGCGTCACCGAGCTTGCGCTCTCGATCGACCCCGCCGCGCCGCAGGGCTCCATTCCTCTCGAAGAAGTCCCGATCGAGCTGAAGTCGCTGGCTGCGGCGCTCAACCGTGCCTTTGGCGAGATCGACGCCTACATCAAGATGCAGCGCCGCTTTCTCGGCAATGCAGCCCATCAGCTCCGCACGCCGCTGACGCTGCTGCGGGCGAAGATCGAGGATGTGACCGATCCGTCGGTCAAGGCCGAGCTCGTGCGTGACGTTCGCCGCCTCACTTCTCTGGTGTCGGCCATGCTCGATCTCGCGCGTTTGCAAAATCATGCGATTGACAAGCGGCCGCTCGATCTGGTCGCGGTGACGCGGGACGTGCTCGCGGATTTCGGACCCTCGGCGCTCGACGCCGGGATCGAGCTCTCGCTGCAGCAGGTCGAGGGCAGCGACGCCGTCGTCCAAGGTGCCGAAGCCGCAATTCGCAGCGCGCTCACCAATCTGGTCGGCAATGCCTTGATCCATGCGCGCGGCGCGCGTCACATCAGTGCCCGGCTTGCGCGCGGCTCTGTCGCGATCATCGATGATGGCGCGGGCCTTGCCGCGAGCGCGGAACATGGGGTTTCCGAGCCGTTCCAGGCGAGCGTTCCCGAAAAGGAAGGGGCGGGAATTGGCCTGTCGATCGTCCACGAAATCATGGCCGCGCATGGCGGGGAGCTGATCGTGACATCTGCCCTGGGCAAGGGAACGACGATCTCGCTGCGGTTTGCCGAGGCTCTGGCGGAAGTGGAGAAGGACGCGTCCGGTTATGCCCGGGTCTGAAATGGGTTGTGGGCCTTCGTCAAACCCAATCCTGTGGTTATAGGTCCCGGCTCAAGGCCGGGACGACGACAGCTTACTTCACGACTCCGATTTCCCTGAAATATTTCAGGACGCCGGGGTGGATCAGCGCGACGTCGGGTGCGGCGGCCACTGTGTTCGCCGCCGTCGTCTCGCAGGCCTGCGCGAGCTTTTGGCAGAACGTCGCCTCCACGCCATGCAGCGTGCGCGCGAGATGGTAGGCGACGTCATCCGGCAGGCTTGCGCGCGCGAGAACGAAGCTCCAGGAACCGACCGAGGATATCGCCGCGGTCTGGCCCGGATAGCTGTTCGCCGGCACGGTGAGCGGCTTGAGGAAGCTGTGCTTGGCGCGGATGCGCGCGGTCTCGTCTGCACTCGGCGCGATGAAGCGCGCGCCGGACGGGCTCGCGGCGACCGCCGCAAAGCCAGGCCAGCCGATGCCGGCCCCCCAGAGCGCCGCGGCGCGGCCATCGAGCACCATGGCCGGACCGTCGCCGGCGCGGTCGAGGTAGATCGATTGAAAATCCTCGTCCTGCTTCAACCCCAACCCATCGAGGATGTACCGCGAGAGGATCGGCAGGCCCGAACCCTTGGCGCCGAAGGCGACCGGCTGCCCCTTGAGATCGGAGATGTCCTTGTAGGGGCTGTCGGCGCGGACCACGAACATCCCCGGCGAGGAATAGATCGCAGTCAGTATTTTCGCGTTGGTCTTCAGCCGTCCGGCAAGGCCAAAGAACGCCTCATAGGCCGGCTCGCCGGCGACCAGAGCGATGTCAAGCTTGTCCTGCTCCAGAAGCGGGATGTTCTCATTGCTGCCTTTGGTATTGCGCGGCTCGATCGCAAGCGTCGCATCAGCCGCGTTCATCACCTCGGCAAAGGCGGTGCCGTAGAGCGGAAAGCCGCCGCCGGGCGTCGCCGTGCCCAGAACGATCGTGATTTTTGAAATGATCTTGTCCCCCTGTTCTGCAGCTGCAGCCCCCGCCAGCGACAGCACGGCGGTCACAACCAGCAGGCCTTGTTTGATCTTCAGCATCGGCCTTCCATGATCGGCTCTGGCTAACGGGCACGTCAAGCTGGCCGATCATGACGGCGCGCGCCGTGTAGGCAAGGGTGGAATTTTATGAAAGCATGGGCCGATCAAGACAAGATGATCGGGGGAAATCATGGTCGCCGTGTGCCGCGCAGCCTTTTCCGCTCTCGCCTTGCTCGTCGCTTTCGCCGCTGGCCCAACGCCCGCCATTGCCGCCGACGCCTATCCCAGCCGCCCCGTCCATTTCGTCAACGGCTTTGCCCCCGGCGGCCCGGTCGACACCGTGGCGCGCATCATGGCGCAATGGCTGTCGGACCGCCTCGGCCAGCAGTTCATCGTGGAGAACCGCACCGGCTCCGGCGGCAACATCGCGGCCGCCGCCGTAACAGCCGCGCCGGCCGACGGCTACACCGTGCTGTTCGTGGGCGCCAACAACGCGATCTCGACCTCGCTGTACAAACACCTGCCGTTCGATTTCCTGAAGGACACGGTGCCGGTCGCAAGCTTCATGCAGCTGCCCAACATGCTCGTGGTGGCGAACGCCATGCCGGTCAAGACCGTGGCCGAGTTCATCGCCTACTGCAAGGCCAATCCCGGCACGATTTCCTATGCTTCATCCGGCAACGGCACGTCGGTGCATCTCTCGGCGGAATTGTTCAAGGCGATGACCAAATGCGAGATGGTGCATGTGCCCTATCGCGGCTCGGCTTAATGGCTAAAACATAAATGAAATCAACGCTCTCCGGTTTCTTTGTCTCGACTTGATGTCTCGCGCCCTTGCGTGGATTTTTTCGATTTCCGTAAGCGCCCAGCCCGAACTCTTGCCAGGCTGGCTATCGAGCCCGGCCCGCTCGAAATCCGGCCTGTTCCGGCCTATCTTGAAGGCCAGCATCCCGGCCTTCCCCAAGCTTCCCCAGCCCCTGCCCATGTCGTGGTCCACGGAATTTGACGATCCCATCATGCTCGCCAACGGCAGCGTGCTGTTCACGCTGCGCGACGCGGCGAATCACGTGATGGGCCTGCCGAAGAAGGAGAGCGCGCTGCCGCATTGGCAGTTGGCCGTGGAATGCCTGCTTGGCGCGGCCGAGCGGCGCAGGCCGGTCATGATGGCGCGCATTGCAATGGTGAAGGCGCTCATGCACGGACAGGCGGTCGAGCCGCCAGCACCACGCCGGAAGGCGGCGAAGAGATATCGGATTGTCAGTTAGGGGACGGCAATGCCAGAAGAGCGAGACCCAATTAAGGACATGCTTTCGCTAGCCATTACTTCGGGCCGCGATGACGTCAAAGCGGCAGCTCAAGCGGTAAAGGCGCATTACGACGCTATTGTCGAACAGCAATTCAAAACCATCGGATATCTGCTGGTGGCGCATGGGGGCGGGTTGGTGTCGTGCATCACGTTTGTGAAAGACAAGATTGAGTTTCCAGCTCTCAAGGCTTGCACTTCGTTTTTTGCTTATGGCTTTTTGGCAGCTCTTGTTGCCTACGCGCTCACGGTCATATTGGGCCAAGAGGGCCGCGCTCAATTCATTTTCAAAGGTCATACCCGCCTGTTCAACGTGATGATGTTATTGTCAAACCTTGTTGTGGGCGTTTCGGCTGCCCTTCTGATGATTAACATCACGTTGGTGTCTCACACCCTAGGAGCTTTCTAAGGCACTGCGCTATGGACCTCTTCCTGCGTAGGGTCATCCATCCCCAAGCCATCGACAACTATCGCGTCATTCTGAAGGACGGCGGCGAGGAATTTGAAGTTGGCTCGATCGGCATCCAACACGGGGCTGGCGCACGGATATTCTGGCGGTGGGCCATCGATAACGTGGTGTCTATGCGCGGGCTTGAGGCGCAGGGCACCGGGCAGGATCGCGAGGATTGCATGAAGCTGTTTCGTGCGGCATGGGAGCGGTTCTGCGCTGATCCGGCACGGCTGCCGCAGTTTCTCGATACGAAGCGGAAGCGGCTCAGCTGATGTGCGAGGTGTCCTAATTTAAAAAGTGAGCAATTCTGAACAGCCGGGCGCCGCGCCATATGTTTGTCTTACGTCGGCTTAGGAGTCTGCATGCGTGACAGCCGGGCTCTGGGCCCGAAGCTGCCGGATCGGGATGTCGGCTGCACAGTCGCGACCGGGGAAAAACCGGACGTGACGCGGACAGCCCAATTCGGTCGAGAAAGACCCGAAGCCGTCATTGTGCCGACCGTAGAAGAGCCATAGAGCGGCACATTCGTGAAGTTCACCGAGCCGGGCGCGGCGCTGTTTGCCTGACCAAGGAGTCCCTCATCGCGCCGCAGCGGATTTACAGGATCACTATGTCGCCAAAGAGGAAAAGCAGCACAAATAGCAACGACGTCGACACGATGACCAATACGCCGTCTCTAAAGCTTTGATCCAATCGAGAGTGGCGGGCGCGGTTGAAAGCGACCGCGCCGACGGTCGCTATCAGAATTTTTAGCTGAAATCTGAGAGACGAATACTCAAGGTTTGAAGCGTCGACTTCACCAAAGGACCAAAGCCCTACGATGGCGGGCCTATCATCGCGTAGCGCTGTCGCATTGCCATCATTGCCGGGAGACTCTGGCACGCGCGGGCCAACCAAGGTCAGTTGACCCCTCAGGACATTGACCAGGTGTGGTACTAAATCCATGTTTGTGCGGGCTAAGAGCCTACCAAGTTCAGTCTGACGGCCGTCGAGTTGCCTTGTTCTAAAGAAAAGCAATTGAAAGTGTTTACCGCTCCTACCCGCTCGGAGTTTTCGAGAGAACACCGGTCCCGGAGAGTCAAGCTTGATTGAGATCGCTATGAGCGCCATAAGCGGTCCAAGCAACGCGAGCGCAAGGGCTACCAAAATCATGTCAAGGCAGCGTTTGCGAAACTGGCTAATTGATTGAGAGATTCTCCATGATGCGAGCAGGCATCCGAGCGCCGCAACGAGTTTTGCTATGTCGCCGGGCATCTCGTCGACGTGGCCAGTCCACTCTTCAGAATATCTCGACTGCTTGTTTGCTGGAAGGTGGCGAACGGCTGCAGCGATTATTTGTTCGACGAGCCTAGGCCGCCAAGCCTTGAAGTCGTCCGCGACGATCTTTTGAAAACAGGCAAGAATGAATGCGGCAAGGCCAAGTAAGATTGCAGTCAACACGCTCATGCGAACCTCGCCTCACGAGGCATTAGTGCCCCGATGATCGCGTCGACTTTTCTCACTCCTTCGCCCGTGATTCTATAGTACCGCCGTCGTGGGCGACCGAGTGTTGCAGGATCACCGGCTTCCCAACGGCTATCGAGCCAGCCGTATTCTTCGAGACGATAGAGAATGGGATATAGGGTGCCGGTCGCGAGACCGCACATTTTGCTAATCTCGACGCCCGGCAGCTCTTGCCCGCGGGCCAACGTGCCCAGCACGCTGAGAGTCTGCTGTGTGAGTCTAGGTTCGCTCTTACCCATGTTTGAGATCTCTACATAGGGTCCCAGTGTCTGTCAACGGTTTTAATCCGATGCCGTCATGCGTGTGGCGGCGCGGCTGCAGCTGCAGTCTGCGGCATTGACGACCTCCCGAGATTTTCTCCGACGCGGACCCTCAGCGACACTGACCGAGGAGGCAAGCGGTCGCTGAGGGCCTTCGCGGGGTCGACCCTGATCAGGGTCGGTGCCTGTCGAGTCACGGTGAAAGGAGCCAAAGTCCGCAACCACAAGGCGCTCGGCTTGTCGCTGTCCACCGAATGTCCGACGACGGACAGCTCTTGCCGAGAATTTCCGGGCTGATCTCGGCCCCGGTGTGCCGGTCTGCCGCGCACCCCGGAGAGGATGCCGCAGACGTTGCGCTGTTACTTGTCCACGCGACCTGCGCAAGGCGCGCGTCGAGGGGATGAACGTCAAGACCCCTCGAAACCGACAACGGCTGGTGAACCGTCCGTTGCCAAACTGATCAGTTCGCCCGTCGCGAGGCCTCGAAGCGGGCGCGCTCGGCCTCCTTAAACATCTTCTCCGAGTCTTCCACCTGTGACTGGTAAAATTTGTCAACGCGCTGCCGCTCGCGCGCCAAACTCTCGGCAAGCGCCGGATCACTGGAGACACCCGCCGCCGCTGCCTGCTTCGGATCAGCTCGCCACCAATCTGGGGTATAGGCGAACTGGTTCGGTCGCAGCTCGGGCATCGACGCGACATATGCGCTGGCGAGTGTGTTGGCACTGCGCAACGGCCATAGATTCCCGCCACCGTTCCAATCCGGCAGCACGACCTCGGTTGCGAGCGCGGGGCAGTCACGCGTGAATCGTTCGAGGCCACGGGCCTCAAGCTCCACAGGTTTCAGCCGCGGCGTCATGCTCATCGAGTCGGGCGTGTTGAGGTTCACGCGCTGCACTTCGCGGTCGACTTCGACCACCATGGCAAGGATGTCGGCGATCTCATTGGCGAGGGCCTCGTAACGCCGGAAGCGTTCGGCGGCCTCGTCGCGGCGCTGCGCGACCCTAGAGATGTCGGCGCGGTGACGTTCACAGCGGGCGCGTTCGAGGGCGGCGGTGTAGGTGGCCCTGAGCGGGGCCATGACGCCGGACAATCGGCTCTTCTGCAGGTCGGCGAGATCGGCCTCCAGCACGGCGGCGCGGGCATCCTCCGACGACATGCCGATCAGGTCGCTAGCCTTGGCGCGGAGCGAGGTGATGCGCTCCGACAATGTCGCGGCGGTCGCCTCGGCCTCAGTGATAATGTCGCCAATCTCGGCAGCCTCGAAACGGCCTGGCTCATTGATCACATCGGTGATGCGTCGCTCCAGCAATTCGTTGTTGCCGGTCATGTCTTGCTCCTCTTGAAAAGTTGATGGCCACTATTTTCCGCCACGCCATGCCTCGGACAATTCGCGATCATGGTCGGCATACAACTGCTGAAGCTTTGCGCGATTATCCGCAACGGCGTGATCACTGGTCGGCTGCACGCGCTGGCTGTTGATCACCTTCACCGCGGCGTCGGTCAGCGTGCCGGTGCCCCCACAGGTCGGGCAAACATCGCCATCCGTGTCGAGGCCTGAGCCATCGCAATCATTGCACAATGTCTGATTGTCGTGCAGTTTATATTCGTTTGCGATCCTCCGCTGATAAGTCGCCCGCGCGTCGTAGCAGGCCTTGCGGCCAGCGTCGGTGGCGAACATCCGATAGCCTGGGCGGTTCATCGCCAGCGGATCGGTCGACCTACCATCGGTCAGAGCATCCTTCCTGCCGATATCGCAAAACAAGCCATCGGGACCGCGACGAAGCACACCGTTGAATCCGTTTCGAGTACACTTGTCGCCGACCTGCTGACCGCGCGGACCACGAGAGCCTGCGCCCGTGACGCCATCATCATCACGAAGCATCATCGGGATTCGGCGCAGCTCGCGGTCGCGCAAAATTTTGTCGTCTTCATCATCAGTATGTCTGGACATTGGTCGAAACTCCTTTTGGCTAGATGTGATTGCCGCCGTTCACGCGGCGGACGAACTGCTTCTCGGCTCTGTGCTTCACCTTGACCATCGCGGTAACACCGAGCGATGCACGCGGGCCCACCGACGACGCCGTAGGCCGCGAGCGTGAAGCCGATAGCGGTTTCCAAATCGCCACTTGTCGGCTCGCTCAGACCACTGAGCCGATTGGCAACACTGCGAAGGAATCCATCGCGGTGGCTGCTGGGCAGCATCGATGCCGCCGAGGTCAGGCGGTCGAGCATCTGGTCGGTGAAGCTTAGCGGCATCTCAAATTCCTCTGTTCACCGTCGTCTAGGAAAAGGTCGGGACGGCAGAGATTCGAACAGCGTGGTCGACCGGTTCGGATTGAGGATGCCGCGCGTGGCGCCGAATGCGCCGCTCATGATGTGGCCGGTCAGCTGCGAGGCCCGCCATGCCGCGCACTCGTCACGCTCACGGGCGCGCTCGGCCTCCAATGCTTGCCGCTTGGCTTCCTGCTGTTCATTCCAGCGGCGACTGTCCTCGCGGGCGCGGGCTAGCGCCTGCTCAGGCGTCTCTACGGGCTCGTGCTCGACGGGGGCTGCGGCTACCGGCTCGACAATTTCGACGGGCGCGGTCTCGCGCTGGGGTTTGTTTTGGATAGCCTCGGTGGCGGCGAAGGCCTTTCGCTGCAGTTCGGCAATGAGCCAGTCGGCGACCGCTGGGTGCTGTTCGTACAGCAGCCTTGCATCTCGGGTGCGGGCGAGGCGTTCACCATTCCAGCCGAGGTGCCAGTTGCGCTTGTTGTGCGGCGGCGGCTCTCCGGTCGGGATCAGCACCAGTTTGAGGCTGCGCCATTCGGCGTCGCCGTGATCGAGGCGGTGGAAGAGCTTGAAGCCGTCATGGTGGACGGCGAGCAACGCGGCAGTGTCGGTCGTCTCGACTAAGATCATAGGAGGTCCTATCCCGCCGATGGCTTTTCGGCGTTGACGACCTCCCTAGCGTCTGAAGCCCTAATATGGGACTTGAACTGACAAGAAGCAAAGCCGCTGCCACTAGAAAGCGGAGCGGCTTCTTCCTAACCTGTTGGCCGTTACTGCGAGTTGCTTGGAGGCGGGCTCGGCGGCGGGAGTCCGTATTGCTTAGCGCGGTTGGCGGCTAGTTTCCGGTAAGCCTCTGCTTGGCTGAGCAGCTGATCCTTGAAGTTCTGATCAGTTTCGTCCGCCGCCAACTTCTCGAGTTGGACTGCCCGCTCCAGATACTCCGTCAACAGCTTCACCGGATTCCCCCATTGCGGCGATGGCTCTCAGAAGCTTGTCCGTCCGGGCGGAACTTGATCGATCCCACGCACCGGCTCTCATCCCAGACCTCGACGTCGCGGCCATCGGCCAACTGCCGGGCCGTCGCAAGGGCGAAGTCGTCGGTGGCGGCCTCGACGATAATTGGCGGATCACAAACGTGCCCCTGTTCGTTCAGGGGGTAGACACGAAATTTGCGCATCGCCAAGCCAGCTTAGGAACCTCACGGAACCATACCGCAGGGCGCGGACGCGAGTCTACGATTTCCCGCATCCCCTTCGGGCGCCTCTCGAAGTCACCGCATTTTCCGTTGTTCGGCTTGTCGCGCCAGGTCACTCCATTCGGCCGCCATCTTCAGCCATCGCTCGCGGTCGACGGGACTGAGCGCTCGCTCAGCTTCTCTCAGGCATTTCTCTGCCGCCAAGCGGCACTGTTCTGGATCGAGGTTCACCATAACGCGGACAACGCGAACGGGCGTCTCCGGATCGGCGGGCCGCTCAAACTAAATGGCCCAGAATCCCCGGCCGAGGCCAAGGCGGCACAGTGACTGGACTGCCACACCTCCGCCCAAACTGCGGCCCTTTGTCGGCCATCGAACAGATCGGG
>Ga0070738_10004613_pt1 | contig 16249 bp, 13 predicted proteins | sample Coa_R2_2_FD_66446 | JGI IMG/M metagenome (GOLD analysis project Ga0070738, IMG submission 66446) | Surface soil microbial communities from Centralia Pennsylvania, which are recovering from an underground coalmine fire - Coalmine... | ecosystem: Environmental > Terrestrial > Soil > Unclassified ...
CGTCCCGGATCGCGCCGAGGCGCAGGTCGACGTGCGGTTCTGCACGCGCGCGGACGGCGACCGGCTCGTCGCCTCGCTGCACCGCGCGGCCGAGGCCAGCGCGGCATCGGTCCCGGGCACGCGCATCGAGCTGCACGGAGGGGTCGCGCGCGCGCCGCTCGAGCGCACCGACGCGAGCGCGGCGCTCTGCGCCGAGTACGCCGCGTGCGCGCGCGCGCACGGGCTGGGCGCCGACGAGGCGCCGCTCATCGGCGGGGGGAGCGACGCGAGCACGGCCGCCGCGCTCGGCATTCCGGCCATCGACGGCCTGGGGCCTCGCGGCTCGGGCTTCCATACGCACGACGAGCAGATCGAGCTCGCCACGCTTGTGCCCAAGGCGCAGGCGCTCGCCCGGTTCCTGGCGCTCCGGCGCCCGGCGTGACGCGGGTCGGCCACGCATGCGCCGGCTGCTCGCTTGCATCGCGGCCATCGCGGCGACGGGCGTCGCGGCGTGCCCCGCGGTCCACGACGCCACGCCGCAGGTGTACGTGGCTCGCGGCGCCGCCGAGCGCTGGGCGCGATGGGTCGCGCGCGACGCGGCCGAGGCCGGGGGCCCGCCGGCGACGGCCGCCCGCGTGCACGTCATGAAGGACGGCGAGCAGCTCGGCGGCCCGAACGCCGTCGGGCGCCCCGGCGACCTGCTGCTCGAGAACGACGCCGTCGTGTTCGTCGTCGACCAGCTGGGGGCCAGCGCGGGCTTCGCGGAGAGCGGCGGCAACGTGGTCGACGCCGCCGACGCGCGCGTGCGCAAGGACGAGCTGGGTCAGCTGTTCACGTACTTCGGCACCTTCCCCAGGCAGGGTGTCTACGCCACGCTGGCGAGCGGCGTCGACGCCGACGGCAGCGCGTGGATCCAGGCGACCGGTCGCGAGCTCTACGAAGAGAAGCTCGCGGTGACCACCCGCTACGCGCTCGGCCCGGCCGATCGGGCCCTATTCATCGAGACGACCGTCGAGAACACCGGCGACGCGCCGATCCAGCTGCCCTCGCTCGGCGACGCGGTCCAGTGGGGCGACGCCGACAAGGTCGCGCCCGGCAAGCCGCGCGGGTTCAAGGGCGAGTCGACGGGCCGCTACGTCGGCGGGGTCGGGCGATACACGAGCTACGCCATCGTGCCGGCCGAAGGGCCCATCGAGGGCACGAGCGGGTCCGGATGGACGGACACCGCGCAGCGCAAGGGCGTGACGGTCCCGGCGCGCGGCTCCGTGAGCTATGCGCGCGCGCTGCTCGTCGGTGAGCGAGCCGACACGTCCAGCATCGCCGGCGGCCTCGCCGCGATGGCGGGAGAGGCGGTCGGCGAGCTCCAGGTCCGGCTGCCGGCCGCGGCCCTGTTGCCGACAGGGTCGTTCGTGACGCTGCTCGCGGTCGACTCGTCCGAGTCGCTGACGCTCGCGCCTCCGTTCGCCGGCCGGGTTCCCGCCGGGCTCTACCGCGTCCTGCCCATGCTGGGTCGCTCGGTCGCGCCGCCGCGCGACCCCATCGAGGTCCGCGCCGGGTGGACCAGCCACGTCGACGTGCCCGTCGAGGCGCCGGCGACGCTCGACGTGCTCTGCACCTCCGCGTCCGACGGACGACCCATGCCTTGCAAGCTCACCTTCGAGGGCCTGGGAGTCACCCCGACGCCGGACTTCGGCCCGGCGCATACGTCCGGTCCGGCGCGAAACCAGGCGACCCTCGGCGACGGTCGAACGAGCGTCGTCCTCGTCCCCGGCTCGTATCGCGTGACGGCGTCGCGCGGCCCCGAGTACGCCCTCTCGAGCGTGCAGGTCGACCTCGCGCCGGGCGAGCGCCGCTCCGAGACGCTGTCGCTTGCGCGGGTCGTCGACACGACGGGTTACGCGGCGTGCGACTTCCACCAGCACACGATGCTCGGCACCGACGCGCCGGTCGGCATGCGCGATCGGGTCGTCGCGAACGCCGCCGAGGGCGTCGAGATCGCGGTCGCGAGCGAGCACAACGTCATCGCCGATCTGGAGCCGATCGTCGAGGAGCTGCACCTCGCGCGCGAGCTGGTCGAGATACCGGGCGACGAGCTCACGAGCGACGCGAGCAGGAGCCCGTGGGGACACGCGAACGTCTTTCCGCTGCGTCCCGATCCCGCCCGGGCGCGCGGGGGCGCTCCGGCGGTACGCGATCGAGCCCCGCGCGACGTCTTCGACGAGCTCCGGGCCGCGTCCGGCGAGGTGGTCGTCCAGGTGAACCATCCGCGCTCCGGCAAGAACGGCTACTTCGATCAGCTCGGCTTCGACCGCGCGCTCGGATCGGGGACCGCGGCGGCGTACGACCCGAGCTTCGACGCGCTCGAGGTCTGGAACGGGCGCAACGTCGACGCGCGCGCCCAGGTGCTCGACGACTTCCGGGCGCTGCTGCGCGCGTCGCACGTCGTCACGCCCACGGCCGACACCGACACGCACGGCATCGTCGGGCAGGAGGCCGGCTACCCGCGGACCTACGTGCGCGTGTCCGACGATACGCGCTTCGACGCGTGGACCGGCGCGCGAACGGAGGACCTGGTCCACGGGATCAAGTCGCTGCGCGACGTCGTGTTGACCAACGGCCCCATGCTTCGCGTGTCGGCCAACGGCGCGCCCGTCGGCGGCGTCGCCCGTGGTCGGATCGTCACCGTCAAGGTGCACGTCGAGTGCGCGCCGTGGGTCGACGTGCGCACGGTCCGGGTGGTCCGCGCGAGCGTGCCGCCCCCGGCGCGCGACGACGAGAGGACGGTGAAGCTGTCGCCGACCGCGAGCGGCGCCCTGGCGGCGGACGTCGCGTTCGTCGAGCGCGCCGACGCCGACGACGCCCTGTTCGTGGTCGCCACCGGCGCCCGGTCGCTCGCCCCCGTGCTCGGCGGCGACGACCGCGAGATCCTGCCCTGGGCCATGACCGGCGCCATCTGGCTCGACCCCGACGGCGATGGTCGAGCGCTAGGGCGCTCGCCCTCAGACAATCGGCGCTAGGGCGCTCGCCCTGAGACGATCGGCGTTAGGGCGCTCGCCCTGAGACGATCGGCGCTCGCGCTGAGACAACCGGCGCTCGGCACCGTATCGGCTTGCGCGTGAGCGCGGCTCGACTACGGTGCGGGCTCTGCCCGTGCAGAGCAGCGGAGTATCGGGGCGTAGCGCAGCCTGGTTAGCGCACTTGACTGGGGGTCAAGGGGTCGCTGGTTCGAATCCAGTCGCCCCGACCGGGTCCGGCGACCACGAGTCGTCGGACCCGTTCGGTTTGTGGCGATAAACTCGCGTATCATGAGGGCCCATGGCGACCAAGAAGGGCAAGAAGAAGGACACCAAGAAGGCGAAGGCCGCGGCCAAGAAGCGCGGCCGTGTGGCCGCCCCGAAAAAGGCCGCCAGCCGCCGCGCGGCCGCCGCGGGGAGCCGCAAGGGCCCGGCCCGCAACGCGCCGGCCCGCAAGGCGCCTGCGCGCAAGGCCGGCGCTCGAAAGGCCTCGGCGCGACCGGCGAGCACGCGCGCCGGCGCACGTCCGGGCGCGCGCCGAGCTGCCGACCTGCGGACGCCCGCGCCGAAGAAGCCGTCGCGTTCGTCGGCTGCGGCCAAGGCGCCGCGCAAGCCGGTGCGCCGTTACGACCGTCCAGGCCACCTGGACCCGCAGTACGCCGCCGACCTGCGCAGCCAGAGCGGGCACGAGGACTACGACCCGCGGGCGTTCATCGAGCGGCCGCGCAGCGCGACCGATGACCTCGCCGAGGAGCGCGGCGAGGAGGTCGTGGAGAAGGCGACGACGGGTGAGGACGAGGCCGAGGACATGCTCGATCAGGTCGTTCCCGAGGAGCAGGGCGGCCCGTTCGTCGAGACGAACGCCGCCCAGGAGTTCGCGCACGACACGGACGCGTCGAACCCGAAGGGCGCCAAGCGCGAGCCGTTCCCGACCACGTGACGCGCGGGCGGGCCGGCTGACCTCGAACGACAACAAACCGGCCGGCTGACCTCGAACGACAACACGCCGGCCGGCTGCTACGCTCGCGCCGGTGCTCGACGGGGAATCGATCGCACGGCGATACGGGGCCGTGCGCGCGCGAACCGAGGCGCTCGCGGCGCCGCTGTCCGCGGAGGACGCCATGGTGCAGTCGATGCCCGACGCGAGCCCGGCGAAGTGGCATCTGGCGCACACGACCTGGTTCTTCGAGGAGTTCGTCCTCGCGCGCTTCGATCGAGCGCACCGCTGGCGCGACGAGCGCTACAGGGTGCTCTTCAACTCGTACTACGACGCGGTCGGCCCCCGGCACGCGCGGTCGCAGCGCGGCGTGCTGTCGCGTCCGTCGCTCGAGGAGGTCGCCGCCTGGCGGCGGTGGGTCGACGAGCGCGTGCTGGCGCTCGTCGGGCGCGCGGACGAGGAGGCGCTCGCGACGATCGTGCTCGGGACCCATCACGAGCAGCAGCACCAGGAGCTTCTGCTCACCGACGCCAAGCACGCGCTTTCGAGCAACCCGCTGCAGCCGGCCTACGCCGCCCGGGCTGCGCCCGCCGGCGCGCACGGCGCCCCGCCGCTCGCGTGGGTGCCGTTCGCGGAGGCCGTCGTCGAGATCGGCCACGGCGGCGGCTCGTTCGCCTTCGACAACGAGACGCCGGCGCACCGCGCGCTGGTCGGAGCGTTCGCCCTCGGGTCGAGGCTGGTGACCAACGCCGAATACGCCGCGTTCATCGACGACGGCGGCTACGAGGAGCCGGCGCTCTGGCTGTCCGACGGCTGGGCCGAGGTCCGGGCGAGGGGCTGGTCCGCGCCCCTCTACTGGGAGAGGCGCGGCGAGGGGTGGACGGAGTTCGGGCTGTACGGCTCGCGCGCGATCGACGCGCACGCGCCGGTGTCGCACGTGAGCTTCTACGAGGCCGACGCCTACGCCCGCTGGGCGGGCGCGCGGTTGCCGACGGAGGCCGAGTGGGAACGCGCGGCCTCGCAGCGGGTCGTCGAGGGCAACTTCGTCGAGAGCGGCCGGCTCGCGCCCGCCGCGGCCGGCTCCGGCCTGGCGCAGCTGTTCGGCGACGCCTGGGAGTGGACGGCCAGCGCGTACCTGCCCTATCCGCGCTTCCGCCCGCTGCGCGGCGCGCTCGGCGAGTACAACGGCAAGTTCATGAGCGGCCAGATGGTGCTGCGGGGCGGATCCTGCCTGTCGCCGGCCGATCACCTGCGCGCGACGTATCGGAACTTCTTTCCTCCGGCCGCCCGGTGGCAGGTGACCGGCATCCGGCTGGCGCGCGACGACTGACGGGCGCGCCCTGGCAAGGCCGCACGGGCCACGTGCGCGTGGCCGTCCGGCCGTGACCAGGGCCGCCGCTTCGCGTCAGTGCTGCTGGCTTCCGGAGGAGCCGCGTTGCTTGTTCGTGTTGCCTTGCTGGAGCGTCTGCTGGATTCGCTCGGCCTGGCGAAGGTGCTGCTCGACTTTGCCGCGCGCCGTCTGCAGCTGGGACTTGAACTGCCCGCTCTGCACGTTCGGCATCGCGCGATCGATGAACGTGAGCGCCTGGTTGTGGTCCTTGACCTGCGCGTCCATGTACTCGCGATCGAACTCCTGACCGCTCAGGCCCTGCAGCATCGAGAGCGAGTTCTGCGAGTCGCTCTTGAGCTGGTTGCTCACGGTGTTGTCGGCCGGTGTGATCTGCAGGCGCGAGAGCAGCGCGTCGTCCTTCTTCTGCAGGTCGCGGTGGTCGCTCACCATGTGCTGGGCGAACTTCTTGACGTCCGGCGAGGAGGCCTTCGTCTGCGCGAGCTGCGCCTCCTGGATCTCCCCCTGGTTTATCGCGGTCATCACCGCGGCGATCTGCGCGTCGTTCAGGTTCGAGACGTCCATCGAGCCGCCCATGGTGCTCGTGGCGCCCGTGCTCGGCGCGCCCGACTGGTCGCTGCCGCCGGACGGCGAGCCGCTCGTGCCCTGGCCGTACTGACCGGCGCCGGACTGGTTGCCGGTGCTCCCGGCCGACCCGGGGTTCGTCTGCCCGCTCGTGCCCTGGCCCGCGCCGCTGGAAGCGCCGTACGAGCCGGTGCCGTACGAGCCCGACGCGCTGCCCGGCGACGTTCCCGAGCCGACCGTGCCCTGAGAGCCGTACGCGTCGGCCCCTCCGGTCGCGGAGGGCGCGGTCGTCGCCGCGTTCGGCGACTCGGTCGGCGAGCCCGGCTGGCCCATGGCGCTGCCGCTCTGCTCCGAAGTCGACTGCGTGTTCTGGGCCGAGCTGGGCGTGTTCGGCTGCGACTGCTTGCTGCCGCCGCCACACGCGGCAAGGCCGAGGACGGATACCGCGGCGAGCTTCGAGAGACTCTTGACGTGCTTCATGCGTGACCTCCCTGATTGGCCGCTGGCGCCGTGCAATGCGGATACCTCGCGCGTCGCGCGCGCAAAAAAGGCCGTTCAACGGCTGACGCGGGGGTTGTCCGCCGACGTGCGGCCCTGCCCCGATCGAGGCAAAGTCCACCGCGACGCGAGCCATCGTGCCTCGGCGCCCGGCGGATGCGTGCCGTCGCGGCGGGCGGTATGCTGGCGCGCGACGTGCCGTTGGCGAGCGCAGCCCGCTACCGTGGATCGTTCCGGACGCGATCGCTCGCGATGATGGCCGCCGTCGCGCTCGGCCCGGCATGTCGCTCGCAGGGCGCCGACTCCTCGGCGCGCTCGGCGCGCGCGGACGACGCGGCGTCCGCGGGCGCGCGCGGGGCCACGGCGTCCGGCGCGTCGGCGTCGAGCCATCGCGTTCGCTTCGAGCCGGCGCCGCCGGGCGACGTCGCGCCGGCCGTGCGCGATTTCGTCGCGCGGGCGACGAGCGAGGGGCGTCGACCGCTCGTGTACGTGGGGGCGACCTGGTGTGAGCCGTGCCGGCGCTTCCACGACGCGGCCGAGCGAGGCGATCTCGACGGGGCGATCGGCGACGTCACGCTGCTCGAGTTCGACGAGGATCGCGACGGCGAGCGGCTGGCCGCCGCCGGCTACGGCTCGCGCTACGTGCCGCTGTTCGCGGTGCCCGCGGCGGACGGCTCCTCGTCGCCCAGGCGCGTCGAGGGCGCGATCAAGGGCGAGGGCGCCGTGGCGTTCATCCTCCCGCGCCTCCTGGGTCTGCTGGGTCGCTGACGGGCCGGACGGCGATCCGCGACGCGAGCAGCGCCGCCGAGGCGATCCACACGACGCCGCCCGCGGCGACGGCGACGACGCCCTGCGAGCGCGTGGCGTGCCCCGGGCTGGCCGCGCGCGCGATGAGGATGAACAGGGCGTTGTTGAACGCGTGGGCCGCCATCGACGGCCGGATGCCGCCCAGGCGTTCGACCATCCAGCCGAGGAACAGCCCGATGACGAACGCGACCGGCCCCTGCACCCGATCGAAGTGCATGACGCCGAACGCGGCCGCCGTCGCGAGGATGGCCGGCCAGCGGCCCCATCGCGACGCGAGCCGCGTCTGGATGAAACCGCGGAAGAACGCCTCCTCGGCGAGCCCCGGGACGACGCCGATCGCGAGCACGCCGAGCGCGGTCTGCGCGGGGGTCGCTCGCTCGAAGGCGTGGGCGATGTCGGCCATCGTCCCGAGGTCGCCGCCTCCGGCCAGATCGACGATCGAGCCGCACGCGACGCTGAGCCCGGCCATGCCGATGATCGCAGCCAGGAGGCCGGCGGCGCTCGTGCGCGTCCGAGCGAGCCGCAGGCTCGCCACCGGGTCGACCCCCGGACGCAGGGACGCGAGCGCCGCGACGAGGGCCATGGCCCCGGAGGAGACGAGCGCGAGGGCCATGACGCCCGGCGGAGAGAGCGCGAAGCGCTGCGCGTCGCGTGCTCCCGCCGCGGAGAGGACGGCGGCGCCGCCGAGCAGCATGAGCGCGACGGCCGCCGCGTAGGCGACCAGGACCGGCCACAGCGCCGGCGGGCGGGTCGGTGCGGGAGCGGGCTGCAGAGTGGCCTCTCACGCGCCGCGCAGGCGGTGCCCGTGGGGGTGGCCGCGAACGCGGATGCCCCCCGGGCCGGACTCGAACCACACCGAGGCGGCGCCGCACTGCGTGCAGACGAAGCGGTACATCCCCGCCGACGCGTCGACCGTCAGCGCGAGCGGCGCGCGGTCGAGCGGGCACGGCACGACGTCGCCCGAACGGAAGCCGTTCCAGACGGTTCGCAGCTGGTCTGAGCCGAGCGGCGCGGCCGGCGCGGGGGGGGGTCTGCGGAGGGCCATGCAGGCCGCTCTCTTACCGTCGTTGCGGGCGGGCGACCACCCCGGCGGGCGAGGATCCTCGCGGCCCGCGGTCACTCCTTGACGTTTCGCCTCGAGAGCTGCTGCCGGGCCGCCTGGGCGACCGCGCCGGTGACGTTCTTGCTCCGCGCCAGCGCCTTGAGCTCGTGCTCGCGAAGGTGAGGGATCAGCTTGGCCGCGAAGGCGAACGGCGTGCGCGGGTTCTGCGTGAGGTTCAACTTGATCTGGTGCGAGCGAGTCCACTCGCGGTCGAGCGCGATGACGCGCAGGACGTCCTCGGACACGTTGCGGCTCGCGCTGATGCGCACGACCTCGCTCTCCTGGATGCCCGGGCTCTTGATCGCGGACTGCGCGACGAGTCGGTTCGAATCGCGCACCAGGAGGAGCCGCTCGGCCGCCGTGCCCACCATGGCTCGACGGATCTTCTGGGAGACCGTCATCGCCCCGAGGCGCGCGTGCAGCGGCATGAACCGGTCGTCGACGATCTCGTCGCCGGTCTCCTCGTCGATCCGGTGCGTGTCCTCGACCGCGGGGTCGACGGGGATGGTGCGGGCGGCGGCGTCCGTCTCGCTGAAGAGCACGTCGTCGGGCGTGGGCTCCGGGGTGGGCTCGGCGATGAGCTCCTGGCGGATCGCGGCGGCGGCCTCCTTGTACGCGGGGATGCCTTTGAGCTCGACGTCGTTGCGGACCGCGAGCTCGAGGATGCGATCGGCCGTCGACATGCGCGTCGCCTTGTTCAGGTACAGGCGCTCGATGATCTCCGGGTGCTCGAGCAGGCGCTGCTCGTTGGTCGCCACGAGCTCCGCCACCGCCTCGTTCGCCATCGAAGCGACCGCCGCGACGGCCTCGGCGGGCATCGCCGCGTGCGCGAGGAGCTTCTCCATGACGGCCGCGTTGGTCGCGTAGCGCGGCGCGAGCGCCGCCAGCACGCCGGCGGGTACGCCTCCGGCGAGGGCGCCGTTGAGGAGCGGCGCCGGCAACTTTTCGAGCGTCGCGGACGCGGCGGCGGCGATCGCGGCGTCGGCCGACTCCGCGAGCAGGGCGACGACGGTGATGGCCTCGCCCGGCTTGAGGCCGGGCGCGACGCCCTTCGCCGCCATCTGGCGCAGGGGCGCAGGGGCGGTCGGATCCAGGACCTTGCGCGCGGCGGGCGAGAGCGTCTCGACTTCGACCGGCGGTTGCACCGACGAACATCTTACGCCCACGCTGCAAGGCGAGCGCGCTCCGTCGTCGCGCGTCCGCCGCGGCCGGCGCGTGCAGGCGCCTTTGGGGTATGATGCAGGCGTGAGCCGCACAGCGTTGCTCCTCGCCGCGGCCGCCGGCCTGCTGCGGACCGCCTGCGGAACGCAAGACAGCGCGGCCGGCTTCGACGCGCCGTGCGAGCGCAACGGCGACTGCGCCCGCGGTCTGTCGTGCGACGCCGGCGTCTGCATTTCGTCCGCGACGGACGCCTCCGACGGCGGCGCCGGCGCGCCGGACGCGGGCATCGGCGATGGATCCGCCGCGAACGACTGACCCGTCCGGGATGCGGCGCCAGGCCAGGCGGTGCCCGACGTGCGGTCAGCGCTTCTCGGGCGACGGACGCTTCTGTCCGTTCGACGGCGTCCGGCTCGAGCCCGCGCCCCTCGAAGGCGACGACGACGCCCTGCTCGGGAGCACGATCGACGGCCGCTACGAGGTGCTCGAATTCATCGGCGAAGGCGGCACGGGGCGGGTCTACAAGGTGCGGCACGCCGCGCTCGCGCGCCTCTTCGCCATGAAGGTGCTGCGCGGCGACCTGGCGCGCGACCAGGAGATCGCCGCGCGGTTCATCCAGGAGGCCAAGGCGACGGCGAGCATCCGGCATCCGAACGTGGTCGAGATCACCGACTTCGGCCGGCTCACCGACGGCGTTCCGTACATCGTGATGGAGCTCTTGCTCGGGCGGACGCTCGGTGACCTGATGAAGAACGAGGGTCCGCTGCCGCCCGTTCGCGCGGCCCCCATTCTGCGGCAGATCGCCGGCGCGCTCGGCGCGGCGCACGCGCTCGGGATCGTCCACCGTGACCTGAAGCCGGACAACGTGTTCCTGCTCGAGGACTCGGCCGCCGTGCGCGTCGTGGACTTCGGCGCCGCGAAGGTCGTCGGCGCGAGCCGGGTGACGCGCGACGGCGTCGTGTTCGGAACGCCCCACTACATGTCGCCGGAGCAGGCGGGCGGACAGCCCCTCGACCACCGCGCCGACATCTACTCTCTCGGCGTCATCATGTACGAGATGTTCACGGGCCGCGTCCCTTTCGAGGCCGACACGTACATGGGCATCTTGACGCAGCACATGTTCGTGCAGCCGACCCCGCCGAGCCAAGCCGCGCAGGCGCCCCGCGAGCTCGGCGCGCTCGAGGACATCACGCTGCGGTGCCTCTCGAAGAGGCCCGAGGACCGCTATGCCTCGATGGAGGAGCTCGCGTCCGACATCGATCGGACCGTCGGCGGCGGCGCCGCGTCGACCCGCGCCGCCGTGCTTCCGGGCGAGGGCGCGAGGAACGGGCTCGGGGCTCGCCGCGCGCGCATCGCTCGGCGGCTGCTGGTCGGCGCGGCCGCCGCGACGTGCTCCGCCGTCGCGCTGGCCCTCCTGGTGCAGAGCGTCGTCCGAAGGGCGGCGCGCGCGCCCATCTCGCCGGCGTCGGGTCAGTCGGCGGTGCCCGTCGCGCCGCTGCCGCCCGCGGCCATCCAGCTCGCCGAGCGCGCTCCGGAGGTGCCGGCGGTGAGCGCCGGCGCGCCGCCTGCCGCGCCTTCCGCCGAGGCGGGAGCGCGCGCCGCCGTCGCACCGTCGCGCCCGGTCGGGGGAGGCGCCGCCGGCAAGCCGCGACCGGCCGCCGCCCGCCCGCATCCGACGCCGATGGACGACGTGGGCGATCCGTTTGCGGGGTCGCGGTGAGTACGAGGTGAGTAAAGGGAGTCGGTTCGACTCCGAGCGTGGCCCGCTTGACACCCCGAGCAGCAGGCTTCCATGCTCTTCTGTGGGTTAGCCCGTGGCAAAGCAAAAGCTGCTACTCGTCGACGCCGACCCTCGCAGCGTTCGGGTGCTCGAAGTCAGCCTGAAGAAGGTCGGGTACAGCGTCACGACCGCGACCGACGGGCTCGACGCGCTCGCGAAGATCGAGTCGCTGACCCCGGATCTGGTCCTCAGCGACACCCGCCTTCCGAAGCTCGACGGCTACACGCTCGTGCGCAAGCTGAAGGATCGTCCGGAGTGGGCGCTCATCCCGATCGTCTTTTTGACCAGCCAGAAGTCGATCGAGGACAAGATCCGCGGCCTCGAGCTCGGCGTCGAGGACTACCTCACGAAGCCGATCTTCGTGCGCGAGCTCATCGCGCGCGTGAACCTGCTTTTGGCCCGGCGCACGCAGGAGAACATCGCCGCGAGCAAGTCGCAGGCGTCGGGACGAACGCGCTTCAGCGGGTCCACCCAGGACATGGCGGTCGTCGACCTGCTGCAGACGTTCGAGGTGTCGCGCAAGAGCGGCGTCGTCCATCTGCGCAGCGGCTCGCAGGACGCGCGCATCTATTTCCGCGACGGCAAGGTGGTCGACGCCGAGCTCGGACGGCTGCGCGGCGAGGAGGCCATCTACCGGGCGCTCATCTGGAACGAGGCGACGTTCGAGGTCGAGTTCAAGGCGATCGCGCACGAGGACGTGATCGAGGGCTCCACGCAGGCTCTCCTGATGGAGGGCATGCGCCGCGTCGACGAGTGGGGCCGTCTCTGCGAGCAGCTGCCGCCGCTCTCGACGCTGTTCGAGATCGATCACAAGCAGCTCCTCGAGCGGCTGAACGAGATCCCCGACGAGCTGAACGGGATCCTGCGCCTGTTCGACGGCAAGCGGACGCTGGCCGACGTCGTCGACGACTCGCCGTTCGAGGACCTGTCGACCCTCTCGACGATCACGAAGCTCTACTTCGAGGGCCTGCTCGTGCCACGCCTGGACGCGGAGCCCGAGCCGGACTCCGTCCCGGACGACGGCGCGCAGCCGCCGCCGGCAGTCGAGCGCGACAGCACGCGGCAGACGGTGCCCTCGAGCGGCGACATGGCCGTCGTGCCCGCGTCCGAGTCGACGACCATGCACCCGCCGGGGCCGGTGGACTCGGGGCTCGCCGCCGCGGCGCAACCCCGCCTGCCGCCGGCGGCCCCGACCAACGGCGTGCACCACAAGGCGATGTCCGACGCGGGCGACTCGCCCTACCTCGGCGAGCCCGCGGCCGGCGCCGCCGTCGCCCCGGCGCAGCCGAACCGCGAGCGCGTTGCCGCCGGGCCGGCGGCGTCGGACGCCGTCGTCGCCGCGGTGAGACAGTGGCCGGCGGCGGCCGAAGCGCCGGCGGTCCACGACGAAGCGGCGAACGTCGAGGACGGGCCGCAGAGCCGCGGGCAAGCGCCCGCCGAGCCGGCGCCGGACGCGGACGCTCCGGTCGCCGAGGCGGTGGCCTCCGCCGCCGACGAGTCGGGTCCCGTAGACGGCCTGCCGGGCGCCTCACGAAAGAAGGCCAGGCTGCTGATCGCGTCGGCGCTCGGCGCCCTCGCGGTGCTGACGATCGCGGCGGTGGCGCAGCAGCAGCAGGAGCGGACGCGGCAACCGCGCGACGACGAGACGACCGCCTCCGCAGCCGCCCAGACCGCACGCCCAAGACCCGAACCGAGACCCGCGGCGGTGTCGTCCGGCCAGCCGGCGCTCGCGAACGGCGCCGAGCCGGTCCGCCTCGTCGCCCCCGTGGAGACCGTGATCACGCCCACGGCGGCCGCCCTCGCGACCGCCGTCCCCGGGACGACGGCGGCGGCCGGCGCCTCGCCCCCGCCGCTTCGTTCGAGCGCCGCCGCCTCGCCGCCGCCGGCGCCTCGGGGCGAGCAGCCCATCGAGACGACGCCCGAGACGAGCGGGTCGCTCCTCGCTCAGGCGAGCCGCGCCCTGGCCGGCGGCGCCACCGGCCGCGCCCTCGAGCTCGCGCGGCGGGCGACGTCGATCGCGCCGTCGAACGCCGATGCGTGGCTGACGCTCGCCGCCGCGTACGAAGCAGCAGGCAACCCGAGCGCCGCGCGCGACGCGTATCGCCGATGCATCGCGCAGGCGCGCACCGCCGACGTCAGCGAGTGCCGCGTCCTCGCCGGGCAGTGACGCGGCGTCACCTCGTGCGTGGGTCCAGCCCGGCGCAGACGAGATCGACGACGACGTTCGTGCAGACGACGACGACGGACGCGACGATCACGCAGCCCACGAGCAACGGCCCGTCGCGGTTGAGCGTCGCCTTCACGCTCAGGTCGCCGAGCCCGGGCCAGCGGAACACCGTCTCGGTGACGATCGCGCCGCCCATCAGCGCCCCGAAGTCGAGCCCCGCCGCCGCGGTCACCGGCACGAGCGCGTTGCGCATCGCGTGGCGCACCGCGACCCGCGCCGCGCCGGCTCCCTTCGCGCGGGCCGTCCGGATCCAGTCCTGCCTGACGAGGACGCTCATCTCGTCGCGCATGATGCGCGTGTAGTAGGCGGCGCCGGAGACGCCCAGCGTGATCGCGGGGAGCACGATGCAGCGCGCGTGCTCGCCGAGCGTGGAGCCGAAGCCGTCCAGGGGCAAGAGGCGCAGCCGGTAGGCGAGCACGTACTGGAGCAGGAGGGCGACGACGAAGGTCGGCGCGCTGATGCCGATGAGGCTAGCGCCCACGAGGACGCGATCGAGCCACGAACCCCGGGCCAGGCCCGCGAGCGCCCCGGCCCCCGCGCCGGCCAGGATCTGCACAAGCACGCCGGCCACCGCGAGCGCGAGAGTGCGCGGCAGCCGCGCGGCGATCGCGCGAGCGACCGGCTGCTGCAGCTGGAAGCTCTTGCCGAGGTCGACGTGCAGCGCGGTCGGACCGATCGACAAGACGACCGCGCACGTGCCGTGGTCTGCGCCGGAGGGAGGCGTGGGATCTGCCGCGCGCGGCCCGAGGTGGACCAGGCGCCTCATGAACAGCCCGTACCGGACGAGCGGCGGTCGGTCGAGCCCGAGCTGCTGGCGTATGCGGGCGACGTCGGCGGGGCGCGCCTCTGGCCCGGCGAACATGCGCGCCGGGTCTCCGGGGAGGAGGGCGTCGACCGCGAAGGTGATCGACACGGCGGCCCAGACGACCGCCGCGCACCACGCGAGGCGCCGCGCCAGGTGGGCCGTCACCAGGCACCGCCTCGCCGCGCGCGGCCGGCCACCCGATCCCCCGCCAGGGCCCCCGCCTCGCCGGGCGCCGGCAGGCCGATGGCCCGCGAGAGAGCGTCCCGCGCGCGGTCGATCCAGGCGCCGCTCGCGTCCATGCTCCACGCCGAGGCCGGATCGAAGCCGCGCACGTAAGGCTGGCGTACCTCGTAAGCGTGGTACGAGAACGCGAACGCCCACGGCGCATCGTCGCACACGATCTCGTTGGCCTCGCGGTAGAGCGACGCGCGCCGGTGGGAGTCCGGCTCGCCGCGCGCGCGCGCGACCAGATCGTCGACGCGCGGGTTCGAGTAGAAGGACGTGTTGTAGCTCACGTCCGCGCCGATCGACCTCGTCGTGAAGAGCGGCTCGAACACCGAGCTCGGGTCCGGATAGTCCGGCTCCCAGTTGCCCTGCGACAGCGCCGCGCCGCCGGGGCGCTGCTGCAGCGCGAGGAACGCCGGCCAGCTGACGAGGCGGAGCTCGATGCGCAGCCCGATCTTCGCGAGATCCTGCTGAAGCAGCTGCGCCGTGTACACGAGCAGCCCCTGGTCGTAGAGGGGGTAGACGATGGGCTCCGGCCAGCCGCCCACCCCGGTCGCCGGGTCGTAGGGGTAGCCTGCCTTGCGCATGTGCTCGAGCGCGGCGGGGTAGTCGTACCGCTGGCCGGCGGCGAACGCCTCGCGCCACGGCAGCCCGGGAGGCAGCAGCTGGGTGAGCACGGTGACGTTCGCCGGCTTGAGCATCCGGTAGTGCTCCCGGTCGATCGCGGCGGCGACCGCACGGCGGATCTCGACGTTGTCGAACGGCGGCACTCGCGTGTTCATCGATTCGCCCATGATCGACCGGTCGGCCTCGGCGCCGCCGAACGGTCGCCAGCGAGGGTCGGCCACGAAGCGAGCCTCGTCGGCGTGCGTCATGTCGCGGAGCACGTCGAGCGCGCCGTCCTCGAAGCGGAAGCGCTGCGCCGCGACCTGCACGTTGAACGTCCATTCGACCGCGTCGAGGTACGGGCGGCCCGCGCGGAAGTAGCCCTCGTGCCTCACGAGGCGCAGCCGGCTGCCGCGCTGCCAGCCCCCGGGCGGCAGCTTGAACGGGCCTGCGCCGCAGGGAGCCCACGAGTCGACGTACCGGTCGCCGGCGCTTCGGCACAGCGGCCGCAGCGTGTGCGTCGCGAGCGCGGGAAGGAAGGCGACGTCCGGCTGCCGCAGCCGGAACGTCACGGCGTAGCGGCCTTCCACGCGGACGCCGTCGAGGTGGTCGGCGCGCAGGCCGGCGTACGCGTCGTACCCGAGCAGGTCCTCGAACAAGGCCGCGTTCGGATCCGGCGTGGCCGGGTGCAGCGCCCGCTCGGCCGACCGCTTGACGTCCTCGGCGGTGAGCTCCTGCCCGTCGTGCATCAGCACGCCCGGCCGCAAGAAGAACCGGTAGGTCCGCCCGTCGTCTTCGACCTCCCAGCGTTCGGCGAGATCGCCGACCACCTGCGCGTGCTCGTCGAGGTCGACCAGCCCGGCGTAGAGAAGGTGCTCGGCCTGGAGCGCCAGGGCGTCGGTCGGCGCGGCGGGGTCCAGCGTGCGCACGTCCTGGAAGGACGCGAGTCGGAGCACGCCGCCTCGGCGCGGGGTGTCGTCGGCCTCGTGCGCGGCCGGGATCGGCGGCGCGAGCGGACCCAGGCAGGCGGCCACGGCGCTCTGGGCGCCGATCGCGAGCGCGAGGACGGCTCGGGCGCTCCGCTCCGACGAGCGCCCCGCCGCCGGTCCGCTAAGCGTCGTTCGGGTCGAGCGCATCGCGCAGCCCCTCTCCCAGCAGGTTGAAGCCCCAGACCGAGAGCGAGATCGCCGCCGCCGGCG
>Ga0070738_10004614_pt1 | contig 16237 bp, 13 predicted proteins | sample Coa_R2_2_FD_66446 | JGI IMG/M metagenome (GOLD analysis project Ga0070738, IMG submission 66446) | Surface soil microbial communities from Centralia Pennsylvania, which are recovering from an underground coalmine fire - Coalmine... | ecosystem: Environmental > Terrestrial > Soil > Unclassified ...
GAGGATGCGAGGTAGATCGCCGTCCGAGCGCCATCCTCCGGACTCCTGGCAAAACTGAATAAGAAGGAAAACACGGCCGGGACGATGCCGGTGCTCGTTTTGCCAAAATTGGTGGCCACCGGGCCGGGCGTGACAGCGTTGACGGTGACTCCCGTTCCCGCCAGGCGGCGCGCCAGTTCATAGGTGAAGAGCATCGTGGCCAGCTTGGACTGGGAGTAGGCTCCGAAACTCATATAGCGCTTTTCGGATTGCAGGTCGTTGAGGTTGATGTTCCCGACGCGCTCGACGCTGGAGCTGATGTTGATGATACGGGCCGGTGCGCTTGCCTTGAGCGTGTCGAGCAGCAGATCCGTCAAGAGAAAGTAGCCGAGATGGTTGAGGGCAAAGGTCATTTCAAAGCCATCCACGCTCGTCTCGCGTTTGAAGAAGATGCCGCCGGCATTGTTAACCAGGACGTGCAGCTGCTGATAGCGCTGCCGAAAAGTGTCGACAAGCTCCCGAATAGACTGTTGCGATGAGAGGTCGGCGAACAGCACCTCGACATTGATATTTCCGCTCTGCGCGCGGATCTCATCCCGTACCGTCTCGCCCTTGCTCCGATTGCGAGCAACGAGGATGACGGTTGCACCCATCTGCGCGAGTGCGGCGGCTGTTGCCTTGCCCATACCCGAAGTCGCACCTGTGATCATACATACCTGGTTCCGCATCGTCATTTGCATGTGTCTTGCTCCTTATGGCTCTTGCTGTTATTTACTACTACAGATGGAATACTACTACCCATCATGTGTTTCTTCTGCTCTTATATTCTCATGAGACCCGTTTGTACCACCGCTGTGGTAAGGTGTGGAGTTGCGCGATCGCCGCGGGAGTGAGTGCAAAAAGCGGCTCCTGCTTGCCGCTGGAGGCACGTTTCCAGGTTCGCCGGAACGCTCCTATGAGGACGCGTGCAAACATGCGTGGCCGGGTGAGGGAACGTGGCGGGTTCAGCATCGTGATGACGCTCATGTACGCTTGCGTGATCTGCGGATCCTCGACTGCGCTATAGAGAACGAGGTCCATATAACGATGAAGCAGTTCCAATCCAGGCGTCGGACGAGCACCGCTCAGCATCACACCGGGCCAGCGGAGGTCTTCACTGGTGGAGACGAGCCAGGCATTGGCGACAGTCCCGGCAAGCGCATGCTGGAAACGCTGCTCAAAGTTCGGCCTGGGCGCACGCTGCTGCTCTTGCAAACACGTACGAAGAGTCATTGCATCAAGCGCGCTGACGGTCATGCCCTGACCATAGATGGGATTAAAAGCGCAGACAGCGTCGCCCGTGACGATCAGGCCAGCCGGCCAGCGCTGCAAACGCTCAAAGTGGCGCCAGTGATTCACCGGAGTACGGTAGCCACGAATGGGTGTCAGCGGCTGAGCGATACGCAATGCCTCGTAGATGCTGGGATCCGGAAGGTCGCGCGCCCATTGCAAAAAGCCTTCCTCATCGGTTGGCGGGAAATGGCCGGCAAAACCTCCCAACGAGACATGCCAGCGGTCGTTATCGACCGGCAGAATGAGCCCCGCACGCGGGTTTGTAGGCGGGCGGCCATTGATGATCAGTCCTTGCCAGTCGCTGGGAAAGTTCTCCGGCCGGGCATAGAAGCGGGAGGCATAGCCAAGGCCCGAGTTGATGGTCTCCTCCGTGGGAGCCTCATAGCCCAGATCGACAAGCCATTGCGAGGCCTGAGAATGGCGTCCACTTGCATCGACGACCAGGTCCGCGCTGAACACATCAGTATGCTCCAACTGCCCCCGTTCGCGCACCTGGACGCCCGTGACCCGGGACTGATCCGGCGTAGAGAGCAATCCGACCACCTCGGTATTGGCAATAATCTGCACGCCTGGCAGACGCGATAAACGATCCCGTACATGCCACTCCAGCAGATAGCGGCTAAACGCGATAAATTCGCCCGGCTGCCGGAGGGAAGGCAGCTTGCCGGCGGGAGAAACAATGGCAATCGGAACAACATTGGAGACGGATAGAGCGCCATCCGCGCGCAAATCGTCCATGATGCCGGGAAAAAGTTGATTGATAATGGACTGGCCCGCCGCCAGCAGCGCGTGCGCATGCTGAGATTGCGGCACGCCTTTGCGATGAGCCGGCGTCGTGGGGAACACGTCACGATCAACAATAGTCACCTGCTCAAAGTAATCGGATAGCACGCGAGCGGCGAGCAGTCCGCCCATGCTCCCACCAATCACGAGGGCATGGCCGCCTCCATTCTTCTTGACGATAGGGCTAGCTGAGGTCCCTGTATTCATGGCTCTCTCCCATTCTTGCGCAAAACGAAACAACAAACACAATTCTTAGATTTCCGAACGTTCATCGATTTCAGAACAATGTTCGGTAAAACGTAAAAAAAATTTAGCGTTGGCATAAGCCATCGGCGAAACACGCCAGAATCTGATCGTCGCTGGCAACATAGGTCTCCCATGGCACACCAGGCATCGTGAGCCGCAGCATCGCGATACCATGGACGAGCGACCAGCAGCCGAGGGTCATCTCCTGCAAACCAAAGTCCGGCCGAGGCACGAAGGTACCAGCTGCAATGCCCTCCTGAACGATCTGCTGTAACAGGTCGTAGGGAGTTGACTCTAGCTCGGCCATATGTGTATGCGTGGCCCTGCGACCAAAGATCAGCAGGTAGAGCTCAGGATGCGTGCGAGCAAATTCCAGGTAGGCATGGCCGTAGGATTGCAAACGCTCGCGTGCCGACAGGCTCGTTGAAATCTGGCGCACATGCATCATCAGGCGAATGATGGCCTCCTTGATCACCGCCGCGAGCAATTCGTCCTTCCCGGAGAAATACTCGTACAGGTTGGAGACGCTATAATCGATGCGCTCAGCGACATCGCGCATATTCAGCGCATCCGGCCCCTGCGCCTCAATGATCTCCTCTGCCGCCTGGATAATCGCCTCCCGTGTGCGTGCCTGACGTCGCTCGCGTGCCTTCCCTTTGACCAATTTATGAACAAACCTCCAATTTCCGAACGTTGTACGGTTTTAGTATACCTGGCTGAGGAGACGTTGTCAAGGGGCGTGTGCAAGAGCTGGTTATCTCCGCTGCTATTGTGGAGCCTGCCTCACTCATTCCATGATCGTCCTAGCTGGCTGCATCAGGGGTGTGGGAGCAATGGAGACCAGCTCGTAGCCCAAAGAGGGGTAGTGGCAAGCGATCCGATGTGCATCGGGAGCGTGTACAAAAACCGCTCTCCAGAGGGCTTGACAGGATAGAGCTGATCTGCTATGATCTACCACGTGAACGGCGCCAACGGCGCTGTGTTACAAAGAATGGAGCCGTGGTGTAGTGGCCTAACATGTCTGCCTGTCACGCAGAAGACCGCGGGTTCGAATCCCGTCGGTTCCGTTTTGAAGACCCTAGATGTGGCGAGTTGGTTCAGCTCGTCTTGACTGCTAACCAGATCCAACAAGTTAGAGGGTTCTCACACGCGAAAAAGAGCTCTATGCTTTGACTGTACTTGATTAAGCATTCTAACACAGGAAAACATGAAACGAAAGGAGCATATTGCCATGAATAAAAGTGAAGTGGCCAGGTTCAAACTCAGTCAAACCTTACAAGAGCAAGCAGCACATCAGGGGCTTTACGGGCCAGCAGCTGTCGCCCGGCACGATTTTATCGAGGCCCGAATAGAGCGAGATTCTAGCCATCTTATCAGGCTGCTCGAACAAGGGAGCCTGGAGCAAGTTGAAAACTACATCCTTCAGATGCAAGATGAATGTCGAGGTCAGGTCTGACTTGGATCATATCATTACGAAGAAAAGGGGCACATAAAAAGATGAATACTCCCAATATTTTCTGCAATCTCCCTACCGTAGACATGTTACCAGAAGCAGAACAGGCGCTTAGAAAGCATGGATGCACTGTTGAAATGTGTCGGAGCTATACACATGTGGTCTTCCCGCCTGGAACGTTTCGCGAGGCAGATATGATCTATGCGCCTGCTGCGTCGGAACCTCGACATGTACTGTCTTTGCCGTCCGGGATACAGATCATTCAGATTGAGTTGCGAAATCGGGAAGGATTCAGAGACCGGTACGGTGATCTCCAGATGAGTCAACTCCTCATCCCCAAAAGGGAGTGTCAGCAGATAGCTGAATGTGCAAAAGAATGCATCTGTATGGCCTCCCCATAAACAACTACACCAGGGCCCTCCATACCCGCCTCATACCAGCAATACTGGCACGAGGCGGCCCAATCTGCTCACAAACGCGCAGGCCTATTCGGGAACGTTCTGGTACTGCCCGACAAGCGTGGTAGCGGCAAGCACGTGCCCACCGATCGCCTGAATCAACCCCTCAAAAGTTAAGCCCTTCTCCTGAATATGGGCGGTTTTGAGCGCATACAGGGTGAAGATATAGTGGTGCGGCTCACCTGTCGCGGGTGGACAGGGACCAAAATAGGCGTGCGTGTTCATGCTCGTCGTGCCTTGCTCATACGGGTCGTTCCCTTCCAGCTGGCTCACCGAGGCCGGGATGTTATAGACGACCCAGTGGTGAAATCCTCCGGCGACCGGAGCATCGATGTCATTGACCAGCAAGGCAAAACTCTGCGTTCCATCGGGCGCATGCTCCCAGTGCAAGGTCGGGGCTTCATTCTGACCATGGCAGTGCATGCCATTATAGACATTCCGTTCCGGCATAGGTCCGTTATCCTCAAAATCAGGACTGGTAAGCCGAAAAGCTCGTTTCGCAGCCTCTTGATCGATCATTGTTTTTTCCTTTCTTTCCCTTATAGGATATTTGACTTTCCGTAGAGTACACGATTATCATAGTCGCTGTGTCAGGCACCAGCACTCAACATTGACCCACGTGCTCCTCGCAGAACACGAGCGCTCAGACGGATGATGAATGAGCCAGCATACGGGTGCGGGCGCTGGTCAGGGAAGCCCCCAGGGCCAGAATACCGATCACGGCCACAACGACGACCGTGGCCGGGTAGAGTCCGATCAGCCCGGACCCGAAACCGACGCCCAGCGCAACCAGAGATGCGCCGAAATAGACAACCACGTTGAAGGCAGAGAACACTTCTCCACGTTCGTCATCCGTTGCCACGCTGCCAACGAATTCCTGGCTGCCCAGGTAGGTGAGGCCCTGCCCCAGACCTGCACACGCGGTTCCAAGAATAAACACGACAAGCGTGTGCGTGGGGAGTGCAAAAAGGATTAAAGCCAGGCCGATCGCCAACAGGATGGGTCCCCATACAAGGAGCCGTCGCAACGGCCAGTTACGGCAGAGCAGCTGTGCCAGGGCCGAAGGGCCGAGCAAGGCAAAGATGACCAGACCACCAATCGCCCGATTCTGAGCATGCAGGATGGTACTGGCAAACGAGGGACCCAGAGAAGAGATCAGGCCGACGACGCCGAAAGCGCTGAATACAGCAACCGAGGCCAGCGTGAACTGGCGCCGGATCGATGCCGGGATCGCGAAGCGCGGGCGAAGCTGCATCTTCCCGGCCTGCACGGCTACGGTCTCGGGTAGAGCCCACATGCCCGCCACGGCCGGAAGCAACAGCACCAGGAGGATCAGGAAAACCAGTACGGTTGGCCAGGGGGCGTATTGAGCAAGCAGTCCAGACAACAGCGGGGCCGTGGCCTGACTCAGCACAATGGTCAGCGTGGCCGCCAACGCCGCGCGCCGGGCATTTCCTCCGGGCTCCAACTCGGCCAACGTGGCCGCCGCCGTTCCCGAGAGCGCGCCAAAAGCGATCCCCTGGAGGAGCCGCGCAACGATGAGCCAGATCACTCCCTGGGCGAAAATAAAAACAAGGGTGGCGAGCGTCGCCAGAATGACGCCCAGGAGTAGCACCGGCCGCCGACCACGCTGATCCGAGAGCGGCCCCAGGAACAGCAAGGAGGGGAATACGCCCAGCGCGACCACCGCAAAGATGACCGTAATCATAGCAGTCGAAAAATGCCAGAGGCTCTGATAGACCGGGTAGAGGGGCGCAGGAATATTGTTGCCCATAATCGTCACACCAAGCATATACGCAACAAGCCAGAAAGCGGTTCCCCGCGTCAGTAACAACCGCCGCCCGGTCGCAGCCTGCTGCAGATTTGCAGGGCTGTGCTCCATAACTTCGAACCTCCATCTATTCAGAAAATGCAACACACGTTCATACACAATCTGCTACAATCATAGAGGCAAAGCGTTACGAATAGCGTTACATCAACCATTAATAGCGAGATCCACAGGTTCTCAGCGCAATCTCAGCTGGAGTCTTTCAGGAGGATATTGTCATACCAATGTCTCAAGAAAACATAAATGTCAGTCATACCGCTTCGGCGTATAATCCTGTAGCCCCCGCTGGACCCACTACTTGATCCAGAAGGCACACAGGCTGAGAAACGAACAGTCGCCACCGCGCCAGGGGAACGCGGCAGATCAATGGGGACGGCGCATTATACTGGATGCGCCGCCCTAACAAAGCCCATCTGCGATACGTCTGCTTCGAGTTCAGCTACTCTGGATCGGTGAAAAAATCTGCATTGAACTTTATCGATTTTTTCCATTCATCAGGAACACTGGATTGCTCGTGAATGGCACTCACCGGGCAAGCAGGCTCGCATGCTCCACAATCAATGCATTCGGTCGGGTTGATATGGAGCTGCTCAGCCTCCTCGAACACAATTGGCACATGAAATCTCTCAGATGCTATTAAAATATGTTGATATCCCATCGAACGCAGAGGGAGCATCACCATCTGCTCCCTCTGACAGGATATGAAAGCTTGCTTACGTTCCTCCACATCGGGTACTGGGGGACTGGCGTCCCCCAGCTGGGGCTGGTGGGACGTCCCACTCACCCTTCCCTGCGGCGGGGTAGAAGAAACCCTAACAGCAGGTTGGCAACCAGCAAACCGGCAAGGTACAGCAGCGCAATCACAAAGGCCCATGCGTAATGATCGCTCAGCATCGCAGAGTTGATTGCCTTTCCCTGCGCTCGCAAAACCCCAAAGAACAGGATGCCAATGACCGCGACGCCAAACGAACCCGCGACCTGCTGCATCGTGAGCAGCACACCTGAAGCCGAGCCTGCATGATGGTGCTGGATGCACTCCAGGACAATGTTAATCAGCGGCGCGACCAGCCAGCCCTGCCCAAAACCATACAGCAGAAAGGCTGGAATAAACATGTATCCAGCGGCCAACCGTCCCCATATGGACACCACCACTGCCGTCAGCACTATTCCGGCGCCCATGATGAGGGTACCCAGTGTCAGGATGTTCCTTCCCAGACGCGGCATTACTCTGGAAGAGAGCGTCGAGGCCAGAAAAAAACCGACCGCGATCGGCAGAAATGTCAGACCTGCCACCAGAGAGGTCTGTCGCAAGCCGCTTTGCAAAAAGAAGGACAATACAAGAGAAAACGGCGTGAGGCACGCATAGAGCGTCAACGTGACCAGGAGTCCACTCACAAACGCCCTCTCCCTGAAAAGCTCCAGATCGATCAGCGGCGACCCATCCCGCATAGTCTTCCAGCGCTCATAGCCAATGAAGAGCCCGAGAACAGGCAGGGACAGCAGCAAACAAACGATCGTCCAAACAGGCCAACCTGCATCCTGACCAACGACGAGCGGATAGACCAGGAGCAATAGACCGAGCGACAGCAGGCCAACGCCTACCAGGTCCAGATGGCGCACATGGGAGGCCCGTGATTCTCGCAACATGGGGAGAGCCGCACAAAAGGCCAGCGCGCCCACCGGAACGTTGACCAGAAAAATCGGACGCCAGGCCAGGCCGAAGAGATTTATTCCGACTAGCACGCCACCACCCACCTGTCCAACGATCCCCGCCAGGCCCATAACAGTGCCAAAGATCGCGAATGCCGTGCTCCGTTCATGGGTAGGAAAGCTGACCTGGATCATCGCCACCACCTGCGGCGTCATCAAGGCTCCGAAAACACCTTGAAGGACGCGTGCCAGAATCAAAAAGGGAGGCGTGGGAGCAAGGCCACACAACCCTGAAGCCAGGGTAAAGCCCAGCAACCCACAGACAAACATCCGTTTACGCCCCAGCAGATCACCAAGCCTGCCACCTGTAATCAGTACCACCGAATAGGCCAGCAAATACAACGCGACGACTAATTGTGCCTGGCCAAAGCTGGCGTGCAGCGTCGCCTGAATGGATGGAAGAGCAATATTGACGATGAAGATATCGAGGATATACATGAATTGGGCTGCCAAAAGAACTGCCAGAGCTAACCAGCGCCGCGGATCGTACGCGACTGCGGTCGTTATGTTCTTTGCTGCACCTATAGACTGCGTAGACATTTTACATCCTCCCTGCGAGAAACATGTGTGAAGCGCTTTTTTCCTCCGTCACTTACCTTTATGAGCCTGCCCTTATGAAGGCACGACTCCGTCCCCTATCCCTGAGAACCTCTCGATCCCCAACCACCTACAACGCTTGACTGTGAGGTTCGCTCCACACCTATCGGATTACTTGCTCATAGGTATGTTGGTAGTGTAACCCGCGATTGAGGCCGATCCAAGGGTCTATCCTGCCATGAAACGGACGGATCACGCCAGAAAAATAGTGGCCCGGCAATTCGCCCACAGCATCTTCCTACCCTATTCCAACAGCCTCCGGTATTGGCAGCCTTCACGTCTGGATAGGACCTTAGTTCAATATCTATTGCCAGCAGAGCCTAATCTGTGTTATAATCGCTTTCGCATTGATATTTTTAATTGCCCATTCTAATCGTAAAGCATCTTTCCACGATGAGGTATTTTTATGGCGCAGGCATTGCAATCTCTATCTCCCGAAGCTATTCAGTATGCGGAGGCCTATCAGCTTGGGACCCCTACGGCGGAGTTTAAGGTCGGCTATTCGAAGATGGTCGTTATAGCGCTGTGTAGTTGTTTTGGCCTGGCAATCTTGTTTGCCGCCATTCTCTTTCTGGCGATCACTTCCGGCCGGCATAATGCCCATTCTACAGAACAGGAGTATCTCATGTTCGCCGCTATCGCAGCGGCGTTGCTTGGCGGCATCTACTATGCACTCTATCCTATCATCTACCGTTCCTATCGCGTCTATATCTATACATATGGTTTTGTCGTGACGAAACGGGGCCAGGTCAGCGTCTTTCCCTGGCAAGAGGTTGATGGATTCTGGATGCAGGTCGTGAAACATAGACAATACGGCATCTCGACGGGCACGACACATAAATATACGGTGCAGCGCAGAGATGGGACGAAGGTCGTTTTCAAAGACGACTATGTCCGCATCGAGCAGTTAGGTGATACGATCAGCGATCAATTGACGGCGATCATGATGCCACAGGCATTGGCGACTGTCCATGCCGGCGGCACGGTAGATTTCGGGCCCATCAGCGTCGGCCCATTGGGTCTGATGAAGGGGAACAAAGTACTGCCCTGGCAGGAAGTCCAGGATGTCGATATCCGGAAAGGTCAGATGGTCATTGAGAAGCAGGGGAAATATCTGAACTGGGCCACGTTCTATGTGTGGAAAATCAAAAATGTTATGGTTTTCCTGCACCTGGTCAACCATGTTCTCCAGGAACACCGCTAGTAGTCTGCCAAATTTCGTTCGTCTGGCCGCCTGATGATTTTTTTCTTTTTCATTTGGTATTCCCGCGGCCCGCCTGCGGCGGGCCGCGAGGGGGGAGAAAGAGTCGGGGGACACCCCCGAACCCCCGGCCATGGGACTGCGTCCCCCGGCACCCCCTGCTGAAAAGTTACGGGATATTTCACGGTGAAGCAACTGCGTTTAGAGCACCCTTCCGGTTGGATCGGCCAGGACTGCGCCGGTGTTTGCTGAGGTGACAAGCGCGGCGTAGCGGCGCAGCCAGGAGCTTTTGACGCGTCCCGGACGAGGTGCACGCTCGGCCAGGCGCTGCTCTATCTCTTCAGGCGTCAGGTTGACGTGTAGACGACGTTCGATGAGATCAATGGAGATGCGGTCTCCATCATTCAGCGCAGCGATGGGACCACCGGCCGCAGCCTCCGGTGAGATATGACCGATACAGGCACCCCGCGTCGCGCCCGAGAAACGTCCATCGGTGATCAGCGCAACCTTATCTCCCAGTCCCATGCCCATGAGATTCGCGGTCGGCGCGAGCATCTCCTGCATACCAGGTCCGCCCCGCGGCCCTTCGTAGCGGATCACCACCACATCCCCAGGCTGCACCTTGCCGTTCAGGATACCGGCGCTGGCCTCCTCCTGCGAATTGTAGATGCGCGCCGGCCCCTCGTGCCGCAGCATGGCCGGAGCAACCGCCCCCACTTTCACTACCGCTCCATCGGGTGCCAGGTTACCGAAAAGCACAGCCAGGCTGCCACGTTCGCTGTACGGCTGCTCCAATGGATGGATCACGGCCGAATCCTTGACCTCCGCGTCGGCGATATTCTCGCCCAGCGTTTTGAGCGTGACCGTGGGACGATCCAACTTGAGGACGCCAAGCTTCCGCGAGAGCTCCTTGAGAATGGCGCTGATGCCGCCCGCGCGGTCGACATCCTCCATATGCCACTGGCCGGCCGGGCTGACTTTGCACAGGGAGGGCGTGCGTGCCGCGACGTCGTTGATGCGCGCGAGATCATAGTCGATCGCACCCTCATGCGCCAGGGCGAGCGTGTGCAGAACCGTGTTGCTGGAACCGCCCATCGCCATATCCAGCGCAAAGGCGTTGTCGATGCTCTCGGCGTTGACAATCTTGCGCGGTGTGAGGTTGGCTTCGATCAGCTTAATGATCTGTTGACCCGCCATACGCACGAGCTCTTTGCGCTCCAAAGAGGTCGCCAGGCGCGAGCCGTTGCCCGGTAGCGCCAGGCCGAGCGCCTCCATCAGGCAATTCATCGAGTTCGCGGTAAACATTCCGGAACAGGAGCCACAGGATGGGCAGCTTTTCTGTTCCAGTTCGAGCAGCTGCGCCTCATCGATGGCCCCGGCCTTGTAAGCGCCGACCCCTTCGAAGATGCTGGCAAGGTCGACGCTGCGCCCATCGGCAAGCCTTCCGGCCGCCATCGGACCGCCGCTCACGAAAATGGTAGGGATATCCAGGCGCATCGCCGCTATCAACATGCCAGGTACGATCTTATCGCAATTCGGAATGCAGACCATACCATCAAAGCGGTGCGCCTCGACCATCGTCTCAATGCAATCGGCGATGAGCTCGCGGCTCGGCAGCGAATACTTCATGCCGATGTGGCCCATCGCAATACCATCGTCCACGCCAATCGTATTGAACTCGAACGGGACACCACCAGCTGCCCGGATCGCCTCCTTCACTAATTTGCCAAAAGCCTGCAAGTGGACGTGTCCCGGCACAATATCGACATACGAATTACAGACGGCAATAAATGGCTTCTTGAAATCGTGCTCGCCGACAACCCCGGTCGCACGCAGCAACCCACGGTGCGGAGCGCGCTCGAAGCCGAGCTTGATTTGATCTGAACGCATCTCGCCTCCCTATGCTCTGAAACAATTGCCCTGCGACACCCTCTGTTCTCATCACTCCCTGGCGCACGGGCTTGTTTTCGAGTATAGTAAGGGACAATTGATTTGTCCAATACTTTTTTTGAGGGAAAGTTGATACCATTAAGGTATCAGCCTCGACTGCGCAGAAAGAGGACGACGTGGAAGTTCCCAAACTGACCTATTTTCTTGCCGCCGCCCAGACGCTCAATTTTCGCCAGGCGGCCGAGCTGTGTTCCGTTGCGCAGCCGGTGCTGAGCCGCCAGATAGCCGCGCTGGAAGCCGAGCTGGGCGTCGAGCTCTTCAGCCGGATCAAAAAACGCGTCGCTCTGACGGAGGCGGGCCAGGAATTTGTCGTCTATGCTCGACAGGCGCTAGATGCATTGCAACAGGGACGGCAGGCGATGGCGGAACTGCATGCGGGCGCACGTGGCCTGGTCCGCATCGGCTGTATCGAAGGCTTTGGCACGGAGCGACTGCCTCGTCTCTTTGCCCACTTTCAGCAACGCTTTCCCCATATCCGTCTCCAGGTCGTGATACGGGGCACAGACGAACTACTGCAGCTCGTCGAACAACAGCAGCTGGATTTTGCGGTCGTCGGGATGACTTTTGATCGTGGCAAGCCGCCGGAAACGCTGGTGGTACGCGATATCTTTCGCGACCAGTTACACGTGCTGATGGCGCCACAGCGTGCTCGTGCGCAACAGTGGGAGACACCGCTGCTCCTCGAACAGATCGCACACGAGCCACTGGTGCTTTTGCGAGAGGGATTTGGCGCCCGCAGGGTGATCGAGCGGGTGTTTGCACAGCGAAACCTGCCGGTGCAGCCGGTGGTGGAGGTGGATATGATGGAAGGCGTGCTTGCCTTCGTCAAGGCGGGGACAGGCGTGACTTTTGTGCCGCCATCGATGATCCGCTCAAGCCAACGGGCAGAGGTTGTTGCTCTGCCCATTGCGGACCTGAAAGAAGAATTTGTGTTTGCGCTGGTGCAACGCCGCTTCGGCATCCTCTCCACAGCGGCGAACGTCCTGCTGCGTACCGTGCTCAACGAGCTACAAACCGAGGACTCCTGAAACTGGATATGGCTTATGTATGCTGAGCCCTGTCATACAGTGCATGCCAGGTATCGTCATAGTAGGGCGAGTACATATGGTTCGGACGGAAACGGCTGATGAAATCGTTATGGCCATTGAGGTACCAATTGCCCCCGATCTGGATGAACCATGGACCACCACTGGAACCACCGGTCATATCACAAGGAATCGAAACGACCGTCCCCTCTCCGTGCGCCCAGGCAGTTCCTGGCCCCTCGCACGATCGCCTGCTCTGACCATCAAAAGGCGCTCCGGCGGGATACCCATAGGCGGAAAACGCCTGCTCGGCGGCCTGGTTGTAGGCCCAGCCGACCCCACCGACCTGGTCAGTCAGGAGGCCCTGGCTATTAGCGGCCACAACGGCGATCCCAAGATCGTGATGATAATCATCGGGCCTGGCGTTGATCCAATCATCGGGCACCTCCAGATCACGGGCAGCCCAGCAACCATAGGGCGTCGCGCCATGATCGTAGAGTGGACAGAAGATCAGATTCTGTGACCAGCCTCCGCGCCAGTAGAGACAATGTCCGGCCGTATCAACCACGCTGCGGTTCGCGCTCGTGACGGCCGTGCCGGAGCAGGACGAGGCCTGCCCATAGGCGTTGGTAAAAAAGATTCGGCCAACCGTCGAGAGCGGATACTGCGCATCCGTATTCTGGGAAGCCTGTCCCTTCTGCCGCGTCGCCGCGCCCGCCTGAACGCTGGAACTCTTCTGCGTTAGATTGGAAACCGCCTCATCCTGTGCAGTGGCATCGACGGCCGCGTTCATTTGAGCTGGAGTCCACTGCTTCATCTCACTCTCAGGCGTCTGGGTGACCTGATGCACAACGACGGACGGCGCAGGGGTCGACCACGCATTATGAAGAAAATTGACCAGTGCAACCAGATAGATCTGGTAGACAATAGCGAGCACACAGAGAAAAATCTTGCCCGCCAGCGGAAGTTGGATCAGTCTGCGCCGTGGTGGCATCGCATCGCTCTCCTTTATGACACAGGAACGCTACTCAGAGGTGCGTGGCGATCTCTGCGGCCGCTTCTTCTCCTGATGGAGATCATCGGTAGTCGGCAGATCGACGCCTCTGGCAGAACGCATCTTGTCCTCAGTCCAATACTGCAAGGCCTCGTCGGGACTGGTCTCGACCGAGTGCTTCACCACCTTGCGCGAGCGACGCAACTTCAGCAGACGCTTCCAGGCAAACAGATAGATACCCGCAAGCAAGCTCAACAGAAGCGCGCCCAGCCAGGCCAGTTGGAATGGTCGCTGTTGTTGTGACATCGTGCTTTCCTGCTCCAATTACTGTAGTAAAACGTATGCAAACATAGCGCTGCTACACTTTTCGTTGTTCCTGTTTCAACCGTAGGTGCCTCAAAGCCGGAGCCTTTTTGGTCTTACCCTGCGTCCGCAGGCAAGTTTCCGTCCTCGTCCGAGCCAGTACCGATGACGACGTGATCACTGAGCCCGATCACGTGGAGGGCTTCCCACAGGATATTCTGAGCCGCATTGTGATCACGGTCTTGCGGGAACCGATTATACGGGCATGCGGGGTTCTCACACAGAAACACGCGATCTTTGAGGGTCATTCCTTCCCATTTCCATCCACAACAGTGACATGTTCTGCTGGATGGAAAGAAGCGGCCTATTTTGATGACGTGTCCACACCGTTGCTCAACTTTGCTGGTCAACAGATCACACAACTTCCCCAACGCCGCATCGGAGAACGAACGCGAAAGGCTCCGGTTTTTGAGCAAGCCACGCAGGTTGAGATCTTCGATCCCAATCAGCCCATAGCAGTTCGCGAGTCTGGTGGTCATCTTATGTAGGACATCGTCTCGCATGCAGGTGATGCGATAATGCAAGCGAGCGACCTGGCGACGCGCTTTCTCCCGGTTTTTTGAGCCACGTTTGCGGCGATGCAGTCGTTTGTTCGCCTGACGAAGTTTCTTGAGGTTTGTTTTGAGGAAGGCTTGGTTCTCGACTCCCTCGCCGGTACTCAAAGTCGCCAGGCGGTTCAATCCGACATCGATACCAACCGCCACCGTTTTTTTCTCGGGAAGCGCTTCAGGCAGTTCCACCTGGAGACTGACGAACCACCAGTCTGCCGTTTTGGTGAGACGTGCGCCGAGGATGCGCCCTTCAAACCGGAGATTCTCTGCCATATTCACCCAGCCAAGCTTGGGGACCCAGATACGGTGATCGCCCAGTTCCAACTGATCATTTGCCAGATAGAAGCTCGGACGGCACTGCTTTTTGCGTTTGAATTTCGGGCGGCGCGCCTTGCCTTCCACAAACGCCGTAAACGCCTTGCCCAGCTCAAAAAACGGCTGATCAGAAGCATTCTTGGTGACGTCCCACGTCCAGGGGAAGTGCTCGCGCCGGATGGCGTTGAATTGCTTCTTGAGCTTGAAGGCGGTCGGCTTCTCTCCGGCCTCGTATTGCCGGTTCCATTCAGCCAGGCCCCAATTCCACACAAATCGTGCCGTTCCGGCGGCTTTCTCAAAGTATGTCGCTTGTTCAGACGTAGGATGAAGTCTGATCTTGTGTGCCTTGATCATTGGTCACCTCCTTTCCCAGAGCCGCTGGTGTTCGATGACCTGATGAAACCCTTGTGATCCCATTTTTGCAAATTTTTTACCGATTTTTCTAATCAAATACCCGAATTGCTTTTTTAAATACGTATGATCTAATTATAGATTTTAACATATCGTCATAGTTTTTTCAATACTGTTTAAGACTCTTTCCTATTCTTCTACAACACAATACGTACAGAGGCTGGACAGGGTTAGATCTCTACGGTTTTCTGGTCCGTACGTCCTACTCCAAACATCGCTCAGCATCAGCATGACTCGTTTCCCTACGGAGCATTATAGCAGCATTTTTGGATATTCAACAGATGGCCTGCAACAAGGAATATCCCCTTGCAGCAAGATCAAACTCCAGGTATACTCAAATACGCTACCATCTATTTGCATTGCGAGAGAATTTCAGCAGCGGGGGTGTATTCTTTATGACCCGGGTGGATTTTGCTCTTATTACGATCCGTCAAGACGAGTTCGAGGCCGTCCTGCAGCGCTTCCCAACGACCGTATACACAGGCCCGAGCGGGCGCACGTATGGCCTTTCCACGGTGCCGACCAAAACGGGGACCTCCTGCAGCGTTGCCGTCGTGCGCGTCAGCGAGCAGGGGAACGACGCGGCTCAGCAGGTCGCGCACGATGTAATTCGTGACCTGGATCCACAACTGCTGCTCGTCGTCGGGATCGCTGGAGGCGTGCCCAGCGACGACTTTACACTCGGCGACGTCATCATCTCATCGCGCATCGATAACCTCAATGTCAGCAAACGCTTCGAAGACGGCCGCGAGAGCTACGACATCAGAAGCGGCATCGATCCAGGCGTCAGCAATATCATAGCCAGCTTGCAACTCCACCAGAAGCAACTGGCCGGCTGGAACGATCGGGCCTCCATCACACTGGAGCGTCCAGGAGTAGATCTCCAGCCCTATAAAAGTGCCGAATTCCAGGCCAAAATGGCGGCGGGACAGAAAAATGCCGAATGGTACAAAAAAGTCGCGAGCTCGCTCATCACCCATTTTGGCGACGACTACAACCGTAGCCGACCGCCCCTCTTTTTGGATGGCCGGATCGCCTCCA
>Ga0070738_10004619_pt1 | contig 16224 bp, 11 predicted proteins | sample Coa_R2_2_FD_66446 | JGI IMG/M metagenome (GOLD analysis project Ga0070738, IMG submission 66446) | Surface soil microbial communities from Centralia Pennsylvania, which are recovering from an underground coalmine fire - Coalmine... | ecosystem: Environmental > Terrestrial > Soil > Unclassified ...
CGCGGCGACGAGCGAGGCGGAGAGCCGTGGCGAAGAGAGGGTCCACGAGAGGGGCGAGCAGCGCCTCGAACTCCACGTGAGAGGAGCCGTGGACCAATCGTCTCTCCGGACTAGTGAACGCCCCGCCGGACCCGGTTATTTCAGGCAAGCGTAGAGGAGGTCCTTGTCCTCGAAGACCCGCCAGTTCGTCTGCTCGTACCAGCGGACCGTCTCGGCGAGGCCGTCCACGAGGCTCGGGTACAAGAACTTGTAGCCGGCCGCGAGGAGCTTCGCGTTCGAGCAGCCGTGTCCGCACGTGATGTAGTGGATCGAGGCCACTTCGAAGAGAGGACGCGTCCGCGTGAGGACGGCCCACGCCTCCGCGAGATAAGCCGCGAGCGTGAGCGAGAAGCCGGGGATCCTGAGGTGCTTCCAGAAGCCGAGGAGGCCCTTCTCGGGAATCAGCTCCGAAACGGTCCTCAAGAGGACCTCGTTGAAGGTCGGCGTCGAGTCGCAGACGTTGTAGGCGAAGGCGTGGGGGTCGGTCCCCGTCGAGAGGGCGTTGTCGCCCAGGTGGATCGCGGCCCGGCACACGTCCCTCACGTGGGCGTGCGAGGAGATCACCTTCCTCAGGCCCGGGACGCAGAAGAGGAGGCCCTTCTTGAGGAGGTAGAGCGCGATCGCGTCTCCGTAGTGGCTGCCGGGGCCGTAGATCGCGCCGGGTCGGAGCGAGCAGACGCGGAGACGATCGGGCGAGGGGCGGGAAGCGAGGACGCGCTCCTGGGCCCACTTCGAGCGCGCGTACTTGTCCGCGGGCGCCGGCGGGTCGTTCTCGACGACGAGGTAGTTCTTGTATTTCTTCCCGTAGATCGAGGCGCTCGAGACGTTCACGAGCTCGCTCGCCCCCGCGTCGAGCATGGCCTCGACGAGCGCGCGCGTCCCTCCCTCGTTCACGTCCATGAGCTCGCGCTCGGTCGCCCAGAAGTCGAAGAGCGCGGCGCAGTGGTAGACGCGCTTCGCGCCCTCGAGGGCCGGGCGGAGCGCTGCCTTGTCGCGCACGTCGGCCGGGACGAACGTGACGTTCGCGTGCTGGTCGAGGAAGGAGGGCCGGCGCCGGCTCGTCGCGACCACGTCGAGGCCGCGAGAGGCCAGCTCGGCCGTGAGGTAGCTCCCCACGAACCCGCTCGCGCCGGTGACGACGACTCGCTCGGTCACGGGGCAGAAGTCTAACAGGCAGATCGGTAGATTAGACCCATGGACCTTTCGACTTCGCTCCTCCACGCCCGTCCGCCCGAGGAACCGCGCGCCCGCCGGGGCGAGCCGCTCGTCCCGCCCATCTACCAGAGCGCGACGTTCGAGTTCGAGGACGGCGAGTCGCTCGCGGCCGCCGGGGCGTCGAACGCGGCGAGCATGTTCTACACGCGCTACGGGAACCCGACCCAGGCTCACTTCGAGGAGCAGGTCCGCTTGCTCGAAGGCGCGGAGGCCGCGCTCTCGTTCTCGTCGGGAATGGCCGCGCTCTCCGCCGTCTTCCTCGGCTTGCTCCGCTCGGGCGACACGGTCGTCGTCGAGCGGCGCGTCTACGGAGGCACGCTCCGGCTCGCGCGCGACCTCCTGCCGCGCTTCGGCGTGAAGGTCGCGTGGCTCGAGGGCGACTCCGAGGCCGAGCTCGCGCGCGTCCTGCCCGGGGCCCGCCTGGTCGTCTTCGAGACGCCCACGAACCCCCTGCTCGACGTCCTCGACGTGAGGGCCATCGCGCGCGCGGCCAGGGCGGCGGGCTGTCTGTCGGTCATGGACGCGACCTTCGCGACTCCCCTGCTGCTGCGGCCCCTCGAGCTCGGCTGCGACCTCGTCGTCCACTCGGCGACCAAGTACCTGAACGGGCATCACGACGTGACGGCGGGCGCCGTCGCCGGGCGTCGCGAGGTCCTCGACGCCGTCGCGGCGGCTCGCCGCATGACCGGCGGCGTGCTCGACCCCCACGCCGCGTTCCTCGTCGCGCGCGGCATGAAGACCCTCGCCCTGAGGGTGGACCGCGCGAGCAAGACAGCCCTCGCCCTCGCGCGCGCCCTCGAGAAGCGGGTGCGGCGCGTCCGTTACCCCGGCCTCGAGTCGCATCCCCGGCACGCGCTCGCCCGCGAGCTCATGCCGCGGGGGCAGGGCGGCGTGCTCGCGATCGAGGTCGAAGGCGGCCGCGAGCGAGCGATCGCGGTCGCCGAGCGCCTCGAGCTCGCGCGGCTCGCTCCGAGCCTCGGCGGCACGGAGACGCTCGTGTCGCCGCCCGCGATCACGTCGCACGCCGGCCTCTCCGACGCCGAGATGCGCCAGGCAGGGATCGACCCCGGCCTCCTCCGGATCGCCGTCGGCCTCGAGCACGAGCAGGACCTCATCGCCGACTTCGAGCGAGCGCTCGGTTGATCGGCGGACGCTTCTCTTGCATCGTGGAGCATGACGACGCTCGGACCGTATGAGCTCGGAGAGGAGCTCGGCCGCGGAGCCATGGGACGCGTCTTCCGCGCGCGCCACGCGGCTCTCGGTGTCGAGCGGGCCGTCAAGGTCATGGAGGGCTTGCCCTCGGTCGAGAGCCTCGACCGTTTCAGGCGCGAGTCCGAGGCCCTGGCGCGCGTCGCCGGGCGAGGCGTCGTGCCCGTCCACGAGGCGGGCGTCGAGCAGGGGCGGCTCTACTTCGCCATGGACCTGCTGGAGGGCGGCTCGCTCGCGGCGCTCCTCAAGCGCGAGGGGCGGCTCGACTGGCGCCGCGCCGCCACTCTCGTCGCGAAGCTCGCGCGCGTCCTCGAGCGGTGCGGCGCGGCCGGGCTCGTCCACCGCGACGTGAAGCCGGGGAACGTCCTCCTCGACGCGACCGGGGAGCCCTACCTCGCGGACTTCGGCTGCGTCCGCGACCTCGAGGCTGCTTCCCTCACCGAGTCGGGCGCGGCGCTCGGGACGCCGGCCTACATGGCGCCCGAGCAGCTCGCCGCCGAGCGCCCGACTCCGGCGGCGGACGTGTTCGCCCTCGGCGTCGTCCTCCACGAGCTCGTCACCGGGACGAGGCCCTACCCGGGCCCCTCGTTGCTCAAGCTCCTCGAGCAGGCGCGCCGGGGCGAGCGCGCGAAGGCGAGCGAGGTCGCGGGCTCGCCGCGCGAGCTCGACCTCGCGATCGCGCGCGCCCTCGACCCGGTCGCGGGCGGGCGGATCGCGGCGGGCGCCTTCGCGTCCGAGCTCGAGAAGCTCGTCACGTCGGCTCCCGGGGCTCGGTCGGCGAGGCGCGTCGGGGTCGCGGTCGCGGCGGTCGTCCTGGGCGGCGCGTGTCTCCTCGTCGTGATCGCGAGAGGGCCGGCCGGGGAGAAGGCGCCCCCCGCGGCGGCGCCGAGCGTCGCCACCGTCGCGACCACCTCGCCGCCCGCGCCGCGTCTCGATCCCCGCGCGAGGAGGGCGCTCGACGAGCTCCGGGACCTCGCCCACCTCGACACGATCGATCGCGCCTTCGAGGCGCTCGGGGACCTCCGGCCCGACGCGCTCGCCGCGTTCCCGGACGACACGGCTCGCATCGGTCAGGCCCTGCGGGCCGAGATCGTCCGGGTCGCGAAGGAGGCCCGTAGAACGAGGGCGATCGAGCGCTATCTCGCGGCGGGCCGCGGCTTCACGCTCCTTCGCCGGATCCAGCCCGCGGCCTCGCCGCCCGCGGAGCTCCGCGAGGCGGCGCGCCTCATCGTGAGCGACAGCCTGACGGCACCCGAGCTGAGGAGGCGCGACGAGTGGCGGGAGATCGTGGACGCCCATCTCTGGGCGGTCGAGGACACGAAGAACCCGGCGGATCGTGCAGCCATAGGCGATCTGGCGGCGTCGGTGATCGGCCCCTCCGTGGTTCGCTCCGGCTCTCTCGCCTTCCTCGACGACGCCTCGCAGCGGCTCGTCGACCTCGTGGGGACCCCCCAGGCTCACCTCGCGCGCGGCCGCGTCCTCATCGCGATCGCCCAGGGAGCGCACGGCAAGGCCGATGCGGCGCGCGCCGAGCTCGAGGCGGCCCTCCGGGAGGGCAACCGCGCCGACCAGTACGAGGCCGCGCAGCTCCTCGCGGCGATCGAATACGGGTACGGCCGCTACGACCTCGCCCTCAGGGAGCTCGCGCGTGGCTGGGAGTCTCGCGACCCCACGACCGAGCGGTGCTACTGCATGAAGGCCGCGCTCCTCATCGGGCGGAACGCCAAGGGTGATGTCGCCGACGCCCGCGAGCTGCTCCGGCAGGCCATCGAGCAGATCCGGGACGAGTCGAGGAGCGGGTGGCTCCGCGACAGACTGGCCGAGCTCGACGCGGCGATCCGGCGCGAAGACGCGGGCGCGATGCAAGACATCCGGAGCGCCCTCTTCCACGGCCCTCCCTGAGTCGGGCCGACCTCAGAACTCGAGCTGCGCCCTGAGGAGGAGCTCGTCGGCCTCGCGCGAGTGCGCCTTCTCGGCCCTCGACGCGTCGCCGATCCTCAGGTGCGCGTACTCGAACATGATCCGGACGTTCTCGATCACGTCGAGGTTCACGCCCCCCTCGACCGCCTCGCACTGGTTGCCCTTGACGTTGACCGCGTTCGCGGCCGTCGAGGGCGGCGTCGCGATCACGCGCGAGCTCCGGGCCTCGCTCATGTCGATCCACTCGACGCGTGCGACGAGCTCGAGGCCGACGTTGCGGGCGGCGCGCTTCTTGACGAGGTCGATCGAGAAGAGGTCCCAGTCCTTGAAGGGGATCGGGTGGGGCCCGGGAGTCGTCGGGCCCCAGAGGAGCCAGCCGACGGTGAAGTAGGCGCCCTGCGTGACGAGAGGAGTTCCGCTCGCCCCGTTCGCGCCGACGCGGTCGCGGTCCTGATGACCGAAGACGTACTCGGCCGCGAACCATGCGGGGCCGAAGTAGTAGGCGGTGTCGAGGCCGTAGGCCTGCTCCCAGCCGCGGATGGCGACGGGGGTGAAGAATTGGAACTGACCCGGCGTCCTGCCGGCGTAGCTCGTCGCACCCGCTCCGCCGACGCGGCACCAGTAACCGGAGGCTCCGAGGTCGAATCCGCGGATCTCCGTCGCGAGACGGGCGGCGGCGAGAGGATCGCCGACCGTCACCGCGTTCGAGGGAGGGTTGTTCGTCACCGAGACGAAGTACTTGAGGAGCCCCCCGCCGAACTTCCCGAAGACCTCGCCGCCGATCCTGAAGTCGGGAGCGACGGCGGCTCCGCTGCCCACGACCATCGCGCGCTCGATGAAGTCCGTGTAGAGGGGGTGCGTGAAGCCGTCCTCGAGCGTGAAGGGGACGATGAACTGGCCCGCTCGCACCTGGAATTCGTCGATCGGGTGATACGCGAGGAAGAATTGGCCGATCGGGAGCTGCGGGGTCGTGCGCGTCGGGTCCACCTCGAAGAAGAACTCGAAGTCCCCGAAGTTGCCGTTGAACCCGACGCGGGCGCGGCGCACGACGAACTGGTCCTCGGGCGGGACGTTCTGGTACTGGAGGTTCTTGCTCGAGTGCGGGAACGCGCGGTAGTCGAGCTGGATGAATCCGTTCGGGCGGATCGAGTAGCTCGCGCCCGCGATCTTGCCCTTGATGAAGAAGCCGTCGTCGAAGCCCCACTCGAGGTTCGACGTGCTCTGCTCACCCTTGAGGGCGTCGATCTCCTTCTGCTGCCGCTCGAGCTCGCGCTCGAGGAGCCGGATCCTCTCGGCCTCGGAGGTCGGAGGGAGCGGGACCTCGGGATCGTCCTGGGCTGCCGCGGTCGCGGCGAGCACGAGGACCAGCGCCAGCGCGACGCGCGTCAAGTCTCTCCCCCCGAAGGGTCGCGAGCATGACCGAGAGAGCCCGCCCGTTCAAGCCCCGAAAGCCGCCTTTCAATCCAGGAAGGCGAGGAAGTACCACCGAAGATACGACGGGAGCCACGCCCAGAGCTTGAATCGCGACTCGCCGGCCGTCCGGTCGCGCCACACGCTCGGAACCTCGGCGATCCGGTAGCCCATGCGCCAGGCCTTGACCGTGAGCTCGAGCGAGAGCTCGAAGCCTCCCTTGCTCTCGATCGGGATCGCGCGGAGGAGGGCGCCCCGATACATGCGAAACGCGTTCGTGGCGTCCCGGGTGGGGAGCCCCGCGAGGGCGTGGAGCGAGACGCCCGCGAGCCGGGACAGGAATCCCTTGAAGCGCGGCCCGCCGATCTGCTTCCCGCCGCGCATGTAGCGCGAGCCGCAGACGAGGTCGTAGCCGTCGCCGAGGAGCTCGAACATGCGATCGACCTTGGCGAGGTCGTCCGAGAGGTCGGCCATGACGACGATGCACGCCCCGTCGTCGGGGACCTCGCCGAAGCCCTTCCGGATCGCGTTGAGGACGCCGCGGCCGAGGTCGTTCTTGAGGAGCTTCACGTCGGGGTGTCGTGGAAGGAGCCGCTCGACGACGGGGACGGTCGGGTCGTCGTCCTTGTCGTAGACGACGAGCGTCCGGTGGGGGGTGCGGACCTTCGAGCTCACCTCGTCGAGGAGGCGCTCGATGTTGTCCTGCTCGTGGTAGACGGGGACGACGATCGTGAGGGACGAGGGCACGCGACGGGGAGTCTACTTCGCGGCGCGGGCGCCCGCCTCGAAGAACACCTTCCCGGTCTGGAAGACGTTCCACACGTCGGCTACGTGCGTCCCTCCGCGCGTCTTCTGGGTGAGGCCCTTCAAGCCGAGCTTCTTGTAGGCGTCGTGGTCGGTGCAGACGAGCACCGCGTCGGCCTTCTGGAGGATCTCGTCGAGGTCGCCGGGCAGCACGTAGGGGTCGTGACGGAGCACGGCTGCCCCGCGGCGGCCGAGGATCTTGATCGCCTTGAACGAGAGCGAGTTCCTCGTGTCGTCGATCTCCTTCTTGAAGGAGAGCCCGAGCACGGCGACGACCTTGTTCTCGAGAGTCCCCATGCGCTTGGCGAGGCCCTCGATCAGGTAGGCGGGGACGCTCTCGTTGATCTTCCAGGCGGTCGTGAGGAGGTCGGGGTAGGGCGTCCTCTCGACGAGGAAGAAGCCGTCCTTGTAGAGGCACGGGCCGCCGGTCATGCCCGGCCGCTTGATCCCGGCTCGCTTGTAGCCCTTGTTCACGAGGTCCACGATCTCGTGGACGTCGCGGTCGAACTGGTCCGCGATCATCATGAACTCGTTGCCGATCGCGAAGTCGACGTAGCGGTAGACGTTGCAGAAGAGCTTGCCGATCTCGGCCGAGCGCGCGTCCGTGGGGAAGACCGGCCCCGTGAGGCCCTCGAAGAACGCCGCCGCGCGGTCGCGCGACCCGGAGTCGAGGCCGCCCACGAGCTGCGGGATCTGCGGCAGCTCCTCGAGCGTCTTCCCCTCGGCGATCCGCTCCGGGCAGAAGGCGAGGTGGAGGTCCTTGCCGGGGTCGAGACCCCACTCGCGGAGCTTGCGGGCCATGAACTCGGTCGTGCCCGGCATGACCGTCGAGCGGAGGATGACGAGCTGTCCCTTCCTCAGGTGGGGACGGAAGCTCGCGAAGATCTTCTCGATCGCCTCGAACTCGGGGTTCAGGTGCTCGTCCACGGGCGTGCCGAGCGTCACGATCACGGTCTCGGCCTGGGCGATCGTCGCCACGTCGGTCGTCGGGTGGAAGCGCTTTCCCACGTGCCGGTCGAGGAGCTCCTGGGCGCCCGCCTCCATGAAGGGCATCGCCTTCGCTCGGAGGGTGGCGATGCGCTTCTCGTCCACGTCGATCCCGTGGACGTTCATGCCCTTCTCGGCGAGGTAGAGGGCGAACGGCAGCCCGACGCGGCCGACCCCGACTATCGCGACCTTGTCACTTCGAGCCACGGACACGGCCTCTCACGTAGTCGATCACCTGGGGGAGCTTGTCCACGAGCTTGACGCGAGCCTCGAAGCCGAGGACGCGCTTCGCCTTCTCGACGCTCGGGACGCGGCGCTTCACGTCGTGCTTGAAGGAGGGGACGTGCTTGATCCTGAGCGGCGTGCCCTTCCCCTTGATGATCTCGTGGATCATCGCCGCGAGCTCGAGGACGCGGCGCTCCTCCGGGGAGGAGATGTTGAAGTCCTCGTTGACCGCCTTCTCGCTGTCGAGGACGGCGAGGACGCCCCGGGCTATGTCCGAGACGTGGGTGAAGCACCGCGTCTGCTCGCCGTCGCCCAGGATCTCGAGCGGGTCCTGGCCGTCGAGGATCTTCTTCGCCAGGTCGGGGATCACGTGCGCCTCGCCGACCTCCTCGCCCGGCGCCTCGTTCACGCCGTAGGCGTTGAAGGGGCGCACGATCGAGTAGGGGAGGCCGAACTCGTCCTTGAAGGCCTGGCAGTACCACTCGCCCGAGAGCTTCGAGAAGCCGTAGGCGCTGAGGGGGACCGGCGTCTCGGGCAGGTCCTTCTCCTCGGAGGGGAACTTCCGGGCCTTCTCGAAGACCATGGAGGACGAGATGTAGACGATCCTCTGGTAGCGGTGCCGGGCGCAGGCGTAGAAGACCGAGGAGTAGATCTTGTCGTTCTCGGCCAGGATCGTCGCCGGGTGGCGGTGGAAGTAGCCGATCCCGCCGATCTTCGCCGCCAAGTGCACACAGCGATCGAACCCGGCGAAGACGGCGTGCGTCCCCTTCTCGTCGGTCAGGTCCTGCCGGACGAACTTCGCCCCGGGAGGCGCGGCGGACTCGGGCTTCGAGAGGTCGTCCACGACGGTCACGTCGTCGCCGCGCGCGACGAGCTGGGCGACGACCTCGCGCCCTATGAAGCCGCAGCCACCCGTGACGAGGATCTTCTGGCCCAAGTTTCCCGTTCTCTCCAGGGGGAGCGGTTTTAGCACTGGAGGGGGCAGGTGTCGAGACGCGTTGCCCGGCCCCCGCCCCGAGCGTAGGCTCTTCCGGCCCAGGAGGGGGAGTCATGATCCGCAACCGGATCCTCGTCGCCGCCGTCGCCGTCCTCGTCGCCGTCGGCGCAGCCCAGCTCGCGGCGCAGGACGACGGGGTGCCCCTCGACGTCCAGATCATCATCGCGAAGGCCGCCGCCGGGATGCCGCCGACCGACACCGAGCAGCAGCGCCTCCACGAGTACGCGACCCAGGACCAGAACGCGCCCGTGAACGGCGTGACCCTGGGCGACGTGATCGCGATCATCGACACCGCCAAGAAGACGGGCGAGAAGCCCCCCGCCGCCGAGATCGCGAAGATGCGGCAGTGGGCGGCCGGCATGAAGCAACAGAAGCAGAAGATGATCGACGACGCGAAGAAGTTCGCGAAGGCGCTCGAGGGGGCCAACAAGGGCGGCAAGGGCGGAGGAGCCCCAAAGCCGGACAACCACTCGGGCAAGGTCCACTTCGTCGTGCACGAGACCGCGAAGGACACCGGGAAGGACTCGTCCGGGAGCGCGGCCTTCGACTTCGACGCGACCTTCCCGGTCCGCTTCGACGTGAAGGAAACGAACGGCGACCTCACCGTCTCGTGGATGCCGGACATGAACTCCACGGACACGATCACGGGGAGCTACCAGGTCCAATCGAGCTCGACGAAGTCGGGCTACAGCGGAACGACGAAGGGCGGGGGTGGCATCAGCGTCTCGGCGAAGAGCGGCTCCTTCACCATGGGCGCCGTCGCCTCCCTCAAGGCGGGCGCGCGGCCCTACCTCCGCGGGAGCGCGTCGACGACGGCGACGGTGACCCTCAACACCCACGAGGTCTACGGCAATCCGCCGACGGCGCACGACAGCACGCAGCAGATGCCCGCGGTCGCTCCCGCCCCGGCGTCGCTCGACGACGTGGCGGTCTTCGATTCGCCCTTCTGTCCCGTGGCGAACGTCCCCGAGGCCTACAAGAAGATGGCCCTGGACGAGATGAAGAAGAACATGGACCCCGCGGTCACGGCCGCCGCGCAGGGCGCGAGCTGCACCTTCGATGGCGAGGGCTTCAGGAAGCAGTGGGCGGCGGGGAACCCGTTCACCACGAGCGTCACCTACCACTACACGATCACCAAGCAGAAGGACGGCGGTTCGAGCACGGCGACCTTCAACACCGAGATCACCCTCACGCTCGGGCCCGTGCCGGCGGACCTCGACATCATCCCGGGCCAGGCCGCCGCGGGCGCCGACACGAGCGGCAAGGAAGACACCGACACGAACGCCTACCGCAACTGGCTGCCGAGGCCGTACCTCACGGGCGACGAGAAGGGGATCGACATCGACAAGGTCGCGAAGGCCTTCAAGGTCCAGAAGAAGGACCGCACGGCCACGATCTCCTTCTGTGCCATGTTCCACCCGAAGGCGGGCGGCGGCGACCTGCCCAAGGGGAAGATCAAGTTCGAGCTCAAGGACGTGAGCAACAACGCCGGGCTCTGCACGAACTACCCGCCCCGGGACGCCCAGCCGCAGACGGGGCTCTACTTCCCGACGGGCGATGCCGGCGACGGGAAGAAGATCCAGGAGGACGACGACAAGCTCGACATCGCGGCCGACGGTCAGAGCGCGACAACCAAGGACGGCCACGACGTCTCGGCCGTCACGATCCGCGTCGCCGCGCGCGACGCCGGCGCCTGGGGGACGCTCGTCGCGACCTGCCCCGACAAGAACTACACGGGCGTGTGGAAGCTCAACGGGAAGCAGGCCGTCCCCATCCCCGAGGACGACAACGGCAACCACGTCGCGGTCCACTGGGGCGGCAAGGGCCACGACGCGGGCTGGGACGAGGACTCGCAGCCCGCGGACCAGCGCGAGAAGGGCGACGGGCTCACGCTCTACGAGGAGTACCGCGGCTTCATGGTCCTCGACGATGCGGACCCGTGCGCGTGGAAGCACGTCCGGACCGATCCCGACAAGAAGGACGTCTTCTGCTACGACAAGGACCAGCTCATCAAGAAGTACTACTTCCCCGAGAACCCATCACAGCTCGTCTGGCACTTCGTGAACACCGACCTCATCCGGTTCACCGGCAAGGCCGACGACCCCGACAACCGCTGGATCAACCCGAACACGCCGAACTCGCTCCAGTACGCGCGGCAGTACGGGATCTACGCCGTCATCGACGACACGCTGCAGGAGGAGGAGACGGACGAGAACGGCAAGACGATCATGGAGAACGGGAAGCCCAAGATGAAGCCCTACGCGGGCGGCGCCGAGGGGATCCCCGGGGTCAAGAACCAGTTCGAGAACCCGATCCGGGACACCTACGTCATCCAGATCAACACCGCGTGCGTCGGCTACGGCTTCGACGGTCTCGCCAACCTGAGCAACTACAAGAACGACCCCGCCAAGCTCGCCCTGATCCCGCAGGACAAGGCGAACTACCTCAAGTCGACGGTCTGCCACGAGGTCGGCCACTATCTCGGGATCCACCACCACCGGCCGCCCTTCGGCGAGCCCGAGACCTCGGGCGAGACCGACTTCGACTACGGGTTCCACGCCGGAGGGAGCCGCGCCTGGGGCTGCTACGACTGCTGCATGCGCTACTCGAACGAGGTCTGGGACATTGGCCCCGTCCAGCAGGGCAACGTGCTCCCCTGCATCACGCGCTACTGTCGAAAGAACGACAACGCCTTCGGCCCGCCCGACGGCAAGAAGGAGACCTACGCCGACAACTGCTGGGGCCAGATCAAGGTGCGCTGCGACCCGAAATGAGCGCTTGCCCTCGCCCGGCTCGGACGCTCGGTTAGACTGCGTGCGTCCGGGCTCGCGGGGTAGCGAATGGATAACGTTCTCGTCACGGGCGGCGCAGGGTTCATAGGCTCCCACCTCGTCGCGACCCTCGTCGAAGAGGGCCACCGCGTCCGCGTCCTCGACTCGTTCGAGACCGGGAAGCGCGAGAACGTGGCCCCCTGGCGCGCCGACATCGAGCTCGTCGAGGGCGACATCCGCGACCTCGCGACCTGCAAGAAGGCGTGCGCCGGGGTCGACATCGTCTTCCACCAGGCGGCGCTCCCGAGCGTCCCCCGATCGGTCGCGGAGCCGCTCAAGAGCTTCGAGATCACGCTCGGCGGGACGAACACGCTCCTCGTCGCGGCCCGCGAGGCCGGAGTCCGTCGAGTCGTGCAGGCTTCGTCCTCGAGCGTCTACGGCGATCAGCCGACCCTGCCCAAGCACGAGGGCATGCCTCCCGCTCCGCGCTCCCCCTATGCGGCCCACAAGCTCGGGGCCGAGCAGCTCGGCGTCGCCTTCGCCGCGAGCATGGGGATCGAGGTCGTCGCGCTCCGCTACTTCAACGTCTTCGGGCCGCGGCAGGACCCGACCTCGCAGTACGCGGCCGTCGTCCCGAAGTTCATCGTCTCGTGTCTCCAGGGCGAGCGTCCGACGATCTACGGCGACGGCGAGCAGAGCCGCGACTTCACCTACGTCGCGAACGTCGTGGACGCGAACCTCCGCGCCGCGCACGCTCCGGCCAAGGTCTCGGGCTGCGTCTACAACGTCGCCTGCGGCGAGCGCGTCACCGTGAACGAGCTCTTCCACATGATCCGCGGGGCGACGGGTGCCATGGCGATCGAGCCGATCTACGTCGCCACCCGGGCGGGCGACGTGAAGCACTCCCTCGCCGCCATCGACGCTGCGCGTCAAGACCTCGGCTACGAGCCTCGTGTCAGCCTCCGCGATGGCCTCGAGAAAACCGTCGCTGCCTACCGCGACAGGCTCGTGGCAAGCCGCGGCGGCAAGAGCAGTTAGGCTCTAACACGTTTCTTACGAACGACTCACCCAGGAGGCCTCCTCCGACGAGCTAAACTCCTGTCGGTGGTGAGGCTTCCCATGGCCCGTGCAGTGGTCGCAACTCTCCTCGCGCTCACGCTCCTCGGGGCTCCCGCTCTTCGAGCCCAGGACGCGATGAAGCCGGAAGAGGACGCCAAGACGCTGCTCGAGAAGGGGCAGGACGCCGAGAAGACCAAGGTCGAGGACGCGGTCGCGATCTACCAGGACCTCCTCAACAAGTACCCGAACGACGCCGTCGCCGCGCGCGCTCACCTCCGCCTCGCGATCTGCTTCGCCAGGATCGGCGGGACCGAGGGGATCGAGGCTGCCCGGCGCGAGTTCCGCGTCGCGCGCAAGCTCGGGAAGGACGACAAGGAGCTCCAGGCCGAAGCGGAGAAGGGCCTCATCGCGCTCCCTCCGCCGCCCGAGCCAAAGCCCGCCGAGAAGCCGGTCGAGAAGAAGCCCGAGCCGGCGAAGCCCGCTCCGCAGCCGCAGCCCGAGACGGGCCCGCGCGCGGAGCTCGCGGCCGAGATCGCCAAGCTCGAGGACGAGCGCCGCGACCTCACGAAGAAGGCCCAGGACCTCGAGGACGCGGGCAAGACGGCGCAGGCTTACCAGGTCCGCGCCGAGATGGACAAGAAGGTCGCGGAGATCGAGCGGAAGAAGAAGGAGCTCGCGGGCATGCCGAAGGGCGGCCAGCAGACTCCCAAGCAGACCCGCCAGGAGAGGCGCGAGGAGAAGAAAGAGGAGAAGAAGCAGGAGAAGAAGGCCGACGCCAAGCCCGCCGACGGCAAGCCCGCCGCCGACGAGAAGCAGAAGATGATGGCGACGCGCCGCGACCAGCTCGACAGCGCGGCCAAGTCTGCTCTCCAGAAGGCCCTCGACCTCCTCTCCCAGGACAAGCCGCAGGAAGCGGCCGCGGCCTACGCCGAGCACGCCGCTCTCCGGCACGAGGTCGAGCTCCTCGACAAGAAGACCCAGACGAACCCGCGCTCCGAGCTCCAGCAGCGGCTCCAGAAGGCCAAAGAAGACGCCGCGCAGGCCGAGAAGTCGGGCGACGCCCAGGCGATCCAGCACACGAAGGACGCCGTCGTCCAGGCCGAGACCGCGCTCCAGAGCTACGACGGCGAGCTCGCGGCGCTCGACGAGAGGCAGCAGGCCGAGCAGCTCGCGGCCGAGCTCAGGAAGCGGAACGCGTCGGAGTTCGAGACCGACGAGCGGGTCGCCCTCCTCAAGCGGGAGATGCAGGCCGACCGCGAGCACCGGAAGATGGTCGCCGCGCTCCAGCGCGAGATCGAGGACAAGAAGGTCCCGGAGGCAGAGGGCAGGGAGAAGATCCAGAAGCTCAACCGCGAGCACCACCAGAAGATCCAGCGCATGCGCGACGAGACCGACGGCCGCGTCCACGAGCGCGCTCGCCAGGAGATGGAGAAGGAGCTCGCCCGTCGCGCCGAGGAGCTCAAGCAGAGCGGCCTCGGGCCCGCCGACGTCGAGGCGAGGATCGCCGCCCTTCGCAAGGAAATGGAGCCCAAGCTCCCGGGCAAGAGGCTCGTCGCGAACGAGACGGACGAGGCGACCGCGCAGATCAACCGCCAGAAGCGGATCCAGCACCTCGAGGAGGAGAACAAGAAGCTCAAGGCCCAGCTCGAGGAGCGCGAGAAGCGCATCCAGGCTCTCGAGAAGGAGAACCAGGAGCTCAAGGGCCAGAAGCCTGCCGAGTCCAAGCCCGCGAACACCCCGAACTGAGGGAGCGTAGAGAGAGGAGTGAAGCGGCTCCTCCTCCTCTTCCTGGTCGTGTTCGCCGCCCGCGCGCGGGCGGGCGACCTCGCCGTCTCCGCCGTCGGGAGCGACGGCTTCACGCTCGGAGGCAAGGCCCACGAGTGGCGCGAAGACGCCGCGCTCTCCGCCGCCGTCCTCGAACAGACGATCGGGAACGAGAGTGACCGTCGTCGCCTCGTCCGGTTCGCGCTCGAGGAGCGGCTCTTCGCGGTCGCCCGGAAGCAGATCGCCGCGCTCGGGAAGGACGCCTCGGGTATCGACGAGTCGCGGATCGCCGACGCGGCGCCCTTCCGCTCGGGGCTCACGCTCGCGGCCGGCGTCCTCCGCGTGCCGCTCGTCGCGCGCGACCTCGAGGCGACCTCGTTCCTCGCGCCTCTCCTCGGGAGGCTGGTGCCGAGACGCGTCCTGACCTGGAGCGTGCGGCCGCCCGTCGGGGCTTCGCTCGAGGACGAGAAGGGCGCGCTCGTCCTCCGTGGCCAGGCTCCGCGCGCGCGCGGCCGGACGCTCGCGCTCGTCCCCGGGAGCGAGCTCGCGCTCGAGCACGAGGGGGTTCCGAGCGACTCCGGCTACTTCGGGTTCGACCTGGTCGACTCCGACGAGGCTCCCCTCGCCGCGCTCTACGCGATCGGCGCGGGCGAGCGGAAGGTCGAGCTCGTCCTCGCCTCCGGGCGGGGCGAGACGCTCGATCACGTCGTGACGAAGCCGCTCGGGAAGGCGGCGCGGCTCCGGCTCGTCGCCGGCACGCCCTGCCGGTTGTTGAGCGATGGCAAGGAGGTCGCGCGGCTCGAGAAGACCTTCGCGCACCAGGGGCTCGCGTGCCCCGTGCTCGGCGTCGCCGTCGGCGGTCCGGTCCGCGAGGCTCGCTTCGGGAAGCTCGTCCTCGAGGCGACGCCCGATCCGGCGTGGCTCGAGCGGGTGACGGCGCGCCTCCGGTTCGTCGTCGGCGACGAGATCGCCCGGGTCGTGGGCGGCGAGGAGCCGGCGCTCCGGCGGCGCACTCTCGAGCACTTCGAGCTCGCGACCGACCTCGGACCTGTCTCGCTCGACGCGTTCGCGCGCGACCTCGAGCGCGCGTTCGCCGGCTACGAGCGCGACTTCGGCAAGGCTCGCGACGCGGCGAAGACCCAGGTCGTCGTCTGGGGGACCGACGACGCCTACCGCAAGTGCCTCGAGTCGCTCGGTCGTCGGGAGGAGCGCTGCATAGGCGGCTTCTTCGACCCCGGGCGGAACGCGATCACGATGAAAGTGGACGAGTCGAGCCCGCGCGCACGGCTCGCGCACGAGGCTTTCCACGCCTTCGCGGCGCGCGCGCTCCCGGAGCTTCCGGCCTGGCTGAGCGAGGGTCTCGCCGAGCGAGAGGGCCAAAGGTTCGCCGGCACGCCTCTCTCGCACTTCCGGCGTCCGCTCGAGGAGGCGTCTCGCCAGCCCCGTGATTGGGCCGTTCTCGTCTCGGCGACCAACGAAGGATTCCACGACCGCGCCGCCCGGACGTCGGGCGAGCGAAGCGCCCGCGAGAAGAGGGGTTACGTCCTCGCCTGGTCGATCTGCGAGCTCGCGGCTCGCAAACCTTCGGGCGCGGCCTCCAGGCTCGTGGCGCGCGCCCTCGAGGCAGCCAAGACGCACGCTCACCTCGACGTGGACGAGCTCGAGGCCAAGCAGCTCGATGAGGAGTGGTTGGGCTTCGTGAAGGAATCACTCGGGCGCCAATGAGAAGGCGCAATCGGAGCGGTGCGAGCGGCGCCCATTAAACGCTGAGAACGCGGAGCGCCGGGCGGAGGAACGCGGAGGCGCCTCTGCGTTCCTCTGCCC
>Ga0070738_10004622_pt1 | contig 16219 bp, 10 predicted proteins | sample Coa_R2_2_FD_66446 | JGI IMG/M metagenome (GOLD analysis project Ga0070738, IMG submission 66446) | Surface soil microbial communities from Centralia Pennsylvania, which are recovering from an underground coalmine fire - Coalmine... | ecosystem: Environmental > Terrestrial > Soil > Unclassified ...
GAGCACCACATCATCAACACGATTGGCATTCCCGACGAAGACGGCACGATCACCATCGGAATCACGGAGTGGGATGGCGAGATCTGGACGGAGACGCTGTACCTTCAGGCGATTGAGGCGTTCGACGCTTCCACAAGTCTGGTGCTGGAGATTCTTGAGATGTGGGCAAAGGTTCGGGTACAAGAACTCCAAAGATTTCCGATGTTTTCTCCGGGCACAGGGCCGTCCGGCAACGGCGGGAAACCGGTGAACAGGTGAGACGATCCTTGACACGCTAGTTCCTACTGAAGCCCTCAAAAATTATGAAGCAGCTTCAGCCCGCTTCGCCGCCCATCGTTTACGCTGTGCCTGCGCCATCCGTGCTCGTGCTTCCGGGCTGACAGCCCGCTTCTTCGGCGTCTCGTCATTGGTTGTCGAGGGCTTCTTGGATTTAGTGGCACTCATCCACGCTGGTGGACGGCCACGCCGCTTTCCATGACCGTGTGCCAGCCGTTCAAGGACGATAATCGCCCCTTCAATTTGCTCCCGCTCCGTTCGGAGTTCCGACAGCATCTTGATGATGTCCATAGGGTGGCTACTATTTTGCCATCTTTCGTCGCACTGGAGTTTTGGGCTGCTCTTTTCCGAGAGCGATGTCCTTGAGAGTCCAGGCAGTCCGCTCTAACGTGGCCGCTTCCTGCAGGATTCGATTGCGATCTAACGGATCGTGATCGGCGGAACTTTTGCGCACACGGGTCGCCTGTCCAGCTTCAAGACCCGCTACGAACTCGGACAGTGTGATCCCGAAACATCGGGCGATCAGCGCTAGGCCATGGAATGAGACATTCTTCTCGCCACGCTCAAGCGCCCCGGCGAACGTCCGGTGAATATGAGCGTAGTCGCTGAATTGCTCTTGGCTCCACCCCTTGGATTTCCGTAGCGCACGGATGCGCTCTCCAAGGGCTTTGCGGAGTTGGTTCAATTCGTCTCGAAACGGATCAACTTCAGGTTGAGGTTTTCCCACTCCCGAAGTCTGCTGATTTCAGAACGTTAGCTCTACATTTTCCGAAGAGACAGCCGATAGAGTACAGGGTGGTGCGGGCATGTCTTCAGGGCAGGTGAAAGGAACGGACAAATGAACAGATTTTGTACGGGCTGCGGCAATGCTATGGAAGCGAGTGCGAAGTTTTGTGGGGCGTGCGGGGCTGGCGTCATGCCGACCGCTCCGAATTCTGATGCTTCGCCGGTCCTGGCGACGGCTGGATCTCACGTCATTCCCTCACGGCGGACACTTTCGACGCCAAAGGCGATTCTGTTCACGCTCGGAATCACCCTGGCGCTGGTTGTTGTCGCTCTGTTTGATGAGCAAGCTGGCAAAGCACTCGGGGCACTGGTTGTGTTCTGTACTTCGCTGTGGATCGCCTTTGATTCTTCCAGAATAAAGATCCGTCAATACTGCACCCGACTTTCGGGGCACCCCGTCGCCCTGTTCTTCGGTGCCTACATTTTGTGGATCGTTGTCTTCCCGTGGTACTTGGTCGTCCGAAGCAAAATCCGGGCGGGTCAAATCGAAAGAGTGAACCGAGAAGTTCGTGGGTTCGGCTTCGTCTTGGGTGTAGGGCTTGTGTCACTGGTTGCGTTGATTATCGCTGCTTTAGTCGTGACCCGACTTGTCGAACATGGTGAGGCCAGCGAGAAAAGCTCATCCGCAAAAAGCGCTTCACAGCCCGTTGCCGAAACTACGCCGGTGCAACCGACCCAACCCGTGGCTGGAAGTGCTCCAGCGGCGGACGGCATCGGCGAGACGACCTTCACTGTTGCTCCCGATCCGAATTCCAAGGACACGGACCCGGCCAGCGTGAACGTCAACATCCGGGGCAAGATCACATTCTTGACTCCACGGGGAGATGACGACGGACCGAGATTCCAACTGAACTCCGAAGACGGTCGGTTTCAAGCATTTCTGCCGTTTCCAAACTATACAGCGGAACCCGTGTACCGAATGTTGGCGGATGCAGGAAGCGTTGCCACAGTTTCCGGGCTTGCTTTCAAACGAGCTAACGGCATCTGGTTCTTCGATGCCGGAAAGACCCTCACGATCACGTATCCGAAGGCCGACAGTGTGGGAGACCAACGGTGATCTACCGAATCGCCGTCCTTGTCGCTGGATTCCTTGTCATCGTCGGCGCACATGCACAAGACGCATCCGAAGCCGCAAAACAAGCGGCCCACGAAGAGATCGCCAGAAGCAATGATCTGTTGGCGAAGATTCCGTCAGGCAAGCTCACGTATGGAACCGAAAGCGCCCGAGATGTCGTGCTCAAAGCAGAAAAGGAATTGGAAAACGAGATTACCCTACCTCCAGGATCAACCGACCGCCACCGACCGAACATGGTGCTATCGGAGGAACAAATTGAGTCTCGACACTTGCAGCGTATCGAAACGTTGGTCGGTGTTCTTCGTAAGAGCAATGATGTGCTCACCGACCGTCTTGCAAGCGAAGACCTGAAACGCAAGGCCGACACAAGCGTCCCGCCACCGAAACATGATTTTGTTGGAGACAACATCAACCTATGGGTATGGGTGGTGGTCCTGGTCGTTGGGACTTTTTTCGTCATTCCAACGATAGTCGCTTTCTTAAGGCGGCACCGGAGCCGATGGGATCGGGCCAGGGTCGCCTGATCCGATCCTCTAACAACGTTCAATTTTCTTGTACGTTGTTGCGGAGGTTCATCGGCGGGCTGACTGCACATTGGCCAGCACGAATGCGCCGACGACGCACGCCGCCAAAAGACCATAGCCCTGGAGTTGTTTACTCTCCGGTTCCAGCCCCAACGCAGCACTCACGAAGTGTTCACAGTTGAACGTCAGAAGATCATAGCAACAGCCGCAAGCGATCTGTTGGTGTACACGCTGGATGATGGCCTGCGATTCCTGCCAAGACTGAACCGGGCGTTCGATCCACACATCCTTTCCGTGCGCAAAATCTTGAAGGGTGCGATAACCAGGGACTCGCCGAACAGGGTTATTGTCAGCAATCCAGACCACCATCTCTCCGCCAGCGATTTCGACGCCATAGAGGATGCCTTTATGGACCCATGCACCATCTCGAACGCAGATGACGGAACCCCGGTGACTTTGCCAAAACGAATACCAGTTCATTTGGTCGCTCCCTATGAAGATTCTATCCGTTCGCCGACGCTGGAGTCTCGATACCGCCGCTCACGACGACGGAACCAAGGGTATCTCGGAAGAAAAATTTGACAGTTCGGCCATCGCTCATTTCCAGCGTCAGCACCGTGCCCATTGATCCAACGAATGGCCGAACCCATCCCTCAATGCTTTTCATTCCGGGGATGGTAGCGCCGGGGTTCTCCATCGTTCCTGCACGGATTTCCTTTTGATAGATCCGCAATTCGTACTCGACTGATGTTTTGCCGCCATCGGTTCCGACGTGTCCCCGTCCTCTCAAAGTTTCGAGATGTCGCATAGCAACATTCTACACCTGTTCTGTTTTATTCCGGGCACAGGTGAAACGGATAGGAGTCTCTGGCAAATGCGCCGCCAACACTCACCGTCCGCTTTGCGAGTCAAATCGCCAGTAGCCGTGTTAAAATCCGGCAACAGCGATGGCCAACACGCAACTACTCAAAACGAAGACCGAACCGGAATTGGCGGATGGATTCCTCAAGACCCACGACGCCGTGAGGATTACAGTTCCGGCCTTGTTGGGTATGAGACCGGACTTGGTAGCATATTCGGTTGTGACAGGCACCCTGTGGATCTGCGAGATAACGACATCCGGTTTTTTGGGTAAGGACGACAGTCCATTTCACATTGGAGCCAGTCGAAAATTTTGTGAAGGGTTCGCAAAGTTTGCCATCCTGAATCGCCAAGCTCTGCAGGCGAAGAACGAAATTTGCAGCACTATCGCCAACCGGCAAATCATGAACGCACAGATGGAGTGCCGCTTCGTAGTGCCGACCGGAAGCCGGTTCATTCAGGCGCTTGGCTGGAGGAAGCAGCTTGTCGGAACGATAATGCAAGTTGAGGAAATCGAACTATCGCCAGTTTCCCGTGAAGAAATGATCCAGGTTTTACTCGCATCCAGATCGGAGCAACAAAGAGCAGCGGGAGCGTCCTGACGGTTAGGTGCTGTTCGATTCATCCCCATCCAGTCTGGCGTGGTGACGCTGTGGTGACAAACCTTCGATTTCGACCGGCTTCAGCGGTTTGTGCGGTTCACGAAACCAATAAGTTGAATGTTGTCAATACCCCTCTCGGCTACGAGTCCCGCCCGGCTCACCAATTCACGCCTCCCCTGACGCGCTAAAGCTTCATTTCACGCCTGCCGATTACCCCTTGGGACTATGTATCGCTTAGTCCTAGGCGCGTGGAGGAAACGAATCGGCTCATGAAACGCACTATCTGGTTGATCATTGGGGTGTTACTGGCCTGCGCGGCGGGCTTTGCCCAGGCGATCTCGACGGTCGATATCAGCGTTAATCCGCCAGGCGCGCAGTTCATGGTCGACGGCAACGCCTACATTACCCCGCAAGTCTTTCCCTGGCCGGCGGGAAGCAAACACGTTATCCAGTTTCCCCTTTCCTTTGACCAGAACGGCAACCCGGTAATCTATCAGGACGCGCTGGGTGGAAATGTCCGCTACAACTTCAACGGTTGGACGTCCAGTCTGGGCACGATCCCTGGAACCGTCGATCCGATTACGAACAGCAATTTTATTACGGTGACGGCCGGCCCGTCGCTGACCTCAATCGTGGCCAACGTCACCCCCAGCTTTCTGATTACGATCAATTTTCCGAACGGAACGAATACGTCGAATAGCCCCTGCACGGGGGCGCCGGCGAGTCCGTCGTCAGGGACGCAAGGGCTGTTCTATATGGACAACCAGTGCTATGGCGGAAGCGCGAGTTTGTTTGTCTCCGCGGGCACTCATACGGTCACCGGATATGGTTATCCCGGCTGGGTGTATTACGCGACCATGGTGAACTCGCTACAGGCCGCGCCCGGCGCGACCGTGGATATTGAGGGTCCGTCGACGATTACGCCCGAATTTTCCGTCGCCAAACGCGTCAATTTTATTACAAATCCGCTGGGTTTAAATATTATTGTCGATGGATCGATCGTTCCCACGCCGAACGCGAACTCCGCTGCGAGCGACGGCGTAAGCTGCCAGCCGGATTATTCGCGCCTTCCCCCGAACGCTCCTCCGGGATTTACGCCGCTGTGCTTCGGCCAGTTCGATTTTCTGCCGGGCTCGGTGCATCATATCGGAGGCCCGGTTTACCAGCTCGACGCCAGAGGCAATTACTGGGATTTCAGCCAGTTCGATAACGGCCTGGGCCAGAACGCCGCCTACACCACGCCGTGGACGACCAGCTATGCCGACACCATCACCGCCGAATTCGTTTCCGGCACCGACACCACGATCCTGACCAATCCACAAGGGTTGAAGGTGATGATCGACGGGCGCGACAACTGGCCCGGCTATAACTTCTATTGGGGCGCGGGAACGACGCATACCATCAGCGCGGAATCGCCGCAGACCGACGCCCATGGCCGCGTCTGGACGTTCACCGGATGGTCCGATGGCGGCGCGCAGACCCATACCATCACCGTTCCCGCCGGCGCGAGCAACTTCGCCCTGACGGCGAGTTATTCGGAACTGGCGCAAGTGGTCGTGACCAGTTCCACCACCGGATTGAATTTCACCGTCGACGGCAATACGTGCGCGACGCCGTGCTCGATCAGCAAGTCCAGCGGATCGTCGTCGCAGATCGTGGCGCCGGCGAGCGTTTCCGCCGGTCCGGGCTCGCGTTTCCAGTTCGTTTCCTGGTCCGATGGAGTCACCACGCCGGCGCGCACTGTCACCTTCAGCCAGAACACGATCACGCTGACCGCGAACTATCAGATCGCGTTCCTGCTCACGGCGGTGTCGAATCCGGCTGGCGGCGGAACGTTCGCCGCAATCCCGCCGTCGCCCGATGGTTATTACCTGAGTGGAACGCAGATCGGAATTACGGCCAGCGCCAACAACGGATACAAGTTCGCGCACTGGGAAGGCGATCTTTCCGGACCGCTGCCCAGCGGAGTCCTGACCATGTCCAGCCCGCACACCGTGCAGGCCGATTTCGCAACGGTCCCCTATATACCGCCGGCCGGCATCCAAAGCGTCACGGGTCCGACGCCGAGCGGCGCGGTTGCGCCGGGCTCGCTCATTTCGATTTATGGACAGAACCTGGCGCCGTCGCTTCAGATCGGCCCCACCAATCCGTTGTCGCAGGCGATCAACAACGTGACGGTGACCGTCAACAACATGCTGCTGCCTTTGGTTTTCGTATCGCCATCGCAGATCGGCGCGCAGGTCCCCTGGGAGCTTCAGCCGGGCAACTACACGCTGGTGGTCCATCAGGTGGGCCAGCCGGATATCTCCGGCAACTTCACGGTTTCGCGCGACGCGCCCGGCGCGTTTACGCAGACGAATCCGCAGAATCTTCCGCTGATCCTCGCCGTGCGTCCGGACGGCAGCGTGGTGAGTTTTGATAATCCGGCGCAGCATGGCGAGCAGATCACGATCTATGCAACCGGCCTCGGACCGTTCGCGCAACCCGCAGTCGACGGTTTCCCGATATTGACTACCAGCACGTACACGCTGCTCGATCCGGTTACCATCAATACCGATACGGCGCAGTTGCAGCCGGATTGGGCGGGCGCCGCCGCTGGAATGGTCGGCGTGCAAGTGGTTCAGTTGACCATCACCGGCGATTTTCCGGCTTCTTCGAACGTCAACATCACCCTGAATGTGAACGGGACTAACAGCGCGACGGTGGTTTTACCGGTCCAGTAGGGGTCAGCCGATTCAGGGCCGCGCTCATTGCAAACGGTAAAATCGCCGCGTTGCCCGTCAGGAATTCGTTTCCGGCTTGGGAGCGGGTTTTTCCTTCGCCGCAGCGGCGCTGGCCTTCACCGGACTCAACAGCACGTGCGCGTTGCGGCCTTCCATGCGGGGCTGGCCTTCGGCCGTGCCATAAGGAGCGAGGTCCTCGGCGAAACGCATCAGAAGCTTGCGGCCGAGGTCAGTATGGGCGATTTCACGGCCGCGGAACTGCACCACAGCCTTCACGCGATTGCCTTCCTTCAGGAAGCGGATGGCGTGATTTTTCTTGAATTCGTAGTCGTGATCGTCGGTATTGGGACGGAATTTCAGCTCCTTGACCTGGATCACGTGCTGCTTTTTCTTGGCCTCGTGCTGTTTCTTTTTGTTCTCGTACTGCCACTGGCCGTAATCCATGGCTTTGGCCACGGGCGGCTCGGCGGTGGGCGCGATCAGGATCAGATCCAGGCCCAGGTCCTGCGCTTTGCGCACGGCGAGCGAAGTGGGCATGATCTCGACGGTGCCGTCCGGAAATACGGCGCGCACTTCACGGGCGCGGATCGCTTCATTTACGTTTTCCCGGGTCCTCGGCCGGCGGGGAGGGTAGCCTCTGGGGGTCATTCAGATAATGGCCGATGGGCCGGACGCGGGGCGGTCATGACCAAATAGTAGCAGATTTGAGAACGCGCGCAAACCAATTTTAAATTATCCGCATTTTCGGCGGCGGGCAATGGCCGCTGATCCATTTTGGGGGTGGTCGGTGCGTTTTTGCAAGGAGGGTTGAATGAGAATCGTTGTGTTGCTCGCCGCGCTTTCGCCTGCGGCTTTACTGGCCCAGGATATGCCGTTTACCGTTCAATTAACCACCGGGATCAGTACTTCGGCAAGCCATCCGGGCGATCCAGTGGCGGGGAAAGTGCTGGAGCCGGCGGCGTTTTCCGGTGACACGATTCAGGGGCATGTGACGGAGGCGAAATCGGGAAATAAGCTTCACGGCTCGGCGTCGCTGCGCTTCAATTTCGACACGATCCAGCACAACGGCGCGGCGGTTCCGATCTCTTCGACGATCACCTCGATCACCAATTCGAAAGGGCAGCAGAACGTCGACGAGGAAGGTACCGTGGTAAACCACACCAGCAACATCGGGAAAGCGGCGCTGGGCACGGGAGCCGGCGCTTTAATCGGAGGATTGACCGGTGGAGGCAAGGGCGCGGCGATCGGCGCGGGTATCGGCGCGGCGGCATCGATCGCGGCGATTGAAGTGGCGGCGAAAGGGCCCAAAGTGGAGTTCGCGCCGGGATCAAAGGTTGGCTTATCGGTGAAGTCGCGCGGCGGGCCGGATCTGGCGAGCCTGCCTCCGAACGTGGGCAATACGGCCGTGGCGTCCGCTGCGGCGCCGGCCCCGGTTGCCAACAGCGCCGCCCCGGGTGCGCCCCTGCCCGCGGTTTCCACCTCCGGCGCGAGCGGTGGCCAGCCGCAGCTTTCGTCCATCAAGATCGATTTCATCCCCGGCGAGCGAACGATTTTCTACGACGACTTCAGCGACATGGCGCAGGACGAACCCCCGCCGCACTGGAAGCTGCGAGGCCATCCGGTGGAGTTGCGCATCGGCCAGGGAATCCGCGAGCTGTACGCGGCCGAAAGTTGCGAATTAACGTCGCCGTCCTTTCAGGCGCCGGCGAATTTCACGTTTGAGATGATAATGACCGGACAGGGCGAAACACGCTGGGACATGCGAAATAAAAACGACGATGATCTTCTTGACTTCATCGCTCGCGGGGAACCGAGCGGTCAGGACTTCAACACCCATGTGAGTTGGGCCGGCCACGGGACCCTGGGCGAAGGCGGGATTCAGGCCGACAACAGCCAGCCGATGCAATTCGCCTTGTGGGTGCAGCAGGGCCGGTTGCGCGTGTATCTGAATGGAACGCGCGTGGTGGATGTGAACCAGGTGGAGGTGAACGGCTTCGATCACATTGTTCTGCACGATGCCGGCTATCGTCCGGTGGGCCTTCGCAGGGTGCGGGTGGCTGAATCGGCGCCCGATTTTTCGCAGACGATCTCCTCGACGGGCAGATACGTTACGCACGGGATCTACTTCGATACCGACAGCGACCGCCTGAAGCCGGAATCGGCGGCGGTGATCAAGATGGTGGCGCAGGGGCTGCAAAAAAATCCGAACCTGAAGCTGGAAATCGACGGCTACACGGATTCGACCGGCGATGCGCAGCATAATCTGGATCTGTCGAAACGGAGAGCGGAAGCGGTGCGCAGCGTGCTGGTTTCGCAGTTCGGAATCGACGCGGCGCGGCTCGCATCGGCGGGATTCGGCGCCGATAAACCGATCGGCTCCAACGATACGCCGGATGGGCGGGCGCAAAACCGGCGGGTGGAGTTTGTCAAACAGTAAGACAACCGCTATTCTTCGCGGAGCGCCTGCACCGGATCGATCCGGGTGGCGCGGCGCGCGGGCAGGTAGCTGGCGGCGATCGCCACGCCGACGAAGATTGCAGCGGTGAAGGCGAAGGTCACCGGATCCCAGGGCGTGACGCCGTAGAGAAACGAAGCGATCAGGCGCGTGGCGCCGAACGCCGCCGTGATTCCGATCAGAAGCCCGGCCACGGTGAGGTTCAGACCGGATCGCAGGACGAGCGCGATCACCCGCTGCCGGGGCGCGCCGAGAGCCATGCGAATCCCGATCTCCTGCTTGCGTTCGGCCACCGCGCAGGCGATCACGCCGTAAAGTCCGATGGCGGCGAGCACCAGCGCGAGGCCGGAAAACGTTCCCAGCAGCAGCAAACGCAGCCGGTGCTGCATCAGCGAATCGCTCACCTGCTGCCGCATGGTGCGGACGTTATAGACCGGCACGTCCGGGTCGATGGAGGCCACGGTGCGGCGCACGGCGGCGACGTAGCCGGCCGGATCGCCCGTGGTCCGGAGCACCAGCGTCTGTCCGGCGATGGTGGTTTGCGCAAGCGCCGTGAACAGCTCGCCCTTTGGTTCGTCGCCCAGGCGGGTTTCGCGATAATTTCCGACCACGCCGACGATTTCCGCGGTCCACATGGAGCCGGTGCCGACGTCGAGTGTGACTTGATGGCCTACCGCGCCTTGCGGATAAAATTCGCGCGCGAAGGCTTCGTTGACCATCAGGACGTGGGGAGTATCGGGGCGGTCGTTTTCATCGAACATGCGTCCGGCGATGAGCGGAACGCCCATGGCCCGAAAATAATTCGGGGTCACGACGCGGTTATCCAGGCGGATTTTGGTCTGCTCGGAACGAACGCTCTGGGTATCGAGCCATAGCGAAGTGGAGTTGCGCTGCGGATCGAGCGGCGCCAGGTTCGCGCTGCCCGCCGATTCGACGCCGGGGATGCGCTCCAGTTCGGGAATCAGACGGTCGAAGAAGCGGCGCCAATCCTCCGGCGCGCGATAATGCGAGCCGATGGCGGCGATCTGCAGGATCAGAACGTTGCGCACGTTGTAGCCGGGGCGGACATCGACCAGCGCCTGAAAGGTTCGCAAAAACAGCCCGGCGCCGGCCATGAGCAGGACGCCGAGCGCGACCTCGACCACCACCAGCGCGGCGCGAAAGCGGTGGCTGGAGCGTCCGGCGGTGCCGGAGCGTCCGCCGTCCTTGATCGCCTCGGAAAGATTGACGCGCGATCCGCGCAGCGCCGGCACGATGCCGAAAATCACGCCGGTGGCGAGCGCGGCCAAAAACGCGAAGCACAGCACGCCGGCGTCGATATGAATGTTCCCACTGCGCGGCAGCGCCTTGGGCGCCGAGGCGATCAGCAATCGCAATCCGGCCCACGCCAGCCCGATTCCGAGCGCGCCGCCGCCGAGCGCGAGCGCGACGCTTTCCACCAGCATTTGTCGGATCAATACAGCGCGGCTTGCTCCCAGCGCCGCCCGCACGGCCATTTCGCGGACGCGGGAGGCGCCGCGCGCCAGCAGCAGGCTGGCGACGTTCGAACAGGCGATCAGCAAAACGCATCCCACAGCGGCGGCGAAAATCCACAGCGTCTTTCGCACCGCGCCGACTTCGCGGTCGAGAAACGTCACCAGTTGCAGCGTGAAGCCCTGATCGTCGGGATTGCGCGCGGCCAGATCCGCCGCGAAGGCATTGGCTTCCGCTTGCGCCTGGCCGAGCGGGACGCCGTCCTTCAGCCGGCCGAAAACGCGGAGGTTGCGATAACGCCGGCCGGCGATGAAGGGGCCATCCATTTGCAGCGGCGCCCACATATCGAATTCGTTGGCGGCCGGAAAGTCGGGTGGCGCGATGCCGACCACTTCATAAGCGCGGCCGTCGAGCGTGACGCGGCGGCCGATGATCGCCGGGTCGCCGCCAAATTTGCGCTGCCAGAAGCGATAACTGAAAATTACTTCCCATTCGTGGCCCAGCCATTGTTCATTGGCGGCGAAGCCGCGCCCCAAAATCGGCGCGACGCCCAAGGTTTCAAAATAACCGGGACTCACGCGAACGCCGTTGATGCTTTCCCCGTCGCCCGCGCCGCTCAAAATCCATAATCCCTGAACATAGGCCGCCATCTTTTCAAATGACCGGTTATGATCGCGAAATTCGACGAAATCGGGCCCTAACATCCCGGCGGTCCCCTGGCCGGAATGCGGCGGAGTGGCGCTGATATAGATCAGGCGCTCGCTTTTTGGATACGGCAATGGCTCCAGTAAAATCGCGTGAACCAGCGTGAAAACGACGGTGGATGCGCCGATTCCGAGGCCGAGAACGACGACGGCAGCCAGGGTGAAAGCCGGATTCCGAAACAGCATCCGGAAGGCGTAGTTCCAATCGGACATGAAATACGGTTGAATTATCGCACAATTGGCGAATTAGCGCGATAGTTTTGATAAAGCCGCCGCGCTCAACGAGCCTTGCGGGCGCCCGATCAGCGCGGCGACGTCAAAGGCGGAATGGAGACGGCCTTGAAGAGCGGCAAAGACGATCTCGCTTTCCACCACGCTTGAAAACGATCGATCGAAGGCCATGGCGTCATGCGCGCCGGCCACTTTGACGATCAAGGGAACCAGCGGCGACTGCTTGCCGCCGGTGAGCTGCTCCAGTTCGCTGGTCCAACCCATTCGGCCGCGCCACACCTCGGGACGAAGACCGTGATCGGAGGTGATGATGATCGTGGTCGAATCCCACTGGCCGGATTGCTCCAAAGCGCGTCGCAGCTCGCCTACGGTGCGATCGGCCAGGGCGAGATTATCGGTGTAGCTCAGCGATGAATCGAGGCTGAAATCGCCGCGTTTTGCGTCATAAATCGCGAAAAGATGCGGGATAGGGAAATGCGCGAACAAAAGATCGATCCGGGGATCCGCGGCCATGGAGTAAACCAGATCGCGGATGCGGAAATACTGCTTCTGCTGCCGCCCCTGTACGTATCGGTCGCGCCCGCCGGCCGAGCCTGATTCCGACGTTCCGCGGCGAAAAATGTCGGCGAGACTGGTCCCTTGCAGCGCGAAAAGAAACGGAATGGACCGCGCCGGGCCCGCTTCATCCACGCTGGTCTCACGAAGAAGAGCCGCGGTGGGATATCCGCTGGGCACTTCGACGCAGTTGACCAGCTCATCGCCCAGCACGCGGCAGTAGGGATGATGCCAGCCGATAAGGGCGGCGTTGAATCCGGCGGCGCGCGCCCGTTTAAAGACATTGGGCTCGTCGCGCCAGCTTACGCCGTTTTTCGAATCCGCCAAATAGACGCGCAGCGTGGAGGCGTCCACCAGATCGGCGCGGGAAAAAAGTTTTCCGGAAATGAGCGACGGTATCGCGAGCGTGGTCCAGCCGGCGGTCTGTTCCGCGGCCGAAGCGGTAAAGGATTCGGCGCGCAGCCGATCGAGTTCCGGCAGATCCACTTTAGGGCGGCGCAGATCGAAAGCGAGGCGCTGATCGAACTCGTCGAACACCACCCAGAGGACGCGATGGCCCGATCCATGGCGGGCGAGCATGGGGGCGGGCGGTTTGGGGCGGAAAGCGGATTCGGGCTCGGCTGTGGGGCGGCCCCAGGTGAAATCGATCAGCAGCGAGGGGAACAGAAGCGTGAGCACCAGCGTGATTCGCCGCGCCGCACGCACAACGCGCGGATTGCCGGCCAGCGCCAGCGCCACGCCAGAGGCGAGAATCGCTTCAATACAGATGATTACGATGTTGGTGGCGAGATCGTAGGCGGCGCCCTCGGTGTTCCAATATTGGCGGACCGATTCGAGGGGAAACATCAGCGCCAGCAGGAATCCGCAATAGCCGAATTTCAGCTTGAGCGGCGACGGATTTCGCTCCACCCATCGCCAGGCGGCGTAAAAAGCGAGACTCAGCAGGCAGGCGGCGGCGATGGTGGCGACCAGCAGCGCGGGCGTTTCCGGCGCGGTGCGGTAATAGTTCATGGAGCGTTCCTGCAAATGCTCCAGATCGTACCAGCGGCGGAGGAAGCAGAGATTTCCGGCGGAAAAACAGACCAGCAGATTATTTAGCTGATGGCGCGCCGCCGGCGATAAAGATAAATCCATCGTTCCATTCCGTCGATTCTCGTCGAGCTGACCAGATCGAAGCGCGCGCTTGCGGCTGCTTCGAAGCACTCGCGCGTCAGATGCGAGTACAGCCGGTCGCGCCCCCGCACGATGCGCTTGAAACAAGGATCGTCGGAACCGACAAATTCGATTAGGAGGTAGTCGCGCGTAAGCTCTTCGGCCAGGGCGAACAACTCCTCCAGCGGGATGCGCTCGGTCACCAGAATGTGATGCAGCACGGCGAGCATCATCACCAGATCAAAGCCATGTCGCGCGCGAGCGAGAAACGGCGCGCATTCGCGGTTCCGCCATCCCATTGCGGGGGTGGGACGTGTCAGATCGACCACCAGCGGGAGCACGTTCAAGCTCCGTTTGGAAGCTTCGCGCCAGATCGCGCCGGCGCAGGCTTCATCGGAATCGATCGCCACGACCGAGGCGCCGGTTCCCGCGGCGAGAAAGCTGAAGTGTCCCTGATTGGCGCCGGCGTCGAAGACCTCGCGGGGACGGGCGATGGCCAAGGCATCGCGGACGAGTTGTTCTTTTTGGGCGAACTGCGAAGGCGTGTAGGAAACCGCGGCGGTGCGCTCCGGCGCGATGTAGCCGGACCATTTCGAAGCGCGGCGCGCCGGCGCGAGCGATCGTAACTGGCGCGCGCAACCGCGCAAAATCCGATCCAGAATGAACCGCGCCTGGCCGGCCGAAGCGGCAAGTTTGGGGCGATAGGTGGAAGGGGTTTCGCGCCCGCTCAGCCATTTGGGAATCGAGACCAGATTGAGGTACGGCGGAAGCAGGCGGCGGAGCGGCCCGAGCAAGCGATAGACGGCCTCTGGCTCCAGCCCGTCGCGCTGCGCCGCAAAGATCGATGCCAGCGGTATCCGCGTTTCGCGGTTGGCCAGAAGCGGCAGCAGAAAGGTTCGCGTGAACTGCCCGTAGGCAAGCCAGGTGGGGTCGCGCGGATCGCGCGATTCGAAAGAAAGCACGTCCACGAACACCGGACGGCTGCCGCGAAACAAAACGTTGTAGGGGGTCGCGTCTTTGATCCCGTAGCCTTCCTCCAGCGCGGAGCGGGCCAGCTCAATGGTGAGCTCACCCGCGGCATGGAGCATTTCAGGCGGCCACTCGCAAGGGTAACTCGGAAACGGGATGCGCTCGTGCTCGTAGAGATGATCGCTAAGCCGCAGCGAACCGACCAGCGCGCCTCGCCCGATTGCCCGGGCGGCGGTTTTGGTCGCAAGGAACGCTTCGAGACCGGCGGCGTCTTCCGGATTGACCTGGCGCAGAATGCGCTTGCCGTCCTCAAAGAGCGTTCCCGCGGGATCGCGGAACGATTGCGGGGAGGGGGTCCTCGCTTCCGCCGCTTCGCCGATCAGCATGACCGCTTAGCGGCGGCGCTTCCAAACGCGGTCGAGCAATTTACGAAGATAGAACGTGCCGCCGAGAAACGCCGCGTAAAACGCCTGGTACAGAAAGGCTCCGGTGCCCGGGTCGGCATAGCCGTAGGCTTTGGCCGGCGTGAATAATAGCAGCGGCAGGAATGCAAAGAGCAGGGTTGTTTTCGCGCGTGTGGAGGATTTCCGTGCAGTCACTTGTGGTTCGCCCTTGTTAAGTAGTTCTACTCAGTAATCCATCGTCGCCGGCGTGGTTTCACAATAGGCTCCGGGGACGGCTTAAGTCGTTTTTTAAGGACCCTAGTACGCCTTCAGGTGAATTCCCGTTGCGCGTTCGCCGCGGTTATCGCTCTCATTCAAAATTTCTATTCGCGGTTACATGGGGCGCGAACTATCATGTAGAAATGAGCCACGCCGCTAAGACGCCCAAAGACGTTCTTGATTTTGCCAAGAAAAACGATGCCAGGCAGTTGGACCTGCGCTTTACCGATCTTCCCGGGTTGCAGCATCATGTTTCTTATCCCATGAGCGAGCTCGATGAAGACTCGTTCGAGCAGGGTTTTGGAATGGACGGATCGAGTATCCGGGGTTGGGCGGCCATCAATGAGAGCGATATGCTGCTCATTCCCGATGCCAGCACCGCTTTCATGGACCCATTTTATGAAACGAAAACCCTGACGATGACCTGCGACGTGATCGATCCGATCACGCGGCAGCATTATGACCGCGACCCGCGCTGGATCGCGCGCAAGGCCGAGATGTACCTGAAAAACTCCGGGCTGGCCGATACGGCATACTTCGGCGCGGAAGCCGAATTTTTCATTTTCGACAACGTCCGGTTCGACCAGAACGCGCACGAGGGATATTACTTCATCGATGCGGAAGAAGGGCGCTGGAATTCGAGCCGCGAGACGAACAACCTCGGCTACCGGCCGCGGTTTAAGGAAGGATATTTTCCGGTCCCGCCGACTGATCATTATCAGGACCTGCGCGCCGAAATGGTGGAGACCATGATCCGCTGCGGGCTGAACATCGAGTGCCATCATCATGAAGTGGCGACCGGCGGGCAATGCGAGATCGATCAGCGCTTCGATACGTTGATCCGCTCGGCGGACAACATGATGATTTACAAGTACGCGATCCGCAACGTCGCCTATCAATACGGCAAGAGCGTGACGTTCATGCCCAAGCCGCTGTTTGGCGATAACGGCAGCGGGATGCACACTCATCAGAGCCTGTGGAAAGGCGGGCAGCCGCTGTTTGCCGGCGATATGTACGCAGGCCTGAGCCAGATGGCGCTGTGGTATATCGGCGGATTACTGAAGCACGCGCGCGCGCTGTCGGCCATCATCGCGCCGACGACCAACAGCTACAAGCGTCTGGTCCCGGGCTATGAAGCGCCGGTGAATCTGGCGTATTCGCGGCGCAACCG
>Ga0070738_10004625_pt1 | contig 16214 bp, 18 predicted proteins | sample Coa_R2_2_FD_66446 | JGI IMG/M metagenome (GOLD analysis project Ga0070738, IMG submission 66446) | Surface soil microbial communities from Centralia Pennsylvania, which are recovering from an underground coalmine fire - Coalmine... | ecosystem: Environmental > Terrestrial > Soil > Unclassified ...
TAGTCGTTCTGCGAACCTTTAGCGAGCGACATACCATCTGCTCCTTTCGGACAACGAAGGATGAGTCCTCCACGTTCTAGCGTTACGTTGAAGGGGAGTCGGCAAAGAGCCTCGCCACATTCTCCGCAAACTCCCGGGTTAGTTTCTGCGAGGTGGTGCGCACAAGAGCCTCGCCGAGACTGGCCAGACGACCAAGCATGGTAATATCCATAGCGTACTGAATGGTCGTAGCCTGAACATTCTGACCGGCAGGCATCAGCTCGAGCGTTACGCGCGCGCGGAAAGCCCCCGCCATCGCCAGCGGTTCGCCAACCAACTCCCCTACCAGCAAACGCGGCTCCTCAGCAGTCAGGATTGAGCCTTGCGCCTTCGAGCGAATTGTCATGAATTGAACCTTCACCGCAAGGAGCGCCTCGTAGTGCGTCTCATCCAGTTGCCGCGCCTGCTCGCAGCCGGGAATCACCTTGCAGAGCTGGATGGGGTCCAGCAACAGCGGCCAGACCTGCTCCCGAGGGGCGGGGACCGTCACAGCGCCCTGTAACTTCATAGAGCACCTCCAGAGAGAAGCAATGCAACCTCCTTTCCCATTGTGAGAGATTGCTCATGGTCGAGCGAGGGAGCGACAGCCGTGCCAATGGCATAGATGCCGTGTACGCTGGTCTGATACCGCGCATTGACCTCGAGCGCCCCCTGCGCGCTGAGAGCCAGGCCACTCCCCTTGAGCCAGTGGGTGTTGGCCCGCAGGCCCGCCGCATAGACCAGAGTATCGGCAGCCAGCGTCACTCTCTCGCCCGCGCGCTCAAAGCTCACTTCCTCCAGGCGCGGAAAGCCGGCCAGGGCGACCAGCCGCGCGGGTGGCAGAATGGTGAGCGCAGAAGAGAGAGCAGCAGGCAGCGCGAGGACAGGCTCGCCCGGTGGGCTGACAAGCGTCACAGAGAGCCCGGCCTGCGCCAAACGATACGCGGTTGCCTGCACGTAACGCGCCTGCCCGTAGACAACAATGCGCCGACCGGGCGCGTATCCGCGATTCAAGAGTTGGTGCGCGAAAACCGGGGTGATCACGCCGGCGGGACGCGGCCCCGGAATCTGCGCGGACTCGCGGGTGAGCTCCAGACCACCACAGGCCAGCAGCACCTGCGTGGCCCGCACCTCGACGGTGCCGCTGCTCTGGCGCACCATCAGCGTATGTGGCTCTCCCTCAACAAAGGCGGGCAGCAGACCAACGGCAGTGCTACGAAAGCAGGTGGTCAGCCGATCTGGGAGCGCCGCCGCCCGCACAAACGCAGCCAGGTCCTCCAGACCGGGCGCCGTCAAAGCATGGCGCAGAAAGCCGCCAGGACCATCCTGGTAGTCCAACAGAAGGGTATCCTCGCCGGCCAGCCCGGCCTGCAAGGCACTCAGCGCGCTCAGGCCAGCCCCAACGATCGCAAGCCTGTAGACATGTGAAAAGTCGATCGTACTCACAGGCTTAGCCCTCCTGCCCCGCCGTGTGCGCCAGCCGGACCGCTACCGGACAGGACCGCGCCTGGTGCTTGGGCAGCGTCAGCGGATCGCGGCCCAACTGCTGCTGAAAAAGATCGAGGATGCGTGGCAAGCAGAGATTGCCCTGGCAGTCGCCCAGCATCGCGCCGGTGCGCCGCTTGAGACCATCGAGCGAGCCGGGAGGAAGGGGACTGCGCAGGGCGGCCAGCAGTTCGCCGCGTGTGATCGAGCGGCAGAGACAGACGACATCGCCCTCGTCGGGATGCGTCTCGGCCAGATACTCGGGCAGCTCCGCCTGAAAATCCGCCCGCTCGACAAGCTCCAGTTCCCTACGCACAAGCTCGCCGACATAGCGCCCAATGGCAGGCGAGGCGGAGAGACCGGTTGAGCGAATGCCCGCAACGTGCAGCAGGCGAGGACCAGCGGTCGAGGCGCGAATGATATAATCGCTCTCGCTACCCACCGCGCGCAGACCGGCAAACTGACGCACACTCTCCGCCTCCGCGATATCCGGCACGTACCTGCGCACCCCCTCGCGAATCGCCCGCAGCCCCTCGACCGTCGTCGCCAGGTCCGTCTTCTCCTCCACCTCCTCCGCCGTCGGCCCCAGCATAACGCCGCCGAAGACAATCGGCGTCACCAGAATCCCTTTGGACACCTTGTTGGGCACCGGCAAAATAATCTGCGCTACCCCGTGATCCTCCTCCACCACAACAAACTGACCCTTGCGCGGCCTGATCGTAAATGAGTCATCTCCGGCCAGGCGCGCAATCTCGTCGGACCATAAACCGGCGGCGTTGATGACCAGCGCAGCCGTAAGTTCACGACCACCGCTCGTGCGCACTACCACCCCCTCCTCCCCTATCTGCAACTCGGTCACGCCCTCGCCGGTAAAAACCGTCGCCCCGTTGAGAACCGCACTCTCACAATAGGCGCGCGTAGTCCAGAACGGATCGATCACCCCTTCGCCCTCGATCAACACCCCGCCCAGCACCTCTGGATTGACATACGGGGCATGCTCCACAATCTCCTCGCGCGTCAGCGGCTGAAGAGTCACGCCATTGCGCTCAGCCTTCGGAATAATCTCACGCTCTATGGTCCGCAGATCCTCAGGAGTCAGCGCCAGCATCAACGCGCCGGTCTGTAAATAGGGAATGTGCAGGTCCGCAATCACGGAAGGCCAGAGGTCGCGAGCATCCGCGAGCAGACGAGCCTCCAGCGTGCCAGGCGGGGCATCAAAACCGGTATGCACGATTGCACTATTTGACTTACTTGTGCCCTCACAAATATCGGGATTGCGCTCGATCAACGCAACAGAAGCTCGATAGCGCGTCAATTCCCGCAAAATAGCACAGCCGACGACTCCCCCGCCAATAACCAGCACATCCAAGCGTGTGTGTGTGTCCATCGTCTCCCCACTCAATGGAATGGCGCTCCCGTAAGAACACAGGAGGCTCGCTGCACATCAATGATAGTTTGTGAAATAAGTATACATTTTTGATGATAATTTGTCAACGTTTTCGAGCACCAAAAGGACGTATCCTGGCATCCTTGACAGACAATTTTTCGGGAACGTATGCTATTTTTGATGCTTTATTTTGTAAAGCTTTAGCAAGAGAGACGAAGGAGAGTTCCATTTCCCTATGGAGAGACCACAAGCCCCCGCGAAGATTCACTTTCATTTTGATCCGCTCTGCCCGCTGGCTTGGCGCACCGCGCTGTGGGTACGCGAGGTCAGGACTGTACGCCCGCTTGAGATTACCTGGCGCTTCTTCAGCCTGGAAGTGATCAACCGCAAGGAGGGAGATATGCCGAACTTCCAGACCGACGCAAGCTGGCCGGCCCTGCGCACACTGGCTCTGGCGCGGCGCAAGGAGGGCAACGAAGCGGTTGAGCGGCTCTATCTGGCGCTGGGTGCCGCGCGACACGGGCGCAGAGAGGACATTCGCGAGGTTGGAGTTATTCAAGCAGCGCTGAGGAAGGCCGAGCTTGATCCCCACTGGGTAGAGGAGGCCCTGGCCGACGAGACCAGCAAAGAAGAGGTGCTGGCCGACCACAACGAAGCCGTTCAGCGGTATCGCGCCTTTGGCGTGCCGACCATTGCCTTCGAGGGATCTGAGGTTGGCTTCTACGGCCCGATTATCCGCGAGGTGCCGCGCGGGGAGGAAGCCGGCGAGTGGTGGGATCACCTGGAGTGGTCGCTGCGCCAGCCCAACCTTTTCGAGATAAAACGCGAGCGGGGAGGAGTAAGCTGGGGACCGATCGAGGGTTAAGCGAAGCAGAGAAGGGACCCGGCCAAAGGGACATGCTGCGCGGCATGTTCCCCTGGCCGGATGCCCTTTCTGTTTAGCTATATTTCTTCACAAAGCGCTCCATACGCACCAGCGCCTCTTCCAGCTTATCGTAAGCCGTGCAGTAGGCGCAGCGCACGTAGCCCTGGCCGGCAGCGCCGAACGAGCTCCCGGGGACCACCGCAACCTGCTCTTCCATCAGCAGTTTCTCGGCGAACGTTTCGTCGTCCATCTTGACTCTGGCGATCGAGGGAAAAGCGTAGAACGCGCCGCCCGGCTCGCAGCAAGTCAGGCCGATGCGGTTCAGGCCATCGACAAACATGCGGCGGCGGCGCGCGTAGTCCTGATGCATACGCTCGACATCCGCCTCGCCGTGACGCAGGGCCTGGATCGCAGCCTCCTGGGGGGCGGTCCCGGCGCACATGATGGCGTACTGGTGAATCTTTAGCATCCCCTCCAGGATAGAGGCGGGTGCGGCCACATACCCAACGCGCCAGCCGGTCATCGCATACGCCTTAGAGAAGCCATCGAGCAAGACCGTGCGCTCGCGCATGCCGGGCAGGGCGGCGATGCTCACATGCTCGCCCTCATAGACCAGGCGGCTATACACTTCGTCAATGGCCACGATCAGGTCGTGCTCAACAGCCAGGCGCGCAATGCCCTCCAGCTCGGCGCGCGGCACTACCGCGCCAGTCGGATTGTTGGGGTTGCCGATCAGGATCATTTTGGTGCGCGGGGTAATCGCGGCGGCAATCTCGGCGGCGCGCACGCCGAAGCCATATTCCGCATACGTGGGCACCGGCACCGCCACGCCGCCGGCGAAAACAACATCGGCCTCGTAGGCCACATAGCCCGGATCGGGCGAAATCACCTCGTCCCCCGGATCGATCAGCGTGCGCATCGCCAGGTCCACCCCCTCGCTCACCCCAACCGTGACCAGAATTTCGCTGGCCGGATTGTAGGTCAGCCCGTAGCGGCGCTTGAGCATAGCGGCAATCTCCTCGCGCAGTTCGAGAATGCCATAGTTTGAGGTGTATTGCGTGTGTCCGAGCTCGATCGAGCGGATCCCGGCCTGGCGGATATGTTCGGGCGTCACAAAGTCTGGTTCGCCCACCCCCAGCGAGATTACATCCGGCATCGTATTAATGATATCGAAAAATTTGCGAATGCCCGAAGGTTTGACCTTACGCACCCGTTCCGCGAGTATCTCGCGCTTCAAAATATCCATCGATAGCGTAACCCCTTCCTGTGAACAAAACATGCGAGGCGAAAATAGGAAGCACTTCTTTGTTGCAACAAACCGGCGACGGTGTAACAGCTAAAAACGCCCGAAGGAGCTATCTTGCCTCTTCCTCACAAAAGCAGCGTACCACTTCCATTGTAATATATGAGCAACGGCCTGACAACCAGCCAGGGGGGGCGAAAGTTCCGGCCCAGGCCAGCCAAATGCTCCTTATATCTGGTATGCGCGCAGCTTTTCAAGAATGCCGGGCAGGGCTGCGAGGAAGGTCTCGATATCCTCTGCGGTGTTTTCCTTCCCGAGGGTGAGGCGCAGGCTGCCGCGCGCCTTCTCGGCAGAGAAACCCATTGCGAGCAGAACATGCGAGGGATCGACCGAGCCGGAGGTGCAGGCCGAGCCGGTCGAGGCGGCGATGCCCAGCAGGTCGAGATGGAGCAAGATCGACTCGCCCTCGAGGCCCTCGAAGACAAAGCTGGCGTTGTTGGGCAGGCGCTCGCTCGGATGGCCGGTCAGCTCGCTGCCGGGCATCTTGAGCACGCCGGCGATCAGGCGATCGCGCAGGGACTGAATGCGCGGCTGCACGGTGGAGAGGTCTTCGTAAGCCAGGCGCAGGGCAGTGGCGGCCCCGACGATGCCGGCCACGTTCTCCGTGCCCGCGCGCTTGCCACGCTCCTGCGAGCCTCCCTGGAGTTGTGGCAGCAGGCGCACTCCCTGGCGCACATAGAGCATCCCCACGCCTTTGGGGCCATAAAACTTATGCGCCGAAAGCGACATCAGGTCCACATTGAGCGCGGCCACATCGAGGGGCAGCGCGCCTCCGGCCTGTACGGCATCGACATGGAACGGGATCTTCCTGGCCCGGCAGATGCGCCCGATCTCGGCGATCGGCTCGATGGTCCCTACCTCGTTATTGGCGTACATTACCGAAACCAGGATCGTCCGCTCTGTGAGCGCGCGCGCAACCTCGTCGGGATCGACTCGGCCATAGCCATCGACGGGCAGGTAGGTCGTTTGAAAGCCGAAACGTTCCAGGTACTGGCAGGTATGCAGTACGGCGTGATGCTCGATCGGGGTAGTGATAAGATGATTGCCCCTCTTCTGCGCAGCAAATGCCAGGCCCTTGAGCGCCAGGTTGTCGCTCTCGGAGCCGCCGCCGGTAAAGATAATTTCGGTCGGACGGCAGTTGAGAATCTGCGCAACCTCCTCGCGCGCGACGTCGATGGCCTGCATAGCGTGCCGGCCCAACGTATAAATGCTGCTGGCGTTGCCGTATTCGGTTGTCAGATAGGGGATCATCGCCTCCAGCACGCGCTGGTCCAGCGCGGTCGTGGCGGCGTGATCCAGGTAGATGATGCGTTCTGGCATGGTGGTTTTTCCCTGCTCGTATCTCTGATTCGCTCGTGCTCTCTTGTATGGAGTCCCCTAGCAATAGAACGTCTACGAGGCTTCCATCCATTCCCCAGAACTTTCCTTTGCGCGCTCCCCGGCCTTTTTGTGAAAGCCGTCCTCCTTACAAGCTGCCCCAGTTATAGGTTGTCGCAGGCTTGGCCTTCGGGCTATTGTAGGCGATCGTGATAATATTGTGCGCGGCCAGGGGAATGCTATCGAGCGTGCCTTGATAGGGCTTTCCGTTGACCCAGATGGTCCAGCCGGTGTTCAGCAGAAGCTGGCTGGGGAAACCCAGGCTGTTGAACTGCTGGTTCCACTCGTCAATGAACTGGCCAAAGGTAAACGGTTCTTTCGCCGGTGCCTCGATATGAATGATGCCCGAGGTATCATGCGTATGCAACCAGTAGTAACAGGTGACATTGCCGCTCTGGTCTTGAGGAATACCGACATACTGAGGAATGCTCTGCTGCTGGCCATCAATCCACATCGTGACATAGACGTGGATATGCTCGACGCTCTGCTCCAGTTGGTCGCAATAGACATTATCGACCGGCGGATAGCTGGTATCGTACACCGGCTCCTGGTAAGGGGCCGCAGCATTTGCGCTGGAGGCGCGGGCAGGCTGGTGGGTCTGATAGACCCAGAAGCCGATGCTGCCGCCTACGACGAGCACCACGAGAATGCCGATGGTCCAGGCGAGGATTTTGGTGCGGCGGGCGCGGCGCTGGGCGAGATAGCGCATCTGGCGCTCGGCCTGGCGGCGCTCATACTTGGCAGCGTCCCGAGTCTGGGCTCTGCCGGGGACCGGCGTGGACGGCAGCGATTTCGTTGTAGCGCTGGCCGCCGGGATCGGCTTCGCAGCAGGCTTTTTCTCTTCAGTGGCTGTGCTCACGCTCGCGCCGACTTTGACCGTCGTCTTGCTCGCGGCGGCAGCCTGTTTGTTGACCCCATTGGCTCCGCTCTTGCCGGACCCGGAAGCTTTTCTGGCAGATTGACGAGATTTGGATTTGCTCATGATAGCGATTCACCTTACTTTTCAAGTGAGCTGGCGGCCCTCTTCTTTTTGAAGAAGCCTTCGTTCATACTCCCGGAGCGAAAGCCCTGGAGATCGACGGTGACGTAGAGATAGCCGATCTTGCGCAGACCCTCGGTGACGGTCCGGCTGATCTGATCGTCGACCAGGCGTGGAAGCTCGGCCCGCTCTACTTCGATGCGCGCGAGCTTATCGTGATGGCGCACACGCACCTGGCGAAAGCCCAGTTCGTGGAGCAGCTTCTCCGCCTGATAAATCATGTGCAACGAAGGAATATCGATCTTCGTGCCATAAGGAATACGCGAGGAAAAACAGGCCAGAGCCGGCTTGTCCCAGACAGGCACCCCCAGAAACTTCGCAATGGCGCGGATGTCGTCTTTGCCCAGCCCCGCTTCCTTGAGGGGCGCACGCACCGAAAACTCGCGCGCGGCCCGCTGGCCTGGCCGGAAATCGCCAAGATCGTCGACGTTCATGCCATAAGCGATATGGCGCAGATTGTGCTGCCGGGCCAGGGGAGTGAGCTGCGTAAAAAGCTCCGCTTTGCAGAAATAGCAGCGATTCAGGTCGTTGGCAATGTACCGCTCGTCCTCCATCTCATGGGTGTGCAGCGTGAGCACGGGGATGCCCATCTGGGCCGCGACCGCCAGGGCCTCCTTCGTTTCCTCTTCGGCGTAGGCGGGCGACGAGGCGATTGCGCCCAGCGCTCGCTCGCCAAGTACGTCGTGCGCGACTTTGAGCAGGAGAGCGCTATCTACCCCCCCCGAATAGGCTACAAGAACAGAGTCCATCTCGCGCAGGATGTTTTGCAAAAGCTCATAGCGCGCCTGAGTCTCGGCCTTGAGCGAGGCCGCCTGACTCGTAGCTTCAGGCCCCCGAGTGGGAACGGACATGATTGGGATCTCTCCGGTTTCCAGGTTCTTAACCTATATAATAGGGATGTGTAGCAGAATGTCGTGGTGAATTTTCTCACGTTCAGGCGATATTATAACATTTAAGCACAAGACTGCTAAGAGGGAATAGCTTATCTGGCTACCTCTTTTGAAAGGACCGAGCAATGGATCACCAATCGCACACTGCCGCGATCATTCTGGCCGCCGGCACCTCCAGCCGTATGGGGGAGGCGGGCAATAAGCTGTTGCTGCCCCTGCACAATCGACCGGTGCTGGCACATGTGATCGAGGCCGTGCTCGGCTCACGGGCGCGCCCGCTTCTCCTGGTGCTGGGCCATCAGGCGGCGGAAGTAAAGGCGCGTATCCAGGCGGACCTCAGGGAGAACGCGCTGGAGGTCGTGGAGAACGCCGACTACGCGCAGGGCCAGAGCACGTCGATGAAGGCCGGCCTGCGCGCGCTGCTGGCCTCTCACGCGACTCAGCACCTGACGAGCGTGATCTTTCTGCTGGGGGATCAGCCGATGATTACCTCCGCCATGATCGATCAGCTCATTGCCCTGCGCGAGCAGACAAATCGACCCATCGTTCTGCCGTTGTATGGAGGACGGCGCGGCAATCCGGTAATCTTCTCGCTCGATCTGGTCCCGGAATTGCTCCAGGTCAGCGGCGACGAGGGCGGGCGCAAGATCATCCAGCGCCATTCACAGGAGGTGGCCACGCTGGAGATGGGCGAGGAGGCGGCAAATTTCGATGTCGATACCTGGGAAGCCTATATGCAGGTGCAGGCTGCCTGGCAACAAAAGATGCTTGAATAAATTATCATGGATACAGAAGAGCAAAAGAGGCGCGAACAGGCTCGTTTCTGGCTGAACTATAGCCATGAGCTGGCGGGAGCGATCCGCTATCAGGAGGCGCTGGCGGCAGTCACGCGCGCGCTGGCGCTGGACGGGGAAAGCGCGGAGATCTGGTATGCCCAGGGCACGTTTCTGGCCATGCTGGCCAGGTACGAGGAGGCGCTGGCCTCCTTTGAGCGAGCCTTAGAGCTTGATGCGGCGTTTGTCCCGGCCTGGGATGGCCGGGCCTGGGCGCTGAGCATCCTGGGCCGCCGCGAGGAGGCGCTGGCCGCCGTGAATCGTGCCCTGGAACTTAATCCCGACTATTTCGATGCCGTGAGGCGCAAGAAACGCCTGGAGGCGTTGTAGGGCCTCCTTTATTTCTGGTGAATGGTTATCTCGCCCACATCCGTATGCACGGTGATGTGACTGGTCGGGTTGCTGCCAACCGTGCTCGTGCCAAAATCGTTCGTCACCTTGCCCACAGTGGAGCTGGCGTCAATGGTGAAAGCAACTGTTGAGGGCAGAGTCAGGTTGATCGCGCCCGAAGAGTCTTTAAAGGTATAGTTCCCGTTAGGGGCGGGGCGGCTGCATACTCAGACGGCTGACTCTGCGCCTGCGGCGCGCTGGACTGCTCGCGTCGGTCGGGATTGTCTGCCTTCTCTTCGTAGTTCATCGGCTCAGGCTGTTGAAATTCGGCTTGCTGGCTCATCCGTTCATTCCCTCTATATATGCATGCGCTTTCCTAAAAAAAGAAGCCAATGGAACCGGAGAAACAAGTTTCTCGTATATTAGGGATATATGCGAAGTTTACTACGCATCTGAGGCCAAAAAGTTACACAATTGCGGGGCTTTTCCCGCCTTTGCATGGGAAAGATCTAGAGCAGGGGCTCGACCAGCCCGACGATTTCGCGGTGAATTTCTTCAAGAGGGCGCGAGGCATTGACGATCTTGACGCGGGCCGGATGGGCGCGGGCGATCAGACGGAAGCCCTGCTGGACGCGGCGGTGGAAGGTTTCGCTTGCGCTGTCGAAACGCGAGGGGGCCGCACGCAGACCGCTTGGGTCATTGGCCGGATCGGTGCGCTGCTGGACCTCGCTGGGGTCGAGGTCGAGGAGAATGGTGAGGTCGGGAAGGTGTCCCTGGGTGGCGATCATTGAGAGTTGAGCTACCAGCTCGGGGCCAACGTTGCGCGCAAAGCCCTGGTAGGCAATGCTGGCGTCGAAGCAGCGATCGGTGATGACCAGCGTGCCAGCCTCCAGCGCCGGCAGCACCAGTTTGCTGAAGTGCTGGGCGCGGTCCGCCTGGAAAAGAAAAGCCTCGGCCAGAGGGGTCAGCTCCAGGTCGGGACGCTCAAAGAGCAGGCGGCGAATCTCCAGGCCCAGCGGCGTTCCCCCCGGCTCGCGGGTACGGATATAGCGCACCTGGCGTCCGTCAAGCCAGCGGGCGAGCAGGTCCATCTGGGTCGTCTTGCCGGCTCCATCGAGACCTTCAAAGGAGATGAGTTTGCCGCGCGGGAGAGGAGAGGTGCTCACAGATTATTTCCCCCGGTCGGTGCGGTAGAGGTCGTAGTCCCAATCAAAATAGGGCTTGGGCAGCATATCCTCCGGCGTCCACTGCTGATCGGCCTGGCCATACTTCCCGTGATACTCTTTGAGGGTTTCTCCCACATATTCAAACGTGATCTGGCAGATACGAAAGCCCACCGGCACCCAGATGGTCGTCTGGGTGTGATTGCTGATCTCCATTGTCCAGCGGCTGATATAGCCGACATCGCCAACGCCCGCGCAGCGGCAGACCGAGAGACCGGAGCGCGCGACGGTGCTGCGCGAGTACATTTTGCCGAGATATCCATTGCGCCCGCCAATAACCTCCAGCGTGTGCGCCAGGATGGTCGTGCCGGGCCGAATGGCGATCTTGCCGTTTCTCGCCTGGCGCGGCTGCCCCCAGTAGTTGCGGATCTCCTCGGGGTTGTCCAGGTGCATCACTTCAACGTTTGCGTCTCCCTGATAATACCATTCGCCAAGCCGACAGTCATACGAGTTGGTGCCAAGCTGCCGCTCGTCAAAAGGCTCGATCACCAGGTTGCCATTCCTCAACTCCTCCACAATACGCTTATCTGAAAGTAACATGGGTACGGGGTTCTCCTCTTGCCGATTCTCAGGTGCCCACCCATTATAACGAGATTTGCTGCTCGCGTCCAGAGAAGGAAGCTACCTCCTTCAAGCGCGCAGCTATGGCAATTTCTGTGAAGAGACGTTATAATCTTTTTAGAATTGGCAGCACACCTTTCTGGCGTCTTGCAAGCAGGGAGGGCAACCATGAGCGATACCCCCGGTGAACGCGACGATCAAGAGGGGCCGATCATGATACCTCAACCACATGAGCGTCTATCGGCAGCCGATGAAATGGTCCGACGGCGTCTGGCGCGCCGTCGCTTCTTGCGCAGATCGATCCTTGCGGTTGGCGGCCTATCCATCGTGGCCGGTGGGGCGGGCGCGCTTTACATGATGTATCCCACCCTGAGCGGGCAATTCGGCAGCGCGCTCGATCTTGGTCCGAAGGCAAACTTCCCAGCGGCCACGCCTGAGATGTTCAGGCTCAATAGCGCGGGCGTCTTTTTTGTAGATACGGCCAGGGCCTTTATTGTTCACCTGGATAAGGGGACGCATTTCCTGTTAGCCGGCGGCGCGCTTGAAGAGCAACTGGCAGAGGAGCAGATGACGCGCGATCCCGATGGCTCGCTCTGGCTGGCCCTGTACTGGCGCTGCGTCCACCTGGGCACGCCCGTGACTTTTCGTAACGCGTGCCTCAGCTTCACGTGTCCCTCGCATGGCGCGCGTTTTCATTGCGACGGCGAGTATCTCTCGGGTCCCGCGCCTAGAAATATGGATCGCTTCCCGCTCTCTTTCAACGGAGATCATGTGCTCGTCGATACGGGCCGGTTGCTCCGCGTCTCAAGGTCCAGCGATGAGCCCTGGCCCAATATGCTGCCCCGCTTGCTGCCGGTTCCGCAGGTTCTCTGTGAATAAGAGAGGAGAGGAGCAATTCCTATGCCTATGTCTGAGGAGGCCGCTGCCGGGCTGCGCGCTGCGGTAGAGCATAATCCCGAGGCCGCGCGAGAATTGATGTATATGCTGCGCGATCTCCCTATCGGCGTCCGCTATAAGCCTCAGGATCGTTATGGCCCGTTGAGTTTGCTGATCTTTGGAACCCGGATGAGGCAGATCACGCAAGATCTCTCCTGGCCGAGTGGGGCTGACCCTTTTCCGGCAGAGAAGCTCAAAGCCTGCGAGAGGTTCAATCAAGAATGGCTGGAACGCCGCTTCTCCAAGCGGGAACTCGCTGAGGCCATTGAGCGTATCCTGGCCGAGCTTCCTTCCGTGCGCCCAACGCTGGAGGGGGTCGGGCCAAACGCGACGCTGGTCATTACCGCCGAAGGACAAACCTGGCTGCTGAAAGATGGCAACGACGCGGGTGAGGCCGCAAACTAATTGAGCATACGGGCAGCAGGCTGCTGTTCGTAATGTGCAGTGCATCTTTCCCCTTACCGGACTTTCGGAACGTGGATGGGCATTAGGTTGAGAAAAGCACATGCCCAACGGAATCGGTTTCTCGCACTTTTTCTCTCCCTATTGCATATTTGCCCATTTTCGGGTATATTTTTTTAAGCTCTGCTCTTTCCCCTCAGGGTCGGCAGAGGTTGAAATACTTGCAGAAGGAGATGCATCATATGGCGATGAACCCACAGTCCCCCCAACGTCCCCAGACGGCGCGCTCCAGGCAGAGCGGCCCCCAGCAGATGCTGTATGGCCTGCTGCTGGCAGTTGTCGGCGTGATCCTGACGGTTGTGGCGCGGGTAATCGCGACCAGCCTCGGGGCCAGCTATACAGTCGTTTTTAGCGGTTTGATTGTTGTTGGGGTTATCTACGCAATTATCGGCTTCTTCCGCTGGGTTACGAAACGCTAGGCTCTCTGAGAGCGCGCGCAGCCTCAATCTCCACCCAGACGCGTTGGGCGAGCAGGTGCGCCTCGCCGGGGTCGGTCAGCGCAGCCTGAAAAGGGAAAAATGCGCGGTCGTCGCTGTGGTGGTGGATCCAGCGGCTGATGATGTTGATCTGATCGACCTCGGCCTGGCTAACTACGCCTGGCGGCTCGCCCAGTTCGGCAGCAACCTGGAGAAGTTCGCGCACCGCCCGCTTCGTGTCTTCAGGCGCGTGGGGGACGCAGCGCTGCTTCACCAGGCGGCCATGACGAATGAGAAAGAGCTCGTTGCTGTTCGCGCGCGCGGAGGGGTAGACGATGAGCAGGTTGTTGGCCTCGACCGCGCCGGTGATGAGCTTCTGGCCGATCAGAATCTCGTCCACGCTGCGAATGGTGTCGCGCAGCCAGGCGGCCCGCTCGAAGTTCAACTGCTGCGAGGCTTCGAGCATCTGACGGCGCAGGCGATCAAGTAAATCCTCACGCTCTCCCCCCAGGAAGGCGCATACCTCCTCGATAACCTGGCGATACGCCGCCGGGTCCGCATCCCCGCGACAGGGCGCCGAGCAGCGCTTGAGATGCAGGCGCAGGCACGGCTCGGAAGGCTTGGCCTGCGGGGGCAAGGCTCGCGTGCAGGTGCGAATGGGAAAGATTTTCTGCACCAGTTCAATCGTCAGATCGACCAGGCGACGGCTGCGGAACGGGCCAAAATAGCGCGCTCCGTCGGCGGCTACCTCGCGCGTGGCATAGACACGCGGGAAGGTGTGCTGGATATCAACCTTGATAAAAGGATAGTGTTCGTCATTGCGCTGCTGGACGTTGTAGATGGGCTGCAACTGCTTGATGAGCTGCGACTCCACCAACAGGGCCTCCAGTTCAGAGCCGAGCACACGGGTTTCGATCTCCTTGACGTTTTGCAGCAGGCCATCCTTGCGTGCATAGCCTAGCGGCTGGCTGTAGTATGAGGAGAGGCGATCCTTGAGACACTTGGCCTTGCCGACGTAGATGACCTGGCCGTTGGCATCCTTCATCAGGTATACCCCCGGCTGCGTGGGAAAGTCGCGCTTCCAGGCGGGATTAAGAAAGAGCGTGCCGGTCGGACGAGCCGCCACGCTGGCAGATGCGACCCTGCCATCAGAGCGCAGCAGTTCAAGCTGCCGGGCCGTCATGCTCTGCGTGATATCGCCGCTCCACGCCACCGGCAGTTGCAAGCGACGGCGCAGGTGGCCAAGCGTCAGGATCCCCTGCTGGCCGGCCAGTTCGAGCAGCCTGAGGAAAATCGCGGCTGTCACCTTCGCATCGCCGAGGGCCCGGTGACGAGCGGCGGTGGGAATCTTGAGGTGGGCCGCGACAGTCTCAAGCTTGAAACGGCGCAGGCCCGGCAAGAAGCGCCGGGCGAGCGGGATCGTGTCCAGACCGTCGATGGGGAAACTCTGGCCGAGCAACTGGGCTTCGTAGGAGAGAAAGCCGATGTCAAAGCCCACGTTATGTCCGACCACTATCGCCCCCTCGACAAAACGCAGAAATTCGGGCAGCGCCTCTTGACTCTTGGGGGCCGCAGCTACCATCTCCTGGGTGATGCCGGTAAACTGCACGATAACGTTGGGGATGCGCACGCCCGGATTGAGCAGGCTTTGATAGGAGCCGAGCACCTCGCCGCCACGTATGCGCACGCCCGCAACCTCGATCACGCGATGCGAGCCGGGACGCAGACCGGTCGTCTCAACGTCAATCACTACAAATTCAATCTCAGCCAGCGCCCGCTGGGTCTGCCTCCAGGCGGCCAGCGCCCAGGTACGCGGCTCGCTCTCCTCAAAGAGCGCCGAGCTTTTGAGGATCTGCCGCAGCAATGTCAGCCAGATCGCGTTCGTCCGCCCCCCGTCGGGCACGCCGAAGAGATGCTCCAGCAGCAGCTCCTCCGGCACAGGCTGGCCCGTATGCTCCAGCAGCTCATGGGCGCGACGTAATAAGACGCCGCGTTGAGGCGCACGCTCGATATTCTCCCGTTCCATAGGCACACGTCCCGGCAAGAGAGGATGTGATAACTCCTCACGGCTAAAGCCGAGGGCTTCTCAGACAAGTACCCTCATCGGAGTAGATCAGATGTACGAATAGAAGCATAGCACGTTCAGCCGACTTTTACAAGCAAGCATCCAGCAAGCGGACGGCCTTGCGGTCGTGTATAATAGGGCCTAAGGATCTCGCGTAACGCAAAAGAGAGGGGAACGCGCCGGCTATGAGAGAAAACGACGACACAGCAGATTGCCTTCTCTGCCGCAAACAGCGGGGAGAGGTGCCCATTCCCGGCGGCTGGATTTATGAGAATGAGTTCCTGACCGTCTGCCATATGTCTTACCCAACGAGCGGGCCAGATCAAATCTATCCGGGCTATCTTCTCAGCGAGAACAAACGACACATGCCGGGTCTGGCGGAACTGACCGACAAGGAGGCCCAGGCGATAGGACTGATGGCCTCCCGCCTGGCGCGTGCGCTGAAAGAATGCGAGGGGGGCGAGCATATGTACGAGTTCGTTTTTGGGCATGATGTGCCACATCTGCACATCCACCTCGTGCCGCGCTATCCCGGGACACCGCGCGAATATTGGGGGATGCGTGTGGACGAGTGGCCCGCCGCGCCACACGGCAGCCTGCCGGAGATCGAGGCGCTGTGCGAACAGCTCGGCGCGTCTCTGCGGAATGAAGCGTAGAGGACGGAAGGGGATGCCTTAAGATGACAAATCTTCCTCGCCTGGCTGAACTGGTGCGCGCCAGAAACACTGTTGAGAACAACATCGCGAATCTGCTGGGGAACAGCGTGAACCTGGCTACGGTCGGCGAATATATCGCGGCTCAGATCTTTGGCATTACGCTGATTCCTTCCTCGCATCACCGCGAGTTCGTCGGCATCTTTGCTCATCAGCCGCTGGCGGGCAAGACGGTCGATGTCCAATGGTATCCCCGGCGCGAGGGCTTCTTGCACGTCCGCAGCGAACCCGCACCGGACTACATTCTCGCCCTGGCCGGCCCCCGGCAAGAGTCGAGCACAGCGCGCGCCCTGGTCAATCCCTGGCTGATC
>Ga0070738_10004629_pt1 | contig 16201 bp, 14 predicted proteins | sample Coa_R2_2_FD_66446 | JGI IMG/M metagenome (GOLD analysis project Ga0070738, IMG submission 66446) | Surface soil microbial communities from Centralia Pennsylvania, which are recovering from an underground coalmine fire - Coalmine... | ecosystem: Environmental > Terrestrial > Soil > Unclassified ...
ATCGCCCAGGTAATCATAGCCCCAGACCTTATTCATCAGCATCTCGCGGGTGAAGACGCGCTCCGGCGATTGCGCCAGCAGGGCGAGCAGATCAAACTCGGTAGGCGTCAGCGCGACCTCGACGCCGTTGACCTCGACGCGGCGCGCCGGGATATCGATGGTCAGGCCGGGGAAGCGCAGGACGCCGCTCTCTTTCTGCCTCTGCCCCTGACTTCCTGTTCCTATCCCTGCCCCGCTCTGCTCTTTACCTTCGCCTGCTCCCGCCCCCGCCCGGCGCAAGATGGCACGCACGCGGCTCACCAGCTCGCGCGGGCTGAACGGCTTGACCAGGTAATCGTCCGCGCCGAGATCGAGGCCGGCGATGCGGTCATCCTCACTATTGCGCGCCGTCAGCATCAGGATAGGCGTATTTGACCAGGCGCGAATGCGGCGGCAGACCTCGAAGCCATCAATGGCAGGCAGCATGATATCGAGAATGACCAGCGCGGGCTGCTCGCGCGCGTGCAGCGCCAGGCCATCCGCGCCATCTCTGGCGGCCACCACGCTGTAGCCCGCGTCCTTCAGGTAGAGATTGAGCAGGTGAATAATGCCCTCTTCATCCTCGATAATCAGGATTTTTGGTTGTGTATTCTGGTTTTGCGCTGCATCTGTATGCTGAGACATATGCTTTTTACATCCCGCGAACAGGACTGTTCCTCTGCATGTATCGTACCACAACATCCGTCGCAAAACACGCCCTGTTCCCCTTCTTTTCGCCTCTATGGCCAAATCTTGAGAAAATCTTGAAGGTTGGCAGAGTAATTCTTCACGTTTGCGCGCTATGATGAAAGTGTCACAGCAAGGTGGCATAACAATTGAAAATCGGCTCGCCCATAACGTGGGCGGACAGATATTCTTTAATACAGATAGAAAGATGCAGAAAGGAAGGATAAAACAACTATGAAAAAGATACTCTTGATCGGCGGCGGGGCCATCTTCCTCGTCGCGGCCATCGCCTTCGGCGCGTTCTTCGCCGGGCCGTTGCTGGCTTCGGCCAACAGCAACTCATCGGCCAGCAGCGCGAATACAAGCGCGACGAATCCCTATTGCGAGCAATACCTGCAAGACCTGGCGAACCGCCTGCATGTCTCGGTAACGACGTTGCAGCAAGACAAGCAGGCCGCGCGCGATGACGTGTTGAACCAGATGGTGAAGGATGGCAAGCTGACTCAGGCGCAGGCCACCGCCATCGAGCAGCGCCTGCAGGCGCACCAGGCCTGCACCGGCAAGGGCAACGGCAAAATCGCCCACCTTGTGCTTGGGCAGTTCCTGAGCAAATATCGCGGCCAGATTGAGAATTCTATCGCCAGCGGGCTGCACATGACCGGCGCGCAGCTCACGGCGCAACTGCAGGCGGGCAAGAGCCTGAGCCAGATTGCCACCGCGCAGCACGTCTCCAGCAGTCAGTTGCAGACGATTGTCACCAGCGCCGTCCAGAGCGCGCTCAACACGGCGGTCAGCAACGGCGACCTGACGCAGTCAGAGGCCACCAGCTTCATGCAGACCCTGCAAAGCCATCCGGCCCTGCTGAACCATATTCTCAATGCCCATGTAAAAAGCAAGGCATAGGGTCTTTGAGCGATAAGAAAGCAGCAAAAGAGCGCGCTGGCCCGACCAGCGCGCTCTTTTGCTGCTTTCTTATCGCTCAGTTTTAATGCGCTTCTGCCAGGGCCTTCTGGCTCTCGATCCAGTTCTTGAGGGCCTCGCCGCTTTCAAAGGAGACGATCAGCGCGTAGCGCGGCTCCGGGCCTGGATGCCAGGTCGCATGCCACAGGCGCTGTGAATCGATCACCATCTGGCGATTACGCGGCAGCGGGATACGAGTCTCGGTCGAAGGGTCGTCCTTATCCTCGCGCAGGATCATGTAGGAAGTGGGGTTATCGGTCAGTTGCAGCCACGCCCGCACAACCCAGCCTTCGCCATCGGGATTGAGACGGTTATTATCGTCCAGATGCAGATTATGGACAGCCTCTTCATAGGTATTGGGATTGAGTTTGATGATACGCACGCGCCCGTAATTGGCCCCGACTTTTCTGGTCCACTCTACCAGCGTGGGGCAAACTTCGGCATTTTTGGTCCAGATGCCATCTTTGTCGGGCTTGCCATGATCCCAGAAACCGGCGCACTCCATCTCACCGAGGGCAGAGGCAATGGGGGCAAAGTTGGTGTCGCCGCCGCTCTTCCAGTCCATGTACTCAAGGCTTTCCCACTCTTCCTTCGGGACTGGCGGCCCATCGTAGTCACGCAGAACAACAAACCCCTTCTCTGCCAGGGCGTCGAGCTTTACATGCATTGAATTTCTCCTTCTCACAGGTCAGGCGACGGGTACCGGCAGGCGCACAGGCGCCCAACCGATACACGCCACAGTCCGTTGAGGCTTGTAATTTCTTCTCTTCTGTTTCGAAATACAGTCAAGCCTGCACCTTCCCTTCAAGATGCACCTGTATTGTATCATAGCTTTGTCTGAGAGGTAAGGGTAAGTAGGAAGGACGGGGCAGGAATTGTATACTATGGCTATGGATAGAGACGAAAGCTTCACGCAACTGGTGGAACAGGCGCAAGCATGCCATCGCTGCCCGCGTATGGAAGGGCGCAGGCGCGTCCTCAGTCGCGCCAACGGCAACCTGCACGCCAGGGTACTGTTCATCGCCGAAGCGCCCGGTCGCCTGGGCGGAGATCGCTGTGGCATCCCGCTTTCGCAGGATCAGACGGGGCGCAACTTCACGCTGCTCCTGCAGGCCGCCGGTCTCACGCGCGAAGAAATATTTATCACCAACGCCGTTCTCTGCAACCCGCGAGACGAGGACGGGCGCAACGCGCCGCCAACCATGCGCGAGCTGCGCAACTGCTCGTACCATCTGCGTCAAACGCTGGACATTCTCTCCCCGCGCACCATCGTCACGCTCGGACAGGTGGCCCTCAGGGCGCTCAGGCTCATCGCTCCCCACGAGATCGAACTTGCCCGCGACGTCGGCAAAGCGACCGTCTGGAATGGCTATCAACTCATCCCCCTCTACCACCCCGGCCCGCGCGCTCAACTCCACCGGTCATTTGAGACGCAAATGGAAGATTTCCGGCGGTTAGGAGAACTGATTGGGAGAAGAGACTCATAGCATGCATGCCATGACAAAGGCCCTCGGCCTCGGATGCTTCGCTCCCGCTCAGCATGACACGTCGCGGTCACTTTCTCATGGCATGACATGGTCGTAATGGTTTTATGGCTTTGCCCGACAGGCTTATTCTGCCTCCACGCCAACCTCGCCATACTCTCGTTCGATGCGGTTCACCATCGCCGTCAGAGTGTTAAGCCGCCGCTCAATATCCTGCACTTCGCGATGAAGGGCGCGCAGTTCAGCCGCCAGTTCGTAGAATTGCCCGTTGAGTACGGGAAACGCCTGCTCATCGGACGGTACTGCAACCATCTCCTCTCTTTGTGAGGGTACTGACGGCGCGCCCTTCGCCGTTGCCGTGCCTCCCTCTGCCTTGCCAGCTCCGGCCATCAGGGGCATAGAGGGGGCAGATGCCTGTTTCCGGGCCTGCTCGTTCCCGTTCGTTGCAGGGGCAGCAGGCGCTTTACCACTTCCCTGTCTTTCACCCATAGCCAGCCAGATTATGCCGACAATGGCCAGCAATGCCACAAGGAATATCGCTCCAAGAATAAGCGTATTCATCGGTTCTCTCCTTTCACAGTAGAAGTCTCGCCCGTTCGTCTCGTCTCTCCATCCCGGCGGGCGCAATTAATGGCAACACGGCTAGTGCAGGTGGATGGTGACTTCTGCGCTCATACCGGGAACGATGTCCTTGCCACCGGTGTTGTCAAGGGTGATAACCACCGGGATACGCTGGCTGACTTTGGTGAAGTTGCCGCTGGCGTTGTCCTCGGTGGGCAGCAGCGAGAACTCGGAAGCGGCGGATTGCACAATCTGCTGCACATGGCCGCTGAAGCTGGTGCCGCTATAGGCATCGATGGAGATGTCAACCGCCTGACCGGTGCTGATATTGCTGATGGCATTCTCATCCACGTAGGCGGTCACAGTCAGCGCATTGAGATTGGCGATCTCGACGATGGGCAGACCGGGGGAGACCACCTGCCCCTGCACGGCGAAGGTCTGCACGACGCTACCGCTGATCGGGCTGGTGACATCGATGGCTGAGGGCGTTCCCGTTGTCCCCGTTGTCCCCGTCGCGCTCGTGGTCGCAGGCGTTACGGAGCCGATGGCCTCACCGGCGGTCACCGTATCGCCAACCTTGACGCTGAGCGTTGACAGGCTGCCCGCCGTTACGGCACTGACATTGACCAGTTGCCCGCTGACCTGGGCATCATCGGTAGTATAGTATTCGTAATTGTTGTAGGCCCAGTAAAAGATGCCGCCGCCAATGGCAAAGAGGGCCACGAAGACCAGCACAGGTATGAAAATCATACGACGCATCATGATAGCACACTCCTTTGGTTTCTTTGTTCACATTTCTCTGTTGATTCCTGCAGGCGTCGATTTATCGGCCCGTTTCGCATATATTCACCGTGTTGCCGATGAATCGACGGTGCGCGCGATGAAATCGGGGCCTGCGAACTGTATCAGACGCCGACCAGCGCGGCTTCTCTTTCGACTGCTCCCGCTTCGGCTTCGTCAGTGGTTGCGGGCTGCTCGAACTGCGGAGCGGAGCTTGCCAGCATTTTCCGTTTGCCTTGCAGGAAGAGCGTGGCAACGACGGAGAGGAAGACGAAGACGAGCGTTAGCAGAAAGGCGTCGCGAATGGCGAGCATATAGCTCCGCTGCTGCACCAGCTCAGCGATCAATTGCAGAGCGGCCGTCCTCGCGGTTGTCAGGCTGGCTCCGCCGGTCATCAGGTAGGCTTGCAGGCGAGGCAGCAGCTGCCCCAGCGAAGAGGTCGGCGTGACCTGCTCGGCCAGGTGGGCGTAATGGACCTGTGTCTGCGTCTGCACGACCGTTGCCAGCACGGCGATACCCAGCGAGCTGGCGACCGAGCGCACAACGGTGCTGAGCGAGGATGCCTGGGTGAGCAGCTGCGGTCGGATAGAGACGAGCGCCGCCAGAATCAGCGGCTGGCCCACCAGACCCAGCGAGAAGCCGCGCAGCACAAGCATGACCTGCAACCACTGGTAGGGCCATGTGAGCGAGAGGGTCGAAAGCTGCCAGTTAGCAAAGGCCAGGATAAACAGCCCCGGCAGCACAACCGCCCTCACGCCGATGCGATCTACCAGCCAGCCGCCGATGACGACGCTTACCATCGAGGCGAATGCCTGCGGCAGCAGGATAATACCGGCCTGGAACGCGCTCAGCCCGCGCAGGGCTTGCAGGTAGACCGGCAGGAGGAAGAGGCCGCCGTAGAGCGCGAAGACCACGAAGACGTTGGCAATCGTGCTGGTGGCGAAGTTTCTATCCAGAAAGACGCGCAGGTCGAGCAACGGCTGCCGCTCGCGCCTGATGGTATAGATTTCGATGGCCACGAAGATGGCCAGCGCGAGGAACCCGGCGGCCAGGAAGCCCACCACCGTCGTTGACCCCCAGCCATCCGTACTGGCCTCCGACAGGCCGTAGAGCAGGCAGCCGAGGCCAACCGCCGAGAAAATGAAGCCCGGCACATCGAAGCTGCTCTCCGCCTGATCGTGATAGTCGCGCAGCAGCACAATCGAGAGGATGACCGCCAGAATGCCGATAGGAACGTTGATATAGAAAATCAACTGCCAGCCGGCATAGGTGACGATGTAGCCGCCCAGCGTGGGGCCAAGCGCGGGGGCCAGCAGGGCCGGTAAGCCGAACAGGCCCATAGCTGCCCCGCGCTCCTGCGGCGGAAACTCGCGGAAAATCAGCGTCAGCGACAGGGGGAAGAGGGCCGCGCCGCCCACACCCTGAATGATGCGGAAGAGAATCAGCACGGGCAGGCTCCAGGCGAGACCGCAGAGGGCAGAACCCGCCGTAAACGCGGCCAGCGCGATAATATAGAGACGTTTGGTACCCAGACGGCTGGCGAAGAAGGCCACCACCGGGGTTGCCACGCCCTGCGCCAGAATATAGCCGGTCAGCACCCACTGGACACTGTGCAGATCGGCGCCGAAGGCCGTTTGCAGCCTCGGAATGGCGATGTTGACAATGGTGGAGTCCAGAATCGCCATGAAGACGCCCAGAATGACTACTGTTGCCACAATCCATTTATATTGCAGCCCCGCACCCTGCCCCTGCCGGGTCTGTGCGACCGGTGCCGTGACTTGCATAAACAAACTCCTTTATTCGTTTTGGCAAACAAGATCGGGAAAGCCGCCAGCCTGTCATGCTGAGTGAAGCGAAGCATCTGGTGGCCCAGGACGACCGGACTGCCAGATGCTTCGCTTCACTCAGCATGGCAGGCTGGCGGCCGCGCCGCGATGCCTTTGAAGTAGAAATCACTCAGGTAGGTCACCAGTTCATCCAGCGGCATATGCTCCTCGACAACCAGCCGCCGGTAGCCTCGCGGCGAGAAGAGACTAAAGAAGAGGCTGAGCATGACAGAGGTGGGCAGCGAGACATCAAACTCCCCGTTCGCCTTACCTTCCTCTAGCAAAGCCGTCACCTGCCCGGAAAGCTGTTCCAGGCGACCATGAACCTCCTGCTTCTTTTCCAGCAGGTCCTGCCGCAGTTCCAGATTGCTATACAGCGAGAGCAAGAGTTTCAGCCGTTTGCCCATCCCTTTGTAGAGACCCTGAAAAATGGCTTCCAGCCGTTCGCGGGCGCTGCCACCCTGGGCTGCCACCTCGGCGACCATGCAGAGAAATGCTTCCAGTTCCCGCTCAAACAGCGCAAAGATCAGCTCCTCCTTGCCCGGAAAATGCAGGTAAACCGTCCCTTTGGCAATGCCCACGCGGGCGGCAATCTCATCCATTGAGGTTTCGTGATAGCCCTTCTCGGATAACACCTCCTCCGCTGCCTGCAAGATCAGTTGCTCGCGCTCCCTGCGCTGCCGCTCTCTCAACGGCTGTCTCGGCATCTCCCTCTGCATTGCATTCCCTCCAGCCTCTGCCTGTACCGTAAAAACCTGTACGGACACGTCCGCCTGACTCACAATCTGGAAAGTGACTTTTTTGCTCCCTTTCTGACTCGCTGGAAGCAATGTGACTCACTGGTCATAATCATAACCGGAAAGTCAGGCAAAAGTCAAGGGGAAAAGGACAAATTTTTATGGAATTGCCAGAGAATGAGGGTAGGCTGCTCGCTCAAAGGGGAACACGCACGCGGATACAGGTACCCTGCGCGGGCGCGCTCTCGATGGAGAGCGTTCCCCCCGGCTTTGTGACGCGCTCCAGCATGGAACGCAGTCCGAGGTGGCCCGGGTAGGAAGCGGCAGGGTCGAAGCCGCGCCCGTTATCCTGCACTTCCAGCGCAATTTCGTCCTCGCGTTTGACAATGCGCACAACGACTTTCGTAGCGCGAGCATGCTTGACAATGTTGTTTAATGCCTCCTGCGCCACGCGATAGAGCGTCTCCTTCAGTTCGAGAGGGATAGCAGGTTCCTCGCCCGCCTCTGCCTCGACGGTCAGCCCGTAGCGGGTGCGCAAGACGACCACCTGCCTCATCAGGGCTGCGACCAGTCCCTCAGAGGCCAGCGATTCGGGGCGTAGCTCGAAGATGAGCGCCCGCATCTCTGCCAGCCCGGCCTCGGCGAGCGAGAGGACGTAATCCATTGATTCTCTGGCCTGCTCAGGATCGCTCTCTATCGCCTCGCGCGCCGTGTGCGCCCCCAGACCGATGCCGTAGAGGGCCTGAGAGACCGAATCGTGTAGCTCGCGCGCCAGCCGCTGCCGCTCCTGCAGGGCCGCGAGTTCCTGCGCCTGTTCGTACAGCAGGCGCATCTCATGCTCTCTGCTGTTCGCCTGCGCGATGCGCCTCCGCAGGGCAAAGGCCAGTTGCCCGGTAATGATAGCGGTTGCCAGGAAGACGACGAGGGTGAACAGGTCTTCGACCCGAACGACGATAAAGGTATAGGGCGGCAGGAAGAAAAAAAAGTCGAAGGCGAGGAAGGAGAGCAGGGAAGCCAGAATGGCGGCATACAGGCCGCGCAGGCTCGCCAGGGCCAGCACCAGCAGCAAATAGGCAAAGGAGATGGTCGGCACACGCGGGTAGAGATGGGTCAGGAAAATCAAAAGTGTGATGACGGCCACGCCCGTTACGACCAGAAGCGTATCGATGAGATAGCTTCGCCAGCGCGGCTGCATTTTTGCATCCGACGAAGATTGATGCTCGCCCTCTTTCGTGGATTGTTGCATTTGTGGCGCAAGCCTGTTGCGCATAAACTCACTCCACATGGAAGTACACGAAGAACACAAAAACCATACCGCTATGACTGCGGCTTTTTCCGGGCATCGGCGGAAACGAGGCCGAGGCGTATGGCGCATAGCACCGCCTGCGTGCGGCTCTGCACCCCCAGTTTCGCCAGGATATGCCTGACATGCGTTTTCACGGTATCCTCGGCAATCTGCAACGTGCGGGCAATCTCTTTATTCGCTTGCCCGTCGGCCATCAGGCGCAGAACCTCCATTTCGCGCGCGGTCAGCGGCTCTGTCGTGTCAGGGAAACGTACCTGCTGCACGAGGTAGGCCGAAGCCTGGGGAGAGAGTTGTACCTGCCCGGCGGCAGCGGCTTTGATCGCCCTGCGCAGTTCAGCCGCCTGCGTATCTTTGAGCAGGTAGCCGATGGCCCCGGCTTTGACCGCGCCCACCACCGAGTCGCTTTCCAGCACGCTGGTCAGGGCAATAACCTCAGTTTCGGGCAGTTCGCGGCGGATGATCGCGGTGGCGGCAATGCCATCCATCCCCGGCATGAGCAGGTCCATCAGCACCACATCGGGCCGCAGTTGCCGTGCCAGCGCAACCGCCTCCTGCCCATCGGCGGCCTCGCCCACCAGAACTATTTCCGGGTCGCGCCCCAGAAACATGCGCAGGCCCTTGCGTACAACGCTATGATCGTCAGCAATCAACACGCGAATCGTCATCGGCCCTCCTTCCGGGATGAGGTAGCCGCCCATCAACTACCTGCCAGTGTATCACAATGCGACCCACACCACCATGCCGACCTCATCTCTTCTCACCCGAAAGTGTGAAATTACTATACTCCCAATTGCGCACGATTACTATACCCCTGAAAGATACCTCAAAATTCACCAGGTTGTGCGATGTCAGCACAGATGGCATGCTTTACATTGTGAAACAGGGCCAGCAAGCGGGTGGGCTACGCCGCCCGGCATGACACGTCCGGGCTGGTAAGCAGTTGCGAAGCCAGAAGGAGCATGACGATGTTTCAGCGAGTGTTAGTCCCTCTGGATGGGTCGAAGCGAGCGGAGCGGGCCATTCCCGTTGCCGCGCGCATGGCACGTGCCAGCAGGGGATCAATTGTGCTTGTACGGGTCGTGCTGCCGCCGCTTGAGGCGGGGAAATATACCGCCCCGCCCTCGCTTGCCTGGGAACGGAAGGTCTATGCGGCACAGCGTGCCGAAGCTACCAGCTACCTCGTCAATACGCTGTTCACCCATAACGCCTGTCTGGCAGGAATCGAGGTCGAGATGGGGGTCGCCACCGGGCTGGTCGCGCCCGCCCTTGTCTCCGTTGTCCGCTCGCAGCAAGCTGACCTGATCGTCATATGCAGTCATGGCGAGACGGGATTGAAACGCTGGTTTTTCGGTAGCGTCGCGCGCGAAGTCACGAAGCTCAGCCCGGTACCCACGCTCATCCTGCACGAGCAGGGGCCGCGCCTCACCTTCCATGCCGGTCGCCCCTTACGTGTTCTGGCCGTTCTGGATGATTCGCCGCAGGCCATAACCATCCTTGAGCCTGCCGCCAACCTGCTGGCTTCGCTTGCCGCCCCCGGACAGGGCGTCCTGCATCTGCAGCGCGTGCTGGATCTGTCATCAACCGAGAAATTATGGCTCAATCCCTGCATCGATAAAATCTGGCGCGAGGCGGAAAGCTCCGTGCAGAGGACGGCAGCTTCCCTGCGCCATGCTCCGTCAGCCGCCCGCCTCACTATCACCGCTTCTGTCACCACCGCCAGCGCCCTGTTAGAGACCATCACGCGGCAAGCCACATGTCCCACAGAGCCAGAGCAGGCCGAGATAGCCTCTTTTGACCTGATCGCCTTGCCGATGCAGCGTCGAAAAGGGCTGCGCCGTCTCTTCAAAAGCAGCGTCACCGACCATCTCTCCAGCTTTACCAAATTGCCGCTGCTGATCGTTCCCATCAGCAGGCAGAGCAGTTCCATGTATGCGCGCTGACACGCAGAGATGATGCTCTCGACGTGTTACTGATCTTTGCGCTATACTGAAAGATAGATTACTGTCTACAACAGTAGCTATCGTTATTTTCGCTCGTTCGATAGTGCAAAGGAGCGCATCAAATGACACAAACTCGAATGCCACACATGACGGATTACGAGGCGGAACGGCAGAATTTTCACCTGGAAGTGCCTGAAGAATTCAATTTCGCCACCGATGTGATTGGCAAATGGGCCAGCGACCCCAACAAGCTGGCTATGCTCTGGGTCGGGCAAAATGGCGAGGAGCGGCACATCACCTTCGCTCAGTTCGCCGAACGTTCCAGCCGCGCCGCCAACGCCTTCGCCGCGCTGGGCATTCAGAAAGGGGATCGCGTGCTGGTGATGTTGCCGCGCATCCCCGAATGGTGGGAAGCCGCGCTGGGTCTGATGAAACTGGGAGCCATTCCCATTCCCTGCACGACGCTGCTGACGCCCAAGGATATCCAGTTCCGCGCCGATATCGCCGAGGCTGCCGCCATCATCACCGACCACGAGGGCGCGGCCAAATTTGACCAGGTGCGCGCCGACTGCCCCAGCGTCAAATACGCTATCCTGGCCGACGAGGCCAACGCCGACACCGAAGGGCGCGAGGGCTGGACCAGTTTCCAGCAGATCGTCAGCGAAGCCTCGCCAGAGTATACCGGCCCGAAGACGCGCAGCGATGACGCCTGCCTGGTCTACTTCACCTCCGGCACGGTGGGCTATCCCAAGATGGTGCTGCACACCCACGCCAGCTATCCCATCGGCCACACCATCACCGGCAAATACTGGCTCGACCTGCACGAGAACGACCTGCACTGGAACCTCTCTGAAATGGGCTGGGCAAAGGCCGCGTGGAGCAATCTCTTCGGCCCCTGGATTCAGGGCGCGGCCATGTTCATCCAGGACGCGCGCGGCAAATTTGACGCCATCGAGACGCTGGAGATGCTCAACAAGTATCCCATCAGTACGCTCTGCGCCCCGCCTACCGCCTACCGCATGATGGTGCTTGACGAGCCGATGGCCTACATGAAAGCCCACCCCCCGAAGGCGCTGCGTCACTGCGTCGGCGCGGGCGAGCCGCTCAACCCGGAAGTTATCAAAGTCTGGGAAGATGCCACCGGCATGACCATTCGCGACGGCTACGGCCAGACCGAGACCGTGCTGCTGTGCGCCAACTTCCCGCCGCTGCCCGTCAAGCCCGGCTCCATGGGCAAGCCCTCGCCCGGCTTCGACGTCGAGGTCATCGACCATGACGGCAACCCGCTGCCGCCCAACAAAGAGGGCGATATCGCAGTGCGCGTGAAGCCGAACCGCCCGACGTGGATGTTCAAAGAATACTGGCGCAACCCCGACGCCACCAGCGCCTGTATTCGCGGCGACTGGTACATCACCGGTGACCGCGCCTACAAGGACGAAGATGGCTACTTCTGGTTCGTGGGCCGCGCCGACGACGTCATCATCAGCGCGGGCTACCGCATCGGCCCCTTCGAGGTGGAAAGCGCGCTCAAAGAGCATCCCGCCGTCGCGGAGTCTGCCGTCGTCGCCAGCCCCGACGAGATGCGCGGCGAGATCGTCAAAGCCTACGTCATCCTGGCCCCCGGCTACACCGCCTCACCTCAGCTTGCCACCGAACTGCAAGACCATGTCAAAAAAGTCACCGCCCCCTACAAATACCCCCGCGAAATCGAATTCGTGGATAGCCTGCCCAAAACGATTTCCGGCAAGATTCGCCGCGTGGAGTTGAGGGAGAGGGAACGGCAGAAGAAACAGGGCAAACAGTAGAGTTGCCTCTGTTTCTCAGACAGGAGCAGGAAGGAAGAGCGCCAGTTATGCACGCTCTTCCTTCTTTCTACGCCGGAAATCCTTATTTGAGGAGGGAATGATGCAAGAGTCTATTATCTCAACCAGTTCAGAGTCGCTGCGCACAATATTAGAAGAGCTAACATCGGAAGATACGGAAATACATAGCAAAGCACTTGAAATGCTGGCGTTTTACTTTGTTCGGTTGCTCGGCTTAGAGTTCGAGAACTGGCAGAAGCGCAACGAAAAGGTTGTTAAACTTCTTGCAAAAGAGACGGAACTTCTATTCAGCCGCTGGCAAATTCGTTGCCAGAACTCCCTGGACAATGATGTTCTTTTAGATGAACTTGCTGAAGAAGTTGGGTTATCACTGAAATTCAAATCAAACGTCATTCTTATAGTGACAACAGGCGAGTTTAGCAACGAGGCATTAAGATATGCAGATGAGATAATGCGATTAACCAGCTTGAATATCATTACGATCAACAGGCAGGAACTGGGTGCGCTGGCAAAATCGCCACATATCATAGTGGACATGCTCAACAGCAAAGCAAGCGATGTTGTGCAACTCAAAGCGTTAGAGAAGAGACGGGAATAATTTCCCCCGAGATATAATACTGGAAGAACATTTCATACACAACAAAGGACACCAACTTGTATCTCAACGTCTTCTTTACGCCTGCTGAAATCGCGCCGGTCGCCGACGAGATGAGCGCGCGCGATGTGTTTATTGTCATTGATGTCATTCGGGCCACTACCACCATCGCGACCGTGCTTGGGCGAGGGGCGAGGCGTGTGCTGGTCGCGCCCGATATCGCGGAGGCGCGGGCCGCTGCGGAGAAAGTTCCTGACAGTCTGCTGTGCGGGGAGCGCAATGTGCGTCCGGTGGCAGGTTTTGATTATGGCAACTCGCCCAGCCAGTTTGCCCGGCTCGACCTGGCAGGGAAAACATTGATTCTGACCACCACCAATGGCACGCGCGCCTTCTACGCCTGCCCGGAAGAGGCCACGCGGCTGGCGGGCAGCCTCTACAACGCGCAGGCCGTCACCGCCTACGCTCTGCAAGTTGCGCGCGAGCATGGGGGCAACATCCACCTTGTCTGCTCAGGCGAGCTTGGCTACTTCGCGCTCGACGATGCCGTTTGCGCCGGTCGCCTTGTCCTCGAACTGCAGCGCCAGCAGCCAGCTCTTCCCATGCTCGAAAGCACCGGAGCAGCCGTCGCTCTCTACCGGGCCTACGAACCGCCCATCATCCTCGACCACTGCAACTCCGCCCGCAGCGTCATTGAGGCCGGTCTCAGCGCCGACACTGATTTCTGCATGCAGATCAGCCAGAGCGACATCGTTCCTCTCGTGATCGGAAAAGATGAAACGACGGGTTTGCTAGAAGTTGTGGCGGCGGCGAAACTTCTGGAACAGGGAAATAAACAGAGATGACTTTCTCCTGCTTGCCGCAACCAGAAAGGGGCGACGACGTGACGTGATGCGGTTGAATACGGTAGAGACCTGTGATATGCTACATGCGTTACGCATAATGAGGCCGGTGGATTTCAAGTGACCGGCGTCTCTTTGCTTATATTCTGCCATGTCTTGCCTGCGTGCGAGCGGTGGAGGGCATGAACATGTCTCTATAGCGTCAGGAGAAGGGTATAGATGTCGATGGCGACCTGGCAGGGGCCGGGACCACAGTCCGAGGATGCTCTGCCCTTACCATTACTACGAGCGTTGTTACAGGAAATGATGCGCCACTTCGGGGCCAGCGGCGGCTGTCTTGCCCTGCGCGATGGGACGATCAACCAGATGGTGGTTTGCCTGCACCTGCGCGCTGGTGGCATGGCCGACGTGGCCCGTCCTGCTGTTCCTGCCAGTGCCGCCAGTTCGGTCGGCACAACCGCTGCTATCGAGCGCAGCAGTTGTGTCCCACCTGTTTCGCCACTTTCGCCTTCTATGCCGGGATCGATGCCTGTTCCTGCGCCGACGCCGCTCTCGCCTTCTCCATCGCCGTCTGCACCGGCGGAATCCGCTCTGGCAGGGTCGCCGTCGTCCCCGGTGCCGGGGGCCACTCGTCGCCCGCATGGCCTGCTCTCTGCCGGGGCTGCGGGCGCGGGACAACCTGCGCCTTCAACGCCACCGGTCGGGGAAATAGAGGACGTTGCATCGGAGACCGACCCCCTTTTCCCTGTTGGCTCGGCCTATCCCCCCGGTTATGATCTGATCGGCACCGTCTGGCGCACCGGCGATCCCTATCTGATCAGGCACGAAGAATTTCTCTCCGTCTATCGCCAGGCTGAGAGGATGCCCGCGCTGGATTTCCGGCCAACGCGCTATCTCGTCCTGCCGATCAAAGAACCAACGCTGCCCGATGAGGTACGCGGCAAGAAAAGGCGTCCTGATACGCTCGGCATCATCGTCCTCTACCAGACGGAGGACAGTGCCGCCCCGGTCTTCCAGCAGCGGCAGCGACACGAGGCGCAGTTGTATACCGATCGCATTGCCCTCTACCTGCAAAATGAGCAACTCCGTCGCGCGCAGCAGCGCAGCAAGGACTATTTGCAGCGCCTGCAGGTCATCAGCGGGGCCTTCCCGGCGACGGCGCAGCTCTCCGACCTGCTGGCACAGACCGCCCGCTTCGCCGCCAGCGTCGTCGATTTCTCATCCATGCTTGTCACGCTCTATGACCGCGATAGCAAGCGCATCTTCGACGTATACGCCATCAATCACGGGCAGCTCGTCGCGAACCTGCCTGACCTGGAACATACGGCACAGCCGGAGCAGCGACCGGTCTGGTGGAAAATCACGCAGCAGGAGAAGCGTCCGCTCTCCTTTGCGCCCACGCAGAAGCATCCAGAGGAGTACGACGAATTGCTCGGCGGCGCCTGGGGAGACCAGCACGGGGCCGAATCGTTTCTGCTGCTGCCCATGAAAATGTTCAACCGCGTCACCGGCACCCTGTGCCTGACCAGCGCCCGCCCCAACGTATACACGCCGGAAAAAATCCTGATGCTGGAAACGATGGTACAGATCATTACCGTCGGCATCGAAAACGTCAAGCTCTATGATAAAGCCCATGTCTCCCTGCGTACTGCCCAGGAGCGCGGTGAGATGGAGGCGGCGATGAACAGCGCCCTGCAATCGATCAGCACCATGCTCGATCTCAACGAACTGCTGCACAAATTTGTCGAGATGGCCGGGCGCATGGTACAGGCGGAGATGTGTGCCTTCTTCCAGTTCTCAAGAGAGAAAGATGTGCTGATTGCTCAGGCCATGTACGCACAGCCAAAATCCTCGAACGAAGAGAACGAATTGCTGGCACTGGCCCGCGACAAAACGCACAACGAACTTATCAAGTCAATTCACCTGCCTTTTAAGGACTCCCTGCTGGCGAAAAAGGCCGAGGAGAGCTTCTTCTATCTGGAACCCTGGGAGGCCGAGGAACTGGCCCGGCATAGCAATGAAGGCGGAGCCATCTTCCTGCGCGAGACGGAATTTCAGAAGATGCTGATGGTGCCGCTCGTCTACCAGACGGACCTTGTCGGCATGCTGGCCGTTCACCTGCCCGCGCCTCGCCGCGCTTTTCGTCCCAGCGAGATCGGCATGTTGCTGGCAATCTGCGCGCAAACGGCCAGCGCCATTCGCAATGCTCAGCTTTTTGAAGAACTGCAAGAGACCAACGCCGAGCTACAGCATTTGAACCGGCTCAAGGACGAGTTCCTGGTCACGGCCTCGCACGAACTGCGCACGCCGCTCAGCGCCATCAGCGGCTACTCGTCGCTGCTCAAACGACAGAGCGGGCGCATTACATCGCAGCAAATCCTGCGCTTCGCCAGCAAAATCTCCGGCGCGGCCCAGCAACTGGGGGATCTGGTGGCGAACATGACCGAGGCATCGAAAATCGGCACCGTCGACAAAAAACTGGATTTGCAATTGAGCGAGGTGCAGCTGGCTGCCGCCGTTGAAATTGCCATCAGCATGCTCAGCGTCAATATTGAGCAGAAAATTGCCGCCGAGGTGGCGCAGAACCTGTGGGCGCGCGGCGACCCTCTGCGCGTGCGCCAGGTCATCTCCAATCTGCTGGACAA
>Ga0070738_10004632_pt1 | contig 16190 bp, 24 predicted proteins | sample Coa_R2_2_FD_66446 | JGI IMG/M metagenome (GOLD analysis project Ga0070738, IMG submission 66446) | Surface soil microbial communities from Centralia Pennsylvania, which are recovering from an underground coalmine fire - Coalmine... | ecosystem: Environmental > Terrestrial > Soil > Unclassified ...
GTTGTTCACGCCGAGCAGGACCGGGTTCGCACCAGAGACGGCGGCGCCCGAAGGGATCAGCCCCTGGATCTTGCTCGCCGTGTCGGCGAGGACTTGAGCCGGGACGAGCGCGACGACGAGCGCCGCGACGAGGAGCGCCAGGAGGACGCTCCCGAGGGTCTTTCTGTTCACTGATACTCCTCCACCGAGAAGTTCGCGAGCGCGTCACCGAAGATCGCGGCCGCGAGCGCCTTCTCCCAGACCTGCCCCGGGTCGAGAGAGATCGCGTTGTTCGTGCCGGAGGCGGCGGGCGAGATCACGTGCGGGACGTTCCCGATGTTCGTGACCCTCACCCAGCTCCGCTGGTTGTTCTGCGCCGCGACCAGGACGAGCCCGCCCGGGTTCACGGCGCCGTTGTCGACCGTCCACGTCCGCGCGCCGATCGGCGCGGCGGGGAAGCCGCACGCGGCCGAGTAGCTCGCGTTCGTCTCGCTCTCGAAGAAGTCGATGAAGAAAAGGCGCGAGGCGTCGGACGGCGTCACGAGGCCGTAGCGGCCTCCGACCGTGGGCCGCTTGATCTTGATGTAATTGATCCGGCGGCCGGGGCGGAGAATGTCGCCGCGACCCATGACGCGCCAGGGTCCCTCGTCGGCCGAGATCACGAACGCCGTCGACGGGTCCGAGAGAGGATGCATGCCGAGCGCGCGGCCGCCGCCGACCGCGTACTGCTTCCCGGTCGGGGTCGAGAGCTCGTCGGGCACGTCGTTGAACGGGATCACCAACTGCGGCGGACAGAACGCGTTCGTGTTCTGGAGCCCGCTCATGGGGTGGTTGAGGTTCATATCAGCCTCAACTTCCAGGCGACCGCCGCGCCCATGACGAGAGCGAAGACGCCGGCCGCGATATACCAGCCGACCTTGAGCGTCGGGAGCGTCGGGAGCTTGTCCTCGACGTCCTTCACGTCCTTCTCGAGCGAGTCGGCCGTGTTGCCGAACGCCGTCCCCGTCGAGCTCGCGTTCTCGCCGCCAACGCCACCCGTCGAGATGAGGTTCCCCAAGCTCGAAGCGGCGTAGGTCGCGTTCGGGTTCGACGAGTTCTTCGCCTGCTCCGTCTGGAGGTTGTCTTGCTGGAGCGCGGCCTCCTGGTCGGGCGTGAGCGTTTGCCCGGCCTGGTAGTTCGCGTCCGAGGCCGCCGCGAGCTCCTGGTTGGTCGCGACCGTGGCCGGCGCCGCGAGGTTGTCGCAGTAGCCCTTTGCGGTCGTCCAGAGTCCCTTTCCCTGGTCGAGGGTCGAAGGGTCCTGGATCGAGTCGCGGTAGCCGGCCGCCTTCGTGAGCTGAGTGTTCGCGTTGTCGGGCTGCCCGCGGTCGGCCTCGCGCTCGGCGAGGTAGAGGCTCTGCTGCTCGAGCCAGAGGTTCCCGGCGTCGGAGGAGAGGTTCGCGGGCTGAGGGGTCAGGAGGCTCTGGTCGGCCATGTCAGTCGTAGCTCGCACCGAAGGTGTAGGAGGTGGGCGAGCTCGCGCCCGTGTTCGCGACGGCGAGCTTCCTCGCGGCGAGGGCCGCGGCGAACTTCCCCGCCGGGCTCGCCGCGTATTGCGCCTTCGCGGTGTCGAGCTCGGCCTGCGTGATCGCGCCGCTCTCGCCCTCGGCGCCGACGACCGGGAGGGGCTGTCTCTCGTCGAGGAGCTGGACGAGCCGCGCGACGTTCGCGCTCGCCTGCTGCTCCTCCGCGAGCGCCTGTTCCTCGGCCGCCGCGTCGGCGGCCTGCTCGGCCGTCGCCACGTAGGTCGAAGGCCCGCCCGTCCGCTGGTAGGAGCCCACGACCTTGCCGGCCGCGACCTGGACGACCGTGTTACCCGTCGGGTCGTTCGGGTCGTTCAGGGAGCCGGACGCGCCCGACTTCACGAGCGCCTGAAGGTTCGAGACGGCCTGCGCCTTCTGAGCGGCCGCCGCCTTTGCGGCGTCGGCCTGCTTCTGGGCCAGGAAAGGGTTCGTGCCGGCCGTGAGCTTGAGCGAGTTGAGGTCGAAGCCGTCGACCAGGTGGTAGCCGAGCGACTCCGCCGCCTTGAGGCTCGCGACGTTCGCCGCGGTGAGCGTCCCGCCCTTCGAGAGCTTCATGACGAGACCGTCGATCGCCTGGAAGAACTGCTGATGCCGCTGGGCCTCGGTCGAGCCGCCCCCCGAGAAGGCGGCCGCGGCCTCGTTGAACGCGGCCGAAACGTCGCCCTTCAAGAGGAGCTTCTGCCCCTCGTAGACCTTCTCCTCGCCTTCACCGACGGCCGCGACGGCCTCGGCGCCCGTGCCGGTTCCGGCGAGCGCCTTGAGCGCGGCCGAGATGCCCGCGCCGACGACCGGGATCGCGCTCGCGCCGGACGCGATCGTCTGGAGGGTCGCGTTCCCGAGGATCTGTCCCTGCTGCTGCTCGGACGCGCCCCGGAACTTGCCGGCCTCGAGCACGTTCGTGACGAACTCACCCACGATCGGGTTCGCGCCGGCAATGTCTTCGCCGACCCCCGAGATCGAGCCCCCCGCGAGGGAGCTCGCCTTCCCGAGCGGCGTGATCTCGCCGGAAGCGCTCGCGTCGACGCCGGTCGCGGTCTCGGTCGCCTGAGCGCCCACGTTCACGGGCGCCGTGACCGAGGCGGGCGCCCCGCCGAGCGGGTTCTCGCCGAGGGTCGTGACCGTCGCTCCGACGCGCTCGAGCGCCGTCCCCGTCGCCTGCGTGACCGAGGGTCCCGCGAGCGCGAGGGCCTCGTTCTCGAGCGACGTCGACGCCGAGCCGGTCCGGACGACCTGGTGGGCGCCGGGGACGGCCTTGCTCGACTGAGCGGCGCCCTTCTTGAGCGCCGGGTCGAGGGCAGGCGCCGTGCTCGAGCTCGTCCACCAGAGGTAGAGGAGCCCGAGACCGACGCCGCCCACGACGAGGAGCGAGAGCTTCAAGCGACCTCCTCCTCCGGCCTACGCGGCCTTGAGGAGCTCCTGGTGGTTGCCGGGGACGATGATCGGCATGACCATCGCCTTCGTGAGCTCGCTCGCCGAGATCCCCTTCTTGTTGACCTTGACCTGGAGCTTCGAGAAGGGGTTGCTCCCGAGCTTGTCCCAGATGCCGATCCGGCTGAGGGCCTTCTGGGCGTACGACGAGCCCTGAGGCGAGAGCCAGCGCATGAAGAACATGAGGGTGCTCGGCGAGATCGAGCCGGCGAAGTTGTACGACGGGTTGCCGCGGTTGATCGGCAGGTGACTCGAACGACCCGAGGTCTTCCGCACGTTCGTGAGCGGGATCAGGTAGTTCGTGTTCGCCTGGTACTGCGGGAGTCGGTCGCCGCCGGCCCACGTGTTCTCGTTCCAGAGCTCGATCGGCACCGACGCCGGGACGTTCTTCAGGTAGTCGACGCCGTCGATGTTGAACTGGACGATGTTCGTGATGTCGGAAGCGCTGTTGAAGTTGTACGACGCCTGGCCCTGCGCGTTCACCGCCTCGAGAGCGATGTCCGTGAAGAACACGCCGTTGATGGGGATCGACGCGATGAGCTTGACCGGCGCGAACTCCTCGAGGTGAACGAGGGTCGGGAGCCGGATCTCGTCTCTCGGGACGAGGTCGACCCAGACCGTGAACGAGCTCGCGGCCGTGATCGCCGTGTTCGTGCCGAACGTGGCCGCGTTCGTCGTCCACTGGAGGAGCAGCTTCGAGTCGTTGCAGAGCTCGGCGAGGAGGAGCGGGTCCTCCGGCGACTGGAGACGCGCGTCCGTGAAGTCGATCACGAGGACGAGGTTCAGCGTGCCTGTCGAGCTGTTCGTGATCGCGAACGAGCTCGGGAAGACCTCGGGGAGCTTCAGCTTCCTGAAGTAGCTGTCGACCCAGAGGGACTGGCCCGCCTGGTTCAGCAGGTTCAGGAACTGGAACTCCGGCGTGACGAGGATCGCCTGCTGGAGGCAATCGTAGATCTTCGGGCTCGTCAGGTTGATCGTGCCGCCCGTCGTGTTGTTCACGAGGAGCTGGATCTGAAGGACGAGCCGGTTGACGTACGGCGCGCCCTTCTTCCCGAACTGGACCATCGACGGGACGGGGGTGAGGTCGTACTGCGCGAGGGGCTGCGCCGCCGAGAACGTCGTGGCGCCGATGCCGATCACCTGTTCGACGTGGTGCATGGTCGCGCGCTCCTAACCGAGCGTCCCGTAGAAGGGGATCGTCAGCTGGCGGTTCCGGACGGACATCTCCGCCATGGTGAAGACGAAGAAGGCGCCGAAGATCGCGCCCGCGTGGTGCCAACGCATGAACTCAACTCCTCGAACCCACCGAGCTCAATTGAAGCTCGAGGAGCGGTCTCTCTCTCCTGTCGAATCAAGGAGTTTCGCGGCCTTTGGCCGCTTTTGACCGCTTTTCAGCGAGGGTCGGGCGGGAGGCCGTCGATGTAAGGGGGCGAGTAAGGGCGAGGGGACCAGCCGGCCTGCACGGCGCCCCTCGACGGTCGGAAGATCGGACCGTCTATGCGAGCGATCAGGAAGCGTGAGCGCGATTGGGTCGCGTTGGAGACGAAGTCGACCCAGGTCCCGAAGACGGTCGAGTGCACCCCGTTCGTGCAGGTGAACGCGAGGCCAGGGACCCGCTCGCCGCTCCCCGGGAGAGGTCGCCACGCGAGCCGCGCCGCGTCCTGGCGGAGAGCCTCGACGTTCTTCGCGATCGACGGCGCGAGCTCGAGGAGGCCGAGGCGCCGCTGCCGCTCGAGGAGCTGCCGGCGCGCGAGGGGATCGACGACGGCGCGGCGCTCGAGCTCGCGGTTCTCAGAGTCGGTCATGGACGGCGAACAGGCCGTAGGGAATCACGCGAGCTCGCTCGGCGAGGCCCTCGTCGAACCCCTTCACCCAGATGATCGCGGGCTGCTCGGTGAGGCGCGACACATAGAGGCGGTCGAAGAGGCCTCGGGCCCGCACGTGAATCTGGTGCGGCTGCTGACACGCGCCGAGCATGGCGACGGGCCCCGGGCGACGCCACTTCCCGAACGCGCACGCGTTCCTTCCGGCGCGGAGGATCTCCCATCGCGCCGACTCCTCATCGGGTTGCTCGTTCGCCGGGACGGCCTCGGCGATCTCGTCGATGACCACGGTCGAGTAGGGGACTTTCTGGATCGCGTAGGCGCACGCCTCCTCGTGCGTCCCGCCTTGGAGCACGTGCACGTTCGGCCAGTCGCGCATGTAGCCCCAGTAACCGAGCCGGTCCGAGATCACGAACCGGCACCCGTCGCGCCAGTTCCGCTCGACCACCTCCTGAAGGTCGGTCGTCTTGCCGGTCCCCGGCGCGCCGATGAAGAGCGCGGCGTGGATCAGGCGCCCGGTCATGGGCTTCGGCGACGGGGCCCGGAGGCGCTTCGCCTCGGGTTCCGGGGTCCCCTTAAACCACGAGAAGATGCCCACGGGAGCTACTCCGCGGCCGCGATCGCGGGGAGCTCGAGCTCGACCTGGGCGAGGTCGGCGGGGTGGAGGTAGGCGCCCAAGATCCCGTACCAGCGCCACGCGCACTCGGGGCACGTCTTGACGTGCGGCTTCGCCCACTCGTAGCAGGCGATCGCCCACCGCTTCCGGATCTCGTAGGCGAGGCTCACCGCCGCCGCCTCCAGTCTTCTATGAGCGTCACGAGACCGATGAGAACGATGATCCCGAGCCCCGAGCCGATCGTCGCGAAGAAGCAGAGCTCGAAGGCCCCGAGGACGTCGACGTTCGGAAGGGACGCGATCACCGGACGTGCTCGCCGTTCGCGATCTTCTGCGCAATGTCGCGGAGCAGGATCGCCTCGACGGGGTTCGGCCCGGGCTTGTCCGCCTTCATGTGGAGCCAGCCGACGACGGCCTGACGCTCCTCGTCCACGGCCATGGCGACGTAGTGGTTGATCGCGCTCTCGATGGCCCGATTCACGGCTTCTGACCGTTCGCGATGTAGAAGGTCGTGCGCGCGATCGCGAGCCTGGTGATCGCGTAGTTCGCGCCGCACGCGAGCGAGAAGAACAGGAAGACGAGCGCCCACGCCCGGCCGTTCCGAGGACAGATGCGAGAGAGCAGGGAAGGGCGGCGTTCCGTGTTCTGCTCGATCCCTTCGAGCACGTAGAGCTGGCGACGCATGAGGTACTGCTCCTTGGTCTCGCCCCTGAGCCTCGGACTCGGAACGAATCCTCTCACGTGGTCCCCTCCGTCTCCGCGTCGAGCTCGTCCGCGACCTCGCGCTCGAGGTGCGAGAGGCTCCGCTTCTCCTGGAACCGCTCGAGGTCGCCCTGGTCGAGCGCGGCCTCCGACTCGTATCGGTGCTCGAGCGATCGGAGGCGGATCGTCTTCACGACGATCTCGACCTCGACCGCGCTCCTACGCGTCTTCACGCCGCCTTGCCTCCCGCCGCCGGTTGCGGCTGCTGTTGAGCCTTCTGCTTCTGCCGCTCGCGGAGCTGGCGCAGGATCTCGAGCTCTTCCGGAGTCGGCTCGATCGCGCCCGCTTCCTGGTGGCTCTCGCGCCACATGATCGCGAGGCCCGGACCGAAGACCATGAGCCCGGACATGACCGAGCCCGCGATCAGCGCCCACGTGGGCGCGTTCTCCATGCGGATCCCGAGCCGGTTCATGACCGGGATCGTCGTGCACGCCCAGGAGAACGCGAGGGGCTTCGGGACCGGCCGGAACTTCTTCGGGAAGGCCTCGGCCATGTCCCGGTTGTAGTCCTCGATCCAGTCGAGGGCGTCCTTGATCGCGAGCGGCTTCTCGGAGGGGTCGACGAGCTCGGCCGACGGGGCAGGGGACGCGCCCCCCTTCTCGTACTCCGCCGCCGCGCGGAGCTGGTCCTGCTCCTGGCTGCGCTCGCGGAGCTCCTTCAGCTCCGACGCGCGCTCGCTCGTGACGCCGATCTCAGGGAAGTCGCTCACCTACCACCACCACTTCTTGGGTTCGGGGGCCGCCGTTCCTTTGGCGTCAGAAGGAGGCGCTTCACCGCTTTTCACTTCCTCCTTGGGCGTCTCTTTCACCGCAGAAGGAGGCGCTTCGCGTCCTTTCACGGCAGGAGGCTTCACTTCGCCGCTCTTGGCGTCTTTTCGCTTCACGGGCGGCCTCGGGAGGTTCACTTGGTGGGGGTCCTTGGGGTCGATCTCGACGCGCGGCGGACCCGGAGCCGCGTGCGCAGGAGGACGCTCGGCGCCACCGGAGGGCGGGTCAGCACTCCCACCCCCGGCGGACGCTTTCGGTTGCGAGCCGGAGCCTCCGACCGCCTCCCGCGGCGTCGGGAGCTGATCCCCGTGCCCCGTCGAGGGGGCTTCCGCCTTGGGAGGTTCAGGTTGCGACCCTGAGGTGTTCGCCGCCTCGGCGGGCGGCCTCTTTCTGGGGGTGCCGCGCTTCGCGCCCATCTTGAGCATCGCCTCCCGGAGCTGCTCCTTCGTCCAGTAGCGCTGGTTCGGGAGAACGCCCTCTTTGCGCATGCGCTGGATCGAGGACTCGGACTTGTGGAGGTAGGCGGCGGCGTGCTCGACGTTGAGCCACTCGAGGGAGAGCGCCTCCTTGCGGAGGGTCTCCGGGTCCTTCCTGAGCTTGAGCCTGCTCGGCCTCGCCGTTCCCAACACCGAACCCCCACCACCATCGAACCGAAGGCGATGGGTGTCGTCCAAAGTTTTTTCAAGTCGTTTGAACGCAAATCGCGTCAGTTGGCGTCAGATGACCGCCAACCGACGCGATACGGAGCCCTAGGATCGTTCGGCAGGGGAGGGGGGGCTACCTTGGGACCTTGGTCTCAACCTTCGAGCTCAGAGCGGCCACCTGGTCGCGGAGCTCGAGGAGCGCGCCGCGAAGGATGGCGATTTGGCCTTCGACCGAGACCGAGACGGGCCCGTCGGCGCCGACGAACTTGACCTGCGTTCCTGGCGCGAGTCCCCTCGTGTCCCTCCCACCCACGACGATCGCCGCGGGCGGGGGCGTGAAGACGATCGGGGCCGATCGGTCGTGGACCTGGGCCCAGGCCGCCACCGAGAACGCGAGCGCGGCGGCCGAGAGAATGAACGAGAGGAGCGTGAGCTTGACCATGTCTCCATAGACTCCGTCGTGGCGAGGAGCGCAATCATCAGGATTGATGATGGTCATGACGCGTCCCTTCGAATGAGCTCGTCGAGGAGCGCGTTTCGATGGTCGAGGGCTCGGAGGTCGACGCGCTGCGGTGAGGCCTTCTCCCCGAGCTCGGCCCGCGCCATCCGGATCGCCTTCGCCTCGAGCGAGTCCCGTTCGTGCCCGGCCATCTTGCCGAGCTTCTCGTTTCGCTTGAGAAGCAGCGTGACGTTGTTCGCGAACGGGAGCTCCTTCTTCTCGACGGTCCTCTTGGCCTCGAGCTCGACCGCGCGGCGGGCCGCCGCCTTCCTACGCCCACGGAGTTTCTTGGCGACCGAATCGTTCGTGTTCAGGAGGTGCGCCATCCGGCGTGCGTAGTCGTCGTCCAGGTCGTCAGGGTCCTTCTTCATCCGGACGAGCTCGTGGCGGAGGTCGAGGAGCTGCTCGGGGTCGAGATCGGTCTTCCAGTCCTCGCCTTGGTCTTTTTTCTGCGCTCTCCCTTCGGTGCCGCCGTTCCTCGATCCGGTGAGCCGAGCGAGAAGATCGTCGGCGACCGCTCGCGCTATGTCGGAAAGTCCGTACGGCGTACGGACTTCTTCCGGAAAAGTCCGTACCGCCGCCGCCGCCGACTTTCCTTTGGGAGACCGGAGAAACGAGACTTCCGGAGAAACCGGGGGGAGAAAGTCCGTACGGAAGTCCGTACGGAAGTCCGTACGGGAGAGTGAAAGTCCGTACGCCCTCCGCTGGCCCGGGTCCATGCCGAACCGGGGACGGAACGCGCCCTCTTGCGTGATGAGTCCCTCGCGGAGCAGGTCGCGGAGGACCAGCTTGGTCGCGTTCCAGTTGCCGGGGACGCGCTCGAGGAGTTGCGCTGGGCTGAGGAACTCCCGCGTGCCCGCGATCGCGTCGAGGAGCTGCTCGCGCTTCACAGGGCACGCTCCTGGACGCGCTGGAGGACGTTGGCGAGCGCCTCGAGCAGGAGCCGGCGCACCCGAGCCTCGCGATCGCGAGCGCCGCGCACGAGGCGCGCGTGCACCTTCGTGACCTGGTTCTTCAGGCGCCGCCGCTCGCTCCTGCGCATGGGCTGCGCCTTCTTGAAGCTCGCGGCGACGCGGCCCGCGAAACCCATACGTTCATGCGAAGGGCTCAAGCAGCACCGCCCTTGAGCTGCCGTACGAGCTTCCGCTCGAGGGCTGCGAGGCGCCGAAGGCGCTCCTCCTCCTCGCCCTTGAACAGGCGGACCTGGTCGAGGGCCTGGACCCCGGCGATCTCCTTCGCGAGCTCGCGCGCGCGCTCCTCGACGCGATCGCGCTCGCGTCGCGCGAGCTCCCGGCGCTTCCTCGCCCGGCGCTTCTCCCTCGAGCGGCGCCGCTCGACCTCGCGCGCGAGCTCGGCCTCGTGCTTCCGCTGGAGGCGCTCCTGAATCCGCCTCGTCTTCTCGTCCCAGCGGCTCACGAGGCGCCGCCCTTCTTCTTCTTCTCCTCCGGCTTCTTCTCGCTCGGAGCGGCGAGCTTCGCGGCCTCCAGGAACAGAAGCGCGTCGTTCAGGTGGCCGAGGAAGTTCAGTCGCTTGGGCTTCGCGATCGCCTCGAACAACTCCTGAACGGCCTTGATGGTCTCGTCCGCTTCTTCCTTGCTGAACTCGCCCTGGCTCATGCGAGCCTCGGGTCGTCGGCCCACTTCGCGAACGCCTTCGCGTGCTCGGGGTCCCACGTGCTGACGGCGCGGAAGAGGTCGAAGCGGCCGCACCGCCACTCCCCGAAGCAGTTGTAGACGCCGAGGACGAACTGCGCGGCGTAGAGGCCGCCCGAGGTCGCCTCGGGCCCGCACGCCCACGCCTCGAGCAGCGCGGGCTCGAAGGGCTTCGTGCCGTTCGCCTGGCGCAAGGTCGGGAAGGAGAGCGCGAGCTGCTCCATGAACATGCGCGTGGAGCCGGTCATGACTTCACCGGGAACGAGGGCTCGGCCTTCTTCACGATCTCGCGGAGCGAGTCGAACGCCCGCCCGAACGGGTCGCCGTGGCTCGAGAGGTCGACGTCGTCGTCGGCGATCCGGACGAGCTCGCGGCCGACGGTCACGAAGTCCTGGTGAAGGATCTCGAGGAGTCGATGCTCGGCGCGGAGCTTGTCGTGATCCGCCATGAGCTGCGCGTGCTGGTGAGTGCAGCGCGCGAGCTCGGCCGTCGTGCCCGTGTGCGCGATCGCGAGCTCGTTCATCTGCTCCGAAACGGCCTTGAGGCGCTTCTTCGCCTCGGCGAGCGTGAGCATGAGACTCTCGCCCGAGGGCTTCTGGGTCTTCGCGACACCGACGAGGTGGCGCGACGGGGTGGCAGACTTCGCGGTCTTACGCGGCATGGGTTTGGCGCTCCATTTCTTATAGAAATTGGCGCCGACAACGCCCCCAACGTCCGATAAGAGCCGTTCTGTCACACTCACCAGGGCGTAAGTGCCTGATCCATTATGTCCCCCGGCTGAGGGGTCTTCGCCCTGAGCCTCTCTATGATCGGGAGGTGCTCGGCGACGATCCTGAGGAGCTCGCCGCCGAACGCCGCGATCCGCTTCTCCCCGAGCCCGGGGATCTCCTCGAGCTGCCTCTCGTCCGCCGGGAGGCGCGCCGCGACCTCGCGGAGCGTCGCCTCGGCGAAGACGCGGTGCTCGGGGTGGTTCTCGGCCACGGCGCGCTCGGCCCGGAACCGCCGGAGAGCCTCGACCAGCCCCGAGCGGACCGCCAGATCGAACGCCTCGGTCGGAACGGCCCCCTCGAGCAGGATCAGGTAGTGGAGGGACTCACCGGTCTCGGCGAGCCTGCGGCCCTCGGTGCTGCAGACGAGCGCGCGGCGCCCCTGGACCCGTTCGAGGTGAGTCGACGTGAGGAGGTCGTCGATCCAGCGATGGATCTGATCGAGCCCGTGCGCCGCGAGCAGCCCGAACGTGTTGATCCGGTGTCCGTCGGCGGACACGACATCGGCCCGCAGGCTTCCCGCGAGGACCGCCGCGACGAACCCACGTGACGGAGGCTTGCCGAGAGCCGGCGTCGCCTCGATCACCGTGGTGAGGATGACCCGGGCGATCGCCTTTTCGTAGGCGAGGATGATTTCCGAAGAAAGCTTCGACATGAGGATCTCCCAGGCCGCCCTGAACGGAGAGCGGCCGCCTTTGGAGTCCTCCCTGACCTCGGCCTAACTTATCACGGCCCCCCGACAACTAAGAGTGGGGCGCTTGGGAGAGCTCGACCAGGATCCCGCCCGCCGAGCGCGGGTGCACGAACGCGACCTTGTGCCCGCCCGCTCCCGGCCGCGGAGCCGCTCCGACGAACTCGAAGCCCTTCGCTCGCAGCCGCTCGACCTCGGCCGCCACGTCGTCCACCCGGAGGCAGACGTGGTGGATCCCCTCTCCTCGCTTTTCGAGGAACTTCCCGATGGTCGAGTCCTTGCTCGTGGGAAAGAGGAGCTCGAAGCGGCTCTCGCCGACCTCGAAGAAGCGGACCTTGACCTGCTCGGTCGGGACCTCCTCCTCGCCCTTCGCCTCTGCCCCGAGGAGGAGCGCGAAGCGCCTCGACGCCTCATCGAGGTCTTTCACGGCGATCCCGAGATGGTCGATCTTCATGGTCTCCTCACGCCGCGCAGCTCCCGGAGGCGGTCGTCCACTCGCTGCTGGCGGTCCTTGAAGTCGGCGAGCTCGCGCTCCTCGCGCTCCTTGAGCCGGCGCTTCAAGTCGGGCTCGACCTGGTGGAGGATCTTGCGCCACTCGCCCGTGCTTCCTGGCTGCTGCGCCGAGCCCAGGAGGTCCTTCAAAGCGAGCGTCAGGGCGAGCCGCATGCGGGGCGGCACCGCGTCCACGAGCTCGACGAGGAGCGAGAAGGCTTTCGGGTCGGTCGAGGTCTCCATGACCTCGAGCGCCCGATCGCGCACGCCCTGGGCCTCCGAGGACTTCTTCGCGAGCGAGTCGAGCGCCGTGAGGACCTGCGTGCAGCGGTAATCGATCCGCGTCAGCAAGAGGAACAGCTGACCGCGCACGACGGCGTCGGTCTCCTTCGGGAGCCGCGCCGCGAAGGCGTCCTGGGCCTCGACTCTCAGCTTCTCCGAGAGCTTGGACCCGTCGTAGAGCGCCTTGAGCGCCGCCTCGCGCGCGGAGGTAGACGACGACGATGTCGCCTCGCGCACGAGGAAGCGGTGGGCGGTGTCATCGAAGCGGAGAGCCGCGAGCCCGACCGCGGCCTCCTGCCCTCCCGCCTCGAGGAACGGTCCCTTCTGCGCGAGCACGTCGGACACCGTGTCGTCGAGGAGCCGGGGCGTTCGCTTGAGCTCGGTCACGACCTCGTCCCGCGAGGCTCCGGCGTGGTCGAGCTCGCGGACGAGCTCCGTGAGCTGCTCCTTGCCCTGGGCCATGCCGAGGAACTTCTTGGCGACGATGCCGAGGCGGTCGCCCGATCCCTCCCGCAGGCTCTCGAGGGCGCGCTTCACGACCTCCGTATCGACCGAATCCAGCATGGACTCGAGAGCCGTGGCCCGGACGGACCGGTCCGTCTCGGCCTGGAAACGGACGTGCCACGGCGCGAACCCGGCGTCGCGCCAGGCGAGGCTCGAGCGGAGCGCCTTGAACGCGAGCTCGCGGATCCGCGGATCCGACCGCTTGAAGACTCCCTCGAGCGCCGCCTCGACCTCGGGGCCGCCCCGCGAGAGGACCGCCGCCGCCTCGCGCCCCACGTCCTTGTCGTCGAGGAGGTCGGTCGCGTCGCCGTACGTCTCGGCCGGGAGCACGAAGATCGGCTGGTCCTCGGCCGCCTTCGTGAGCTCGCGGCGGTCGCGCGCGACGAGGAGGACGCGCTTGAGCCCTTCGCGGCCGCCCTTCGCCTCGCGCGCCACCAGGGCCAGCGCCTGGTCCGAGAGCGGAGGGAGCTGCTCGATCGCGAGCGCGCCCGCCCGCTCGAGCCAGGCCGGGGCGCCCGCCCTCTGGAGCGCGCGGACGAGCACGAGCCTGGTCTCGCCGTCGGCATCCTTCTCGAGCTCGCTCGCCACCCGCAGCATCTCGGGGCCCGGGAGGTCGAGGCGCGCCTCGACGCGCACCGCGGCGCGCCTCAGGACCTCGTCCGACGCGCGCATGACCTGGACCGCCATGTCGAGCGGCGCGAGGCCGAGCCTCCCCTTGAAGTCCTCGGCCCCGATCGGCTTCTCGAGGCCGGGGTCCGCGGCATCGAGCTCCCGCGCCCACGCCAGGAGAGCCGCCTTCTTCGCCTCGAAGCCCGGCTCGGGAGCGGGTCCCGGCGGCGGACGGTGGGTCTCCCCCTGCCCTCCTCCGACCGTCACCGTCGGAGCCTTCTCGGAGGGCCTCGAGCGCGCCTTCTCGAACGACGGCGTCGTCCGGAACTCCTCGACCCGGCCGTCGGCGCGGAGCGCGTAGCGCTTCCAGCCTCCGTCGGGCTCGGCGTGGGGCGCCGAGTCCCAGGCGATGAGGTAGTCGTCGCTCGTCGTGGAGACGATCGCCGCGAGCCCTTGATCGAGGCCGTAAGGCTCGCCTCCGAGCAGCGGGCACGAGAGCGCGGCGTCGCCGAACTCGGTGTCGGACGCGAGCGAGCGCAGGCCCTCGGCGAGCGTCCTCCTGGGCTCGGCCGGGAAGCGCCCCTTCCCTCGCGTCTCCCGGAGCGCCTTCCCGAGCGCATCGAGGTGCGCCTGGCAGAGGGACGCGAGCCTCTCGCGGACCTCCAGCTTCTGCTGGGGCCGGAACAGGAAGACGTAGAACCCGACGAGCCCGAGCCAGAGGATGAGCGTCGCCGTCGCCATGAGCCGCGCGACGCCGATCCTGTTCTCGAGACCCTTCCTCGATGGCGCCGGCAGTCCTCGCGTGTCGTCGACCATGAAGGACAGGAAGATCGCGCCGATCCCCGGCACGACGCCCGCCAGCGGCACGAACGAGAGCTTTCCGAGCGTCTCGACCCGCGCGACCTGCTCGTCGAGGGCGCGCTCGACCCTGGCGACCTCGGCCTTGATCCTTAGCGCGCTCTTCGTGGGCTCGGCCGCCGGAGGCGGCGGCGGAGCGTCCGCGGGCTCGCGGAAGTCGAGCCCGCAGCGGACGCAGATCACGATCGAGGGGTCGTCCTGGAACCCGCACTTCGGGCAGCGCCGGAGGACGAAGCGCTTGGTCGGCGCCTTGGGCGGAGCGATCGGCTTGGGCGGCGCGCCCTTCGTCGCCTCGTCGCTCTCCTCCCCGACGAGCCGGAACGTCCCGGCGGACCCCGGGACGGCGTCCCGCCGGACCGTCATGACCGCGCCGCACTTGCGGCACTGGAGCTTCCGTCCCTCCTTGTCTTCAGGGAGGACGTAGACGCGCCCGCAATCGCAGGTGACCTCGATGCTCACGCAGGAACACGAGGTAACCGACCGGGGGCACCCGTGACAAGCGGCAAATGTTTGCTAACGTCCCCCCTATGCGTCGTGTCATCGCTGCCCTCGCTCTGGCCGTGGCCGCCCTCGCGCCGGCCGCCATCGCCCAGGAGAAGACCCCCAAGAAGTCGGGCGTGACGATCTCGTTCCGCGGTCTCGGAACGCAGCCTGCCCAGGTCCTGGGAAAGCCGCGCCGCTTCGTCCCGATCACGGCCGTCCTCGAGAACACGGGCGACCAGGACGCGGACGGGCTCCTCAGGGTCTACCGGTCGCAGGAGGTCGCCGCCGGCGTCGCCTTCTCGGCTGTCCCCGAGCAGGCCCTCTTCTACGAGCGTCCGGTCAAGGTCCCGCGCGGCGGCAAGCGCGTCGAGGAGATCTCCTACTACTGCCAGGACCACGAGCCGGACCGGATCTGCGTCGCCTTCGAGGCCGCGAACGGCGAGACGATCGTCGCCTCCCCCCACCCTGCCCTCTCGCTCCACGGGGCCGAGCTCCTCGCGCTCTCGATCACGAGCTCCGACCAGGACGAGGGCCTCGCCCTCGGCGGCGGGAACGTCCCCGGACCTCGCCGGACCTACGAGCTCCAGGTGAAGCACGGCGATCCCACTTCCCTGCCGGAGCGGCCCGAGGGCTATGGCGCCTTCGACTTCATCATCCTCTCGGAGCTGGACCCCCGCTCGATCACGCCCCGCCAGGCCCACGCCCTCGTCGAGTGGGTCGAGCTCGGCGGCGACCTCCTCGTCGCCGCCTCCCCCAAGGAAGGCGAGGCCCTTTGCGCGATCGAGGAGCTCCAGCTCCCCGTCTCCGCGGCGACCGGCGACCAGAGCCGGACCCGCGAGCTCTCGGCGCTCGAGACTCTCTTCGGTCCGGGCGTCCCGCCGCTTGCGCGCTCTCCCGTCCCGGTGCGGCGCGTCACGCCCAGGCCCGGCGCGCGCGTCCTCGCCGGCACCCCGGAAGACCCGCTCGTCGTCCGCGGCTCGCTCGGCGCCGGCAGGATCACCTACTTCCCCTTCCCTCTCGCGTCGCTCCGGAGCGTCTGGGGCTCCGACAAGGACTCGCCGGCCCGCGCCCTCGTCGCCCTCTGCGCCCACCCGCCCCGCGAGGACCTCGAGTCCGTCCCGACCGCCCCGCCCCTCGAGGAGGTCCTCCTCAACCTCTCCGAGGCGATCAAGACGCTCGACCCGCCCTCGGCGCTCGTCGTCGCTCCCCTCCTCATCCTCTACGTGACGCTCGTCGCGCCGCTCAACTACATCATCCTGACCCGGATCGGGAAGCGCGACCTCGCCATGGCGAGCGCGGCGGTCGTGGCCGTCATCTTCGGGGCCCTGTTCTACGGGATCGGCTGGTACGTCCACGGCTCGGGCGCCCTCATGGCCCGCGGCGCCCTCGTCGAGCTGCCGCCCAGCAAGGACATGCGCGCCCGCGTCGAGACCATGACCGGCTACTTCTCGACCGACCGCGGCGTCCTCGACGCCCGGGCGCCCCGCGGAAGCTCGATCGCCCCGATCGCCGAGCGCCCGAACGGCCGCGGCGCCCAGGTGCTCGAGACGGGCGACCCCGGGCTCAAGGCGGTCGAGCTCGACACCTGGTCGCTCCGACGCTTCCGCACCGTGCGCCTCGAGCGCGTGGGCGCCGTCTCGCTCGACCTGAGCCTCGACGACGCCAGGGTCGCGGGCACCGTCACGAACGAGACCCAGTGGCTCATCGAGACGCCCGTGATCCTCGTCGGTGACCGCTGCGTCGAGCTCCCGGACTTGAAGCCGGGCGACAAGGTCC